>SERZ01001976.1_pt1 | contig 10685 bp, 5 predicted proteins | sample 3171461 | NCBI WGS metagenome assembly SERZ01 (sample SAMN06051861, study PRJNA518727) | freshwater metagenome | biome: subpolar coniferous forest; feature: holomictic lake; material: water; isolation source: holomictic Lake 227, 6 m depth | place: Canada: near Kenora, Ontario | collected 2013-06-25... | reverse complement strand
CGTCTTGCGCTGGAGTTGCTGATTAATAACTTGCGGCTTCAGGGCAAGGCCACACCGCATGACGTTACGGTTTCGAAAGCGGTGGCGACCGTGCTGACCGGCGGCGATACCGACCCGGTCGACAGTGTCGGCGAGCAAGACTTGCTGGCGTTGGAGCGTCGCGAATTCATGAAGCTGGTGCGCACGCCCCAAACCCTCGACCGCATCGACCATATGCTGAGCACCGGCAAGCCGCTGCGGAATTGATTTATTGAGGAGGTTCGCCATGCCCGTCTACCAGGCGCCGTTGGACGACATCCGTTTCGTGCTGGAAGACCTGCTCGAAGTTGAACAGCTCTCCCGCCTGCCCGGCTGGGAGGAGGCGACCCCCGATCTGATTGCCAGCGTGATCGAAGAAGGCGCCAAGGTGTGCGAGGAAGTCTTGTTCCCGCTCAACCTGACCGGCGATGTCGAGGGCTGTCATTTCGATTCCGGAACGGTCACCACGCCCAAAGGCTTTCGTGCGGCCTATCGCACCTATGCCGAGGGCGGCTGGACCGGGCTGGCCTGCGATCCCGACTATGGCGGACAGGGCTTGCCGGAACTGGTCAATTTCGTGATGGAGGAAATTGTCTGTTCGGCCAATCTGGCGTTCGGGATTTATCCGGGGCTGTCGCGCGGCGTCTATAACGCGCTGAAACTCCATGGCAGTGATGCCTTAAAGCGCCGCTATTTGCCGAGGCTGGTCGATGGGACGTGGTCGGGGACGATGTGCCTGACCGAGCCCGATGCCGGCTCCGATCTCGGCCAAGTCCACACCCGGGCCGAGCCGAGTGGTGACGGTCGTTATTCCGTAACCGGAACGAAAATATTCATTTCGGCGGGCGAACATGATTTGACCGCCAACATCGTTCATCTGGTGCTGGCGCGGCTGCCGGGCGCGCCGGCCGGAACCCGTGGCATCAGCCTGTTCATCGTGCCGAAATTCCTGCCCACCGACGACGCGGGCGGGCTCGGTGATCGTAATACCGTCAGTTGCGGCTCGATCGAGCACAAGATGGGGATCAGGGCCTCCTGCACCTGTGTGCTCAATTTCGACGGGGCGACCGGATGGTTGGTCGGTGAGCCGAACAAGGGCATGCGCGCGATGTTCACCATGATGAACGCGGCGCGGCTGGCGGTCGGTTTGCAGGGGCTCGGGCTGGCCGAGGTCGCCGGGCAAAACGCGCTGGCCTATGCGCGCGAGCGCTTGCAGGGCCGGGCGCTCAAGGGGGGCAAATACCCGGACAAGCCGGCCGATCCGCTGATCGTGCATCCCGACATCCGGCGCATGCTGCTGACGATCAAGGCTTATACCGAGGGCGGGCGGGCGTTGGCCTGCTGGATCGGGTTGGCGCTCGATCGTCAGGAACGCCACCCGGACCCGAAAGAGCGTGAGGCGGCGGGTGAACTGGTCGCGCTGATGACCCCGATCGTCAAGGCGTTGCTGACCGATACCGGATTCGAAGCGGCCGATCTGGCGGTGCAGATCTTCGGCGGGCACGGCTATATCTGCGAGAACGGAGTAGAGCAGTATTTGCGCGATGCTCGCATTACTCGCATTTACGAGGGGACCAACGGGATTCAGGCGCTGGATCTGGTCGGGCGCAAGCTGCCCCATAATATGGGTCACATGCTGCGTCATTTCTTCCATCCGGTCGCCGAGGAGCTTCAACACGCCCCGCCAGCTCTCGCCGAGCTGGCGACGCCACTGACCAAGGCGTTCGGCCGGTTGCAAAATGCCACCACCATGGTCGCCTTTCGCGGACTGGCCGACCCCGACGAGGCGGCGGCGGCGGCAAGCGATTACTTGCGGCTGTTTGGGTTGGTCGCGCTCGGTGTCATGTGGTTGCGTATGGCAAAGGTCGCCGTGACTCATCTTAACACGAATGCCGATGATCCGCGCGCTGCCCTTTACCGTAGCAAGATTTCGACCGCGCGCTTTTACATGGCCAAGTTGCTGCCGCAAACCGGCGCCTTGCTGTCCACACTACAAGCCGGAGCCGGAACCCTGATGGCGGAGGATGCGCTTGAATTATAGGTTTTCAATACATTTGCTTATCATACCGGGGACTTCGAACGGACAATGGAGCTTCCTACAAATTTCTGCGATAATGTGACGCATGGTGATGGGTCGCTTTGTTTCAGAAGTTATGAATAATGTTGGAATTTCAATTGGATAGAAGGCTCCGCATGAACACCGCCTGTTAGTTAAGGTGCCGAGTTGCGTTCCGGTCAGAAAATTTTTCTGTTGATACGTCAAATTTAGGCCGATACGAGGAGCATCGAATTTAGCAGCATTGCAGACGGTGTTAAGATGACGGCAGGACAGCATAAAAAGCAACCACATCCACATGCGCCGGGGAGGCGGAACGGAGAGGTTGCAAAAAAAGTTCTAACAACAGAATTTTGTATAAACTTTGTTAATAAGTTATTTTATTACGGGTTTATGTGTTATGTTGTGTACAATTTTACGGAATGTGTCGGGATTCTTGCTGGAAAGACCACGGTTGTAGACGTCCTGGCTAATTGGATGGTTTCGGTTCAAGGTAAGGCAGCGACAGTGTTCGCAGCTCTTGCGGGAGGAACATCAGTATGGGCATGTTTTGAAAGAAAAGAAAAACAAAGAAAGATAGAATATTTCACACACAGAGTGCATGATCTAGAAAGGAAAATTGACCCGAACCGGAGTAGTAGTGGACTCACTGAGACTGGCGAAACCGATGAGCGCGATCTTTGAGATGGAGGCTAAAATGGCAAATCAGCTAGATACAGTGTGTTTTTTTATAGGTCTTTTGTGTCTTGTAGCCTTCCTTTATGGGCCGTGGCAGAAGTTATGGATTGATTACGCTCGCCAACGGATGTTTGAAGCAAGAGATTCGGTGTTTGACATTGCTGCCGGTGGCGGAATCTCATTTTCAGATGAAAAATACATAATAATTCGGAGCGGGATAGAAAATGTCATAAGGTTTTCCCATAAAATTACTTGGCCAAGGCTCTTAATTTATCACTTTGTAATGGCAAGAGAAATAGAATATTTTAGAGACAAACCGGATAGCATGCTTGCATCCATTGATGCAATTCAGAATGCTCAGGTTAAAGACAGTATTCATAAGCAATATAGAAAGGTAAAGAGGGCATCCGCCTTGCTATTATTACTGAGATCTCCTATGCTGTTGGTTGCAATGCTTGTTCTCGTTATTCCAGCTGCGGTTATATTAATGTTTGCTAAGAAAATTGGGCAATGGGTGTTCCAGGAAATTGTTCGAGAGGCAGAGCGCTGCGATATCTTCAATAACTCTGCACGGCCCATCAGGGCGTAATTTAGCACATTAAGTAAGCTGGGGTACGTTGTGGTACCCCAGCTTCGGGCTGTAAGCGCTCACACCCCCGCATCCAGAACAAACGTCTTGAAGACGCGCAGGAAGTTCGGGTCGAAATGACCGGGCATGTCGTCGCTCATGATGCCGAGCGCTTTTTCGGTCGACATGGCGGGTTTATACACGCGCTTGTCGGTCAGGGCGCTGAAGACATCGACGATGGCGGCCATCCGTGCCAACTCGTTCAGTTTGGAGCCGGCTAAGCCGTTGGGATAGCCGCTGCCGTCCATCTTTTCGTGATGCTGCTCGGCAATGATTATGGCGCCGTGGGCAACGCCGTCACTGCATCGCAGCATGCCTCGGGTCGCCATGACGTGCCCTTCCATGACTTCCCGTTCCTCGGGGGTCAAGCGTCCGGGTTTATTCAGCACACCGTGAGGTATCGCCATTTTGCCGACATCATGCAGCAGGCCCCCGGTTGCCAGCACCAAACGATCGGACTGCGAAAGATTGCCGGCGAGACCGAACAAGGTTAGCAGCGTCGCGACCTTTAAACTGTGCGCATAGGAATAATCGTCATGCGCTTTGACGCTTTCCAGAATGCTTTTGAAATTATTGGCTTCAACGGCTTCGACCAGGGGGGTGCACGATTCGGCAATCGCTTCGTAAGAAGGTGTCGGCCCGCCCTCGAAAAAATTCCCCAGCAGCTCGAAGCTTTTAGAAGTGTCTTCCAAGGTTTTCCGGGACAGTTCAGGTAAATTATGCCAAAGAGTTTTCGCCCTTTGACTGATAAGTTGGCAGGAAAGCGTAATCAGGCTCGTTTTTCGATAAGGCTTCTTGAGATAGGCTTTAACCCCGTAAAGATCGGGGTGATTGAGGGTGGCGTTGTCCTGTCGGTTGGTCGTGACGATCACCGCACAGTCTGCGCCGGGAATTTCATGTTTTATACGCCACGCTAAATCGCGCCCGCCGCGCGGTAGAGTATTATCGTCGGTAATGATCAGCGCGGGCAGGACGATTTTAAAAGCATTTAAGGCCGCATCACAGTCGGAAAAGTATATGACGGTAAAAAGTGTCTGCAAGGCTTCGGAAATTGCCAAATAATGCGCCTTGTTTTCGTTAACAACGGCCACAAGGGTATTCCCGCTCGTATCGACCGATGCCGTATCGATGGAACACGGGAGCATAATGTTTATTCTCCGGGGGTGATCCCAGTTTCGTTGCGTGGCTCTATCTGACGAAGAGGCGGAGCAAACATGAATATCTAATCAGACGCCGCGACAATGTCCATTAAAACCAAGTATGGTGCAGGCGCGTTGTCGCCTGCGACGCAACCGCACTGTGACACGTTGCCACGCTCCGAGACCGTGTCGCTCGTGGCAGGGTGATCCGACACGCATGATGTAATCAACTATGCAATGTCGGGGCGGGATGAAGCGGGACAGTGGAAGATGAGCAGCGAAAAGCGTCGGGTGCCGACGGGCCTCACTGTCCGCACCATCGTTCTGGTCGGCATTTGGGGTTTGCTCCTGGTGCTGATCGGTGCCATGACCAACACTATCGGCACGCCGTTTTTTGTCGGTATGACCGTGCTGTTCGCTTCGCTGATCGGTGCGATCCCGATCATGCGGGCCCTGGACCGCACCAAAGATAGCGACGAACCTTAAGGACCGTTTCGTCTTGCAATAAAGTCATGGTATCGTCGCCTCGGAGACTTGAGTTCCGAGGAGTGTTCGTCATGGCCCGGTTTGCTGTGTTACTTCGGTTGTCGGTGCTGATTGCCTGTTTGGCGATGCCGACTCTAGCCGCCGCGTTTGAACTGCCCGGCCTTGATGCCGATGCTCGGGCCTATGCTACGGCGCTGACCGCCAAGGGACCGCCCAAACCCGATCAGATCATGCGTGACGAGGCAGCCAATCAGGCGGCACAGGCACTCGCCGCAAAGGACATGGCCAAGGCGGTGCAGGCATTCGAGCGCGCGATTGCGGCCCGCGATGACCGCCCGGCGACCTGGATGGCGCTGGCCACGGCCTATGCCGCCATGACCCCGCCGGTACTGAACCGCGCGCTTCAGGCCGGCTGGCTCGGCTATTCGAAAGCCGAACCGGGCAAGGATCATGTCAACAACGCGCTGTGGTTAGCCCGTTTGCTCGAAGGCCCGCTCGCCCGTCCCCAAGATGCGGTCGATGCCTATCAGGCCGCGTTGGACGAGGCCAAGGAACTCAAGCTGCCTCTCCCCGAAGCGGGACGCCGGGTGGCCGAACTGCGGGTCGCAATCGGCCTCAACCTGAAGAATATCAGAACCTCCCCCGACGAATTTCCGGCCCGCTTGTGTTTGGACTTTTCCGACCGGCTCAGTACCAAGCGCGACGTGCATTTCGAAGACTTCGTTAAGCTTGAGCCGGCGGTTCGGGTAAGTGCCGTTGCAAATGATAATGAGCTATGTCTATCTGGCGTCACGCATGGAACGGCTTATCAGGTGACCGTCCGTCAGGGCCTTCCAGGCGTCGACGGCATGGTCCTGAAGCACGACGAAACCAAGCGGGTGCAGGTCGCCAACCGTTCGCCCTCGGTGGCGTTCCGTGGTCAATCCTTCATTCTGGCCCGTGGCGACGGGGGTGGACTGCCGCTGGTGACGGTCAATCTGGAGCTGGTCGGGCTGAAGGTTTACCGGATCAATGATCGTAACTTGGCCAGCCGGCTGAAGGAGAGCGGGCTTCGGATCCTGAGCGGGTATGAACTGAACCAATTCCGCGAGTCGGACGGTGAGTTGATTTGGGAAGGCAAGGTTCCGGTCAAGGGCGAGCGCAACAAGGAAAGCGTAACCGGCATCCCGGTCCGGACCCTGATTCCGCAGCCCAAGCCCGGGCTTTATGCCATTGCCGGTGAGCCGTTGGAGATTCCCCGGGCCGAGCGGCAATATCAAAAGGCCACTCAATGGCTGATGATCACCGATATCGGCCTGACCACCACGCGCGGCGCCGACGGGATTCATGTCTTTGCGCGCTCGCTGGCGACCGCCAAGCCGATTGCCGGCCTGGATATCGCGCTGGTCGCGCGCAATAACAGCGAGTTGGGCCATGTCACCACCGGCCCCGACGGACAGGCCGCCTTTGCCGCCGGTTTGACCCGGGGCAGTGGCGGACAGGCGCCTCTGATGGTGACCGCCAACGGGCGGGACGGCGATTTCGCCATGCTCGATCTGAGCTTGACCGCGTTTGATCTCAGTGACCGCGGCGTTGGCGGCCGGGCCACGCCGGGGCCGCTTGACGCCTATATCTACAGCGATCGCGGCGTTTATCGACCGGGCGAGACCGTCAATCTGACCGCCTTGCTGCGCAATGACGGTACCGTCGCGGTCGAGAACTTTCCGCTGACTCTGAAGGTGCTGCGCCCGAGCGAGACCGAGTATATGGCGGTGACGCTCAAGCCCGCCGCTACCGGTGCCTATGTGCTGCCGTTGGTGCTGAGTAACACCGCGCCGTTCGGTGAATGGAAGGTGCAGGCGTTCGGCGATCCTAAAGCCGACCCGATCGGCACCCTCAGTTTCCAGGTTGAAGCCTTCGTGCCCGAGCGGCTGTCGGTCGGCTTGACCCCGTCGAAGCCGATGATCGCGGTCGGGCAGCCCTTCGAAGTCCTGGTCAGCAGCCGCTTTCTGTATGGGCCGCCTGCGGCCGGTCTCGGCGGCACCGCCGATTACGTGCTGAAGGAGGACTCGGACCCCTATCCGCAGTATGAAGGTTATCATTTCGGGCTGGCGCGCGAGCAGGTCACCTCGCGCGTGACCGAGCTGGTGCTGCCGGTCAGCGATGCCGAGGGCAAGTCGGTGCTGTCGATCGATCTGCCGCCGGCGCCCGACACCACCAAGCCGTTGCGGGCCGTGATCCGGGTCGCGGTGGCCGAGCCGGGCGGACGGCCGAGCCGGCAATCCATCAGCGTGCCGGTGCGCAGCAAAGCCTATGCGATCGGGATTCGGGCGCGCTTCGACGGGGACCGGGTGGCCGATAACCAACCGGCCGGGTTCGAGGTGATTGCGCTCGATGCCGAGGGCAAGCGCATTGCCAAGCCGGACCTGCGCTGGGAACTGGTGGCCGAGCATCGCGACTTTCAGTGGTATTACGAAAGCGGACGCTACAAGTACCGGATCCTTCAGCGTGACCGTAGCGTGCGTGCCGGCACGCTTGCGGTCGGGGCGGAGGCGCCGACCTTCCAAGAGGCCGGGATTTTGCCGTTCGGTCGCTACCGGATGGAAGTGTCCGATTCGTCCGGCGGGGTGGCGTCGTCGTTCGGCTTCTCGTCGGGTTGGGAAACCGGACCGGAGCAGGGGGATACTCCCGACACCGTAGAGGTCACGTCCGACCGTCCCGCCTATGCCGCGGGGGAAACCGCGCGGGTTCGCATTCAGCCGCCCTTTGCCGGCGAGGTGTTGCTGACCGTAGCGACCGACCGCCTGTTCACGACCCGGAATGTGAGTGTGCCCAAGGAAGGGGCTACCGTTGATATCCCGGTCGATGCCGCCTGGGGCCCCGGCGCTTATGTTACCGCGACGGTTTACCGGCCGCCGGTCCATGGCAAAGAGCGGGTGCCGGTGCGCGCGATCGGTCTGACCTGGCTCACCGTCGATCCGGCCGCGCGGACCTTGAAAGTCGCGATTGATCTGCCGCAGGTGGTTCGGCCGCATCAAACGCTCACCGTGCCGGTGCAGGTGACGCCGGCAAGTGATGCCTTTGTCACCCTTGCCGCGGTTGACGAGGGGATTTTGCAACTGACCGCATTTGCCTCGCCCGATCCGGGCAAGTATTTCTTCGGCAAACGCATGCTCGGTCTCGATATTCGGGACGATTACGGCAAGCTGATCGACACGATCGACGGTCCGATGGCCGAATTGCGCCAGGGCGGCGACGGCTTGGCCGGCGGTTTGCCCAAGGTACCGGTCACCGTGGTCTCGCTGTTCAGCGGCCCGATCAAGGTCGACGCCGCAGGCCATGCGACGGTGCGGTTCGAGATACCCGAATTCAGCGGAAAGCTACGCCTGATGGCGGTGGCGTTCGACAAGACCCGGCTGGGCTCGTTGTCCTCCGGGGTGATCGTGCGCGATGCTTTGGTCGCCGACGCCACGCTGCCACGCTTTCTGGCGCCCGGCGATGACAGCCGGATGACGGTATCGCTGCACAATGTCGAGGCTCCGGCCGGTCGCTATCGGGTCGAGGTCGCCGGCAAGGGGCCGGTACGGGTGACCGTTCCGGCCGAAGGTACCATTGTCGAATTGGCGCGGGAGGCACGGCAAAGTCTGGTTCTGCCCTTGACCGGCGACGGGGCCGGAATCGGCGGAATCGTGCTGACCGCGACCGGCCCGCTCGATGGCCCGCAAACCGTCTCGGTTCGGCAGGAACTCGATATTACCGTGCGGCCCTCACGCCCGGTCGAAAATCAGTTCGTGGCGCGCCAATTGCCGCCGGGGGCGGACGCGACCGCCGATGCGACTTTGCTGGCCGGCTATGTCCCCGGCACCGCCGGGGTTTCACTCAGCTTCAGTTCCGGCCCGCCCTTTGATGTCGCCGGGTTGCTGGCCGCGCTCGACCGTTATCCCTATGGCTGTCTGGAGCAATTGGTCAGCCGTGCGCTGCCGCTGCTTTCGGTCAGGGATGTCGAGCAGGCGCTCGGTACCAAGCAAAAGGCCGATGACGGGGTTGACGCCCGGATCGGTCAGGCGATTTCGCAAATCCTCGACAAGCAACGCTATGACGGCTCCTTCGGGCTGTGGAGCGCCAATAGTGAAACCGCGCCGTGGCTGACCGCCTATGCCCTGGAATTTTTAACCCGGGCCCGGGCGCGCAAGCATCCGGTGCCGGACGCGCCCTATCTGGCCGGTTTGAATTGGTTGCGTCAGCATGCGATCGATGGCGGCACCGGCCCGGCGGAATTGACCAGCCGGGCCTATGCGCTGCACACTTTGGCCTTGGCCGGCGTGCTGACCGCCGGGCCGGTGCGTTACTTCTACGATGCTTTCGGCACCAAATTGCCGACCCCGCTGGCCAAGGGGCAGGTCGGGGCGGCGCTGGCCCGGCTCGGCGACCATGGGCGGGCCGAGGCGGCGTTTGCCGCCGCGGTCTCGGAACTGGCGCGCGAGTTCTGGCCCGAGGATTACGGCTCGACCGTCCGCGATGCCGCCGCTTTGGTCACTCTGGTGACCGAGGCTGGCGTGGCGGAAAAGGGCCGGCTTGCCGCTCTGATCGACCGTCTGCCCGCCGGGTCGGTTGCGGTGGCCCAAACCAACACGCAGGAACAGGCGTGGCTGGTGTTGGCCGCCGATACCCTGATGCATGGCGCGGCGCCGTTGGCGCTGGTGCGGGATGGACGCCCGTTAACCGGAGCCGATCCGTTGCGGCTCAGCCCCGGTTCGGCCGACCTGACCGCCGGCGTTAAAATCCGTAATACCGGGCGTCAGCCGATCTGGCAGGCGGTGGCGACCTATGGTGTCCCCGTCGTGCCCAAACCGGCGGCGCGCGAGGGTCTGAAGGTCAAGCGCTATTTCTTCCAGCGCGACGGCTCGCCGCTCAATCTTGATCTGGTCAAGCAGAACGACGTGTTCGTGGTCGTGCTGGAAGGCGAGGCGAGCACCAAGCTGTTCCATCAGGCGATCGTGACTCAACCGCTCGCGGCCGGGTGGGAGATCGAAAACAAGTCGCTGGGTGCGGGCGGGCTGGAAGGTTTGGGCTGGCTCACCGGGCTCACCGAACCGGTCGCCGCCGAATTGCGCGACGATCGGTATGTCGCCGCCGTCAATCTTACGGACAGCAGCGCGCAATTCAAACTGGCCTTCGTCGTGCGCGCGGTCACGCCGGGAAGTTACGAATTGCCGGGGGCTCAGTTCGAGGACATGTATAAGCCGCGCTTCTTCGCACGTCAGGCGGTCGGGCGCATCACGATCCTGCCGGCCGGGCCGTGACAACGGGGGGCTGACATGAGATACTTATACGCATGTCCGGAAGTCTCCGGACATGCCGCGCTCATACGCCGCGCGGGCTTCGCGCGCATGGGCGCGCGGGGCCGCAGTCGCGGCCCGATACGGATTTCTGAAAACTTTCAGAAATCCGTATTATTTGTGAGCAACCCGGACCGGGAGACGTCATGAACGCCGTTGCCTTCGATACCTATCGCGTCGTCAAACGACTGAAGGAAGCCGGGTTCAGCGAAACTCAGGCCGAAGCGGTCACCATCGCGATTCAGGACTCGACGATGCTCGACCTGTCGCATTTGGTAACCCGCGAGCACTTTGATGAAAAATCGAGGCAGACGGATGCTCGTCTCGATTCGCTGGAAAGCCGTCTCGATTCGTTGGAAAAG
>SERZ01001975.1_pt1 | contig 10685 bp, 13 predicted proteins | sample 3171461 | NCBI WGS metagenome assembly SERZ01 (sample SAMN06051861, study PRJNA518727) | freshwater metagenome | biome: subpolar coniferous forest; feature: holomictic lake; material: water; isolation source: holomictic Lake 227, 6 m depth | place: Canada: near Kenora, Ontario | collected... | reverse complement strand
GTGCTGTTGCCAATGCCCCGGCAGTGCTGGCACGCTGTTGAATGGAATCGCAACAAACTTTTAATCAATATCATACTCAAACAAAGAACGATCGCAATTTTTTAATAAGATTGTTACCTAAGCTATAGCGAAGAAAGTACGGAGTCTCTACTTGAAAAACTGCAGTGTCAGTGCTAGAAGGGTCTTGACAAACTAACAGTTAAAACGAGCAATTAGCCAAAGCCTTAACAATCATAAATTCTGAATGCCAAGCTCCTTGATCGATAAATAAAGCTATACCACCGGAATAGTAAGTTAAAATTAATGGGACATAAACTCATGAACATTAGTTATTTAGTTTAGCAGGTCATGGAAACTCATGTTCACATTATTGTATTCATTCTATTTGCAGCACTATCTTTGTCTTTTAATTTCAACAGAAGAATTAGACGGCTTGATGATATGAAAGTTCGCATTGCTAAACTACAATTGGCATCCAATGAGCAGTCTAATTATATTAGAGTTATAGCCAAAGAGACTTTGGGACTACGGCGATTGCACAAAAGTAAGCTAAGTATTCGCTGTAATATTTTCGATCAGTGCGAGGAAATGAAAAGTTTGCTTGATAATATGAACAAGATAGATTGCCGGCTTCACGTATTAGATGACAGAAAGACAGTTAATGATAAAAGTTGGATTGCTGTAATTAAGCATTCTAATTTTAAGGAAACAGTATTTCAAGATGCAGCTATTGAATTAGACAAGCAATGGAAAATTGGGTTTAGATATATTATATGGGCACCGGACAAAGATCGTGCTATCGATAAAATTAATCGCATATATAAACCGGATGCAGCATATTTTCTTTCTTCCATAGAGCAATTCACTGAATGAACCTGGTTCCAACCTTACTTGTGAAAATAATGTTATGGTTCACTCGTTGTTAAAAACGCTTGAATTTTTTGGATTGGTCACAATATATGATTATGCATATTTTATTATATTTCTTTTAGCCTCTGTTATAACTGGTCTTATTGTTTCTGAGGGTATGATATATTTATGGGAAATACACATATCACAAGATCAAGGGCTAACACGTATTCGCGAGAAAATGAATTTGCGCGGAGCAGGTATCAAAAAATTTATCGAACGGCGCGCACGACTTCATACACGGATACCCATTCTTGACGATGAAATAAAAGAGCTTGTTGCCACAAGAGCCAAATTATCAAGCAAAGTAAGATCTGAAAATGATATTAAGAGCAGGCATATCCGAACTGTTGGGATTCAAATAGAGGGGTTGAAGTGTTATCGTGCATTAGTTACCAACTCATATGTTATAAATTACAAAAGTCAAGGCAGAAGCCACCCAATTTATGATGATTGCTGGGCAAAACCTCAAATTATTGAAATATGGTCTACATCAGTTACTGATGCAACAGTTGAACTCAGGAAAGAATATACCCAGGGACAAGGATTTATTGTAGATAAAATTTCCCTTATAACAGAATAGTATGATAACTCAGTGAGACTTAAGTTGTATATTTTGTCATTTCAGAAAATTCAGTATCAATACGTGAAGTATCCTTCTTACGTTCGTGGAACCATGGCCGTTGGTTGAATAGTAGAAGTCCATAATATAATTAAGATAACATTCAAAATTACGCCTTTTTTTGCTTAACCAGTTTATTTTGTTGTATAAATGCCGCCAAACTCATGTCATGTTTTGTAATATGAATATCAGCCCATTCCGTAATAAGTTCCATTAAAGGTGATATGTTTTGGACCGCCTTGTAATCACTCATGCAAATCTTAAATCTTGTTAACATTGTTTCGTGCTCAGCAGAATGCTGAGCTATCGCAGGATATTTAAGGCGTGACATTAAATATTCTTCCTTCTGAAAATGGACTCGAAAGATTATAAATAAATTATTTAACATCTTATCATCATACAATCGAGCTTGCTGCAATTCTGAAGTCTGTTCAATTAAGTTTGCAAAATCAATAATATGTTTATGCTCAATATCAATGGATGCAACACCAATTTCGAGAAAGCTAGACCAAACAACCATGCAATTTTATCCCATATAATATTAGGTTAATAAAGGCTGTGGTTTGCGGCCAAGTCCAAACTTCTTTGCAAGTTCGGAACGAGTGCTTGCATAGTTCGGCGCGGTCATCGGATAGTCAGCAGGCAGGTTCCATTTGGCACGGTATTCGTCAGGGGTCAGGTTGTAACTTGCCTTTATATGCCTCCTCAGCATTTTCAGTTTCTTACCATCTTCCAGGCAGATGATGAAATCAGGGGTGACCGACTTCCTGACAGGGACGGCTGGCTTCAATTCAACGGGTTCAGCCTGTTCCTGCGGGTTGACAAGAGCGGCGAGTGCCTGATGAACGGTGATGATCAATCGAGGAAGGTCGCCCACCTGCAGATTGTTTCGCGCAACATAGGCGGCGACAACCTCCGTGGTCAGTTTGGTCACGTCGCTCTGTGCCTCGGTGCTCATTATGGCTCACGTGTTTGATGATCCCTCTGCCCTTGTAACTGATCTAGTAGATTGGATCAAGATGGAACCAATATCAAGAACTTGCCTGCCAGTGCCCGCGACGTGCCCTGCCAGTGCTGTTGCCAATGCCCCGGCAGTGCTGGCACGCTGTTGAATGGATCAACATGGAAGGCCCTGCTATCGCTTGCGCGTAGGAAATGATGACGGATTAGCCACATGTATTACAATCACGTTGTCGTGTGGTAAGAAATTTGATAGAAATCATCAAAGATCAGATGCTAGCTTTGGCTCGCTCCGATATGAAAACGGTTATGGTTTGTTATCAATATTTCTAAATGGTTATTAGCTTCCTGTGGAGGGTTGCAGTGGTACAATCACCTTCTCATGAGACAATGAGTGATGCTAATCATAACTATGAACGAGCTGAGATGACTATTGCTCGTTTGAAGTCTGATAAAATTGAAGATACCCTGAGGAATTATGAGTTCTGGTATTCATATTATTCAAAATCATCGCTTGATATTGTTAGAGAGGTGGAGATTCTTAAATGCAATAACATATCTATAGGTGAAGTACAGATTAGTGAGCTTTGGCAAAAATACTTATTTCAGCCTGAGCCACTTAAATATCCCGAGAAAGCTGGAGAAGTTTTAAGAAAGGCCGCTGAAATACTTAGTACAATGTCGATTGGTGAAGGAAGATTTTCTGCTGCACTTGCCATATTCGGAACAGTCTTAGATAATGCTAAAACAGAAGAGGAGCTAGGTGTTGCGGCACGAGTTATGGCACGAGAAGCATCAAGTTTAATGGCAGAAAAACATGTGATTTCATCAAATCTTGTTACACTTTCACAGGAAGTGGAAAACCTTAAGTCAGAAGTGGATAGGTTAAAGCTTTGTTCAACGACAGATCAACTAACAGGACTTGCAAATAGAAGGTCGTTTGATGAAAAGCTATTATTAATTATAGAAGAAACAATCAAAACTAAGAAGCCACTTTCGGTTGCTTTCATAGACATTGACAATTTTAAGCAGGTTAATGATCAATATGGACATGATGTTGGAGATGGATTTCTAAAAATTGTAGCGAGCACAATTCAGTCAACATTTTCTGATAGCGTTTTTTCCGCGAGAAATGGCGGTGATGAGTTTGCATTATTAATGCCTGGATTTGATAATGTCACTGCTGTAGCAATGGTTGATGTTTTGCGCGGCACGATGGATAATAGAGAGGTGAGGTCAAAAGTTACAGGACAATTATATGGGAAGATAACAATCTCATGCGGTGTTTCAACATATATTCACGATGAGGACATAAAGAGAACCCTAAAACGAGCGGACAACGCATTATATGAAGCGAAGCGGTCAGGAAGAAATAGGGTGTGTTTTAGTGTTTAATAATTTTTGCATAGAATATTAAAAATGGTAAAATTGAGTTAATAGATGATGGCATGCTATCCTTCAACCATAAACATACCGTCATAATGTATAATTGGGTGTTGTAATTGTTCTGGTTTAATTGCTTTTGCTTATCATGGCATGGTTGCCTTTTTCCCTTAAAGAATGCTTTGATCATGATGCTCATTGAATTTGCTAGTAATATAATTGGCAAGCAGACGGTCCGCACCTTCAAAGTGGGAGTTAAGCCATTGAAGCACTAAAAATGCTATATTTAGGCAGGTATTATCGCCTCTGTGCCTGTTTTCTAAAAAATTAATCAAAGTTTGTGTTAGTGCAGCATGTTCCATCATATGTGATTTGATATATGGATATGATATTTTTGCCATTAAGTTTTCTTCTTTAAGAAGATGTAGGGAAAATATTATATTAAAATCAGATATTGCCCTCTCTATGATAAAGTCAGGTGAATTATCGTTATAATGCTTTAGCAGCTTATCACAGAATTTTAGAATTAAACGATGATCATCATCGATTTCAGGAATTCCAAGCTCCAAATCAGCGGACCATTCGAATTTCATTGTATGATCTCATGATAGAAATACAAAAAGCAAAAGTTCGCTACCAAAGGGCAGTGATTACATAAAAAATTATGGCATCGTTGTCAACCTGATAGACTTAGCATACATTTTGCAATATTCATGACATATATAACTGGAACGACTGAAAATGATAGAAAACATAGTAAATATAATTCGGAATGCTTCAGCAGTGTTGGCATGGTGGTGAATGGATCAACATTAATGGTCGAGCCTTGGGCCATATGAAACTTGATACGAAAAGGTTGGCCATGAATGAGGTAATCAATGAGTGCGTTTTTATAATCGCAAGTAAGGTTCTCAACCGCAGGTCATAAATTTTAATAGCATTTGAGTAAATCAGGCATTGTCAGCATAAACAGGTGGCCGCATAATCGAGCTGCTATCGTGGCCGCCACTCGGGGCAAGGTCAGTGTGCGGCAAAATCTAAATGGCGGAGTTAATAGATGTCATCTTTGATAACCCTTGAAGGCAAAAAGGGGCTGGTAATCGGCATTGCCAACAGCCACAGCATCGCCTATGGCTGTGCTGTTGCGTTTAAGTCACTGGGCGCTAATTTGGCAATTACTTATCTTAATGATAAGTCTAAAACCTATGTCGAGCCACTCGCTAAAAATCTTGATGCAGATCTACTACTACCGTGTGATGTGCGTGAAGCAGGTCAGCTCGAAGCTGTGTTCGAAGCGGTACGTACCAATTGGGGGCAGCTGGATTTTGTATTACACTCGATTGCATTCGCTCCAAAAGAGGATTTACATTCTCGTGTCACTGATTGCACGCGGGATGGTTTTATGTTGGCAATGGATGTTTCCTGCCATTCCTTTATTCGAGTGGCAAAGTTAGCCGAGCCGCTGATGAGTGCTGGCGGTTGCCTACAAACGGTATCGTTCTACGGCTCGGAAAAGGTGGTCGAGCATTACAATTTGATGGGCCCGGTCAAGGCGGCATTGGAATCTGTCACCCGTTACCTCGCTGCCGAACTTGGTCATAGCGGCATCCGCGTGCATGCTCTTTCTCCAGGACCTCTGGCCACCCGCGCCGCCTCCGGCATCGACCGTTTCGACGAGCTATTGCACCGGACTGCCGAACGGGCACCTTCGAGTCGGCTGATCAACATAGAGGACGTCGGTGCCTACTCTGCTTTCCTTGCCAGCGATGCCGCCAAGGGGCTCAACGGCCTCGTCGCATATATCGATGGCGGCTATCACGTTCTGGGTTGAACCTAATTCTAGACACGAAAAAGAGCGGAGAATAAAGTACTTCGCTCTTTATTCTTAAAACATTAGCTAAAAACATACCCTTTCGGGCAACTCAGTCAGTGTAAATGTATCAATATGCACTCATTCTATAATTCATTAGAAAAACGTATTAACGTCGGTGCAAAAGATAGCAGCTTCGGCGTAGTAAATAGAGGCCACTTTCTTAATATTTCAAGCTCGAATATTCCGCTCATTCACGGATGGGGCACATAGATCGCCCTGGAGTGCCTATCACAAGACTGAGGTAACGACGATCATTGGAAGAAACCAGTGGTGATCGGGAGCGGTCTTTGTGGGTAGCTGAAGCGGCTGCGTTTTGTTATGGATTTTATAGTTCGTTTGCAAAAAATTATTTTATGTAATGTTCATGGCAACATTTGTAATCACAATCTAGATTAATTGAGGATTTTATGATTGATATAAACCGGTGAAAATTGTTATAAAATTATGAAACAGTGCTCTTAAGTTAGGAATCAAACTCTCATTTGGATGTAATATATTATTTTCAATGAATACTAAGAGTCTGATATTCAAAACTTCTTAACTATTGTACAATTTACCGAATAACCTATTATAATGAATAACTTTAATCCATTATTCCCGTGTCAACCTGCTTTGAAATGGAGTTATAATATGCATGTTGAGTTTTCGTGGCCCCAGGATTTAATTCTAGGCATTCCTCAAGTTGATTCTGAGCATATTGCAATTATAGCTCAGATTGAAATACTAAGAACATTAATAAGTGGAGAAGCGCCCGAAAGTGACTTTCGAGATATTGCTCCAATTGTTAAAAAAATTTCCTATCACCATTTCTTGCACGAAGAAAACATGATGATGAAGTACTCTTGCAGTGATTTTGATGAGCATAAAAAGGAGCATAAAAAGTTCCTGAACCAGATAACCAGACTGATTGGCACCTTTGATTGCAATCCTACAGATACAATACAGCGATTTTACGATGTCTGTGGCAATTGGTATATTAATCATATTAGAACTTATGATACGACAATGGCAATGTATATAAAGTCACATATGGTAAGTCCGGAATAATCAATAGTTTACTTTTTAGAATAATCCATCAACTTCTAATGATTGTTTTACTTACCATATATTTGTGAATATATTAAAAATTGGTAATATTAGCTGGCTGGGTGGTGTAAATCACATTGCAAATTTATTGCTCAAGTTTTGCTATTAATTTTGTTCAATTGATTTTGCTTATTTGCCAAGCTGTCTTTAGTTTTAGCAATCTCGGCCTGCTTCTTGGCTATCTTTGCCATAGTGCCAGCTTGTTCAGCCTGTTTCATCATCGCATCAGCATTTTCGTATATTTTTGAGAAGTTGTAAATTTTATCATCCATGTTGCGTCACCTTTGTTTGTTATGTCATTCAGTATTTATTCGATAATCAAGATATGATTTTAACGGTTGATAACGGTTAATCAAAGTGATCAAAAGGCCTGAAGCCATTAAACTTCAAGCCTTCCGATAACCGTCTTGCTACCGTTGGAAAATCAGTGCGACCAAGGTATCGCCACGGCTGACCACTCGGCCCAAGATGTCTTTGGTCTGATCACATCGTGGTTCATAATAGCCCTTGATCCGACCAAGATTATCATAGGCGACATCATGATCGCCTTGCTTTTGCCGCCAACCTACCAGGATATTGCGGCTATCTCTGAATTCCTGCCTTGCCATTGTCGCCATCCATGATTAAGTTTTGGTGTTGAATGGTACTAATTGGCTGGTGGTGGTCTACATAAAGTTCATGTTCCATTCAAATTTACAGGAAATCATTGCATCAATGATTTCTGCGATAATCGTCATCAAGTGTGCTGATACTGACCAGCAAATGCTACCCTGCCAGTGTCCCTACCATTCCCAGCCAGTGTGAGTAGCTGTATGCCCGCTATGTTGGTATGCCCTGGATTATAAGCACACGAGCGGGCACCATGTAGATGACCAAGATGGCCTTACTCTATAGTGTGCGAATGATCTGATTTTACCCTGAGAGTGTGCGGTCTCTTTCTTACACTCTCGTCAATTAAATCCGCCCATAATCTTTTGGTTATATCATCAAGCAGTTCAATATTCTTGTTGTCGCCATCTACTTTTAACTTATCAGCTTGTTTGTTAAGTCTGACATAAAGGCCGAGCATCATGTCGAGTGCAGGTAGATGATCGGTTGCGAGAACCCAGGAGTAATGTCTGCTTGACCGGCCAAGCCACTCCGTTGAAAAGTGATTACCTGATCTTGTTAAATTGATATTTTTCAGTGACTTATATATTTCTTTGAGCAATTCATTCATAACGATTGTGCCTTTGGTTTAATTTGTTTTTTGATACTTGAGCCTAACTGCTTCTGCTTTTTGGTGACGGTGTCCTTTGCCTTCATCAACTCTGCCTGCTTCTTTTGTGTTTTGGCAAAATACATTGCCCGTTCGGCATTCCTCAGTACATCTTCAGTTGCCTCTCGAATTAGCCCGTCAATCCAGTCTGTAAATTCACTCATGATATCTTCTCTGCTATTTGTTTGAAATTGCTGTCAATGATTATCTGCAATTAGTCCAGGGATGAGTTTCTTCCGCGTGAACTTCATCCTTAATCGATTGAATTTGATCAGCTGATAATGCCCCGCGAACCTGCTTCTTTTTGTTATTGAATTTTGGTAATGGCTTTTGGTTATCGAGTAAATTTTGAATGCGATCAAACTCATGCTTAAGTTCTTGATAATATACCGACAATGACATGTTTATGTTTCTCATTTGAACTCGCTTGTGTAAATTGTGCTGTTAATGTATTTATGCCTGTAGCCCTGCTTATCCCAACGAAAAGTACCTTATATATGGTAGTTTTCGTTATGATTGAGAAAGCACTTAATCGAAATGATTGAGTTAATCTTATCGTTTCTTTAGTGATAAGCAATCAAATATGTTACGAAAAGTACCTTATATAAGGGGTTTTCGTAACGTCCTGAATTGTTGCCTTCTGATTATTAAGTTGTATGGTAACGAAAAGTACCATATATAAGGTACTTTTCGTTACCATACAGATAAAGATATTCCAATTCCTGATAAATAAATAATGACCTCCTTGCTACAGATAAAGTATAAATAAGACTGTGGGGGGCGTTATCGAGGTGGCTCTCAATAATTTCAGCATCTGCGTCCGCTGTGCTCCCCACCAATCTTATTATCGACGCAGAGAAGGACGCAGGGATCAATGCTAATGCCGGATTGAATTATGTCACTGCTCCTTATTCGTAAGGAGTTAAATTTTGAAAATATATTATGTCGATGGAGTTTGCGGGAGTTATAAAACTACTCATGCTCTTGAATTTTCAGTTAAGTTAGCCTCTAAATTAAAACAGTTAATCTTATTCGTTCAACCTACAACCAAGTTAATAACTCAGAGTATGGACACTCTCAAGAGGAATGCTGTCAAGGTTGAAGTCAGGAGATTTGACAGCATCACATGCCCTGGTTCCGTGTTCAGCAATCTGAATGAGTTCATGGATGAATGGAATGCCGAAGAAGATGGCGGATGCGTCGTGTTCATTACCCATCGATGCCTGTGGGAAATGCCCTGGTTTCCGAATAAATGTGAGTGGAATTTAATTATTGACGAGATACCGGATGTTGATTTCGAATATCATTTCAACTTGCCTGATACAAGTGACTTTGCTATTCAATCGATTTTGCAGGCCAATGAATGCGGCTTGAACACCATGCTGAAGTTAACTTCACGGCCGGAAGCACGGAACAAGGTTGAGCATTGGGCACGAAATCCATCCAACGATGATCTGATCAAGGTGGTTCAACCTTTGTTTAGAGAACTCACCAATCCGCATTCGCAGGTGTTCATCACACGGGCTTCGTGGCAACGGCTTGGCTGGGAGAACCACGGTCAGGTGGCGGTACATGGGTGGCGATCACCCTCTGTTTGTCAGGGTTGGAAGTCAGTACGGATCATGGGAGCCTATTTCGAACAGAGCCTGCTTCATATGATCTGGTCCAACCTTGATGTTGAATTCCTGCCTGATCAACGGATCAAGGTGTCGGCCGTCCGGCACGATGATCGCCTCGGCAAGCGGGTGGCGATCCATTATTTCAGCGAACGGAATTGGAGCAAGACCGTGCGCGATAAGATCGCTGCTGTCGACGATCCATTCGCGCAGATCAAGCCGTTCCTGTCCGAGCTGATGGGCGACGGAGAATTCCTGTGGTCGGCCAATAAGGACATCGACGACGGGGTGATCACCCGGGAGTTCGCCAATGCGATCCGGATTCCGGCAGTTTGTCACGGCTTGAATGAATACCGGCATGTCGATAAAATCGCATTCTTGTCCGCCTTGAACAACACACCAAGCCATTTTTCTTATCTCGATAAAATTCTCGGCATATCAAGTGATCAGCTTCGACAAGCAAGATCGCATCAAGTTGCCTATCAATCAATAATGCGAACAGCTCTGCGAGATGCCGAAAGCAAGGTTGAAGTGACGGTCTTGGTTCCTGATATTGGATTGGCGAACTGGCTTCTTGATGTGTATCCTGGATCAAAACTCATCTCGCATAACACACCAATTGAATGCCAAGCAGTTCTGGGTAATGCAGTTAAAGCAATGGGTAGGCCAAGAAAGGTTGCAATTATATCGCCGGCTGAAAGAAAAGCAAAATCAGTAGAAAAATCCATGATATTATTGGTAACGAAAAGTACCTTATATAAGGTACTTTTCGTTACCAAAGAGATTGCCTTATCTCACGAAACATCAGTCCATTCACTTGATATTGAGCAATCAGTGCACCTCGATTGGAATGATATTCGACTTCAACTCCGCCAATGCCTTGATCAAATTCAAGCCAAGAAGGAAGATAACACCTTGATATCCGGGGCCTTGTTTGATCCATCTCTTGCGAAAGAGACCACGAAGGGCCTGGACAAT
>SERZ01001974.1_pt1 | contig 10688 bp, 11 predicted proteins | sample 3171461 | NCBI WGS metagenome assembly SERZ01 (sample SAMN06051861, study PRJNA518727) | freshwater metagenome | biome: subpolar coniferous forest; feature: holomictic lake; material: water; isolation source: holomictic Lake 227, 6 m depth | place: Canada: near Kenora, Ontario | collected... | reverse complement strand
AGCAAACTTTATTACCTCCGGACAGGAACGTTTCTCACCGGCACCTCCCTATTCCACCGTCACGGATTTGGCCAGATTGCGCGGTTGGTCGACGTCGGTGCCTTTCAGAACGGCGGTATGGTAAGCCAATAACTGTACCGGAATTGCGTAGAGAATCGGGGCGACGAACGGATCCACCATCGGCAGTTCAACCGACCAGCGGACTTTGTCCTTCAGACGGGTCACCCCGTGAATATCGGCAATCAACAGGACTTTGCCGCTGCGGGCACAGACCTCTTGAACATTGGACACCACCTTGTCGAATAAAGGATCGGTCGGGACCAGCACGATCACCGGCACCGCGTCGTCGATCAGCGCGATCGGGCCGTGCTTGAGTTCGCCGGCGGCATAGCCTTCGGCATGGATGTAGCTGATTTCCTTGAGCTTTAACGCGCCTTCCAACGCCAGCGGATAGCAGGCCCCGCGCCCCAAATAAAGCACGTCGCGCGCCTCGGCCATCTCGTGGGCCAATTCACGCAAGCGCTCGTCGTGATGGAGAATGTCGGCGGCGCGGGCCGGCACCTCACGCAAAGCCGCCGCCAGTTGCGCCTCGCGTTCCTGCGAAATGGTCTTACGGGCGCAGCCGAGCGCCACCGCCAGACAAGCCAGCGTCGTTAGCTGGGTGGTAAAGGCTTTAGTTGAAGCGACCCCGATTTCGGGACCGGCCAGCGTGTATAGAACGAAATCGGACTCGCGGGCGATCGTGCTTTCGGGCGCGTTAACAATCGACAGAATATGTTGCCCCTGGCGTTTGCAATAGCGCAGCGCTTCCAGGGTATCGAGCGTTTCGCCCGACTGTGAAATGAACAAAGCCACCCCGCCGGCCGGCAGCGGCGCCTCGCGATAGCGGAACTCGGAGGCGATATCGATTTCAACCGGAACCCGGGCCACCTGTTCCAGCCAGTATTTACCGACCATCCCGGCATAAAAGGCGGTGCCACAGGCGACAATGGTGATCCGCGGCGTCTTGGTCAGATCAAATGGCATGTCGGGCAAAGAAATATGCCCGGTCGACGGATGAATGAAGGCGTTGAGCGTGTCGCCGATGACTTGCGGCTGCTCGTAGATTTCCTTCAGCATGAAGTGGCGGTAGCCGTCCTTGCCGATCAGCGCCCCTGAAACGGCGGTCTGCCGAACCGTGCGCTCGACAATGACATCGTTCTGATAAACCACTGCGCCGTCGCGGCGCACCACCACCCGGTCGCCATCCTCCAGATAGCACAGCCGGCTCGTTAACGGCGCCAGCGCGAAGGCATCGGAGGCCAGATACATCTCACCGTCGCCATAGCCGACCGCCAGCGGGGTGCCGCGCCGCGCGCCCACCATCAATTCATGCTCGCCGGCAAAGATCAGCGCCAACGCGAACGCCCCCTCCAACCGTTTCAGCGCCGCGGTCGACGCCGCCACCGGGTCGAGCCCCTGTTGTAAATAATCGGTGACCAGATGGACGATCACTTCGGTGTCGGTCTGGCTGGTGAAAACATGGCCGCGCGCTTCCAACTCGGCCTTCAGCTCCTGGTAATTCTCGATGATGCCGTTATGGACCACCGCGCAGTGCGCCGAGGCGTGCGGGTGGGCGTTGGTCTCGGTCGGGCCGCCATGGGTGGCCCAGCGGGTATGACCGATGCCGATGGTGCCCGGCAGCGGCCCCGCCTTCAGCTTGGCGTCGAGGTTCGCCAGCTTGCCCTCGGCCCGGCAGCGCTCGATCCGGTCACCGACCAGGGTCGCGACACCGGCGCTGTCATAGCCGCGATATTCGAGCCGTCGCAACCCCTCGACCAAACGGGGCGCCGCGTCGTGCTTGCCGATAATGCCGATGATGCCGCACATGGGATCAAAGCTCCGCTATTTCTTCTTGGACGAGCGGAAACGTTCCGCCCAGCCGGGATAGTTCTGTTGACGGCCGCGCGCCACCGCCAGCGCGTCGGCTTCGACCTCGAGCGTGATCACGCTGCCGGCGCCGATAATCGCGCCCGCACCGATCTTGACCGGAGCCACCAGCGAACTGTTCGAGCCGATAAAGGCCCCGGCCCCGATCTCGGTCTTGTATTTGCCGAAGCCGTCATAGTTACAGGTAATCGTGCCGGCGCCGATATTGGCTTTCGCGCCGATCACCGCGTCACCGATATAGGTCAGGTGATTGACCTTGGCGCCCGCCTCGACCTTGGCGTTCTTGATCTCGACGAAATTGCCGACATGAGCGCCCTCGCCGATATCGGCGGCGGGACGCAGGCGGGCGAAGGGACCGATGGTGGCGCCCTCGGCCACCGAGCATTGCTCCAGATGGCTGAAGGCCTTGATTTCGACCCGATCCGCGACCTTGACCCCCGGACCGAACACCACCGACGGCCCGATCGTGACATCGCGTCCGAGCACGGTATCGGACGAAAACCATGTGGTGGCCGGATCGAGCAGGGTCGCGCCCTCGTCCATCGCGCGGCGGCGCAGCCGGTTTTGCAGAATCAGCTCGGCTTCGGCCAGTTCGGAGCGGGCATTGACTCCGAGCACCTCTTCGGCCGGCGCCTCGACCACCGAACAGGCATAGCCGCGCGCCCGCGCCAGCCCGACCACATCGGTCAGGTAATACTCACCCTTGGCGTTGGCGCTGCCGACATGGTCGAGCAACTCGAACAGGCGCTTGCCGTCGAACGCCATCAGTCCGGCATTGCACAGGGTCACCGCGCGCTCGCGCGGGTTGGCGTCGAGATGCTCGACGATTTTCTCCAGCACGCCGGCCGGATTGACGATCAGCCGGCCATAGGCGCCCGGATCGGCCGGACGGAAACCCAGCACCACCACGGCGGGATCATTGGCCGCGCGTCTGGCTTCGATCATGCGGTGCAGGGTTTCGGGCTTGACCAGCGGCGTGTCGCCATACAGCACCAGCACATCACCGGTGAAGCCGGCAAGCGATTTGGCCGCGGCCCGCACCGCGTCGGCGGTACCGATCTGGCGGACCTGGACCGCAACATCGGCCGGGGCGACCGCACGCGCGACCGATTCCATTTCGGGTCCGACCACGACACAAACCCGATCCGGCTTGAGCGTCGCCACCGCGTCGAGCACGTGGCGAATCATCGGCCGTCCGGCCAAGGGATGCAGCACCTTGGGCAGGGCGGATTTCATTCGAGTACCCTTGCCCGCGGCAAGGATTACACAAGCAGCAGAAGAGGACTCGGTCATCCCTTGAACCCGGCTATGGACGGAAGCCCCGTCTTCATGCCACAGCTTGCCGCTACTTCCCAGCCTCGATTTGTCGCAACAGAGCGTTCCCCATGTCCGACCGTACAGATTTCCCGTTGTTTCAATCGGTACCGCCCGCTCTGGTGTTCGATCTCGACGGTACTTTGATCGACAGCGTCGGTGACATTGCCGGCGCGCTCGGGCTCCTGCTGACCGAATTCGGCCGGCGTCGGCTGAGCGAAGCCGAGGTGCGCGGCATGGTCGGCGACGGTGCTACCGAGTTGGTTCGCCGCGCTTTTACCGCCACCGGGCCGGATTTGCCGGCCGAAGCGGTCAAGGCCGCGGTCGTGCGCTATCAGGATATTTACGCGGAGCATCCGGTCTCAAGCGATTGCCTTTATCCCGGCGTGGTTGAAACTCTGACGGTGCTGGCGGAAGCGGGGGCCGTGATGGGGCTGTGCACCAACAAGCCGGAGCGCATCACCCGCACGCTGCTGGAGGCGCTTGATCTGGGCCGTTTCTTTCGCGCCGTGCTGGGGGCCGATGTCCTGCCCGAGCGTAAACCCGACCCGGCGCCGGTGCTTCGGGTGGTCGAGTGGCTGGGAGTACGCCCGAATCAGGCGGTGATGGTGGGCGACAGCCGCAACGACGTGCTGGCCGGTCGGGCCGCCGGCCTGAAGACCGTGCTGGTCAGCTATGGCTATACCCGGATTCCGGCACGCGAACTCGGCGCCGACGCGGTGATCGACCGGTTCGCCGATCTCCCGCGCGCGCTGGAAAGTTGGGGTTAGCTTACAGGCAGGAATCGATCCAGGCGGCCAGTTCCCGCTTGCCGGAAGCGCCGATCTTGGTGCCGACCACTTCGCCGCCCTTGAAAATCAACAGGGTGGGAATGCCGCGCACGCCGTAAGCGGTCGGAGTCTTGGGGTTTTCGTCGATATTGACCTTGGCGACGGTCAGGCGACCCTCGTACGCCGCAGCCAGCTCTTCAAGCGTGGGGGCGATCGACTTGCAGGGGCCGCACCATTCCGCCCAGAAATCGATCAGCACCGCTCCGGACGCCTCCAGAACATCGGTCCGGAAACTGCTATCGGTGACATTCAGGAGATTGCTCATGCGTCCTCGCGCGATGGGGCGGTACCGGGCAACGCAAAGCGATGCCATGCCAGCCGTGGTTTGTTCCGGCGTATATTTAGGGGGCGTACCGTTGCAGGTCAAGTCGCCAGTGCGCAGGTTTGCCGCCGCCGCCCGATGCGGGTTTCCGAACGCTTTCGAAACCCGTATAAGTCCGGGGAGACAGGCCTTTACCCGGAGATGCCCCGATGATTCTTTATTCGTTGCGCTGCGACTGCGGCCACGAGTTCGATAGCTGGTTCGATAACATGGCCGATTATGATCGTCGCAAGCAGGATAAGGATATGAGCTGCCCGAGTTGCGGCGGGCGCGAGGTGACCAAAGCGATGATGGCGCCGCGAGTCGCTAAAGCCGGGGCCGCACCTGCGCCGGCTCCCTGCGGCGCGCCCTCCTGCTCGAGTCCCGGCGGCTGCCCGATGATGAGCGGAGGGTTTTAGCTTCCCCCCAGATTGACGGCAAGTTCGGAAACGACTCCGGGATCGTGCTCGACGGAATGGAAGGTCACGGTTCCCCCCGGCTCCAGCTTGGTCTGTTTGACCGGAATACGCCATTTACGGACGACTTTACGGTCGGGGCCGATTGAAATGGCGATGACCGGGGGCACGTCGCGCTCGATGTCGGAAATGTTGGAGATCTGTCCGTCGACCACCAGGGCCAGCGCGCCGTCTTCGTTCTTTTGTTCCGATTTGACATTCTGAAGCTGGAGCCCGGCGCCCGGCGGCTCGACCGGCATGCCGACCACCTCGTAGAACAGAGCGGCCGGCGGCCACAGATAAACAATCTCGGCCCTGGCGATCAGGAGCGACAAAAAGGCGCCGAGAATCACCGATCCGAAGCCGATCCAGCGCCCGGCATGACTCAACTTGGCCCGCAGGGCGGCGAATCGTCCGGCCGGTGCTTCCTCCATGCCGAAATCGCGCCCGAAACCGAGATCATGCTCAAGATCGGCGTCGCTGTCCCGGGAAGAACGGGGCTCGGCGACCAGATCGCGCATGGCGGCGCCGAACAAATCGTCGATGCCGTCATTATGGTCGGGCAGGGCCGTGTCGACCGGGTCGTCGAATCCGGTCGACTCCGGGAATGCAAAGGACGGCGGCGGGGGCGGGGGCGGCGGCGGTGCGGCCCCGGCCTTTTTCATGCCCTTTGTCCCCTTCGCGCCCTTTGCGTCCTTTGCCGCTTTTTCCGGCTTGGCTTTCCCAGGCTTCGGTTTCGGCTTCGGCTTTGGTTTCGGGTCCGGCTCGGCGGTCGCCGCGGTTTGTGACCAGACATTCCCGCACTTCGTACAGCGCACACGCCGGGGTGCATCCGACAACGCCATGGGCGGCAGGGTGTAGCGTGTTGAACAGTTCGGGCAGGTGACGATCATGGGCGCCGATTTAGTCTGGCGGAAATCTCGGATTTTCCGATAGGAATGACTTATAGAAAGCGCCAAGCATTTAAGCAAGGCGAGCGGGCCGGGTACGGTCATTGTCGAACAGGCCGGTGCGGCCGCGGGCGAACAGGCCGGTGCGGCCGCGGGCGAATAAGTCGAGGATGCGGTGATACGGTGATACGTTTCGAAGATATCGGACTGCGATACGGGACCGGACCCGAGGTGTTGCGTGGCATCAATTTCACGCTGACGCCGGGTTCGTTTCATTTTTTGACTGGTGCCAGCGGTGCCGGCAAATCCTCGTTGATGCGCCTGATGTATGTCGGGCTGCGGCCGACCCGCGGCTGCATCACGTTGTTCGACCGCGATGTCGCGACCTTAAAGCGAGATGATTTGCCGGCGTTGCGTCGTCAAATCGGGGTGGTGTTCCAGAATTTCCGCTTGCTTGATCATTTGTCGGCGCTCGATAATGTTGCTTTACCGTTGCGCATGGCCGGAATCGCCGAATCGGAAATCCGGGAGCATGTGGCGGAATTGCTCGGCTGGGTCGGATTGGGCGACCATCTCGACGCGCGGCCGCCGACTTTGTCCGGCGGGCAGCAACAGCGTATCGCCATCGCGCGCTCGGTGATTGCCCGGCCGCGACTGTTGCTGGCCGACGAGCCGACCGGCAACGTCGATGACAGCATCGGCATGCGGTTGCTGTACCTGTTTGAAGAGCTGTATAAATTGGGCACGACCGTGGTGATTGCCACTCATAACGAGGGCCTGATCAGTCGATTCGGTCATCCCCGGCTGCATCTGGATCAGGGAACGCTGGCCGTGGTTCCGGCGGGAACCCGAATGGCTGTCGGTCCGATTACGCCGCCGGCGCTGCCGGCGGCTTTGGCCGGTCCGATTCCGCCGCCGGTACTGCCGGCGGCTTTGGCCGGAATCGTCGGTCCGGTGCTGCGGTCTCCTCCCGGCTCGAATCCGAACGGAGAAAGCTGATGTTCGGGCAACGTCTCGATCTGCCGCTGGCCGAAGATGCGACCGGGCGCTTTCTGGTCTGGATTATCGCGGTGATGATTTATCTGGCGATCCTGGCCCTGGCCGGTGCGATGGTGCTGGCCGGCTTGGCCGGACGTTGGGAGCATGGCCTGACCGGTCGTCTGACCGTTCAGATCGCCCCCATGACCGAAGAGCAGGTGCCGCCGCAGGCTCAACGGGTCGAACTCGTGCTGGCTTTGTTGCGGGCGACCCCCGGCATTCAAAAGGCCGAGCCGGTGACGGCGGCGACCGCCCGGGGCTTGCTGGAGCCCTGGCTCGGCTCCGCCTTGCCTGACGACTTGCCGTTGCCTGCCCTGGTTGATGTCGTGACCTTGCCCGGCGGCCGGCTCGAGGTGCCGGCACTGGCCGAGCGGTTGGCCCGCGCCGTGCCGGGTGCCCGGCTCGACAATCACGCCGCCTGGCTCGCCGATTTGCGCATGCTGGCCCGAACCGCGCAACTGGTGGCGCTGGTGCTGCTGCTGCTGGTCGGGGGTGCCGCGGTCGCCGCAGTGGTCTTCGCCGTTCGCACCGGGCTGGCGCTGCACTCGCCGGTGGTCGAACTGCTGCACATCATGGGCGCGACCGACAGCTATGTCGCTCGGCAGTTCCAAACCCATATTCTCAGTCTGGCTATGCGTGGCGGCACGATCGGGCTGACTCTGGCGCTGGTCACCGTGTTCTTTCTGCATCGGGCGACCGGGGAGGCCTCTGCCGGCCTGCTGCCCGAAATGGCTCTCAGCGCACTCGAATGGTTGGCCTTGCTGTTGGTTCCCGCAGTTGCGGCGGGGCTGGCGGTGCTGACCGCACGTTTGACCGTGCTGCGTGCGCTTGCCGCCATGCCGTGAGTGTTTCGACCCATGAGCGCACGTTCACCGGCCCCGCCGCCTCTCTCCTCACCGGCCCGCTGTCCGCGCCACCATGGTTGGGGCTTTGGCCGGTTGCGTCGAATGGTGGCGACGGCGGCCGTGCTCGGTCAGGTCTGGTTGGGCGGGTTGATCTGGTTCGCCCAAACCATCCCGCACGATCCCTCGACCGTCGAGGCTTCCGAGTCGTTGCGTTTCACCGACGCCATCGTCGTGCTGACCGGCGGCAGCGAGCGTTTGCATGCCGGCTTGGATTTACTGGTGGCCAAGCGTGCCTTGAAGCTGTTCGTGTCCGGGGTCTATCACAGCGTCGATGTCCGCGAGTTGTTAAGGCTTGCCCACCAGAAACCGGCGGAGGCGGAGTGCTGTATCGTTTTGGGTTACGCCGCCGACAACACGATCGGCAACGCCGCGGAAACCGCGGCCTGGATGCGGGCCGAACACTATAATTCCCTGCGTCTGGTCACGGCGAACTATCACATGAGGCGCAGCCTTTTAGAGTTCCACATGGCAATTCCGGAGGTCGAGGTGATCCCTCATCCGGTGGTGCCGCCGAACGTTAAGGTTAATGACTGGTGGTTATGGCGGCGCACGACAGGCTTGATTGTGACCGAGTATAACAAGTATCTGTTAGCTCTGTCCCGTTATGTCGGGCTTACCCTGATTTCTGCTGTCGAGTGATGATGATATTTATCCGTTCCCTGGCGTTCAATCTCGCCTATTTCAGCTGGACCGTGCTGGTGTCGGTGGTGCTGGCCTGGACCACGCTGTTGCCGCGCCCTCAGTTGATGGCGGTCGTGATTTGGTATCTCCGCTCGGTGGCTTTCCTCGAGCGCACACTGCTCGGACTGCGGTACGAGGTGCGCGGGCGGGAGCATCTGCCGAAGCAAGGCTCCTATCTGGTTGCCGCCAAGCACCAGTCGGCCTGGGAAACCATGAAGGTGATTCTGCTGCTGCCGGACCCGGCGGTGGTGCTGAAGCGGGAGTTGACTCAGATTCCGATCTGGGGCCGTCTGGCCCGCAAATCCGAAATGATTCCGGTTGATCGCGGGGCGCGCGGCCGGGCGATGTCCTCGCTGTTGGACGGTGCCCGCAAGGTGGCGGCCAAGAACCGGCCGATCGTGATCTTCCCCCAGGGCACCCGCGTTGCTCCCGGCACCTATCATAACTATCGGGTCGGCGTTGGCGTGCTTTACGAGAACCTGCATTTGCCGATCGTGCCGATGGCGCTGAACTCCGGAGTGTTCTGGCCGCGTCGCTCGTTCCTTAAAAAGTCGGGCACCGTTGTGGTCGAGTTCCTGCCGCCGATCCAACCCGGCCTTCAGCGCTTCGAAGCGATGATCGAACTGGAAACCCGTTTGGAAGCGGCAACCGATCGGCTGGTGGTCGCCGCCGGTGGTCCGGCGACTAACCGTCAGGCGCCTCGCGCCGCCGATGCCGACGCGGATTAAACCGGCTCCGAGCTGGCGGCTTTCAGCAATTCACGCAGGCCGTGATCGACGATGCCGAGCAGTTCCAGGTGCTTGACGGTGTTGGCGAGGTACTCAAGGTTGGGGCCGCGCCCGCCGACACCGCGCCGAATGAGAGCGGCGGATTCGCTCAGGCTCAGCCCGCGGCAGTATTGGGCATGCGCGCGGTCGACGGTAAAGGCGCAGGCGGAAACCAGGGTGCCGTCTTCGCAGCGGACCGGCAGCAGTTTCGGCCGGTAAACCGCCGTCACCATCTCACGGGTCCACAGGGCGTCGAGCACGGCGTCCCGTTCCTTGGCCGCTACCCGGAACACGATCCCGCGACAGGCGCCGCCATGGTCCAATCCGAACACCAGCCCCGGTTGCTCGGGCGTGCCGCGGTAATAGGTTGAATAAATGCAAAAGCGTCGATGGTAGCCGCGCAACAAACCGCGCCGGGTTTCCAGAAAGGGAAACCCCGGATCCCACATCAAAGAGCCATAAGCAAACACCCATAGATCCGCGCCTGCGGGCAGGGATGAAGCAAAAGCGGCCGGGGTGACGGGGGCGGCGGGCATGGGACAGGGTCCGGTCGGAGGGAAGATCAGCCGATTCAGCCGATGCTGTAGCACCTCGTGATGGCGCCGCCAATGATCGCTTGAGCGACAAAGTGTCATGCCGCTATTGCCCGGAAGCCTGCCCGATTTAATTAAAATGTACGGGATAAAGTGGTCCATGGAGGCTTTGATGTGGGGCTTCAGTCAGGGGGCGGCGGCTTTACCGGACAGAGAGGATATCATTAGAACGGTTGCCGCCCATGAGCGCTTGCCGGCCCCGGCGGCACAAGAAAAGCTTGCCGGCTTGCTTGAACAACCTTGGGGGACACCGGCAATTCGACAAATGATTCGCGATGAGATTGATCATGCGGTAGCCAATAGTCGCTGGCCGGAAGTCGAGGCTTTGCTTGACAGCTACCAATGGTGCTGCGGTAATCTACCGAAGGGCGTTGATCGTCGAAAGAGTGTCCGCGAAACCCGTGATCGTCCTCGCTCCTATTGTTGCTCAGCGAGCACAGGTGCCTACTCTCAGTGATTCTCGCCGCATGCGGGGGTTTCCTTGCCGGGGCGCCGCCGGTATATCGGTTCCAACATTATTTCACTCGGCGTTAGATTGGAACCGAACAGAAACATGATCCCGTGGCCATGAGCACATTGAGCGCAAGACAGCGGGCTGGTACTTCGGCGCTCCGTGCCTGCGAGCGCCAGGCGTGCTTGGCTGTTCTGCTCGTGCTGTCGTGGCTGTTTGCATTCCCGGTTCGTGCGGAGGGGCCGACGTCGGCCACGGTCCCGGCCACGGTCAAGGATGTGCAGGTTGCGGTCCGCACGATCGGTTTTCTGGCGCCACCGCCGACCGGACCGGTTGAGCTTGCGGTGGTTTTCGATCCCGGACACCCGGCCTCCCTCGCCGATCTTCATATTGTTACAACGGCGTTAGAGGCCGGGGCATCAGCGGCCGGCGTTCGGGTCGGCTCGGTCCCGGTCCGGGTGGTGCCGTTGCCGGTTGCCGAGTTGGGCCGAGTGGTCAATTTTCATTACGTGTTGCTGACCGGCGGCCTGCGCG
>SERZ01001971.1_pt1 | contig 10692 bp, 13 predicted proteins | sample 3171461 | NCBI WGS metagenome assembly SERZ01 (sample SAMN06051861, study PRJNA518727) | freshwater metagenome | biome: subpolar coniferous forest; feature: holomictic lake; material: water; isolation source: holomictic Lake 227, 6 m depth | place: Canada: near Kenora, Ontario | collected... | reverse complement strand
GGCGCGCAGGATGTTGAGGGCGAAGCTGCGCATGCGGGCGAACGCTCCGGGCTTGATCCGGATGCGGCTGTGATCCTCGAAAAAGGAAACGTCCCGCACGTGGTGATTGCGGTTCTCGATGCCCCAATGGGCCCGGATGGCGGCCCCGATTTTGGCGGCGGGCAAGGCGGCCTGACAGGCGTAGAAGGAAACCTCCTCGGTGAGATGCCAGAAGCCGGATTTGGTATCCTTGTGCCAGGTCAGCCTGGAGACGCGCGCAACCGAGGCGAAGAGGTCGCGCCAGTCTTGGTCAAGGCGGTCCGAAACGTCGAAGGTCTCGACCCGGCGGTGCTCCTGGCGGCCATGGCGGCGGCGGTCGGTCGTCTCGGCGCTGTCGGCGGGCCTTTGGTCGGCGCAGATCGCGGTGATGGTGTCGAGCAAGCGCGGTTGGTTACTCTTGATCTGGACGATCAACGTGTTGCCGGTGTCCCGGGCCGCCTCGAACGTTTTTTTGACAGTGCATGGCGTCGGCGGTGAGGATGACGCCGGTCAGCCCGAGGTCGTGGATCATCTGCTGGACAGCGGGAATCTCGTTCGACTTCTCATCGATCTGCGTGTGGGCCAGGACGATCGCCGCTTCCGAGGCGAAGGCCGTCAGCACCTGCGCCGCCTTTCTGTCGGCGAGGTGGTCGAAGCTGCCGCGCAGGGTCTTGCCGTCAAGGGCGACCACCGGTTGCCCGGCCGTTTCCGCCGAGTCCAGCAAGGCCTTGGCATGGCGCCGGAACGCCGCTTCCAGGGTCTCGGCGTCGAGCGCCTGCAACACCGTGCGCAACGTGTTGACCGCCGGCGCTCGCCTCAGGCGGCATCCGAAACGTTCATTGAGAACGGCCTGCCGCTGGTCCAGGAAGGTGATCACGCCGCGATACGAGCGTGCCCCGCTCAGCAGCGCCAGCACCGTGAACATCAGCAGGTACGGCAGCGGATATCTCTTGCCTTGTGCGCGACGGGGGTCGGGAACATCGCTCAGCGCCGCCAGAAGCCGGGAAAACGGAACCATGGCATCCTCTCGCCGGGGAAGATGCCCTCCATAGATTCAGACCATTGGCATTAATGGTAGACTCGTTTTCAGGCCGATCGGGCCGCGCCCGGACTCGCGTCACGCGACTTCCTGCCAGACCCTCGGAGAACTGAACAGCCCTGCCCCCCCAGGGGAGTGCGTCAAATGTTAAAGAAGAAAGAACTCTGGCTCGCCTTCGCAGGAGACGAATTGACGTGCACAGTCACGGTCAACGAGATTTCCAATAGAAATTACCTAGAAATCAAGCTATCTGGCCTAATCACCCAGGATCGTGTTTATATTTATGATATTATTATGGATGTCGCCGAAAACTCTACATACGACAGCGTAAAACTTGACGTAATTGATCTTAATTTTTTTACGGGATGCACGGTCAACGACTGCGCCATTGAGCAGCTTCTTAAGCTGGTGTTCTTTTTTTCTCAAAACGGGAAGAAGCTTAACGTCCTTATTGAGGAAGAGTGCGTCAAAAATGCGCTAAAGTTGGATCTGTCCGGCCGGAGATTTAGCGCGGTTAATATTTTCGATTGCGCATAGACCAGCCCTGCCCATACCCCGTCCCGAAAACGTTTGACTGCCTGCCCCCAGCCCCCAGATTATGATCTGACTGTTCGGCCCGGATCACTTCAGCCATTCACTCCCGACCAAAATGGGTTTATCCTTCACAAGCTTTTAATCTGGCAGGCCGGCGCCGGGGCGGCAAAAAACCCCGTCGAAGCGCAGCCGGTGTTTGATTTTGCCTTCGCTCGGAGCTATCACGCAGGTCATCATGACAACGCCTCAAATTGATCACGTAGACCCGGCACCCGAGACCACTACACCTCCCTCTCCGGTGCGCAACCATCATATGCCGGCGCTGATAGTGCTGTGGGTGTTTATTATTGTTGCCGGTTATTTTATCTGGCCGAGTAAGGGCTATTTAACAGGGGAACAACCGCAAAATACCCCGGTGACAACGTCTCCGCCATAAAGCTAGCCTTCGGTATGCGAGTGACCATCGCTACCGCGAATAAAGAGTAAGGGGAAATACTGACGATGAAGATGAATGAGCTGTGGATTGCGTTTGCCGGGAGTCGGCTAACCAGCTCGGTGTCGCTTCATCATTTTGACGAAAATTCAATGATTAAGGTCATCATTAACGGGATTATTGATAGCGACTCAGCATTTATCACAAATGTCATACTTGCAGCAATGGATAGCGGCCCATACAAATACTGTCTGATCGATGTTCAGAGCCTTGTCTTTGTTGATGGCATCTTGATTAATGAACACGCCATCGAATGCCTGATTAAGCTTACCGGGTTTGCCATGAATCGCGATATCAAAGCGTATCTGGTCGTCGACGATGCCTATGTTCGAGAGGTATTGGCCGACATTCTGCGGCGGCATCGCGGGTTTTCCAAAATCTCCATTCAATCGAGTCAGGACTTTCTCGGCAGCGACTTGGCTCAAAAAACCTGAGAGGCCGCTACTCCCCGGCTTTTGTGCTCACCCCGTGCCAAGCACGCAGACGCTGACGCGCCTCTTCGATCTCGGCCAACGACATCAGTTCCAGGGCGGCGTCCTTCCCCCATTCGGCATGGTCCCGCTCTTCGCCGGCTTGAAGGCCGGAAACGGCCAAACTGTACCAAAACCAGGCATCGGCCGCGCGGGCGTTCCCCAGGCAAGCCCCCGCCACCCGAAGCTGAGCCGCGGGGAAACCCTGCTCGGCGGCCCGCATGTAATAGTCGAATGCGGCCGCAGGGTCCGGGTCGCGGCCATCCCCGGTCTCAAAAATGATGCCAAGGTTGAACTGGGCGCGGGCATAGCTTTGTTCCGCCGCCCGGAGATACCAGTGGAAGGCCTTCTCCCGATCCGGGGCGACGCCGTCGCCGGCTTCATAGAGCAGCGCAAGATTGAACTGCGCCGCCGCGTGTCCCTGCTCGGCGGCCTTCTGGTACCAAACCGCCGCTTGCAATTTGCCCTCGGGAACACCTTGGCCGCTGGAATAGAGAACGCCGAGAGCGTATTGGCACGCGACATCACCCTGTTTGCCACCCAGGCGGAACCATTGGAACGCTTCATCCATATCCGAGGAGGCGCCACCGCTGTTAGCCAATCGGTAACCCAGCTCCCGTTGCGCCGAGACGACCCCCCGCCTCGCCAACTGGCGCAGCGACCAGAGCGACAACCCGCCGACATTGACAGGCCAAGCGATAGAGCCCAATTTCGCGGCGGCCACCCGTCCCGCCTCCCGGGTCACCCCGACGAGCCCGGAAAACGCGTCCTCAACCGGGATTCGCAGAACCGGCGAAGCCTCGGCGGCTGTCGCAGCCGGTTGCGGATATCCCTCGTCGATCATGCCAAACGCCCTATGTCCCGTATCTCCATCGCCTTGGAAAGGGTAGTTCCATTGATGGCTGACATCAATGCCCACGAGACAAATTTGAACCGCTCGATGTCGATGGTGATGGCAACGCTATTCCATGATAGGATTCGCTTGTTCCTTCCCGCGCCGCAGGACTCGATGTGCAGACCGGTTCAAACCCTCAAGACGACAAGGCAGAGGCGACCCCAAGAGGTGGCCCGCGTTTTCTCACTGGCGTGGCGGAAGCGCTCGGCCTAACCGAACACAATCCGTTGGTTGTCGCAGCGCGAAATCTCTGTTCGAAACTCGGGCGGGAAGGCTGGACGTCCCGGCCGAATGAAAATTGCATACCGGTAAGCGGCGCCACCCTGAAGAAGGCGCTGACCGAAATCATTTGCGAACGGGCGCTAATCGACGAGGCCTACGAGCACGACCGGGACAACTGGCAACCGATGACGTTTTCCCAGTGGCAACAAATGTATTTGAAAAGTTATTGCGTTTTTAATTTTAATGACGAATGCTTGCATCTTACCCTCTTCATGCGTCACTGGGAACACATTGTCCATCAGTCCGTGATGTTTGATCCCGATAACTTCCAGAACGATTTGAATACCATTGTTACCGAGTTCGGCTGGTTTGTGGAAAGCTTCACCATGCCCGACCAGAGCATTACCGTAACATTTCGTCGCTTCAATAGCCGGGTCATGATCAGACAGCTGCCTACGGCTCTATACTATTTCGCCGCGTCGTGGAACAAAAACGATATTCTCAAGAACGGCCTGCTGCCGACAACCTCCGTCGATTCCGCTGCCGGACGACGAGTGGCCGATTACGATGTAATGTTCAAGGCGTTCAACCTCGTTCATATCCGATCCATCGCCAAGGACATGTATGAATCAGCGGTGGGCTACAGCGACAGTGACGATGTTTCCACCAATATTCTTCGGCTGATTGGATACATGCCGATCATCGTCTTCAAGGTCAATTCCCAAAAAATCGCCGCCAACGTCTGGTCGAAAAAAGCACCGGTTTTCGATGAGGACAAAGAGTCCGGTATTCTGCTGTCTTATACCTATCTACCCCCGGCAGCGTTTGAAACGGTGATGCACGAAGACCCGATACCGGCCATTTTCGAACAACTATGACCGATGACGCTTCGAAACTCACGAAGCCCTGGTCTTTGGTCTATAACGAGGCGACGGGGTCGACCACGCCTCCAGCGCAGCCAACGCATCGGCGGAACTAACCATCAGCGCGTCCGATCGCGCCTGCCGGAACTGCTCGGCCGGTTCGCCGAATGTCGGCGTCGACTCAGTCTCGGCGTCCGCCTGCCTGCGGATCGGCGTCGGAGCCCGCGCCTTGACCAGATAGGCGTCGTAAAGGCTCGCGGCCGGCAATGGTGGGCGCCGGATTGTCTCCCGGGCTTTGATGTACACGACGGGTTCAGCAGTTGTGGCGCCACCGCCGCCGGCTGTCGAAACCGAGGGGGCGACCGCAGTATGCGCTTGCCGATCCGTGTCAAGATGAGCGAGCATTCTTCCCGCCTCGTCTTCGGTCCCCATATTCGGCCTCCCCGGCATCCATTGTCGAAACAAAACGGTTTCACTATACCATGATATGGCGCATTCCGCCCCTGCGTTGGAGAAATTTTCTTAAAAGCGCTTACACCGCCGCGCTGATCTCCCCCGAACGCGCCCTCGACGAACGCCTCCAGACACTGGAAGCCCATCTCCAGGCCGAGCACCCGGATTTGCTGGCCGTGCTTCCAATCGTCCGGACCTTCGACAGGGTGCTGGCGGACCTCGGACTGCTCGGCCGGGGAGAGAGCCTGGCCAGCCGGATCGCCTGGTGGCCGAGCGTCAGCGTCCTTGGCTTGTATTCGGCTGGAAAGTCGAGCTTCATCAACAGCTTCCTCGAGCTTGACCTTCAGGCGACCGGCAATCAGGCCGTGGACGATATGTTTACAGTGATCTGCCATGGCAGCAGTTCCCTGTCGGCGCCGTTGCCGGGCAGCGCGATCAACGCCGACATGCGCTTTCCCTTTTTCCGCATCGCCGACCGGTTGGACCGCGCCGCCGGCGACGAAGGTCGGCACATCGATTCCTATCTCCAACTCAAGACATGTCCCAGCCCGCGCCTGAAGGGACGCATCATCATCGATTCTCCCGGTTTCGACGCCGGCAGCCAACGGCAGGGAACACTGGGGATCGTAGAACACATCGTCGAAGTCTCGGATCTGGTCCTAATATTCTTCGATGCGCGGAGACCCGAACCCGGCGCGATGCAGGACCTGCTCCGACATCTGGTCGAACCGGCCGCGCGTGGAATCGATGCCGCCAAGATGCTCTTCATTTTGAACCAGTGCGACAACGCGGCGCGCGAAGACAATCTCGAGGAGGTCGTCGGCGCTTGGCAGCGCAGTCTATCGCAGGCGGGCCTGACCATCGGTCGCTTCTACTGCATCTACCATCCCGCCTTCGCCTCTCAAGTAGCCGGTTCGCCCGACCATGATCGCCACCAAGACCGCTGCCGCCGCGATCTCGCCGAAATCCACGCCCGCATCGCCGCCCTGGATAGCGGCCGGGGCTATCGGCTTCTCGGCCAACTCGAGGCGCTGGCCCGCGAACTCGAGCACAAGGCGGTACCTCAATTGGAGGCGGCGACCGCGACCTGGCGCCGAACCGCGCTGTTTGGCGGCTGGCGCCGGTGGTGTGGTGCCGGCAGGCGCGAAATCGCCGAGCAGATGCCCGAGCGCCTCGAGACCATGGGGCTGAGCCCACGCGACGCCTTCCTCAGAAACACCTCCCGGGCCGACACCCTCCTCCGGGGCCGGCCCGCCGGTTGGGGCCGGGCGCGCATGGCGATTCCGCTGCTTCGCCACGCCATCGAGCACCAGACCCTGATCTGGAACAACCGACACGCCGGCCTCGTCACGCCGCAGCCAACGCCCGGTAAGGCGCCCCCCGCCCCGACCACGGCGGCCCGGCCGCCGAAGCGGCGCCCGCCGGCTCCGAGGGGGCGGGCCTGCGGCATCCCCGCGCCCTCGGGACCGGAGCCGGAACCCGAATCGATCCAAACCGGGGACGACCCCGTCATCCCGCTGCTGCAAACCGAGTCGCTGCTCACCAAAGTGACCGGCCTGTTCTCTCCCGGAGTCCCGAAGAGACGTGACAAAGCTTCGCCCCCGACCCATCCCGACAAGGAGGGCGACATCGACTTTTTCGAGGATTGAGGAACTCCGACTCCTGCCGGAGAGCTGAAGAAAATATCCCGTTTCAGCGATGGAGGTACGATGCTCGGCTTTAACGACGCTGACGCCGCGACGGTGATCACATCGGGCCTCCTCGGGCTTGCGGCCGGCTCGATCCTTGGCCCGATCCTCGACCGCAACCTTTTCCAACAGCGACGACAGCGCCGCGCTGAGGCCGAGCTCGAGCGGTTAAAGGGCCTGCTGAACAGGCGTCGAAACGAGGTCGACCTCGAGGAAAGACGCCTTGCCGAACTCCAGGAAGAAACCGCTTGGCTTCAAGACGTGCGAGCCGAAACCGAAATCTGGACCGATCGCCTGAACAGCGTCCGCGTCGAGGTCGGGAATATCGATAATACCGTTCTCGACCTTACCGATATCAAGGCGGAACTCGCCCGTTGCCATCAACAGCGGGCAGCCATCAAGGCTGAAATCCAAGCGCTGCTCTCCCAGGACCCCTCAAAGAAGAAGATACCACATCCTCTGTCCAAGCAAAGGCCGACAGAAAGCAAAGCGCCGACTCAAGCAAAACCGAAACCAAGCCACAAACCAAACGATACCGTTCTAGACGACGTCTTCCGCACCGTCGATGCGGTATTCTCAAGTTTCCTTACTCGTCCACACCGAAAGCCGCCGCGAAATACCCAGCCGAAACGGTAGGCATCGGGACGAACCTGCGGCTGAGCTCAGGGTTTCCCTGGTTTTTCATCGCCGCCGGCACCGCCGCACTTGGAGCAGCCTCCGCATTTCGAGGAGCCGGTAAAGACGTTGATCAGCCGGCGGGCGATCAACGCCGCGCAGACGAGCCCCACCGCCACCAGAGCGGCCGTGTCGAACCAAGCACCCTGCATCATGCGAACAACCCTCCGAACGTCGTAACCACGAACGCGGCTCCCCAGGCGAAGATCAACGAGCAGCCGAGCGAAACCCCGACCCATCGCCAGCTTCCGGATTCCCGCCCGATCACCGCCAGCGTGGTCAGGCACGGGGTATAGAGCAGCACGAACACCATGAAGGCGATGGCGACGGTCGGCGTCATGCTCGCCGCGATGGCTTGCCGCAACGCCACCGAGCCCTTCTCCTGGGCATTGAGGACGGCATAGGTGCTGACCACGGTTTCTTTGGCGATCAGCCCGGTCATGATGGCCACGGTGTCGCTGGAGGCGAACCCGAGCGGGGCAAACACCGGGTTGACCGCGGCGGCGATCTGGCCGAGGTAGCTGGAGGCGAGCTTTTCCTGCGGCCGCATGTCCGCGGGACTCGCCGGGTACTGCTGAAGGAACCAGATGGCGATCGACCCCACCACGATCACCCCACCGACCTTGCGCAGATAGTCCTGGGCACTGTCCCAAATCTGCCAGAGAACCGAGGCGAGCTGCGGCTTGCGGTAGGGCGGCAACTCCATGAGGAAGCTCTCCTCCTCGCTCGCGGCCAGGGTGCGGTCGAACAGCACCGCCGCGCCCAACGAAACCAAGACGCTGAGGACATAGAGCGCAAAGACGACGGTGCCCGCCCAGGCGTCGAAGAAGGCGCCGGCGAAGAGAATGAAGATCGGCAGCCGCGCCGAGCAACTGACATACGGCGCGACCAGAATGGCGATCAGGCGGGCGCGCGGGGTTTCGATGGTGCGGGTGGCCATCACCGCCGCGGCGTTGCAGCCGAAGCCCATGATGAGCGGGATGAGCGCCTTGCCGTGCAGACCGAAGGCGCGCATCAGGCGATCGAGCAGGAAGGCGACACGGGCGAGATATCCCGTCTCGTTGAACAGCGCCATGAACAGGAACAGGATCACGATATTGGGCAGAAACACGATGGTGCCGCTCACCCCGGCCATCACGCCGTTGATCAGGAGATCGTGGGCGGCTCCGGCGGGAACGAGGGCGTCGAGCCGATCGGTCACCCACTGCGCTCCCGCGCCGATCCAGGCGGCGGGAATGGCGCCAAAGGTAAAGGTCGACTGGAACATCGTCCACAGCAGGATGCCGAAGATCGGCAACCCCAGGTGCCGGTGCAGCAACACGTCGTCGATGCGGCGGATGAACTTGCTGGTGGCGGACGGCGCGGAGTGTTCGTGCCGCACCTTGCCGAGCAACTCCTCGATGAAGCGAAAACGGGCGTGCGCGATCATCAGGGCGCACTCCTCGCCATGATGGCTTTCCAGCTCGCGGCATGCGACCCGGACTTCGGCGATCAGCGCCTCGTGCTCGCCTTCGCGCTCCAGGATGTCGGTATCGCCCTCGAGCAGCTTGATCGCCAGCCAACGGCTCTCGCCGGGTTCCAGGGTCGCGGGGTGAAGATCGGTGACGATCCCCTGAATGCGGCGAATGGCCGCCTCCAGGTCTTCATCGTACCGGATGCCCGGAATCACCCAGCCCTGCGGACGCTCGGCGGTTTCCTTGACGGCATCGACCAGAGCGTCGATCCCCTGCCCCGCCGAAGCGACGGTTTCGATTACCGGGCCGTGCAACGATGCCGACAGCGCCGCCGTATCGATGGCGATGCCGCGGCTCCGGGCTTCATCCATCATGTTGAGCACGAACACGCACAGCCGGCCCATCTCGAGCAACTGCATGGTCAGAAACAGGCTGCGGTGCAGATTCCCGGCATCGATGACATTGACCACCACGTCGGGGTGTTCGAAATGGATGGCATCGCGGGCGGATCGTTCTTCGGGCAGCCCGCCGTTGAGGGTGAAGATTCCGGGAAGGTCCGTCACCTTGTACGCGGTGCCCCGGTGATTTCTGCTACACGAACGCTGTGAAATCGTGACGCGAGGATAGTTGGCGATCAAACCGTGGTCGCCGGTCAGTTGATTGTAAAGCGCCGTCTTGCCACTATTCGGGTTGCCGACCAGCATAGCGGTAATGGGGTGTTTTCTACTACTCATGGTCTCAAGCCTTGTTCGGGCGCGCGTCTGAGCTTCGGTCGATGGAAAACCGACCAATGGCTGGATTAATCCGCCGAAGAGTTGATCAGCCGATGCGGATCAAAATATTGCGGGCGTCCTCGTTGCGAAGCGAGAGCTGGTATCCGAGCAGGGAATAGGCCCGGGGGTTGCCCCAGGGCGAGGTCCTGTCCAGCGAGATTTCCGTACCGCGGAGAATGCCGAACGCGGTCAGCCGCCGCCTGAGTGTTTCATCCCCCTTCGCAACCCCGAGAACGATGCCTTTCTGCCCCGCCGCGAGGTCCGCAACCGTGATGGACGGTGCGACCGGATTTTCCGAGGAGCCCTTGTTCAACGCGATTGCCGCTGCCATTTTCAGCCTCGCAAACCTTCCTGCGCTTCTCGTCGATCGGCGCGGCACGCTCCGCGCAATCGCAACTCATTTGCATTCGCGTAGAGTGCGGAAGACCTCGGAGGATGTCAATAGGGCAAAACCTACAGATTTCGCGCAATGCCCCCTTCCGAGGCGGCGCCCCACTTCACCCGGAGCCAAACCCTTTCATGGGCCCAGTAAAGGGCGACCTTGGAAAACAACTCGATCCCGGTAATCGTTAAAGCAACAGTTGCCTTGCCGGTTATGAACCAACTAATAATGAAGGTATCGAAACTGCCCGTCACTCTCCAGCTAAACGCCTTGACAATCGACCGAACGTGGGATTCGTGCGTCATTTTCCGCTCCAGAAAGCCCTCAATCGAGAAACACTATTCTTCCACATCGCCGGCCGACATTTTTCTCGACACGTAAAGTGCATAGGCCAGCACCAGAACATTCCCGGCGCCGGTGAACACGAACGGGGCATACGGACCGACCCGATCAAACAGAATGCCGCCAATCTCGAGGATCACGATAAGTCCTATGCCCGAGATCATGTTAAGCGGCCCCATGATCGAGCCCCGCAGGTCCCTGGGAGCCGCATCCAGGGCGAGAATGTCCGGCCCAAGCATGGATCCGGCCTGCCCCATCGCAATGAGCGTCATGGGAAGATAGACGAACCAGTCGAAAGGATTGACGACGAAGACCATAAGCACGAACCCGGCGGCAGAGAGGCCCAGACCGGCGATGACAGCTCTCATCCGGCCGATCCGCTGCATGACCC
>SERZ01001966.1_pt1 | contig 10704 bp, 10 predicted proteins | sample 3171461 | NCBI WGS metagenome assembly SERZ01 (sample SAMN06051861, study PRJNA518727) | freshwater metagenome | biome: subpolar coniferous forest; feature: holomictic lake; material: water; isolation source: holomictic Lake 227, 6 m depth | place: Canada: near Kenora, Ontario | collected... | reverse complement strand
GAGCGCGTTATCCATTACTGGGGCGACATCGACACCCACGGCTTCGCCATCCTCAACCAGTTGCGCGGATTCTTTCCCCATGCGGCTTCCCTTCTGATGGACAGTGAAACATTGATGGAGCACCAAACGCTTTGGGGCGTTGAACCATCTCCCGAAACTGGTGCACTCACGCGACTGACTGCTGAAGAGAGTGCGCTTTACGGGCAGTTAGGGCGGAATGAGCTGGGCCATCAGATACGGCTGGAGCAGGAGAAGATCGGGTTTGAGTGGCTGGTTGAGGCGTTAAAAAAGCTCTAATCACAAAAATTTTTTAACATATTTTACTACCCGCTGATGACGACCCTAAATAATCTGAGTCTATTGTTTATTGAGAAAGTAATTCCTACTTTCAATTCATTTATTTGCAATAAACGCATTAAGTTCAGTCAACGATTTAAGCCGCATTTGATCGTTCAACTCAATATCAGCAAATGTAATACTGTATTTTTGTAACAACTTACTAACGACTCCAGTGTCCATAATCTCAATGTTACGAAGTTTACACTGCTGAGCGACAGAGTGAGGGACAACAGCATTTGTTGCCAAAACACGCCTAAGTGTATACCCGCTCTCACGAAAATATTTCGTTCGATAATTATCACAAGCATTAATGGTTTCATTTATAACTTCAGGATTGATCTCTCCACCTGTGCCGGTATGTTTACATTGAATCAACCGGACTATCTTGCCATTGATAGATAGTACATCGATTCCCAAATCGCCTGACCTCGGTGTTACAACAGAACGATTTCCTACCCTATCCTCAAGAACTCCAATGAGTGACTCAAAACGATCCCATGTCAATAACTTTATATCTTGAGAGGAGATAGATTTGACTGGTTCTCCTGAAATCGCATTATCTTCCAGTATATCTCGAAATAACTCACCGAGATTTTCGGTATCATCAGGCAAGGGAAGAAAAAAATCATTAGCCATTTTTAGCCTTCGGTCAATCAAGGCATCAAGTTTTTGATCAAACGTCTGAAATTCACCTTCAGGATCCTTTGCTATGAGATAGTATACATGAACATCCTTTTTTTGGCCAAGGCGATAAACACGATCAGTGGCTTGAGACTCTTTAGCCGGATTCCACCATCTCCCATAATGTATAACATGATTTGCTTCAACTAATGTGAGTCCAACTCCCGCTACGTCAGGAGAGAGCACTATAAAGTTAACAGCAGGATCAGATTGAAATCTGTGAATCATAGATTTTCTTGTGGAAGATGAAGTCAGTGTTTCAGAGCCTGTTTTTGCGGCTCCGTTGACAATATCCACTCTTTGCCCGAAAGCTTCTTTTATCGCAGCAGCAAGTAACTGCTGCATATCCAAGCTTCTTGTAAAGATCAGTGCTTTTTCGCCTAATCGTTTCACCTCCAGTATAATATCAAGAAGAACCCCAAGCTTAGGACAATCATCCTTCATTTTTTGGAGTTCTCCAACTTCGTATGGTGTGTAAACAGGATGGATAGCGGGATGCTGATACAGTTCCATTAATCCATGAATTACCGACAAGTGTATTCCTTTTTTATTGCTACCACGAACAGTCTCAATATACTCAATATGACGGCGTCGTTGTTCAGGAGCAAGAAAACACTCTTTTTTATGGATATGTTTTTTAGGAAGTCCAGGTAATTCCTGTGTCTTTTCTCTGCGCAAAATATATGGCTGTGCGCAATCCGTATCCTGTTTATCAGTCGTTACGCTATACTTAAGTTTATCCTTGAGTGCATCAAGAATTTTTATCGTTTCCTCTGGTTTGTTTGCAATCGGTTGTTCATAGGTCTTGGAAAACTCTTGTGAGCTACCGAGTGTGCCGGGTTGAAGATAATCAATGATATTCCAGACATCCAGCATTCGTGTTTCCACCGGAGTTCCAGTGCAAGCAATCTTAAACTTTGATGCAAGACTTTTTAGAGCAAATGAACGCTTGGATTTCGGGGTTTTATGAGCTTGCGCCTCATCTGTGATAATGACTGACCATGAGGATTTAATGTTTGCTAATGAAAACTGATAATTAACAAGCGTCTCGTAGTTTGTAAAAATAATCCTGTTTTTTCGGAGTTTTTCATAATCCAGTTGACCTTTAATAACTCCGGAAGATTGCCGCACCTTCACATTGTTTATGCCATTTTTATAAAGAGTGAGCCACGGGAAAAAAATACTCCCATCATGCTTAAAAAATTTTCGTATATCCTGAACCCATGTTTCATTCTCCAAAAGAATGACTGGCATTACCACAAGAACAGGATTCCATGGGGGCAATTCAGTATCATGATTATTCTCATAAATAATACTATACTTTGGTTGATCAATCAGCTCAAGTAACCATGCAATAAACATTAAGACTTGGAGTGTTTTTCCGAGTCCCATATCATCGGCAAGAAGGCATCCTTTTCTTCCGATAAGATAATTTGCCTGCATCCACCTTAACCCTTTAATTTGATGTTCTTTAGGTTTTATTTCATCACGCAGGGAGTGTGGTGTGAAAAATAGCTCTTTGGGGACTGTTGCCAACTTTTCCTGCTCTACATAGTCTATCTGCTCTTCGTTTTCATAAATGAGGAGATAAACTTTTTCGCTTTCATATCTACAATCTTTCGGTTTCCCGCACACCGTGTCCGTTACATATTCCGCAAGTTTTTTTGTTGCATCTACAAATTCGTGATTCAGAACAATTGAATGATCTTTATAATCAATAAATCCCTTGCCAGAGTTAAGTGCTGATTGAGCTTCGTTGTAGAATTCAACAACATCCTTTACTGCGGCAAACTTAATAGATTCTTTTTCACCGTCAGAATAGGTTACTTCAATGCCAGCATCAAATTTACGATCTTTAGTGAGGCTGTCAGGATTTGTGCCTTCAAAAATACCGGTTTGTGCATTTTTAATAAAAGGGATTGAAATCGAAGGGAATTTACCGATAGCTTTCACCCGAGGCCCAAAATCCCCTATACCAAGATCTACTTCACCAGCAACGCCATCAAATACAGCTGTTGGATTTCTTAAAATATCAATTTTATCTCGTCCTGTGAGGTGTCGAACATTAGCCATACGCTTTAATACCTCTTGTTGCTCCTCGCTGAACAACACCCTTATGCGACCGCCGGTACCGTCATCTATATGAAGACTCGACAAATCCTCAGATCTCAGAAACACTCTTCGTAACGCTTCTTGAGGAATTCCCTCAATGAAAGGAGCAAATGAAATACCACCATTTTGTTCTTCAATAAGGTCAACTCCCAAAGAAGGAGCAATCAAAACCTTATTTCCTTGAATAAAGTGATCAATTTGTGCCCCAAGCCCTGTCGCTAATTCCCGAATTTCAGCAAAGGAGATCAACCCTTTCGATGCTGTTTTTTCGGCAGGCGTTAGATTACGGAATATTTCGATTGCTCTTACTAATGAGTATGTTTGTCTGTCGAGACAGTATATATCGCCAACCGAAGTAGTTACAAAGCAACCAACTATTTTTTCAAAATACACTTGATTACTGCCATAGTAAAACTTCAGACGATAACTGAAATCAGAAAGACCAAGTGTCCCTTGTGAAGAGAGTTCACAAAAAAATGGTGCTGTTGGAGCCAACTCTTCGAAGGCATAAATCTCGTAGTCTGGCAGTTCCAGAAGAGCTTTATAAGGAATAATAACACCAAACTCATTATTCTCAATGAGACCAAGCTCAAGTAATTGCGGTATGAGAGCTGGAAGTCGTTTGCCAAGCGACGTTAATGGAGAGGGTAAATCTATATCGGGAGATGTAATGTCAACCTTCACACCGAGGATATGTAGACCATCAGTTTCAGCGGAAATATATACTCCCCTCAAAGGCTCCGATAACATCAACGTCATAACCGAAACCCATAACTTGAAAATAACCTAATCCCATAACTTGCAAGGACATTTTCCACTTTGCTTTCCCAATATCCAGTATGCCGCACCCGACATTCTGATGGTAAGTCTTGATTTTTCAGAAAATACTCTGGGATATAATGGGATGTCCACATATCAGGAATTGATTTGTCAAATTCATCTCGTTGGAAAAGATATACACATCCTTTGCCTGCATCACTAAACTCAACAGCCACGATTTTGCCAAAATCAAGGATAAATGCCGCTCTGTTCTGCGTGTTCGAGAGCAATCCAAAGTTGATATCTGTATTCCTTTTAAATTGAACTGCTGTATTATCAGAGAGCAACGACCGAGAACAAACTATCTTGTCAATATATTTAAGCCAAAAAGGCATTCTTCCATGGGGGTCTTGCCCTTTTAAAACATGATCGAAAAAGAAGTGAATATCATCCTTTGAAAGCCAGATAATAAACTGCCGAACAGCACTTGATTCTACGCCGACCCACTTATTTCTATTCGCAGGCAAACGAGGGTCACCTAACAAGTGATGATTTAAAATTGAAGTTTTAAGTCGGTCTTTAATTCGACTAACCTCGGGATGTAATAACAGTTTTTTTACACTATCATCAAGCAATGCACGATCGCTTTCCAACCCTGACCATGTAAAGAGATCCTTAAACAGGTAATCGGCAATATCCTTGGAACTGGTTATTTTTTCTATACATATATTTATAGCATACTTAACAGCAGAATAAATATACTCAGAAAATTCGTAGACAGCCCACTCATTTGAAGCTACTTTGGGGCTTTTGAGTTCTTTCAGTAAGTTATTTTTTGCAAAATTGTTCGGACCATTTTCTCCGATAATGGTGACAACATCTGTCTTCCATTTTAACAAAGCACGATCGGTTCCGGCATAAGAAGCAAGTTGTTTGGCAGTATATTCAGTAATCGCTTTTTTGGGTAATTGTTGTGACCATTTCTGGTGAAGAGACCACACCAGACCTTTGACAACCATAACCCTTGCCGCATCAATATGGCGATAGAGATACTTCGCAAATTCAGGATCATGAACAATATCACTCTCCCAGCAAAGCCATTTTAAAGCAACCTTATCAATTCCAGCCCTTTTTCCTTGACGGTAAGTTTCCCACTGTAACCGATATTCTGGACGGTGCGACTTAGGTACCACAATTTCCGGCGATCGACTATCCGTCTCTACAATGAGTTGCCTGATATTCGGGAAATACTCTTCATCAGCCTTGAGAACTAATTGCCTTGTGAAATTGTCGAATAGTCGAGGCAGTCCTTTCAATTCATTTAATGTGACTTGTAACTCAAACATTGGTTAACTGAGTTTGAATTTTTTTCTCTTCAAATGAACGAACTCTGATCTTAAAAACAACCCTACGACTCAGTTTTGAATTTACTTTTCCCTCAACTATCATTAAATCCTGTTTTCCACGCCCGCTTGCAGACAACACGCGAAGAAAATAGTCGATCTTTTCTTTATGTTGATCGACCACTTGACTTTCCATGATATTAATTGATTCACTCACAACCTCCATTGACCTGTTTTGGCTTAGTTTCAGGTTATGTGTGTCACTGCCTGTAGCGTCGGTATGCCCTTCAACAACAACAGAACTGATATCATCACGGAACTCTTTGTTATAAATGGTATCAGTAAGTTTTGGTATAAAACCTACAAGAAAGTCCTTACCATGAGGAGGTATTTCAAAACGATCAACCTCAAATTCAAGGAGCCCTTCAGGAACTAAAATAAGTAAAGCAAGAGGATCATTTGGATCGGATTCTACTCTAACTCCTTGTGTTACATAATCTTTAAGTTGCAATTGTAGTTTGCCTAAAATCATTGACCTTGTACTTTGGCTCTCTTCAAATGCGTTATTCATAAATGTGCATAACAGCAAAATAAATATGACCATAAGTGAGGTCATCAAATCAGTAAATGAATTTGCAATCCCAGAATTCGTTTCCTCCTCCATAGTTATGGCTATTTAGTCACCTTGTTTTTTATGCTACTGATTTCCTCAGCCACATCACCCAATTCTTCAAGCTTTTCACTTAAGCCATCTATTGCAGCACCGAGTTGGCCCACAGCATGAGTAACATGGTCATTTGCAACCGTAACTGTTTTATTAAAATGATCTTGAGTGGCACTTGAAAACTGCTGCAGATGTAGTGTAATATCCGAAAGGACATGCGATGCACTTTTCTCAACTGTATCAAAAACATCGCGATAACGTTCCATTGATGTCTCAATATTCGTCCACGTTTCGACCTGCAACTCTTGTGATGTATTTAGTTCCTTTACTTGTGAGGCTGCCAGTTCAGCGACATCTTTGATAGAGTCCTGACTTTCCTTCATTTTTTGAACAGAGGCAGAAAGCGAATTCATGGCAATTTTAACATCTTCTGCAACATACCTCATCCCTGCGTTAATCTCATTATAGCCCGTTACATAAGTACCAAACTCTTCAACGGCGGATTGTAGTTTTTCTTTAAGTTGATCAACTCTGTCCAACTGCCCTTCATGCTTGTTCAAGACCTCCATAAACTTCTCAACACTTTGCTGGTTAAGCTCTCCAACTTTTGTGATAATACCGTCAGCAGCCTGAGATGATTTTTCTGCTGAACCTTCAATAGATTTTCGCATAATATCACTCAAATCAGCAAATCTTTTTTCTATTGTTGACATTGAACTATCAAGATTATTGACCATCCTTTTTAGTTCCGCTGAACCCTCGGAAAGTTGGGTCTTTGTCGTAATCTTGGATAAATCAATCAATTCTTTTAACGCGTCCTGTGTTCCAGTAAATTGGTTATTCATCCTACTGAGTATTTCAGCAGTCTGCCCAATCTTTTCTACCACATTGCTAAACTGATCCTGAGCGCTGCCAGTGAGTGATTTATTAAACTCCTTGCTCATCTCCTTTATAGAAGAGGATAAAGACACCTTTAGGTCTTCCAACAACTCTTCAATTTTTCCGCTTATCTCTCCCTTTTCTGATTCTTTAGCCTCTCTGAGAACGCCCAAGAGTTCAGCTTGCGAGCCTCGGGTTAACTCTTTAAGCTCCCCTATCGCAGTGACAACTCAATCAAGTATCGGGCCCATGCTCTCGCTGATGTTATTTCGTAGACCTACTGATAAATCAGAATTAAATGTTCTAAATGCAGCATCCTGGCTTTTCATTGTCTGGCACAGTTCATCCAGAAAATGGGCCTCTGTCCGAACTGGAAAAAGTTTATCGATGGCATCGATTAAGGAGCGCCGAACTGTGTTCATCTTATAAAACACGCTTTTCTCTACAAACAGAAAAATTGTGGCCGAAAAAAGAGCAACAATAGAAGAAATAAACTTACCGGAAAGCCCCCCAATAAGCCCCTCCAGTCCGTGTACTTTATTGTCAAGAATTTTGACATCTAACAGACCAATGAGAATGGCTAAAAACGTAAAAAGAAGCCCAATACCCGTTAGTATTCCGGGTATTGCAACAAACCGTTGCTTATTGAAGCCTTTCGCATACGAAATAGACTCACTATATACGTCAGCAGCAGAACAAGAAGACCATACTTGTTCTCTATCATTGAATCCATCAGATTCGCCAGCAAACTCCCTGCGAATCAATTTCGTCTTGAATGAGTGCCATGGAAAAGATATAAACTGGCTATCATCAAATATTTTATCAAGATAAGCTATTACTTGAGCATCACGTCCTTGGCTTCCTCGAATTGAAAATTGATCTATCAGCCCATTTATAGTTTCAATGGCAGTATCCGTTGCTTTCTTATTTTGAGCTTGTAAGCGATGTAGCCTTATTCTTAACTCGTAAAAAGGCCATAAAATCAAGCACAATGCGGCACCCCATGAAATCCATGGGGCTCTAATGCCTGCTATAGTAAATGAAATCTGCAAGAACTCTTTGATATCCATACCATCTGGTTTTATTCAGGCTTGCAAAAGGAGTCGGAAATATGGTCCATGCTTTCTAGCCCTAAAAAGGATTAACTCGTTATAATGAAAATAAATAGATTAGTAGGATTAAATAATTTTGAATTTTCCACAAATCAATACACTAAAAACACAAATGGGCATACATTCAAACATCACACTCAAATGTCACGGCAACTTAGAGAACTATCGATTAGCTAACGATAAATCTGTGAGCAAGTTACGAAACTTCTCGGAGTTTAATAATAGTTGAATAAAATACTCCTTTTTTTGTTCAAATAGATTTTATAGCGGCGCTTGAACATTTATAAATCTGCTGAAAACAGACCAAAGCAGCATCACCCGTTCTTTCAGGCAAGTCTCTTTGCTTTGAGTGTTACCCCCTTCAAAAATCGCATCGACAACCTGTACAGGAAATCCAGCAATTGGCCGCTGCGGTCAATGAATACACTGAAGTTTTTTACATGCCACTCTATGGATCAAAAGAGTAAAAAAGCTACCTGCAATCGAAAGAATAGTTTACCAACAAGTAATGCAGGATCCATGGCGCCCGGATGGGCAATTTTCGGACGATTATCGAACATTTATCGGACGATTAACGGACGATTATCGAACATTATGTTTTGAGGACATAATGCCGTCCTCGCCCTTGACCCTTGGGTACAATCAAGCCATAGACAACAAGCTCCTTGATATCCCTGGCAGCGGTATCTTTCACAATACCAAGGGTTTTCGTGATCCATCCGGTAGAAACAGTGCCGTTTTTAACAATTTCGGCAAGTACCACCTTTTGTCGTTCATTCAACTTTGCAGCAACCGAAGGACTTAGACCAGCAGTAATGTTTTCCGGAATCCGTATTCGATTCATATCTTCCCCCGGGCCTCTCAATACCACCACAACCTCGTTATCGGCTATCGTGATCAGCGGTTCATCAAGTCCGTGATTCAGCATGGCACCCGCGCATACGCATAATCCCTGTACCGCGTTCCTCCATACGACCAAGAAAGAGCAAACCCTGAGAGATATTGGGATTCCGGGATCATGAACGAGCTTTACCTGACCGAAGTTTTGCGAGAATGAGGAAACTCAGATCAGCATGATTTCTTTCTCAAATTGACTGGCCGAAATGATTCTGGTCGTAACCAACGATTGCGCTTCAGAAAAGTCACTGTCGCCGGTAATAAAGTAATCAGCACCGACTGACTCAGCACATTCGAGAAATGGAGCATCCTTCCTGTCACGAGGAAACTCAATATGAATATCAGTGTGGACTATTTGTGTGTCTGCTATAAGAAGCTCTGTCCAGCATGTAATTGTTGCTGCGGACAACGCAAATTTTGGACGACGGATAACTTCAAGATATTCATCAAGTACAGACCGGGTAACATACCAATCTACATCCACCGCCCCTATACACCACAGCAATACGCGCTCGGGTAACCGATCACGGATAACAGCAGACACAACAATATTGGTATCAATAACCACCTTCATCGGGTATTCCTGACAGCATTAATTTCAGCAGCGATATCTTCGTCAGTAATAGTCGCTGATTGAGGCAAGTTTTGAACATGACGCATGAGCGCCTGCCAGGATGATACTTTCTCATCACTCAGCCTGCTTTGATCAACAATCAAAACCTCAAGCAGTACACCTTTCTGAAAAGGTAAGCGGTCAAGCACCAATCGGCCTGACGAATCAACTTCAGCGTATGTCTTGTAAGCTTTCATAGCACAGCACCTCCTGTAACGTAAAATTCGGCTAATATTAGTAAGGCAAGAACATCGCGTCTACTATCCAAAACTTTTATAAAGTTAACATATCCCACAAAACAAAGCGAGGTTTTATTCCCGGAGATCATGAGCCTGATCGCTCAGATCGACGAGTGGTATTCTGGTACAAACCAAGTAAAAAATCAACTCAATTAAAACCCGGAACGCGGGCCAGCATTTTTGGGCCGATTTCATCGCCATCGTGGAAGGCGAAAACAAAATCAGGCCAGCCATTACGGGAAAGTGTTTTGTGCGAACCGGATTGTCGCTTGACTTCCCAGCCAAGACGCGACAGCACAGCCAGTAAACGCTTGGCTTTAATTGACGGCCATTGGCTCATGCCATAACCGGGATAGAAATGTTTATGGCAAAGGGGCGGCTTTCGCCATGGTCGAGCCGTTCAGCAATAACGCGAAGGGCGAGAACCTCCGCCTTGGACATTGCTTCCAGCGATGTCGCACCGTAAGCAAGAACTCCCGGCAACTCGGGAACTTCCGCCAACCAACGCCCATCAGATTCTTGTTCCTGTTCGATGGTGAAATTCATTTTGCACTCCAGTTCAAGTGACGTTAATGCACGAATTATAGTGTAAGGTTACAGCTCAACCCTGATAGTAATTAAACTGATCCGCCATGTATTCATCCTTGGTAACTTCCAACATAATCTGTACGCCAAGAGTGAGTGTCAAGCGGATTTCGCCAACTTTTCAGTCCGCTGATCCAGGGTGCACAGGACTTCTTGAATGGCTTCAACTTCGGGTTCATCAAAATAGACTTCGCCACACTGGGCGCATACCCACGCAGGAATTCTGTCTAACGTGATATGATAGCCTTTCCTGTCGGTATGAAAGGGTGCAATCCCCCGTTCCATATTCCCGCTACAATACATGCAGTTCATCGTCTCCTCCTTCGTTTGTAATCGTACTCCCACTCTTCAAGGTTAGGAATAGACGCAGTGATGACAGCCAGATAATCCTCCTTCGGTGAGCAAACTACATGAATTGGTGTATCATCAAGCTTATAACCCAGAAGGAGGCAACTCTGTCCACGCATATCTTCAGGGTAAT
>SERZ01001963.1_pt1 | contig 10713 bp, 12 predicted proteins | sample 3171461 | NCBI WGS metagenome assembly SERZ01 (sample SAMN06051861, study PRJNA518727) | freshwater metagenome | biome: subpolar coniferous forest; feature: holomictic lake; material: water; isolation source: holomictic Lake 227, 6 m depth | place: Canada: near Kenora, Ontario | collected... | reverse complement strand
CAACTATAATAATCAGATTGATATTACCCGCGAACAGAATGCAATGCCAAAATTCACTATTGGGGATGACAGCTCATACGTTAACTGTCAGCTTGGAAATAATGCTGAGTATATGATTAAGAAACAATGTCTAGCAAAAGGTGGCTATGTCCTATATATTAAATAGAAGGCTTCAGCTCAAGGATGATTAGCACACTTCTAACACAGCTTTGGAAAATGTTTTTGAAGATCGGGGCACTCGATATATTCGATACCACCTCCGAAGGCAGAGGTCACAGATTCGAATTCTGTCGGGTCCGCCAAACTATTCGCAGTGATTGCAGGGGGTTAGCAGAAATGCTAACCCCCAAATCATGCCCAATCTGGGTTAGCACAGGGTAGCGCAGTAAAAAACATCATCCTGCGAAAAGTGTAGCGCACGCGGGGGTTTCATGGGCTGTCAGATTTCGCTTGATGTCGGGGTTTTAGCACAACTATAGCACAGGGGTAGGACTTGTGCCCCACGGGAGTGCCCCGACCATGCCCAGCCCCCCAGCATCATCCGAGTATAAACTCTACCAACGGCCAGGATCGAACAACTGGTATGTGCGATTTTCCGTGAAAGGCCACGGACAGATACGCAAAAGCCTTGAAACCGATAACCGAGAGGTCGCAGAAACAAACGCATATAAAGTTTGGTTCGAAGCACAGCATAGAGCCAAACTCGGACTTGATGTAAAGGAACGATCATTTCGGAATGTCGCGGAACAATATATCGACCACCTTGCAAAACTGGTGGAGCACGGCGAAAAACCAAAGCATGTTATAAATCTTGACGGTCCAACGATCCGCAGATATTTCATCGGATATTTTGGTGATAAGGCGATCGACAGCATCGGCTTGAAGGACATCACCCGCTATTACGAGTGGCGAAAGTCCTACTGGACGACCGGACCAGGGGCCAAAATCGACACCATCACCTACGAGCGCGCGGGCCGCATTGTCCAAAGGCCGGTCGCCACAATCCGCCAACCCGCGACACCGAGTCGATTGAAAAGGGAGAGCGTGCTACTGCGACAAGTGTTCAATCAGGCGTATAAATGGGGCTATGTGTCGGGCAATCATGTGCCGCTGATCGAACCCATAAAAGCACCCGATAACCCTCGCCCAAGTTTCAGCGCGGAAGAATTCAAGGCGTTGAAAAAGTTAGCGTTCTCAAGAACGGGCGAACAGGGAATAAGCAAGCATGTTCAGCACGAACGCTTTATGTTGTTTGCATACATCAACCTTGCAGCATATTCAGGTATGCGTCCGACAGAACTCAAAAACTTGATCTGGGGAGACATACATAACTACACGCCACCAGATTACGACTTTGTTCCGCAGGAAGATTATGATGGCATTGGTCCATCAAAAGCGGAGATGCGACCGAAGCAGGAACTATCAATATCAGTTCGCGGTAAGGGTTTGGCGCGCACATTCATACCCCATCCACACACAACATTTTCCTTCGACCTGCTGGGAATGACCTGGAGGGAGTGGGTAAAAAGGACACCGAACAAAGACGACCCATTGTTTTTCACACCAACCGGAAAGCGTCTTGCAAGCATCAACAAAAGCCTGAACAATCTGCTAAAATTAGCGGGACTTGAAAGAGATCATAGAGGCATCAAGCGGACTGCATATTCCTTCCGACATTTCTATATCTCACAGATGCTTGTAAACAATGTTGATGTGTTTTTGGTTGCGCAAAACACAGGGACTTCACCTGACATGATCAAAAGGTTCTATGCAGATGTAAACATACATAAACAAGCGGATGTTTTGCGCGGAAGGTGGGAGAAGGGAACTTGATAACGCCGTCCAAACGGTAGGGAAAGAGGTGTTGCCACGGGTGGTAAAGCGGTATTGTCATGATACCGCCCAACGATCAAACCGAAGGGATGTCCTAAATGCGCTTCATCAATTCACCGACACTTGCCGTCCATTTCGATGACGCGATTGCAGAGAGTAAGTTCAATCAATTTGAAGGATTGCTTGTTCCGATCCTACAAAAAGCCGGTGTATTTGGTGCAGAGCATGGTTCATGCGATATTTTAGTAGATGATGTTGGGTATACGATATGGCATGAAAGTTTGCGCACTAAAGGTGGAGGGAGCATGATTGTAAATTACATGCTTGAAAAGATAACTGCTGTTGATGGGTCTGATGCAGAAAACCGTTGTGAACTTCTGTTCATTCAGAAGGTCGTCAAGTCAAATGAACTTCCAAGCAGCAATCACCTGCATAAGTCTGATGCATTCTTCACTTCCCATGATAACATGTGCAACAACCCCGATCCAACCCACACAACATCCGTGGTCTCCAGGCAACTTTCTCGACTTTCTGCAATTACAATTGCCCAAGCAGAATGGACTGCCGATGGAAAAAGTGGATGAGTTGCTGTTCGGTTTGAGAGTTAGCGAACAAGTTCGCGCAGATTACTAAATCCTGCTTTGCGGATGATTGATCTTACAGCGGTTCCCGTCCATACCGCGTTTCTTCTGGTTTGGATGCCTCTGCTGTTCAAGGCGTCGGCTATGCGGTGCAGGCTGCTCGCATCGTTGCGCGCCAGTTCCTTGATCACGGGCAGCACCTTTGCAGCGTGGTCCGCAGCCTGCGTCATCATGACGCGCTGACCTGCCTTCTGTGCTTCCTCAAAGTTCTTTTTGTTCCCGAGGATAACACCGCGTGCTTTTGCAGCCTTCAACGCAAGCCGCGTCCGTTCAGATATCTGTTTCGCTTCAAACTCCGCTATAACCGCCATCATTTGCAGCGTCATCTTGTTCGCTGTCGGCATGTCTGCAACAATAAAGTCTATGTTCCCATCTAACAGGTTTGCAATGAACGCGAGATTGCGGGACAGCCGGTCAAGTTTTGCAATGATCAATGTTGCTTTGTGCTTCTTTGCAACAGCGATCGCTTCCTTTAGTATCGGGCGTTCGTTATTTCGTCCGGTCTCAACTTCGGTAAACTCTGCTACCAGTTGATTGGAGCCGATGTAAGCGTTTACCGCTGCTTTTTGGGCTTCCAAACCCAGGCCAGATTTTCCTTGTTTTTGCGAACTTACACGGAAGTATCCGACGAACTTGCACATAGCACGCTCCCACATCCCGATGATGTAGGCAGTTTATGTTCTTCTACCAGATACATCAAAGAAAGATCGACGCTAATCGACAGAAAATATGATCACAAGCATGGGGCTGATGTTGCATTACCGTCGCTGTGGTAATGCATCATGCTACAAATGATTTTCCATCCAACTCAAATGTCTGATTTTTAGCAGGATCGAGCACAAATCCATATGATGATTGAACGCTATACGCTATAGCTTCGTCGCCAATATATTTCCGGAACCGATATTCAATGTTGCGGCTTTCCGTCCTTACATGGACAGAAACACGACAGGTTTTTGCGGCCTTCATCACGGACAGAAATGGATTGATTGGGTATGCGTAGTTTAGTAAGTAGACACTTGCAACGGTAAGTTTCGTGGTGTCATACGACAACTCATCGCCTTCGATGCCGAGAGGCATTGATGTTGTTTGATCGCCCTTCTTGTGAAAGTTTATAAGCGTTCCGTCGTCATTGTGTGTAAATGAAAACATTTTTGCGCCATCTGATTTCATTGATGCAATGGTTTTCATAATTGATGCTTTTGCTGTGATATCCAGCACATGGGCAGTTTCGGCAGGTTCGGGCGGCGATTGCGACGAGGTTTGTATGCACGGTATCCGCTTCACTTCGCCAGATGATGAGGTGATAGCGATGAATGATAATTTCTCGAACTCAATGGACATATCTCCAGAAACATCCTCAACATCTTCCTGGAATACCACAGACAGAGCACCTTCAAATTTCAGCGCATCCATCATATCAGTTAGTTCATAAGTCCCAACCTTGACCTTTCGATTTTTTGTGCTTGGTGGTGAACCAACATAGAAGGTATTGAGCGGCAATAACTCTGGCATATTTGGCAAATACGCTCGCAGTATCTGGTTCCCATCAAGCGATTTTGCATACGCAAAATGCTTGCTACCTGCCGGAACAAATAACAGATATGTGAACTTCAAGGCCTGCGCAACCCTGCATATGTCCATCAGTTCAAGACGCATGGTGGTCTCCAAAATATCACAAGGACACTTTTTCAAGGTCGATTTTGCGAATATACAGGCCATCACATATTTGGTGATAATCTGCAATGTTCCGCTCGATATTATCCATGCAGTCGGCGCGCTTGAAGACAGGAACGCCGAAACGGCTGCGCCATTTTGCAGGGTCTTTTTCCTTCAACTTCTCTGCATCTTCCGGAGTTGCCGCAAACAACGGTGAACCTTCAATGCGCGGGATGTAATTCGCTACATCATAATCACCATCGTCATCCCTATTGAGTGGGTCAATAAATGTTCTATCGTTTTCCGCTACCGACATTTCGTCGATTTCAGATGACGAGTAAACATAAAGTTTCCGCGTCTCCTCCGCCTTTTCCTCCGTTATGGCCGGCTTCTCCATGCCGACTTCAAGGTCATCGAGTGAAAAACTCCACTCATCACCAATTTTTCCGAGTTCACTCATTGAGCGATACTGCTCTTTGGTAATATGTTTTCTTTGCCATGCTGGTGGTTTGCCGTCTTTGTATTCCCAGTTCAGCGCATTAGCCTCAATATACTTTTTCAAAAATTCATTCATTCTCCTATTGTTCCATTGCGCCAAAAACACGCCGCCATTGTCCTTGTAAAAACTAACGAGGTTCTCTGTGGTAAAATACCGAATATGATCAGTTTCAAGAACCGCTCTCATAATCCGGTTCTCAAACTCGTGATCAACCTCGCCGCTCTCTGTTTTGTGAAGATCAACCAATCGGTAAAATTCCGGTGATTTATAGTGCGTGATCGCCTGTTTCCGCAAAGGGTATCCATGCTTGCGAATAAGATAACCAAGCCAAATTGCAATGTTGTGATGGTCAGTGATAATGCTCGTCAAGTTGTCATCTCGCCGCATAAAGTCTTCTGCATTATCGTAGTCATCTGAAACATCAAGGTAAATCTTATGTTCTGCAACATAATCCGCCAATGTTTTGCCAGAAGTGTTTCTGTTGATTGTCCACCTCCGGTCTTCACCTTGCCCCGTTATTGGCACGGGATTATCAATATGGTTAGAGGCCAAAATGCACCACGAGACATTATCTGCTTCAACCACGCCACCCTTTGGCATTGCTACTCGGATTGTTCCCTCCCATATAAATGCTTTCACATTGTCATAATTCCGCCCATCAACCTTCAGTTCATTTCCAAACACAATCGCTTTGCCAATCACCTCCGGATTTTTCCTGCTAAACAAATCTGTGGTAGATCCCTTGATAAATGATCCTGAAAACAATACCTTTAGCACATTGCCAAAATGTTGTTTTCCTACACTTCCGGAACCAGTGAAAACAATGACAGGAACATCGTATTTCCACGGATTGAACCTTTTGACCAAAATGCAGCGTTCAATGTGCCGCTGCATCTCTGGATCATTTCCGGAAAGGCTCTGCATAAGAAGAGGGAAAAACGGGTGTGGTTCTGGGTTGTTTGGATCGTAAATTGGCTTCACCCAGTTAGCATCGATTTGCCCTGACATTACATTTAGTTCGCTGTCCTTCGTCGGGTTAGTGCTGTAAACAACAGATGTCTTGTTCCTGATTTGATTGCAGAGTTTATAAAAGCGATCAGCACCATCAGCGGGCTTCCAAACAAAACTAAACATCCTTCCAACAAAATCATGGGTATCACCCTTTGAACTAAAATGGCTGTCATTTATGCCCTCGCCTTTGCAGATATAAAACATCTGCTCATTTGATGGGTGAACTTGATACATGTTGCATTCGGTAATAAGTCTGCGCAGTTCATCGTTCGGGTCTTTGTCTGCATTCACGCGGAATTCGCTATAATGCTTCGCCATGTGTTCCCCCATCCACGATGCGTTTTATGCGCCCCCGCGCCCAAGCGTGCGCCTCTCCCACACACATATACCCCTATGCTCGCCAGCATCGTATCACTATCTGTCGTGCGGTGAGATTTTTTGCGGCGATATTATTCTGGCAATTCTGCGTAGTTATAATTGTTGTTGCCAGAGTTATAGATGGCGCTGCTGTTGACATCATCGTGTTTCTGGCGTATCAAGTTTTGGGCACTAAAAACCGGAGGGTTTACGCGATGACATCAAAAAGTGCGGCACCAAAGGATGACCCATTTGCGGAACTGAACTCGCTGTTTGCGCCGACAGAGGTTCCGACGAACATATCCACAGGAACAAAAACCAGCAGAACGCCAAGCACGATCGAAGAGTTGCGTGCATCAAAGATCAGTGCGATTGAAGAGTGGAGAAAGAAACTTGCTGACGGGAATGCAAGGGCTGGCGGCAAACAATCAAAGGGCGACTTGAGCACGCCCACAGCGGACAAGAATTTTATCACGGTGAGGCTTACGCACGGGCCAGCGGGAAATCTAAAGTTATTTCTGAATGGTTCGTGGAAGGAAGACCACATTATTCCGGCAAAGCACGAAGATGCCTTCTGGAAAGCCACGATCACATTTATCGAGCGCGGCCAACTTGACGATGAACTGAACGCGGCGAAGAAGCGGATGCATGACATATATTATAATGAAGATGGGACAAAGAAGCCGCGCCAAGCGAGGGGTAAGGGCGCAAAAGCGGCGCAAAACTTTGAGCCTGATGTTGCGGTGGAATAGGTTTGAGAATGGTGGGCAACAGCGTGTGGTTATGATCGAGACCGATTGATGCTGTTGCCCGCCCATGCCTTACCGAGCGACGATCAATGCCGCGAGCATGTCGCCCCTGCCGATCATCCGACCACAGGCATCTTTGGTTTGGTCGAACCTCGGTTCATACCACCCCTTCAATCGTCCGAGATTGTCCTTCGCCACGATCCGATCGCCCGAACTCTCACGCCAACCAATCAGCCGGTTCAAATTATCCCGCAGTTCGATCCGTGCCATGTTCGCCCCCTACATATGAGGTGTGGCCGACTTCGGAAGCCGACCACCACCCATCACCGAAGGTCACTTCGCCGCCCTGTTCACCGGCTTGCCGACCGTGGCCGCAACGGTGGGCTCCGGCTTCGGTGAATTTGCAGCAACCGGCTTGCCATCCTTCTTCGCGCGTTTCCGCCCTTCCAAGGTCTTCTGCATAAGTTCGTCCAACTCGCCGTTCCGGATTGCCTGTTGAATTTTCTGAAAGGTCGGAACAAGGTCGGATAGTTCGCTCACAACTATCGAACCTTTGCCAACTTTCAAAACCTTGTTTGCAAAACGCAGTTCGATCAAAATTCCTCCGGATGATTTCCACCACATTTTGCGGATTGGCCGTTCAATGGTGTGCCTGGATTTCTCGCCGGTTTCGGCATTTTTGACCGTCTTCTGAACTTGCCGTGAAAAATGTTGGTTGTTCTGCTCTGCGTTGAAGCAGTTGATTTGATCGTCGATTGCGGCGATCAACTTTTGGCGAAGCATAAGATGCGGCGTGCTTTTCTCCGCTTTCTTTGATGTTTCAGAAAACACCAATGTTTCCAAGATAGACATGTGCAACTCCATCTGTTTCATGTGCTGCACATAATCCTATGAATATCTGGCAGTGGATCAATGCAAGAATGATTTGTGCGTGAATGTTTTTTGGTCGGGCGCCATGCAGCAATTACCTGCGTTGCGCATTACCCCCAATGGACGCACACCCCAAGCGACATGAACGCCCCAGCCATTGCGTCCAATGAACTGGGGGGGTATACGCTATCGGACGGATGGGGCGCATGGGCGGGCACGCCCTCCCGACCGTTTCAGATCAGCCCGAAACCGTTTGAGCGTCATCGTCGGATTGTTTTTTCCTTCTGTGCGGTCCTTTCCGCAGACTTTCTTCCTTGATTGCTTCATATAACCTATCGGCCAAATCCTCGAAAATTGCAGCGTTCATGTGCTCTTTGTTTTTTATTGATTTGCTCAACATTTCATCAAGTCTGTGATATAGGCCAATCATTACAGATAAGTTTGGTTCATTTCCAGAACTATGAATGTATGAATATAATCTATCAGATCGACCAAGATATTCGCGCGAAAATTCATTACCAGAACTTACTATTTTATATGTTCGCAGTGTGTCAAATATCTCATATAGCAGTTCGTTCATGTCTATTTCTTCCATATTATTTTCCTCTCGTTATGTCAGTTAGTTGCTTTTGTTTTTTGGCGACACTATCTTTTGCCTTTGCCAGTTCGGCCTGCTTCTTTTTTGCCTGTCCTGCTTTTATGTTCATGTCTGCATTTTTCAATGTTGCCTCAATATCTTCGCCAAATATATCTTTATACCAGTGCCTATACTTCTCGTAAATCAAGTTTTCATTGGGCATGATATAGCCGCTCTCCCAGCAATGCGTTTCTTCCGCGTTAACTTCGTCCTTTATCTGCTCTATGCGATCCGCAGTAAGTTTTTTTGGTGATGGTGGTTTGCTTTGCGTTTGAGATTTTGCTTGATTTGGTTTATTGCCAGATGACTTCATTATGTTATCAAATTCGTCCTGCAATTCACCCCATATACTTCTAAATGCCATTATTGCTTCTCCAGTGCTATGTTGCTAACCCATAACTATTTATGCCGCTACTGCAATAACTTCTGATTTGAAAAATGGTGATTGCGGATTTTGCTTATGTAGCGGAGCGGAATAAGCGGAAATCTGCAATCACAGCATCCAATCGACCGAAGGTCGGTTGGTGCTCCAATTTCAGGAATTCAGGGATAATCCGAAATTGCCCGTAAATTCACACCATGCCCTTTGTCCCATATATCTCTTATTATTCCCTACCTGTGAGCATCACACTGCATTTCGCTACGCTCATTTGTGTGAATGCTGATCTGCTGAATTTGCCTGTCGTTTCGCTCTGCTTCACTCCGCAAATTCAACAGATCATTTACTTCCCATCGGATGTTTGATTTTGTTTCAATGCCAGATTTGGATACACTTCTCCCTGGCACGAGCCTTGGATCAACAAGTGCCAGGGTAAAATATGCCGAGTTTATCAACACCTTGGTTGTGATTGTCTTTGTTAGTTGGCGGTGGTCCTTTTCCAACTCCAATCAGTTTACCGATACATTCCGATAGTCGGTCCCATCAACATCTCTGCTGCTTGCTCTTCGCAAGTTTTCAATGGGTCATTCGGAACTAAACACCACGGGGGCACACACATACTAAACCAAAACCATATGTGCTGCGTCTGGGTCGCAATTTGCAGCGTTGCCCAGTCCATTTATAAAAAAGATGATTAGCCTTTAGTCGCAATCCTCAATTCAATCGGACTGCTTTTGTCTCACCTAACTTACCGACATGTCGTGGTCCTGTGTTCCACGCTTTTCCATGTTTTGGCTGTCAGTTCCAGCCTATAACTGATGGTGATAATAAGATGCCTACAATGTGCCTGTTTATGCCTGCTACCTACTTATCCCTTCAAGTCAGATTATTGATGGTGATATTGTTTATTATTATTGCATCCCTGCATTGCACCCATAACATATCGCTTTCATCACCCATCATCACCGTTCACACCGCAGACAGAATTGTGCTGGGGGTTTGGGAAGGAACATGATCGTTTGAATTTGTATCAATTTAGTCGTCAAGCCGCAAAATGCTCACTGAAAAAACATTTGCCCCCGATAGCGTTCTGGGGGAGTATGGGCTTCAAATGTGAACGGTCATTTGCGCAGAGCGCCTCTTATGGGCGATACCGCTGCCAACCGGACGAGGAAGAACATGGCTGTAGTTGTCGCTCTCACGCACCCAACAACAGGACTTACCAAGCGAGGGCTATACGGTTTTAGTTGGACAACCCTCCTTTTTGGACCATTTCCAGCTTTCTTTCGAAGCGACTGGCTTCCTGGTATAGGTATACTTGCTGCTGCGTTATGCACCAGTGGCCTCTCAAGCATCATAATTGCTTTCTTCTACAACAAATACTATACAACGAAGTTAGTAGAACGGGGATATGAGCTGTCAGACACTGAAGATAACAATGCAAGGGCACGGATCGCTCTTGGGATTGTAAAGAAATAACATATATTGGCCTATAAGCTCTGCCTATATGGGGGACGACTATGATAGAACGCGTGATCGCAATTGTTGCTGTATCAATGTTTGGAACATTGGCCGCTCTTGCCGATGCTACCATAACTCCACTTGACGCTGTTTCTGATCCGTCATCTGCAGTTGGTAAACGGGTCGAGTTTACGGGACAGCCCCTTCAGAGAGGAGTAATAGACGGGCAGCCTTACCAAAATATTATGGAAATGACAACGGGGAGCATGTGGCTGGTGCTTTTCTCAAAGGATCAACAGAATCAATTACTTGGTATTCAGCCAGGGGGCGATGAGGTCAAGGTTATGTGCACGATTATCGAGATGAATATGATGCCAAAATGTAAGTTGATTACCATCAGCGTGAATTAGCTGATGTTTTTTGGGGCATACAGCGGAGCCTACTATCTCTCGTCTATTCGAGTAGTAGACAGGTGAAACTGGTGAGCGCGCTTTACATTTTGCGGTCATATGAGCCTTGTGGTAAAATATTCTCCCCGCAATGATCCCCAAAACTCTTGACACCAAACAAGCCGGTGCCAGAGTGTGGTCACTGAATGGGTGTGGGGGTGCGGCGGT
>SERZ01001957.1_pt1 | contig 10734 bp, 8 predicted proteins | sample 3171461 | NCBI WGS metagenome assembly SERZ01 (sample SAMN06051861, study PRJNA518727) | freshwater metagenome | biome: subpolar coniferous forest; feature: holomictic lake; material: water; isolation source: holomictic Lake 227, 6 m depth | place: Canada: near Kenora, Ontario | collected 2013-06-25... | reverse complement strand
CAAGAACAGAGCGATGCTGCCTTACGGATTCGTCCAATCCCCGACCCTGGCATCTCTGGCTCTTTTTGACAGCAGACTGGGTGGGTACCTAGAGCAACTCAAAAAAATAAAATATGTTGTGGTCAGCGTATATATGGACGACATCATCGTCTCGACAAAAAGAAAAAAACGTCTAGCCGATATTCACAAAGAGCTAGTGGCCGCCTCAGTCAAGTCGCGATTCAATTTTCAGCCAGACAAGACAGAGGGGCCCGCGATAAAAATCTCAGCATTCAATATCGAGCTCGGAAGTGGAGACATTCAAGTTACCCCGGAACGACTCCAGGAGTTCTACGATGCCTTCAAAAAGACATCGAGCCTGCTTGAAAAAAACGGGATCGCTGGATATGTAAGCTCTGTAAATCCTGCGCAGGCAACGCTTTTGGTGTAACTGCCGACGCAGCCTAAATTGCAGCCACTCGTGATACCGCCACCGCCGTACGAGCAACAAGAATGAAGCTTGGGCCGGGGCTGATGATGCCAATTGCAAGGACAGTAAGGATTGGAATCAGGGCCAGGGTTGTTTCCATAGCGAATAAAGAGTATGCGGTCATTCAACCCCGCCCTTGCCATAAGCGCAGATCTGATCTTGTGATTTGCCGGTGAAGGTGAACGCGCAGGTGCACTGGCTGTGCGGCCACATTGTTTGATGCCATCCGAGAAGTAGATCATTCGACCCATTTTCCGCGAAGCGCTAGTAATGGAGCGCTGAAGATCATGGAAATAGGTCCCGCACACGCGCGAAGGAGTGGCCGGTTTCAGCCGCATGACGAACCTTCCGAGAAATAACGTGGTTGATCGGGAGCGCCTTGTCCAGCGCATCACTCAGGTCCAATCCAACCATGCATACCAGACGCTTACCGCGTCCGAAGGCATGCAAGCCCTCCTCCGTAAATCCGCTATCACTGATGAAAAGGCCCCTGGCCCAAGCCGCCTTCTGGTCAATCTTGCCTTGAAAAGTGAACAGCTCGGCAACGCCAATTCTGGCAGCATGCCATTTCGCCTCAACGAGATAGATTTTCCCTTCCAGCTCGAAACTACCGTCGATCTGCTCCCCCCTATTGCGAAACCCCTCGCGCGCCTTGAGACCGTAGGCGTTGAAAAGTTTGCTCAAAAACGCCTCGAACGCGTAACCGCGTTCATGGGGTGCCAAGGTAGAAACCCGGTGCAAGTCGGCTTTGAGGTGCTGCAGTGTCCGGCAGTCGTAAATCGGCACCGGGGGTTGTCCGAACAGTGCAGTGGTCGGCCGAGCGCCCTTCCCTTGAAGCAGGTCTGTCAGTGCGAGCAACCTGCCGTGCGCATTGAAAACCTGCTCTGCTTCGCCTGACCTCGTCCGCAGTGCAAGACGATAGGTCCAGAGCGCGTCAAGAACCCGGACGGCGGTTTGCGCATCGACCATCTGCAAAAAGCAGCGCAAGCGCTTTGCCTTGGAGGTCCCGTTCACGGCGTAACGCACGTCGTAGATATCGATGTTGAGCTCGTCGCTGAAAAATGAGGCCATCGTCCGGTCTGAGAAGTAGAGTACGTACCCGCCCTCCATCTGGAAGACTTCGTCAAGAAACTTCATGTCCAACGCTTTGATTTTTGGCATTCGTACCTTCGGGCTTGCTCATGCCCGTTCTACAAGACGCTGAAGTGTATGTTGTCGGCGACGGCGGCTGGCCGGTTGGGTTGCGCGGAGTGCCAAAGTCTGCATTCATCGACCGATAACACACCCAAGGAAAACACGGATGCGTTAGCCCACCCCTCTCACCCCCCAACCCCCTGATGCTCCCGGCAATACTGTTGGCCGTTGAAACGCTTGGCGTTGTTCCAGCAAAACTTGCCTTCGGCATAACTGATCTTTGCGCCGCAATGCGTGCAAATCAGCCGCCGTGCCGGCTCTGGCGCCCTCTCTTCTGCCGGGGGAGGCACAGCCGCTGCTAAAACCGTTGACTGTGCAGGCACCGCCGCTGCCATAACCACTGGTCGTGCAGGCGCCACCACTTTGGGCTTCATGAAATCCGGCAGTGCCATCAAGTCGGCTGGGCGATGTTGGCGTTTGAGCTTTTCGCCCCATTCTCGGATCGTGTCCAGGCTGCGCATATTGAGTGCGGCTTTCAAAATCGTACCGACGCCCTTCGACTCAACAAATTGGCCATGCCAACTCGGAAACTGGTCTGCCTTGATCACGTTGCTTGTATCAAACGCCTTGGCATCCGGCCGTTGGATGCGCGCCTTGGGGTGCAACATGACCAAATGAAACAACTCTGGTTGCTTTTGCGTACGCCCCACAATCTCAAGCTTTTCCAGCAGCCGCACCAGAATGCGCCCGTGCCGATGGCTTTGTTCAATGGGCGATTCGATGCCGAACTGCACGTCGTCGTATTCCACCGTGAACTCACCGTGGTCATTGATCACCAAATTACCCGCGTAATTCTTGGTCTCCACCAGGTACATGCCCAGGCCACGATTGATGACCAAGTGATCAATCTGCGCCACCTCGCCATCCAGCACAAAACGCATGTCGTGCAGAACGACATGGTTTTCACTGTTATTGAAATAACTGTCAAGGTAATGCGCCGAATCCCGTTCGCCCTGAATGCCCTTGCGCTGGCGCATCAACTCGGTGCGCAGCCACTTCTTCTGCGCGAAATCCAGCATCGGGGATTGCTGCAGGTCTTCCAGCAGATTCAGCCGTCGGCTCTTGTCATCGGCGGGTTTGAGGATCATGGGATGGTTTAGCTTGAGAGCCTGTAAATTTATTCGCGCCACTTCAACCACCGGCTAATGAGATAGTTCAAATTGACACCGATGCCGAAAACGTTGGGCTCAAGCTTTATCAGCTGATTTGCCTGTTCCCACTTGCCTTCTGGTGTCGTTACCTCAAGAGCTGAAGGGGTTTTCTGCTTCTGCGCGACCATCTCTAAATCATCGCTCAATGCAGCCAGAAAGCGCCGAATGGCGTTGCTGGTCCCGGCTTCATACAGAGCTTTGGTGAGGTCTGGGTGAAAATCGTTGAGCTGAATCGGACTTCCGAAGCGGGAAAGATGCCTTGCAACCGCCCCTTCAAATGACGCAAAGCGGGCGACGTAAAGGGACGGCTCAACGTACTTTTCTACGATGGCCAGAACGGCGGACTTGTCGTTATATGTAAAACAGATCTGGCTGCATTCAATCACTGACAGCGTGGTCGATCGAACCTGCGTGACGTAGTCTTGTAACGCCCGAAATGTCTTGTCGTTAAACAGCTTCAAACTTTCCAAGACGGTCGCACGACGCTGTGGGTGAATGACAGAGACCACTTCGCTCGGGACACCCAGCAAGGCGCTGACATGCTCTTCACGCGCGCGAAAAAGCCTGCGTTCCAAGAGTCCGAGGATGTCAAGGGTCACAAGCACGTCCTCACGCCGCCCACTCCTCAAACAGCTGATCGATGGCCGCCACATCGCCCGGTGCCGCCGAACCCGCCCAGCGCCGATCATCAGTGGAATCAACTGCCGCAAAGTAATCTACGGTGTTGTCATCTTCGCCTTCCAGACCCGCAAAGATAGATTCCAGCCGCGCGTTGCCCATGGCCTTTGCCTCAGCGCAGTTGATGCCCAACGCGTCCTCGATGGTGTAAATGTCGTCCATCACTGCGCCAATGTGGTCTTCGTCCGCAGCGCGGTTGATCTCGTCTCGGCAAATCTGTTGAATGCGTCGATCTAGCTGCTGAGGGTTGGCATTGAGTACGCCGGAAGCTTCGCGGTCAGTCTGGCACACCAGCGCAATGGCGGCTGCATCTTCGCTGTTGCACATCGCACTGCGCGCTGCTTGCCAACCAGTCTGGCGGACTTCGGCTGGCAGGTGGGAAAGCAGGTTGAGCAAGGGGGCGGTTTGACCTTTGCCAAATAGCGCATGCCAATCAGCCGCATCAAGCCAGGGTCGGAGCAAAGGCAGCACTTGCGCAATTGCCTGTGGGTCGGGTTCGACCACTTGCCACAACTTGGCAAGCAGCGTGCCAGGTGCGTCTTGCCGAATGACCCAGCCCTCGTCCAAACTTTTCACATGAGTTTGGCGTTGCATTAACTGGTGTGCAGGGGCCTCAAGCAAGGTCGACAAACGTTGCAGCAGTTTGAGCCTGATCTGCGGTACCAGCTTAACTGGCCGGGTATCGTCAGGCGTCAGGCCAAACAGATGCATGCCCTGTTCAAAGCACGCCAGGCAGTCGATCAAACACTCGACTAGTAGCGGACGGGTTGCAATCTGCTGCTGTACCAAATCAGCTACGCCACCATGGCGCAGGTGAAACCAAATGGTTTGGCAATGCATGTCAGAGCTGGCAAAACTTGGCTCCACCTCCAACAGCGCGTCATCCAGCGTGCTTGGTCTGGCCACCTGGCCGTAAAGCGCACGATACAGCGTGTCAAAGGCGGGGGCCAGATCGTCCACACAGGCCAGATCAGGCGTGAGCGCCAGCACATACAGCAAGCACTGCGCCGCATCACTCAGGTCAGTCAGGGGCCGCTCCCACAAACCGCGCGGGTCATTAAGCTGGCGTGTAACCCACGGTTTGAGATCAGTCGGCCACTGGCGCGCCATGGTGTTCAGTAACTGCCGGTTCATTCGCGGATTGAAATGGCGGTGGCGCAATATATCGCCATGCAAATCCTCGCGAAGCCATTGGGTCCGCTGCGCATCAGCAAAATCGAAATCCAGCATTTGGTTGTAAAGAATCTCGCCCCGTACCTGATAGCTAAAACCATGCAGTCCAACACGGGCCTGTGCCAGGGCACCAAGAACAGCGTGTGACTGATTCAGCCGTGCTGCAGCCTGCTCTAGCACATAGTCGCGCGTGGTAAAAACCACCTTGATCCGGCCTGCAGATTCTTGCGCCAACCCCAGCAACACTTGCATGTCTTGCGCAAAGGCACGGGTCAATTCTTTGCTGAGAAACGTGGCACCCAAAAAATCATCCATCACCACGAAATAGCTCTCGCCAGGTACTAGCAGCGACAGGGCATCACCGATGCGTCGGTCACAAATCCAAATGACATTGGTGGTGGGGTTTTGGGCCAAGTGTTGCGCGGCGGTGTAAGCGGCCAGTGCGCTCTTGCCGATTCCCGGATCTCCGGTAATCAAACAGTAATGATGCGCCGCCAGATTTTCCTGAACCCTGTCAACTGCGTCATAAGGAACAAAATTTTTCGCCAGTGGCCATACCCGCTGTGCCAATGTGATCCGAACGCTCTGGTGGAGCGCGTTGTGAAGCACAGCATTCAGCTGCGCGGCATCGCCCATCCATAACTTGAAATGGCGTCGCAGGACCGCAGGGTGGCGGGCCAGTGCGTCATCAAGCTCGACCTGCCCGTAAATATGGTCGGCAAGCAGCCAAGGCGAAAGCGCGTTACACAACGCGGCCTTGTTCGGCGGTGTCAGTGCACATGCGGTCATGAGCAAATAGCGTTTGGGCTGCAGGCGCTGCAACTTGGGTAGTTCGTCGCCAATTTTGGACAATAACTGTGCGGCAGTCTTGTAGCGTTTGGCCTGCCCGATGATGACACACCCATCATCAACTTGGTGCCGAAAATCGATGCCACCGTCGCGCCCTTCGCAAAAACGTTCAAAGCGCACGCCATGAAGGGCACCAGCTATGTCTGCGGCAAGTGCCTCAAATTCAGTGGGGCTTAGACGGTGGTAATCAAAGGGCATTGAGTTACTGAAGGTTCAAAGCTGGGCACCTGGTATCCGCTTTCTGGTTGATCGCTGTTCAAATGGTCATCCGCAAGCGCTTGGCGCGCTCCTTGAAGGCGCGCTCTCCACCTTCGAGAATGTCGCACACGTGCTGCCGGATGAGTGGGTTTTCGAGACTACCGCTCTCATACGTAATGAGCGGCAACTGGCCGGGCCTGTGCGGTCCGCACTGCGCCACGATCACCTGATCCGCATCGGTGTTCACCACTAAGTTGGCGTTGTGCGTCACGATCACGATCTGGCGCCGCTTCTTGGCGTCGCGGAAGCGATGCACCAGCTCTTGATAGATGGACTGAGGGTCCAAGTTCTCTTCGGGCTGATCGATTATTAGTGGTCGGTCATCTTCCGCATCAATGGCCAAGTAAAGCAGCAGCAAGACGATGCCGCGCGTGCCAGGTGACAACTGCTCAATATCTACGCCGTCATACTGCAAGCCGTAGCCAACAGTGATGTGGTCGGTGCTGTATAGCCAGTCCGAAATGTTGCGCGCCCATGCGCGGAACTCGGCGTTCTCCGGCATGTGGGTCCGGAGCGCCGCCTCATTGGTCTTGACGAAATTGAGCAAGGCCATAGCGGCTTGCGCGGCGTCACCGGTTGCCCATGCCGCCAACAGCCCGGCGCGCGCCGACCGCAGCAACTCACCGCGCCCCTTGAACGGGCCATTTGTCCGCAGATCCAGGAGGCCTTCACCCTTGGCGGCCCAATGCCCAAGGTCCACATTTCGACGCACCGAGAACGACAGCTTCGACAAGGAGCCCACCGCCTCATCGATGCGCGCCTTGATGGGCGCGTAGAGATCCGCAAGTTCCAGTTCTTCCTCAACGATGGCTTCGAAGATGGCAGCATAGGCACTGCGCCGCGCATCGACCAGCGCGCGGATGCGTTCGTCTGCACCTTGAATGCGCTCGATCTGCTGTAGCACCTTGGTCAGCGCGATCTCAGCTTTGGTGATTTTGTCCGAGAGGGTGGTAAAGCGTTTGACGTTCTGCGCGTCGACACCGACCAGCGTGCGAAGGCGAGCGAGCTCCCGCTCAAGGAGCGAGAGCGATTGATCCGCGAGCATGACGTTCACGGGGATCAGCGCGACGGCTGGGTCGGGATTGGCCTGCGGCACCGGATCGGTTTTCGCGGGGCCTTGCAGCGCTGCCACAGACAGGTTCGCCTGTTTGATGCGCTCGGTCAGCAAAGTGTCAACCGGGCCGGCATAGTCGAGCCTGAAGGCATCCCAGTCAGTGGCACTGAGGTCGGCATGCTCACGCTCTTGCTTCAGGTCTGCGAGCAGAGATGGCGACTGGCGGGTGCGGAAGTCGCGCACGTCGTTTTGTAAGTAAAGCAGAGCCTGGTTTCGGCGCTTGGCTTGGTCTAACAGCTGTCGCTTCGCATCGACCGCGAGCGAAACCTGTTCATGGCGCCTCGCGCGCTCCTCGTTGCCCTTGGCAACCAGCGAATTACGGTCGGACTTGTCCTTGTCGATCGCACGCTTCTTCTCGTCCCGGTCCTTCTCGAGCGCCTTGAGGCCGTCCTTCTTGACACGTTCGTCAGTGAGGTCTGCGGATGCCTTGGTCAGAGCCTGTTGCTGGCGTTCGCGCTTCTGGCGCGAATTTTCCAGCCGAAGGCCCAGCAACTCCTGGAAAGAGTCGGCGCCTTGACGTTCGTTGAGTGGGTGAGCATTGAAGATCACACGCTCGATCTCCGTGACCAGTGCATCGTTCAAACCTTCCGCCGAGCAGAGCTGGTCGACGAACTGCTGTGATAGGTACTGAACATACGGGCTGTTCAGGAAGTCCTCCATGTCGGTTTGGGCAAGATCATTGCCAGTCGTTTCACCAGATGCCCATCGCAGTTCGGCTCTACTGTCACCGAGGTGTTGTTTCGCCCGAAGGATGAAGGAACGCTCGTTCAAGTGAGGGGAAAGCGCAAGACCGCCTGCCGCAATCAGGTCGGCCAAGGCTGTTTTTCCCGAGCCCCTCGCGCCGATCACGGCAACCAGTCCCGCGTTCAGCCCAACGGCACCGCTCGCGATCCAGGGCGCATTCGTCACAGACACCGATTTGATCGTGTGGCTGTCCAACGCGCCGCGCGGTGGCTCGGTGCCGATGAAAACACGCTCCTCGGGTTCGATGCAGGCCTGGCGCAGCGAGTCGAACATCAGGTCGCCTTTGATCCAGCAGCGGCGGTCGCCGTCTGGCTGCCCTGCCTTGGCGAGCGAATGCGCGTCCGAACCGTGCAGGCAGGGCTTGCATCCGTTGTACTGGCTTTCGAGTTCTTCGACGGTGGCCGATTCCTTGCCCAGCCAGAAGCGGACCTGCTTGGGATTGGCGCTGAAGATGATGTGTGCAAGGCCCTCAACGTTTTTGCGCTGCGCCGCGAACGAGGCTGTGGCGTCGCGCAGACCGGATGTACCGTCCTTCTCTCCGCCGGCGACGGCGATCAGGGTGTTCTTCTTGATCCACTCGTTCTTTGACCATGCCTGCTTGAGCTGGTCGAAGTTCACCTTGAACTGATTCGCACCTTCGGACCGAGCTGCCTCATCGTCAGTCAGGTCTGGCTTGTGGGCGCGGCCCAATCGGATGAGGTCACTGCGTTGGCATCGGTAGAACTCGCCCAGGTAGGGGAACTCGAACTCCAGCAGGAAGCGCTTGATCCGATCGATGTGGTCGGCATCATGCGGAGAGAAGAGCAGGTGGATGTTGACCGCTGATGCCTTCGCGGTCTCGATACCCAATCGAAGCTCGACGTTGGGGAATATCAAACCCACCCCAGACAAACGCCCGCGGTGCTTTTCGTCGACGACCTGCTCGTAGCGTTCAATGCCGAAGTAGTCGGTGATACCCATCGCGCGAATCGGTGGATTCGACGCCTCGATGGCGTCCAGGAACGCTCCCAAAGGATCTGGACCAACGTACTGGTCGTTCAGGACGGTGCCGGGCGTGTGGATGTGAGGATCCCAGCGATGCCACAGGGAACCCCGTTTGTCTTCAACACTAAATGAACTCGCCACAATTTCCTCCCCGAACTTTTGGACAGATCGTGTTCGTTAATTTCGTCCATTGTCATGCAAAAATGATGCGAAGCGCGCATCCTTCAAGGAACCCGGTGAATGCGCCCATACAACGCTTGGAATCACGCACAGCGGCAGCGGATCAAGTACCTGTCGTTCAAGATGATTTTCTAGGCTATGACCGAAAATCGGGGAATACCAGCCGTCACTATTGGATGTGGCCAGTGCCGCCTTTGGCCACGGACATGCCGATAAATTGTCTTCTGGAACGTCTGCTGTACCTTGGTATGCGTGTTAGTCAAGCCGCACCATCAACCCGCCATGGCCTTCCGTTTTTGAAAATGCTTCATGCAATGCAAGGCGTTCAACCCCACCAGCCGTTTGGTCGTGGGTGGCCCGCAAGGCGACTGCAGCCTGACCGGGCGCAAGATCATTGTCGACACCTACGGCGGCGCCTGCCCCCATGGTGGTGGCGCCTTCAGCGGCAAAGACCCGACGAAAGTGGACCGCTCCGCCGCCTATGCCGCACGTTATGTGGCCAAAAACATTGTGGCAGCCGGCCTGGCGCACCAATGCCAGATCCAGGTGGCCTACGCCATCGGGGTACTGCGCTGCCAAAGCGGCTGCCTTTGTGGCGGCGCTGAATGCGGGTGCTGGCTGGGGTGCGGCGGTGCTGGCGGCTTGGTCTGAGGCGGACCAGGCGCTGTGGTCGGGCGTGCTCAACTTTTGGTTTGTAGGCCGGGTGTTTGATCGGGCGCGGTCATGACGCAAGGGGGCATAGCGCAACAAGTCATGGCGGTGCCGCAAGCGGCCATTGACCTGGCCAAGCGTTTTGAAGGCTTTCACCGGGTGCCGCAGTCTGACCCACTGCGCCGGGTGCATCCCTATGTATGCCCGGCGGGGTACTGGACGATTGGCTGGGGGCATCTGTGTCCGCCAGACCATCCGCCGGTGACTGAGGCAGACGCTGAAAGTTATTTGGGCACTGATATGGCAGCAGCACTGACCGCCACACTGCGGTTCTGCCCGGTGCTGCTGAATCAACCAGACAACCGCCTGGCAGCCATTGTTGACTTCACCTTCAACCTGGGTGCTGGACGACTGCAGACTTCAACCCTGCGCCGACGCATCAACCAGATGGATTGGGCCGGTGCCGCGCTGGAACTGCGCAAATGGGTACATGGCGGTGGCAGAGTGTTACCGGGCTTGGTGGCGCGGCGGCAGGCGGAAATTGCGCTGATGGGTCAGTAAATTTGACATCAACTCAATTTGCGAATTCATACGATGCGATGAACACTCCACCGCGTCGCCACCTAAACTTCCGGTCATGCACTCCTTCATCCCATCCGCCATTCGCCGCTACCGCAACCAGCGTCGCCTGACCCTGGAAAACGTCTCTGGCATTGCGGGTATGTCGGTGCAGCATCTGTCGGAGATAGAGAGCAGCAAGCGCGACCCGCGTTTGTCGTCCATCGAGCGCATTGCCGATGCGATGGAACTTGCCGTGATGCTGGTGCCAGAACACATGGCACCTGACATTCGCCGGTATATCGCATCCCAAGGCCGGGTGTTCACATCCACGCAGTCAACCAAGGAAACATCCTATGACGACCCAACTTAGTTTTTCGGAAAATGAGCATATTGATGCCGAGACCGACAAGCCAATTCAATACGGCAGGTTCTTCAGGGATTGGGCCGAAGAAGAAGAGCTTGACGAGCTGATCGACAGCCTGGAGGCAGGCCGCATCAGCCACAAGCAGGGCCTGCTGCGTGCCCAAAAGCTGCTGGTCAAGTTTCCGGGTCAGTTGGAGATTCAAAACTTCATCGCCAATCGGCTGTGGAGCCTTGAGATGCGTGACGAATCGACCGACGTGCGCGAAAAAGCCTACCGGCAGGCTGCTGCCCTCATTCCGCCCGGCTTCAAAGGCCAGATCAACTGGGGTGAAATCGACAACCGTTCCTTCTTGCGCATTGCCCAC
>SERZ01001955.1_pt1 | contig 10752 bp, 11 predicted proteins | sample 3171461 | NCBI WGS metagenome assembly SERZ01 (sample SAMN06051861, study PRJNA518727) | freshwater metagenome | biome: subpolar coniferous forest; feature: holomictic lake; material: water; isolation source: holomictic Lake 227, 6 m depth | place: Canada: near Kenora, Ontario | collected... | reverse complement strand
CGTCATCCTCACCCCAGCGCCGCGATGATCCCCTCGAACATCCGGCGGCCATCGGTGCCGCCGTGGGCGGGTTCGCACACCCGTTCGGGGTGGGGCATCAGGCCGAGCACGGTGCGGCTCTCATTAAAGACGCCGGCAATGTCGCGGGCGGAACCGTTGGGGTTGTCGAGATAGCGGAAGGCGACCTGGCCGCGGTCTTCGAGGCGCTTCAACGTCTCGTCGTCGGCAAAGAAATTGCCGTCGGCGTGGGCGATCGGAATGCTCACCTCTTCCCCCGCCCGGTAGGCGCGGGTGAAGGCGCTGTCGCCGCTCTCGACCTTCAGCCGCACCGGGCGGCAGATGAACTTGAGGCCGGCATTGCGCATCAGGGCGCCGGGCAGCAGGCCGGCTTCGGTGAGAATCTGAAAGCCGTTGCAGATGCCGAGCACCAGCACGCCGGCGGCGGCGCGCTCCTTGATCGAGGCCATCACCGGCGCCCGCGCCGCCATCGCGCCCGAGCGCAGGTAATCGCCATGGGAAAAGCCGCCGGGCAGGACGATCAGGTCGACGGGGGGCAACTCGCTGTCCCGGTGCCAGACCATGGCCGGCGGCGCGCCGGTGGCCTGCTCGAGGGCCACGGCGACATCCCGGTCGCAGTTGGAGCCGGGAAAGACGATGACGGCGGCTTTCATGACGGCGCTCGCAAGGCTCTTTGGTGTCTTTCGACGAAAACCGGCCGCCGCCAGGAGCGGAAAGCCGGCGACGGCTCCGGCGGAGCGGACCGTACCCAGCCCCGGCCGAGATTGCAAGCGCCGCCGCCCCGCCACCGCCGCCCGGGCGCGGGCCGCGAATCACATCGGGGCCGAATCGCGGTCCCGACCCCTGGCCCGACGGCAGAAAAATCGGCTCACCGGGCTGATGTTGGGCGTTTGCCTATCCTGAAGCCAGCGATTTGCACAAAACAAGGCCAGTTATATGCACAAATTCTAATCATTCGAATGCCGCATCTTGAGCCCGGATGCGCGGTTTGTTAGCAGGCGGTCAGGTCTTCCGGATCAAGCCGGCTATCCCATCCGACGACACGAGAGGTTTCATGGACGCGACAAGAACGGGCGGCGACGTCCTTTTCATCCTGATGGGTGCCGTGATGGTGCTCGCCATGCACAGCGGGTTTGCCTTTCTCGAAGTCGGCACCGTGCGCAAGAAGAACCAGGTCAACGCCCTGGTCAAAATTCTGACCGACTTCGCGGTGTCGACGCTTGCCTATTTTTTTATCGGCTACAGCATCGCCTATGGTGTTGATTTTTTAGTCAACGCCAAGGTGCTGATCGGTGAGGCCAGCGCGCCCGGCCACAGCTTCGCTCCCCATGGCTATGATCTGGTCAAGTTCTTCTTTTTGGCCACCTTCGCCGCCGCGGTCCCGGCGATCGTTTCGGGCGGGATCGCCGAGCGCGCCCGCTTCATGCCTCAGCTGGTCGCGACCAGCATTCTGGTCGGCCTGATCTATCCCACCTACGAGGCCTTCGCCTGGGGCGAGCGCTTCGGCCTCCAGGGCTGGTTCGCCGGCAGCCTGGGTTTCAAGTTCCACGACTTCGCCGGCTCGGTGGTGGTTCATGCCGTCGGCGGCTGGGTCGCGCTCGGCGCCGTGCTGATGCTGGGCAACCGCATCGGCCGCTATCGCCGCGACGGCACGCTGGTGGCCATGCCGCCGTCCAACATTCCGTTCCTGGCCCTGGGTGCCTGGATTCTCTCGGTCGGCTGGTTCGGCTTCAACGTCATGAGCGCGCAGACCCTCGACGCCGCCTCGGGGCTGGTCGGGCTCAACTCGCTGATGGCGATGGTCGGCGGCATCCTCAGCGCCCTGGTGGTCAGCCGCACCGACCCCGGCTATGTCCACAACGGCGCGCTGGCCGGTCTGGTCGCGGTCTGCGCCGGCTCCGACGTCATGCATCCGATCGGCGCCCTGGCTACCGGCGGCATCGCCGGCGCCCTGTTCGTCTGGGCCTTCGACCGCTGCCAGTATGACTGGAAGCTCGACGACGTGCTCGGCGTCTGGGCGCTCCATGGCCTCTGCGGCGCCACCGGCGGCATCCTGTGCGGCGTCTTCGGCCAGACCGCGCTCGGCGGCCTCGGCGGCGTCGGCTTCCTGTCGCAGCTGGTCGGCACCCTCGGCGGCATGGCCTTCGCGCTCGCCGCCGGGCTGGCGGTCTATGGCGGGCTTAAAAAGACGATCGGCATCCGCCTGGAGCCCGAGAAGGAGCAGCGCGGCGCCGACCTTTCGATCCACCGCATCACCGCCTACCCCGAAGACGACGCCTCCAAGACCTGAGGCCACCCGGGCGCAGGCTCCGCGTCCCGGCCCTTTCCCCTGGGGAGAGGGCCGGGACGGCGGTGGCGCCAAGCCCGCGCGCGGTCAGGCCGCGGCCCGCCCCGGGCCGTTTCCGCCTCCCGGATAGGAACTCAGGGCCGAAACCAGGCAGCTCTTCAGGCGATCGTGGGTCAGATCGGCCTTGGAGCGATAATCGTTGATGTCGTAATCGGCCAGCACATGCTTCTCGGACTCCCGCCCCGGCTGGCCGGTGCGCAGGATGATCCGCACCGCCTGATTGGCGAGGGCGTCGCGGATGATTCGGACCAGACGCAAACCGGCGTCTTCCGTCTCCATGATGACATCAAGCAGCACCACCGAGACCCCCGGATGCTGACGCAGCACCATCTCACCCTCGCGGGCCGAGTATGCGCTCAGAAGTTCAACCGGGTGGCCCATGAAGGTGAAGCCACGCAGCACCAGACGGGTAACGGCGTGGACGCCGGGATCATCATCGACGATCAGAATCAGCCAGCGCTGTCCGCCAGGAGATTCGCCGCGGCCATGGGGATCATCCCGAGACGGAGATGCTTCATCCTCTGATAAAAACAGAGAGTCATCGTCATCATCATCGTCAATCATTGTCTGCCACCGCCAACAAGGCGCCAAGCTCTATATCAATTGCCGCCGCGGTCCCGGCAAGACATCGCCGGACCTCAGAGCCAAAATGTATATTGCAGTGCGATAGTACCCGGGCGCCCGGCCGGGCGCATCCCCCATTTGAGGTATGTAAACTCCGCAGCCGGCTCGCAATCCTGCTGGCGGCGGGGTAAGCTGCGCCGGGGCGATTTTCCGGTCCCGCCTGCCGGATGCGTTTGGGAACTTGGGGTCTCCGATGCCAGATGCCGATCACAGCCCGCCGGTCGCGCTCGACTTTGCCAACACGACGCTGCGGATCGTGCTGGACAGCATCCCGATGAGCGTGGCGATCGTCGGCCTCGACCGGACCTATGTCTTTGGCAACAAATTCTTCTGTCACTGGTACGGCATCTCCCCCGCCGCGATCATCGGGATGTCGAGCCGGTTGATCTTCTGCTCCGATGCCGACTGGAAGTCCCTGGGCGAGGCGGCCTACCCCATCATCATCTCCGGCGGCACTTACGATTCGGAACACATCCTGAGACGACGGGATGACAGCGCCTATCCGGCCCGGGTGATCGGCCGGCTGCTCGACCCGGCCAATCCCGCGCTGGGCGCGCTCTGGATGGTCGACGACATGACCGACCACAAGATCGCCGAAGCCAACCAGACGCTGGCCGGCGCAGTTTTTCTGCTCGACCGCGAGGGCCGGATCGTTTCGGCCAATCATGAGGCCGAGGAGCTGGTATCGGCAAAGACCGGGCTGAAACGGGTCGGCCGGCGCCTCGGCGCCAGGGACGCCCTCGACCAGCGCCGGCTCGCGAACGCCGTAACCCGGGCCCATCTGGCCGCGGTGAACGCCGACAGTTTCATTGGCGACACCTTCCGGCTGCGCTCCGGCGGGGCATCGCTGGTGGTCCGGGTCGCGCCGCTGCGCCTGCCCGGCCACACCCCCGACGGCGCCACCGTGATCGTCGTCGGCGGCGGCTTTGCCGCCGCCAAGGACGTGCCGCCCGAGTTGCTGCAGGCGGTCTACACCCTGACCCCGGCCGAGTCCCGGCTGGCGGCCTCGCTGCTGGGCGGCCTCAGCCTGGCCGAAGCCGCAGCCGCCCACGGAACCACCACCGGCACGGCGAGAAAACAGCTGGCCGCCCTGTTCGACAAAACCGGCACCTCGCGCCAGAGCGAGCTGGTGCGGCAGATGCTGTGGGAAGTCGGGCCGCTGCTAAGGGGTTAGTCCGGGCGGCTTCTCGGCCGTCAGCAGATAGTTTGCAAGCATAGGCCTGTGCACCAATAAAAACAATAGGTTAGCGAAATAGGCAGCCCATAGCATACCCGGAAAAGCTGCAAAAGTGCTTGATTTTTTTAGAAAAGTTGGCATAAAATAGGCACTTTGTCGGGGCCGGACAGGCGATCCAGCATGGACCTGAAAACAGAATACCACCTTGAAGACGGACGGGTCGTCATTTTCAAGCGCGAGAATTCGCAGTTTTGGCAAATGAGGGCTAGAGCTCCGGGTTCCGACACATATATCTGGCGTTCTCTGAAAACAACGGACCTCGAAAAAGCAAAATCTGCAGCACGAAAGGAATATTTCAAATTAGAGATGAAGGTTGAAGCGGGCCTGCCTCTCAAAAACACTCCGATGAAGTATGTTATAAAAGACTTTTTAGCGTGGCTCGATATTCAGGTCGAGAAGAAAAGCGTTTCGGTCCATATGAGGCGTCTGCACAACGTAAATGTCGATGCGCACATAATGCCATTTTTTGAGGACATGTCGATCGAGTCCGTTAATACAAAAACCATACATGACTTTTTCGAAAGCGAAATAAACGATGCTGATGAGCTGCCGTCCAGCGTTACAATCAGGTCATGGGCCGGGACGCTGAATGCGCTACTTAAGTTTGCGGTGAAGAAAAGCCTTATCAAAGCTGTTCCGTTATATGACCGCCCCGAAGGTAGGGAGGCAAAGCGCCGTGCGTGCTTCACGAAGGAAGAGTGGGTGAAGCTATCAAACCTTATGCCAGATTGGGTGGAGAACGGGTCGGAGCGGTTCAAATATAATCGGCAGGTGCTCCATGCTTATGTTAAGCTCATGAGCCTAACTGGCATGCGCACCAACGACATGGCCAAATTAAAGTGGAAACATATAACCGAGTTCACAAAATCGATCGAAAGCGGTGATCCAGAGTGGCCAGCCAGGGACATAATATACGTGAGTATCATTGCATTCGGAAAGCCGACAAAAAGACGCAAATCCCGAGAGCTAATAGGTCAACCGAACTGCCGCTGGCAAATTAAGCAATGGAAGAATCAGTCAAAATTCACTGATCCAGATGACTTCGTTTTCTGCTTGGAGAAGGATGTTCCCTTCATTCCGCATCAGGCGTTCAAGCAGATGCTAATCGATTTTGATATGTTGTGTGACCCCGAGGGAGATGTGAGAACGCCATATTCGATTCGGCATATGTATGCGACATTTGCGTTGGACAGCGGCATAAAAATTCATCTCCTCGCAAATCAGATGGGAACCAGTGTTGGCATAATCGAAAAGCACTATGGACATATCCAGATACGCGATCAAGTTGAGAAGCTGGCGCACAAAAGGCAGTGATGCGGTTAGGCGGCTGATCGTGAATGCCCCGATATCCGAGTCGCGGTTACAAAATCTTCGAGTTGGACGATTGACGTGGAGTCGGGTGAGCCTGACCGCAGGAGCAGGTTTGTACCGCCAACATGTCGTGGTTGCCTCTACGGCGCCCAGCCATGCGCTTCGGCAGAGAGCCAGCCCCCAGCGTAGCCCAAACTGCGGAACGCATTGCCTGACGACCGTGGCGCCGCCTAAAATGGGGGCCGGTGACAAGGGTTGTATAGTGCGCCCTTACGTAGAAAGTAGTCTAAAGGGTTCTGGCGATCCGAAAGCCGACCTTGGGGCTCCTGAAATCTGGCCGCTCGGCATTGCGGAAGGTAAGATCGTAGTCGACACTATTGTACCACGAGCCTTTCCGGAAGACACGCAGGCGCGAATCTCCAGTACTCCATTCACCGCCGTTTGTCGGAGCGCCGTTATAGTTTGGGTTCCACGGGTCCTGAACCCATTCGGTGACATTGCCGACCATGTCGTAAACCCCGAAACGGTTGGGCGGGAAGCTTCCCACCGGTGCCGTCTGCTTGGTATCCCATTGGCTGCCGCAGCGATGGCAGTTTGCGAGATTAACCCCAGGGTCATCCCCCCATGGAAACCGAGTCGTCGCTCCGGCTCGACCCGCGTACTCCCACTCGGATTCCGTCAGCAGCCGGTAAGATTTTCCGGTTTTGCGGGCTAGCCACTGCACATAGTTTTGGGCATCGTTCCAGGAAACGTTGACGACCGGTCGTTTGCCGCGTCCCCATCCAGCATCCAGTGGCCGATACATGGCGCACCCGCCATCGGCTACGCAGGCATCCCATTCGTCGAAAGTGACCTCAAACTTTCCAACGGCAAGAGAGTAGCCAATGATCACTGAGTGTACTGGCGAATATCTACTGCGATCGGCCGACCCCATCATAAAAGTCCCCGGAGGCAAAATAACCATTTCAGGACAATTCTGACAATCTCTGAAGCCCGTTCCGGGGATGGCGCCTCGGCCCTTGGTTGAATATTCCTGATCTGCGCATGCGGGACTGCCGGAAAAACTCAAGAAACATAATACAATAGTTGCTATGACTATGAAGGTGTTGCGAGTTTGCATTGTGATCTCGGAAGTTGTATTAGTTTACAGATCGACTGTGAGGAAAATAGTATCAATTGAAGGATCGTGGCGTCCAGTGAAATGCTTGCTCCGACTGAAGCTATCCCCCAGGCAACATTGTCGCAGAGTGATGGTGCATCGTGATCCAGACCGGGCCACCTGCCGACGGGGTTCAGCACCGAGCGCTCGCGGACGCGGCGTTGACTTTGGAGTACCTTCGTTTACGCCGCCGTCATGGGTGTGTTCCGCTGTTCATGTCGGCTTGCGCGCAATCAGGTTAACCAGTGTCTGTTCCCTCTCAGTCCTGGGTGGGATGCCAAACCAGCGCTCCCCGATGCCCAAATCCTCGCGACTCCACCATAAGTAGGGGTGGGAAATCTCATTGTCGTTGATCAGGAATCCAGCCGACCTGATTAATGCCAAATATTGATTTGAAGTCATTTGTATATCCATCGGATGCGCAAAAAGATACCTCACAAGGTAGGAGTGTATATATCTTTTTGTTGACTCGGCGAATAAAAGCAACCCTCCTGGCTTAAGAATGCGGAAGTACTCACTTAACGCTGCCTCATGATCAAGAAGGTGGTGAAATGTCTGGTGACAGAATGCAATATCTGCGCAATCGTCAGGTAAATCTATTTTGCTGTTGCTGCACTCTATTATCTCTACGGGGGTCGGAAGCTCCCTTGTCTCCAGCCTCGATGCAAGGGCCATTTTTGGATCAATCTCGATCCCAATCATTTTCTGTGGGTTGAACTTTTCCGTAAGCAGGCGGAATGAGCGCCCCCAGCCACAACCGACGTCAACAATGACCGGATACGAGGGCTGTCGATTTTCCAATATCCGATCAAGGTCATTGATGGCGCGCTTCAATACATGAACTGTCCAGATGTTAGTTCTAAGAAACCATTGCCCGAAACGGGTTTCCGGGACATAGCTCCAGGACTCACCGTGGCGGTCGACCATTGATTCATATTTTGTCATTCAAGTAACTCCTAACTATATCGGTTTGTGTTAAAATGCCCGGAGAGGACTACTGATATTGCCATCTCTTGAACACCAGCGACGTGTTGATGCCGCCGAATGCGAAGTTGTTCGACATAAAGTATTCCACTTCCATTTTTCGCCCTTCACCCATGATGTAGTCCAACTCAGCGCACCTCTCGTCGACTACCCCGAGGTTCGCAGTCGGTGCAAACCACCCCTCTTTCATCATTTCAATGGAAAGCCAAGCTTCGATGGAGCCGCAAGCCCCCAGAGAATGCCCGAAGTAGCTCTTTAGGGAATGGATGGGGACTGTTCTGCCAAAGACGGCTCGTGTGGCCTGGGTTTCGGCGATGTCTCCCCATTCGGTCGCCGTGCCGTGGCCGGAGACGAACCCAACCTCAGCGGGCGGCAAGTTGGCGTCTTCGAGAGAAAGGCGTAGCGCTACCTCCATGGTCTCGGCCTGCGGCTGGGTGACGTGATTGCCGTCCGAATTTGTCCCGAAGCCGATGATTTCGGCGTGGATACGAGCGCCACGCGCCCGCGCATGGTCCAACTCCTCCAGCACCAGGGTCGCCGCTCCCTCGCCGATGACCAAGCCGTCGCGGTCGCGGTCGTACGGGCGTGGCGTCGTTGAGGGGCGGTCGTTTCGCTGGCTCGTGGCATAGAGCGTGTCGAAGACCGCACTGTCGGTGATATCCAGTTCCTCGGCACCGCCTGCCAGCATGACGTCGGCGCGGTTCCACTTGATGGCCTCGTAGGCGTAGCCGATGCCCTGACTGCCCGAGGTGCAGGCGCTAGAGGTCGGGATGACGCGGCCTGTGGCGCCGAAGAATAGCGCGATGTTCACCGGAGCGGTGTGACCCATCATCCGAATGTAGTTGGTTGCGTTGAGGTTGCGGGACTCCCCGTGCATCTTGAGTTCGTAGAAGCCCAACACGGAATCTGGACTGCCGAAGGATGAGCCGTAAGCGACCCCGGTCCGGCCGCTTTTCACCACTGGGTCATTCAGCAAGCCGGCATCAGCGAGGGCGCGCTCGGTAGCGGAAACCGCCATCTTGGCGACCGCGCCCATGCTGCGCAGCTTCTTCCGCGGATAGCGGTCGTCCACCGAGAAGTCGGGGACCGGTGCCGCGAGGCGAGTGTTGATGCCGGTGAATCGGTCCCACTCGGGCATGAAGCGGACGCCGGTGCGCCCAGCTTCAAAGGCGGAGCGGATGGTCGGCCAGTCCTCACCCAAGGCGGTAATGCCGCCCATTCCAGTGACCACGACGCGGCGGTTCATACCATGCCTCCGTTGACCGAAATCACCTGCCGGGTGACGTAGGACGCCTCGTCGGAGCACAGGAAAGCGACAACGGCCGCGACCTCGTCGGGGTTGCCGGCTCGCCTCATGGGTATGACCTTGGCCACCTCGTCCATCGGGAGTTCGGCCGTCATCTGGGTCGCGATCACCCCGGGAGCGACGCAGTTGACCGTGATGGCGCGTTTCGCCAACTCGATGGCGAGGGACTTGGTTGCACCGATGATTCCCGCCTTGGCGGCACTATAATTGACTTGGCCGCGGTTCCCGATCAGTCCGGACACCGAGGAGAGGGTGACGATCCGACCACCTTTGCGGGCCGAGACCATCGGCATGACGATTGGCCGCAGCACGTTGTAAAAGCCGTCGAGATTGGTCCCGAGTACGGCGTCCCAATCATCGTCGGTCATGGCCGGAAACGCGACGTCGCGGGCGATGCCGGCGTTGAGAACGACGCCGTAGTAGACTCCATGAGCCGCCATGTCCGCCTCGATAACGTCCCGGCAAGCCGAGCGGTCGGAGATGTCGAACGACAGCAGGCGACCATCCCCCCCGGCCTCGACAATCGAGGCCAGGGTTTCCTCGGCTCCGCTCCGATCATTCCCGTAATGTGCGGCGATTCGGAAGCCGCCACGTGCCAGCCGCCGGGCGATAGCTTGCCCGATACCCTTGCTGGTGCCGGTGACCAGGATGGTCCTTCCAGTCATCACACGCCGTCCTTCAAGCGCGCGAGGAGAGATGGGGTGTCGAGAGCTTGGTCGACAGCTTCCTGTAATGCGCCATTCATGACCGCGCGTAGGTCTTCGACTGACGCAAAGATACCAACGTCCAATATGTTGCCCCCGGATACCTTTGTCACACTGACTGGGGCAGTGAAGAGCGTGCGGCGGTCAGCCAAATTCTTCAGGACGATGTCCAATTCCACATGGGCTTCCCGTCGAACATACTGGCTGCAATCAAGTTTCCGAATAGTGAGTTCCATGGCGATCCGAGCCTTCCCTGGCTCAGCCCGTAAACCGCGAGAGGAGAGGCCCGACTCAAACGCGGCCTTGACCAACTCCGAAACCGGTCGGTCAGCTTCCAGATTTTTGAGTGGATTTCCGAAACCGCCTCTTATAGCGCCCAGCCACTTAGCGTCGACCTTCCGCTGGTCATCAACTTTGGCAACCTCGACGACCGGCAGGGCGTTGGCGACATGCTGTGCAGCTTGATCGCGGTTATAGGTCAACGAGACCTCGGTGGTGGTGCAGCCTGCGACCAGCAAGCCCGTCAGCATTACAACCCCATATACAAGGCGTTTCATTTGATAGTCCTTTTTATTGCCCAGGGAGCAAAATTACCGCCTTGGGGTCGTCTGGTTGGTGAACAGTCAGCCGTGCTGTGCCGATAGCACTGGAACCCATGAGTATCTGGCAATCAAAGACACCGGTGCCGCCGTCTATGTAAACAGCGGTTGATATAACCTTTAGCTGGTCGCCTTCGCGAAACCAGCGGACAGAGCAGCGATAATTGCGCGTGCCGAGCAAAAAACCGAGCGCTGGCGGCTTTCCTTCGGCCAGAGCACGCAGGCCGGCGAAGGCTCCACAGGCCTGGGCCATCAGCTCAATGCCGACATGGCACGGCACCCCGCCGGCCTCCGTATCAAAGAAGGGATGGTCGCCGCGGATGGTCGCGGTGGCCGTAACTGCGTCGATACCGCACTCGACTAGTTCGTCGAGCAACAGCATCGGCGGCGCATGGGGCAACAGGGAAGAGATCGGCGTTGTCATGTCATGCCCTGCCCCAAAACGAGGGCGACGTTGTTGCCG
>SERZ01001947.1_pt1 | contig 10775 bp, 4 predicted proteins | sample 3171461 | NCBI WGS metagenome assembly SERZ01 (sample SAMN06051861, study PRJNA518727) | freshwater metagenome | biome: subpolar coniferous forest; feature: holomictic lake; material: water; isolation source: holomictic Lake 227, 6 m depth | place: Canada: near Kenora, Ontario | collected 2013-06-25... | reverse complement strand
GAGCGGAAGGTGCCGCCCGGCGGCAGACTGCCCCAGAACCAGTTGCGCAGCCTCTGGGAAGTGTTGCCCCGGCAGGTGCCCGAGAGCCGCAGTGTGCAGGGCCTGCGCCATCAGCAGGCCACCGTGCTAAGGATCGCCTTTGCCTATCTGGTCAGTGGCGGGGAAGGCGGCCACCGGTTGGTGGCTACTTTCGCCCAAGACTTGACACCCACCCAAAGAGCCCAACTGCGTTGCTGGTTCAACCGGCGCTCCCGCCAGTATGAGGCCCCCCGCGAAAACTGCATTTACCGGGTGCTCCAAGCGGTGCCGGTGCTGGCGTTTCTACAGGCGGTGTGGGCTTGGCAGAAAGTGCGCCTGGGAACGCAGGACGGGGATGTGGTGGTCTTGGACGGCAAAGCGATGCGGGGCAGCGGGGGCACCCAACTGGTCGGCGCGATCAACGCCCGGAGCGGACGCAGGTTGGGGGTGGAGACCGTCGCCACCAGGAGCAACGAGATCCCCGCCGGCCAAACCTTGCTGGATCGCTTGGAACTCGATGGCACCATTGCGTTGATGGATGAACGAACTCGCCAAGCAGGTCCATCGACAAAGCCGCTTTAGACTTCGGCGCCAAGCGCAAATGGAGCGAGAAGTCTCCAATTGAGGCCCTCCCGTCCAAGCAGTCACGTTTCAACGCAGAGTCCTCTGGAATGCGGTTTGAGGATGCACCGCTGAGCCTCCGACTTACTGGGATCGCACGCGGGCCCAACTGGACCAGCATAGTTACGGCTCGCAGCCGATGATTTGCGGCCTGGTGAATTAAAAGAACAGAATGAACCCGAAGATGATTGGCCTTTGCAAAAGCTACTTTGGATTCTAAGGTCCTGAGGAACGAATGTTGGCTCCTGCGTCATATCGGAGTCGGTGCCACAGCCGGTTGCTGCTTGCATCGCGGGGAGAGTCGATTGGCCCTGGATGGGCCGAGGTGAAATGAAAAGGGCAGTGGAGCCGGAGTTCCTAACGCGAGTCAGCGGTGATCTCTGCTCCTCGAAGGTTATCGCTCTGCGGAAAATGGCCTGTACAAAGGTCACCATGAAGAATATGCTCAAGAAGGGAGCGATGGTATTAGGCCTTCTCTTCGCCATCAGCCCCACCCCGGCGGCGGAGACGTTGCCTTCCGATCCGGACCTGTCCGGCATCGTGCAAGTTCTGGGGCAGCCCCGGGCTGACGGCGCCGCGGGGGCTGAACCAGATGGAACTGACGTTGAGCATGCGGACGGCTTGGGTGCGGTCCCTGTTTCTGACCGGGCTCCGCTCCCCGCGGCACCGGTGGCATTGGAGCCGAAAGAGGCGGAGAGGCACCTGAGCCCTCCGGCGGCTAACCCGGGCCGGTATATCATCGAGACGTGGCAGACAGAGCAAGGACTGCCGCAGAACACGGTGACCTCGATTGCGCAGACGCGGGATGGGTATCTCTGGGTCGGCACGCTCAATGGGCTGGCGCGGTTCGACGGTGTGCACTTCAAGGTGTTTAGCGCGGCCAGCACGCCGGAACTGAGCAGTGCGCGCATCAAGTACTTGTTTGGGGACCGGGAGGGAGGGCTTTGGATCTCTCTACTGAAAGGCGGAGTGGTACGGCTCCAAGACGGTCGGTTCACCAGGGTGGCCCTGCCTGAGTCCGCCGCCGGGGCGCCGCTTGGCATTGACACCATTCTGGAAGACGAAACAGGGGGTATGCTGCTGAAGGCGGAGGATCACAGGGTCATCCGGTGGGCAGACGGACAGTATTTGGTGGTTTCCACAAACTGGCCTCCAGATGCCATGTCAGGAAGCTCCATGCGGGAGGATGCGCAGGGACGGCTTTGGTTATCGACCGCGGAATGGCTTTACCGGTTAGAGGGCGGACGTCTTCGACCGATGCTCAAGGGGAAGGAGTTACATGCTCAAAACCTTTTCCACAGTCCAAGCCGCTCGGGAGGCTACTGGATCACCACCCAAGACCAGGTGGGCCTTTGGAGAGATGGCCAGGGGTTTGCAGCGGCGGGTGCCACGGCCTGGGTCACGCGCGAGCTGCTACACGGCATCGAGGATGGCGAGGGCCAACTGTGGCTGGCAACGCAGGGCCGCGGCCTCTTATGCTACCGCACCAATGGGCCGATGCAGCAGTTCACGACGAAGGAGGGGCTGGGGAGTGATTTTGTGCGGCAGATCTTTGCCGACGCCGAAGGCGATGTGTGGGTGGGCACGGACAGCGGTGGCCTGAACCGGCTGCGACGCGCGCTATTCAAGGTGTACGCCGCCGCCCAAGGGCTGACCTCCGACCGGGTGACGAGCGTCTGCGAGGGGCCGGAAGGCGATGTGTGGGTGGGCACGGATGGCAACGGCGTGAACCGTTTGCGGTGGGACGTCGCCAGCCTGGCAGACCGCACGCCGGAGGCCGGCCTGGTACGCGTGGGCGCTCTGTTGGCCGACCGCCAGGGGCGCATCTGGATGAGCGGGCGCACTGGTGGGATCTCTTGGTGGCAGGGCGACCGCTTCGGGCGAATTGGCGGTTTCGCCAGCACCAACGCGGCCACTTTTGGCCTATTCGAAGACTCACGGGACGGAATCTGGCTGGGCCAGGAAGACACCACCCGGATCGTAAGACTCTCGGGTGAAACCAACAGTGTTCTGGACCTGCCCAAACCCATGCCCCCCGTGAACATCCGGTGCCTGGCCGAGGATGCGGCAGGCGGGATGTGGTTCGGCACGGACGGCTCCGGCTTGCTCCGTTGGCAGCATGGGCGCTGGACCCACTTCACCCGCCACGATGGATTGGGCAGCGACTTCGTTTGGTCCCTCCATGTCGAACCGAAGGGATGCTTGTGGATCGGCACCGCGGGCGGCGGACTCTGCCGGTTCAAGGACGGAAAGCTGGCCACCTGCACCACGCAGCAGGGCTTGCTCAACGATGTCATCTGCCACATTGCCGACGATGGGCGGGGGAATTTCTGGTTCGGCTCGCATCGCGGGGTTTTCCGCGCCAGCCAGGCGGAGTTGAATCAATTCGCCGATGGCGCGCTGGTTCGAATCGAATGCGTGCCGTACGGCAAGTCCGATGGTTTGCCGGCGTTGGAATGCGCCGGCGGTTTCCAGCCCGCAGGGTGCAAAACGCGCGACGGGCGGCTCTGGTTCCCGACGGTGAAGGGCTTGGCGGTTGTGGATCCGGCCGTTGTTGCCACTAGTTCGGTGGTGCCGCCGGTGTACCTCGAGGAACTGATCGTCGATGGGCAAACCGTCAATCTGCCTGATACGGGATTGAAGGCCTCGCGCCAGACAGCCACGACCTCCAGCCTGCAAATTGGACCGGGCCACCGCCGCTATGAGTTTCGCTACACGGGCCTGAGTTTCAGCGCGCCGGAAGGCGTGCGGTTTCGCACCCGGTTGGAAGGGCTGGACCAGGAATGGACGGAGGCGGGCACAAGCCGCGTGGCCAGCTACAGCCGGTTGCCACCGGGCCGTTACACTTTCAAGGTGCGGGCGTGCAACCGTGATGGCGTGTGGAATCAGACCGGCGCCTCGCTCGCTTTCACCGTGATGCCGTTCTTCTGGCAGACCGGGTGGTTCCTCTGGGTGAGCTTTGGGGGCTTCGCAACGGTCGTGGGCGGGGTGGCGTGGTTTGTTGCCCGGCGGCGGGACCAGCGCCGGATCGAGCGACTGGAGCGGATAACCGCTCTGGAACAGGAGCGCTCACGCATTGCGCGGGATATCCACGACGATTTGGGGGCCAACCTCACCCGCATTGCCTGGTTGAGCGAACTGGCCGACACGGACAAGGCCATGCCGGACCGGGTCGAGGCGCATTCGCGCAAGATTAGCGGCTATGCCCGCCAGATGGTCCGATCGCTGGACGAGATCGTGTGGGCGGTGAACCCGCGCAACGACACCCTGCAAAGCCTGGCGCAGTATCTCACCTACCATGCGCACGAGTATTTCGATCCCACCGCCGTCAACTGCCGCCTGGAGATTCCGTCGGACCTGCCCGCGATGTCGCTCCCGTCTGAAACGAGGCATGATTTGTTCCTCGCCCTGAAAGAAGCCCTCAATAACGTCCTCAAACACGCCGCCGCCAGCGAGGCGCGCATCCGGCTTTCAATCGTGGATACGGTGCTCACCCTCGCGGTCGAGGACAACGGCCGGGGCTTTGATCCCGCAGCTCTGCCCCCGGGCCGCCCGGGCCACGGGCTGGAAAACCTGCGCCAGCGGATCGAGGGCCTGGGCGGCCAGTTCCAGTGCGAGAGCGCCCCGGGACGCGGGACACGGCTGACCTTCACCCTCAAACTGACTGAGCCGGCCTAGACCGGGAGACCACATTCATGCGCTTCCCGCCCCCCAAATCCAAGGAGCATACTAACCGCCAAATGAGTGCCCGGACAGGTGCAGCGCGGATCAAAGTCGCCATCGTGGAAGATGACGACGAGTTGCGCGCGAACCTGAGCGAATACGTCGGCCGCTTTCCGGACTTCAAACTGGTGGCCGCTTTCGCCGACGGCGAGGCGGCCGTGGCCGGTTTGCCGCCGCTCAAGCCGGAAGTTGTGGTCATGGACATCAATCTGCCCGGCATGGACGGCATCGAGTGCGTGGAGCACCTGAGAGATTCATTGCCCCAGGCGCTCTTCATGATGTTGACGGTGTATGAGGACAACGATCGGTTGTTCCGTTCACTGCTGGCGGGCGCCAGCGGGTACCTCCTCAAGCGCGCCTCGCCCGCCGAAATCGTCGGTGCCATCCGCGACCTCCAAGCCGGCGGCTCGCCCATGACCCCCCAGATCGCCCGCCGGGTGGTCCAGCATTACCAGCAGACACAGACCCGGACCCAGCCCGTGGAGGAACTGGGCGAACTCAGCCCGCACCAGCGGGCCTTTCTGGAGCAACTGGCCAAAGGGTACCGCTACAAGGAGATCGCCGACAATCTCGGGATCGGCATGGATGGGGTGCGCAGCTACGTCCGCCGCATCTACGAGAAACTGCACGTCCATTCCCGCACGGAGGCGGTGGTGAAGTATCTCGGGCACTGAGACAAGAGACCTATCACGAACCGGATTACCACGCCGCCCCGCCGTTTGGCCAGCGGGTGGCCGGTCCTCGATGATCCCGATTGACGGCAGATCTCCTTCATTGTAGCGGCAGTGCTTCTGGGTAGCGTGATTTCCACATTGTCTGCCGGCACGCTCATGGACTGGATGGGACGCGAATACGGGGAAAGCTGCTTTCCGCCCGTTGACCGTAAGCCGGGCTTATATTACGAGGCCCAGTGGAGACTAGAGGCGCTCCCAGGAGTCGCCCATGTATGCCCGGTGAGTCTCCCATGAATCTCCCGAGAGTCTCTAATCGGTTTTGCTTATGCAACTTAGGCTCGAGGGGTGTGTCCAAATAGTGGACACATCTCCCCCGCACCACCCGAAATGACGCAGGATCTACGAGAAGCTGCATATACATTCGCGCACTGAAGCCGTGGTGAAGTATCTCGGGCACTGAGACCACAAACATGCGCTTCCCTCACGGCGCTAGTGCTGCAAGATTTACTGAACAATTACTTGTGGAAACTCGAAACCAACGAGCGCCGGTGTTCCGGGTACCTGAAAGAGCGATTAACCGGGGCGGATTCACGCTCATCGAGTTGCTGGTGGTCATCGCCATCATCGCGATCCTCGCGGCGATGCTGTTGCCGGCGCTGAGCCGAGCTAAATTGAAGGCCCAGCGAATCAATTGCGCCAGCAACGCCAGACAGTTGAACCTGGCCGCCATCATGTACCAGTCTGACACTGGAACGGCGATCGACTATCCCAACGTGGATTCACTGTGGATGAAGACCCTCCTGGCTTACCAGGCTAACGTGGCGAAAATTCGGTTTTGTCCTTCAGCGTCAGATACGAACAACCTCAACCCCGGAGCGGGCGACGCTGCCCACCCTTGGATTTGGGCGCCGGGGCTGGGTGGCAGCTACGCCATCAACGGCTGGCTCTACCCTTTCAAAGGGGGCACGCAATTGTGGTTTCCCAATGACGCAGACAAGTGCTTTCCCAAAGATACCGCGATCTCCCAAACTTCAAAGACCCCGTATTTCTTGGATGCGGTTTGGCCCGATCTTTGGCCCAAAGCACCCGACTGGCCTACCTCCAACTTGTACACAGGGGGTACGGTGATAGATTATGAAATGCAACGTTGCTTGATCGCGCGACACGGCGGATTCGCCTCCGCGAGCGCGCCCCGCAAGGTGGACGTCAGGCAAAAACTGCCGGGGGCGATCAACGTGGGCTGCGCCGACGGTCACGTCGAACTTTCTCCCCTGGAGAACCTCTGGAATTTCCAATGGCACTCAGGCTATGTCGCGCCGAACATTCGTCCGGGAAGATGAGGGAAAAACACCCCAATAGACAAAACCTATGAGAAAAGTAGTTAGACTCCTCAGCGTGGCGGAATGGCCGGGTAGAATTCAATCCGCCGCAGTCCAAAACGCCAGCGCCTTTCATGACGTCCCGACTGGCGCGAAGCGTCTTGGAGTGAGCCAGCCCTGGCGTTTTTGTATTTTGAATAAGCGCCCTGGTGGGAGTGGATCTACCCTAAAAGGCAACCAGGCTATGTACTTTCAGAACATTAGCTTCTTTATGAGAATACCTTTAGGCACACGACTTGTGTATCTCGTCGCTGCGCTGGGAGGCCTGCTGACGGCCGGCCTTGCTTCGCCGGCGACACAACCCGCGTCGTCTGTCCTGATCCCTCTTCCTGCCAAGTTCACCAAGCTCGAAGGCAGCTTTGTCCTGGGACCGAAGACGGTGATCCGTGTCGCCGAGCCAGCGGCGGATACGGCCCGGATCCTGGCCGATGCCATAGCGCGTTCGACGAGGCTCGAGGCACGCATTCTCATCGAATCGAACACAGCCCGGGGCGACGGCGCCATTATGCTCTCCCTGAACGCTGCTCGTTTCAGTCTCGGCGAGGAAGGCTACACATTGGAGGTCACCCCGAAAGGCGTAGCCATCACCGCAGCGAAGAGCGCCGGGCTCTTCTACGGGATACAGACGCTTCGCCAACTGCTGCCTCTTGGTCCGGTTCAGGGCCAGACCGAGTATCCGTTGGCCTGCGTCAGCATCGAGGACAGACCGCGTTTCGGCTGGCGCGGATACCTGCTGGACAGTTCCCGTCACTTCATCGGCAAAACAACCGTCCTGGACCTGCTCGACGCTCTGGCAATGGTCAAGATCAACATCTTCCACTGGCACCTGACGGACGACCCGGCCTGGCGTCTTGACATCTCGAAATACCCGCTATTGGTAAAGTCGGCGGCCGTCCAGAGCGGTGATTCCACGCAGGCAATGGGCTATTACTCCGCGAGCGACGTGCGCGAGGTCGTGAACCGGGCTAGGCGTCTCCATATCACGATCGTGCCGGAGATCGAAATGCCGAGCCACGCCATGCAGGCGGCGTCGGTGCTTCCCGAGGCCAGTTGCCTCGGAGCAGACGGCAAGCCGTTGCCCCCGGGAGCGACCCGGGAGATCTGCCTCGGCTCCGACAAGGCGATCGTGGAACTGCAAGACATCCTGGTCGAGACCATGGCGCTGTTCCCCAACAGCCCATACATCCACCTCGGGGGCGATGAGGCGGAGGACAGGCATTGGAAGGCCTGCTCGCGCTGCCAGGCTCGGATGGCCCAACTGGGCATCACCGACCCGCGCCTCATGCAGAAGTGGTTCATGGACAAAATGAACCGGTTCGTGCGCGAACATGGCCGCACGAGCGTGGCTTGGGCCGACAGACTCTCTCTCGGGATTCCTGAGGGGCAAGTTGTCCACTGCTGGCACGCCGGCGAGCTGGAAGCGGCCGTCACTAAGGGCTTCCGCGCAATCCAATCTCGGGACGACTACACGTACTTCGACTACGGCCAGGCCCCCGGAGACTCGGCTTTCGGCGGCGCTTCGCTCACGACGGCCAAAGTCTATGCGCTCGACCCAGTCCAGGGCCTCACGACTGAAGAGGGCAGACTGGTGCTCGGCCTCCAGGCCCAGCTATGGACGGAGTTGGTCACCGACGAGCGCGTGTTCGTGAAAACATTCCCCCGCATCCTGGCGCTGGCGGAAGTCGGTTGGACGCCCCAGGTGAAACGCGACGGCACGGAGTTCGCCGGAAGGCTGCAGGCGTTCCTCCCGAGGCTCGACGCGCTGGGGATCCCCTATTTCAAGCGATAGGGACGGAGGTTTTAGCGCAGCGGCGGCGGCGTTCTGGAAGCGTCCTTCAGAGGCAAAGCGGAAGCGGTTCAAGCACTGAGGCCACAAACATGCGCTTCCGTCCGGGGGGCCTTGTTGTGATAATATGCACATTATCTGTTATCCATGCGGCTTGACGCGGCCGTCCTTGTGGCCGGCCGGCCCATGTTGGGCAGTGCAAGCTGGATGGACCAGAACAACAAAAACAACCACGCTAAACAGCCATTAGTGAAATGTAACCGAAAACGAAAGAACAACACCAAACAGACACTAGCCTATGAAAACATTATTTAGAATTCTCAGCGCAGCGGTCGCTCTGTGTGCGACCTTCGTTGCCCAGCCCAGCCAGGCTCAGTCCGCTTATGTGAACGCCGTGCTGGCGGCCAATCCGGTCGCCTACTGGCGTCTGGACGAAAGCAGTGGGACCGACCTCATCGATTATTTAGGCGTACACAACGGCCAATACAATGGAGGGTTCACGCTGAATCAACCTGGCTATTCGATCTTCGATACCAACAAGGCGGTCGCCTTTGATGGCAGCAGTGGTTACGCACAGGTGCCTTACTTCGACGACCTTAATCAACCCACTTTCAGTGTGGAGTGCTGGGTTTATCCGACGGGCGGAGCCGGGAACTACCGGTCGCCTTTTTCCAATCGGGATACCGCCTTTGGTGCTCAAGGGTACCTTTTCTACGCTGATGACCAAGACAAGTGGGACTTCTGGATTGGAGGCGGCGGTTGGAATACGGCGATCGGGCCGGCGGTGGCGTTAAACCAATGGACGCACCTAGTGGGCACGTTTGACGGCACCAACCAGGTCTTTTATGTCAATGGGCAGCAGGTAGTTTCGCAGCTCGCGTTTTTAGGTGCCAACACGCAAAGGCCACTTAACATCGGCGCAGGCAGGAACGAGTCGGCGTCACCAGCTGCTTACTGGCCGGGCCGGATTGACGAGGTGGCGGTTTACACTAACGCACTGAATGCCGCCCAGGTACAGGCGCACTACCTGCTAGGCGCGTTTGGCACTACCAACGCCTTGCCGCCGATCATTGTACAGGAGCCGCAATCGGTTAAGCTCTATCCCAGCAGGACGGCCTCCTTTTCCGCCCAAGGGCAGTCCGTCTTACCATTGAGCTACCAGTGGAAATCCAACAGTGTGCCGATCGCGGGAGCCACCAACAACACTTTGACGGTACCCAACGTACAGAGTTCCTTTAGCGGGACGCTTTACTCTGTCACCATCGCCAACCAGGCTGGTGCGACCAACAGCGCCACGGCCGCGTTGACCGTGATCTCGCCTACCTCAGCTTACGAATCCGCCGTCATCGCCGACCAGCCGGTGGCCTACTGGCGGTTCAATGAGGCGACCGACCCAAGCACCGGGGCGGCCATCGCCTACGATTACTGGGGCGGTTTCAACGGCGCTTATGGAGTCGCCGCCGCTAATGGAGCCACTGGCGTCCATGGTCCAGTGCCTCCCAATTTCCCTCATCTTGAGGCCACGAACTACGCGCTGGAGACCTTCACTGGGGCGATTAATTCTTACGTCACAGTGGCGCCGCTACATTTGAACACGAACGCAGTGACGTTCACGGCCTGGATCAATCCGAATGGTGTCCAAAATGGCGGTACGGCATTGTTTTATTGCAGCGATAACAGCACGAGCGCCGGTTTTACCTTCTCTGGTAATGGGGATCTGGGTTATACTTGGGATAATGGTGACCCGAACACGGCCGGTTGGGACTCCGGGCTGACGCCGCCGGTGGGGATCTGGTCCTTCGTGTCTCTTGTGGTGACTCGCGACTACGCGACGGTGTATGTCGTTAACACCAACGGAATGCTCGCATCCACCTTTTCCTATCCAAATCTCAATCAAGCGTTTGCCGGGTCTAGCCGCATTGGGGACGTGAGTACAGATGCCAACGGGAGCTTAAGTTTCAACGGTATGATTGACGAAGTCGCAGTATTTGATCATTCGCTCTCGGTCAGTGATATCGTCGCCCTTTATACGGCTGCCACTGGGGCCACTGGGGTTGGCTTCGCCCCGGCAATTGTCACACAGCCCTCGTCCATGTCTCTGTTTGCCGGCCGGCCAGCGGCGTTAGCGGTGGTCGCCAATGGCTTCCCCTCACCGTCCTTCCACTGGGTGGCGGGCGCCGCCGGCAGTGGGATCTATACGAACCTTACCGATGCAAACAACATTTCCGGCTCGAAGACCCCAACTCTGACCATTACCAATATCTCGCCAGCCAACGCGGCTGACTACCTTGTGGTGATAGCCAATGCGTTTGGATCGGTCACCAGCAGTGTGGCGACACTGGGCGTGCAGCCGGCGCCCGCCGGCGCTTATACCAGCGCCGTGCTGGCGGCCAACCCGGTCGCTTACTGGCGTCTGGACGACCCGGATGGGACCGTGCTCTACGATTATGCCGGTGGTCACAACGGCCTTTACAACGGAGGGGTTAGCATGAATCAACCCGGCTATTCGACCTACGACACCGACCCGGCGGCTTTTTTTGATGGCAGCACGGCTTACGCGCAGGTGCCTTACTA
>SERZ01001938.1_pt1 | contig 10826 bp, 7 predicted proteins | sample 3171461 | NCBI WGS metagenome assembly SERZ01 (sample SAMN06051861, study PRJNA518727) | freshwater metagenome | biome: subpolar coniferous forest; feature: holomictic lake; material: water; isolation source: holomictic Lake 227, 6 m depth | place: Canada: near Kenora, Ontario | collected 2013-06-25... | reverse complement strand
CACTAGTACAACCTCCGCGCAACCAACAAGTGGTGATGGCGCAACCACTATGAATGCGTCCGCGCAATCAACAAGTGCAGACGGCGCGAATGCGGCGGCAAACAGCCAAATTCTGCGCGAGATGGAGGCGCTGCGAAAGCAGAACGCCGCGCTTGCGCAGGACATGGAGGCCATGCGCAAGCAGAACAAATCGCTTGAAGGCAGCGTTGCGGATTTGCAGGTGCAACAAAATGGCAAGTGGCTTTCTGAAGAACGCGCCAAAGAGGTTCGCAGTGTTGTGGAGGATGTTTTGAAGGACGCCGACGCGCGCGCCTCTTTAACACCCGCGGTTCCGACCGCCGGCTTTGGTGATCGCGGATTTTTTATCGCCAGCCCCGACGGCAATTTTAGATTGAACCTGAGCGGGCAATTGCAAATTCGTTACGCCGCAAATTTTATAAGCAGCCGCGATTACAGCATCCTGAACGCAAATCCGGGCGCTGGAGTGAATCGCAATACCAATGCTCCGCCACCAAAAAATTCTTACTACAAGACCACTGATGGATTTGAAATTCGCCGAATGAAGTTGGATTTCTTTGGCCACGTCATTGATCCATCTTGGCAGTACCGGTTGATTTTGATTTACAACCAGAATCAAAATTCCGCGCTGACACCGGGCGGCAACAACGCGGCTGGAGTCAATGGCAGCAGCAACGCGGGCATGGAAGAAGCCATGGTGATTAAGGAATTAAGCCACGAATTTAAAATAAGCGTGGGTCAATTTAAAAGCCCTTTTCTACGCGAGGAAATTGTGAGCAGTCGCAGACAGCTTGCCGTTGAGAGATCACTTGTGGACCAAATGTTTTCCACCAAGTTCACGCAAGGCGTCATGGGAACTTGGACGGGCGATCGCGCCATGTTTGAAGTGATGTACAACGACGGCGGAAGCAACGCCAACACTGGCGCGACCGCCGCGTTTAATAGTGAATCCGTTGGAACGCCAACAAACATGAACAACGGTGCTGGATTTTCGGAGTGGGCCGTTACCGCGCACGCTGGTTGGCTGGCGTACGGACACTGGAAGGACTTCAACGACTTGACTAGTTTTCCTGGTGAAGGTGAAGGCTTGATGTTCAACACGTGGTTGAACATGCAGCGCGGCGGTCAGCAAGTGTCATCGGCCGTGCAGGGCAACAAGAATATTCCACTGAATGGAAATGCCGACGCGCAGTTTCTTACATGGAGCGCGGACGCATCGTGGAACTTTGGCGGCGCGAATGTGTTTGGTTACTTTGTCATGAACACCGCATATGACATTCCGGCAACCACCACCAACAATATTGGAAGCATTAACAGTTACGGCGCGGTGGTGCAGGGCGGCTATTTCATCACCAACACGGTTGAATTATTTGGAAGATGGGAGTGGTTAAGCACGCAGAATAAAGGCGTGAATGACATTGGCAATAATGGCGCCACCACACACAACATTGCGAACGTATTCAATGCTGGTCGGACAAACGCCTATACCGCCGGCTTTAATTGGTTTATTTATGGCCGCCAAATCAAGCTCACCACCGATATTGGATTCACCACGGCGCCACTGTGGTTTAACAACGGCATTTACGGCGCGGGTGTTGCGGGAACCAATTACCGCATTGAGCCTGCGGGCGGCGGCGGACAAATTGTGGTGCGCTCGCAGTTGCAGTTACTCTTTTAAATATGCTCCACTCTTTGCTTCAACCAATTCCGTTCGCGCAACTCATGACCTCGTTGTTCTTGGCGATTCTGTTCTTGCAGTCTGGTTTGGACAAGGTCTTCAATTTCGCGGACAACTTGGGCTGGCTCACGGGACATTTTTCAAAGACGCCCTTTCGCAGCCAAGTAAAATTGATGTTGATCACCATCACCATTGCGGAAGTGGCGGCCGGCGTTTTGACTCTGATGGGCGCCGGGCAAATTGCCATGAACGGTGAAAAAACATTCGCCATGTACGGCGCGCAACTTGCCACGCTGGATATTGTCATGTTGTTCTTTGGCCAACGCATTGCCAAGGATTACGCAGGCGCCGCGTCGCTTGTGCCGTACCTTATTTTGTGCGTTGGGCAAGTTGTGCTGCTGACTCTTTGATTTGTACAGGTGTCGATTCAATTCAATGAGGGCGGCGATGTTGAGTGAGCGACCAACCGTGTGAAGCGCGCGACCCGCGCCCTTGCGCGCGCTGATACTTTGCACGCTCATGTCTGTCTACACAACCGTCACCCAAGCGCAACTGACCGAGTGGTTACAAAACTATTCGCTGGGCGAGCTGCAACACATGCAGGGCATTTTGTCCGGCATAGAGAACACAAATTATTTTGTGACCACTTCGCAGGGTAAATATGTTTTGACGTTGTTCGAGCACATGGGCGCGAACGAGTTGCCGTATTACGCGCAACTCATGTCGCACTTGGCGTCGCGCGGCTTTGCGTGTCCAACGCCCGTGGCCAATTCCCATGGCGAGTTCATTGGAGAATTGAACGGCAAGCCCGCGTTGTTGGTGACATGTTTGCCTGGTGAATCTGTGGCGCAAGTTTCGCCAGCGCAGTGCGGGCAGGTTGGCGCGGCGCTCGCGCAATTACATCACGCGGGGCAGGGGTTTACGCAGCGCATGTTGAATCCGCGCGGGCCGCATTGGTGGAAATCATATTTGCAACTTCTGCGGCGCAAAGTGACGCCTGCTGAGTTGCGACTGATTGAAAGCGAAATTGATTTTCAGGCGCAACACGCGCGTGCCGACTTGCCGCGCGGCGTGATCCACGGCGATTTGTTTCGCGACAATGTTTTGTTTGAACGCGTCGACAACGTTGGTGACGACAAAGCGATGCATCAGCACAACAACTTCAACGCTGGTGGCGACAACGCTACGCAACAGCACAACAACGCCAACACGGGCAGCGTCAACGACTTGCCTGGAAATATTTCGTCTAAGCACGGTCGCATTGGCGGCGTCATCGACTTTTATTTCGCTGGCGACGACGCGCTACTTTTAGATGTGGCCGTGACGGCGAATGATTGGTGCCTGCGCCCAAACGCCACGCTGGATGTCGACCAACTCGCGGCGCTACTGCGCGGCTATCGGCCTGACAATACGTACAGCGACGCGGAGAAAACCGCGTGGCCAATTCTGTTGCGCGCCGCCGCGCTGCGCACGTGGCTTGGTCGTCTGGGCTACAACCACTTTCCACTGCAAGGCGAAATGACCTTCACCAAAGACGCCGGTTTGTACCAACGCTTGTTGCAGCAACACATAGACGCGCCCATTCACATTGACGCGCTGATGTAATGCGCTCGCCACAAAGCGAAACAAAAATACATCTCACCTGAAGCGCATTACGCCGTGATGGAATGTGTAGGCCACAAATCGAATTGCAAAAAAAGCCAATTTGAAGCCTATTCATCCGTGTTTGAACCCACGCGCTCCAGCCTGATTTTATCCTTGTTCTTGCGCACGCCTATGCCTTACAGTTTGTGCGCTTCATGAATCATTCTGCAACAACATTGTCCGATGATCAGCACCAGGACGGGCAAGTGCACCAACACGCCAAGGCCCCCGCGTTGTGGGATCTCATCAAGGCGGATCTGGTGCCACACTCTGATCGTTGGAAGCACGCCACCAAACTCGCTGTTGCCGGCGGTCTGATTATTGCGTTCCAACAAATTTTACATTTTGAAATCATGTATCCAGCCATGACCGTCATGTTGGTGGTCACGGAACTCAAGGGGTTCAGCACAGTGACGCGCTTTGTGTTGAACTTTATTGCCGCCACAATTGGCACCGGGCTTGCGGTGGTGGCAAGCGCATTGTTTCTGCAGCAACCCATGTTCTATTTACCGGTCATGTGGGGCTACATCATTGTGATTATGTATTTTTTGGTCTCAAGCCGCTACCGCAGCACCATATTTGTGGGCGGCTACCCGTTCATTGTCATCACCTACATGGTTTTATTTGACAAGGAAAACGCCGAGCACGTCGCCACTATTGTGTATCGGTCGGTGATCACGGGATTGGCGTGCGCCTCGTTGGTCATGATTTTTTTATGGCCGCTGGTTCCACTGAACGCGCTGCGTGAAAAATTAATCGCAAGTGTGCGGCGCTCGCGTGAATTGCTCAAGCGCATCCAAGATGATTTATTGGGCCAGGTTGCGCTGGATGTGAATTCTTTCGTGCCCGAGTATTACCGCATGCAAACCCCCGAAATGTTGATGATGTTGGACAACGCGCAAACAGATTTTTCGTTTGACGGCGCCACCCGCCACAACTTAATTTCGCTGATGGCTTTTGAAAGCCGCGTCGCGGCGTGTCTGTCCGTTGCGGCTGAACAAGTTGCACAGCGCCACGAGGACGCAACTCCGGAGGTGCTTGAACTTTTGAATTCGTTAGATGAACGCTTAGAATACATGCTGGAGCAGCTTGAAAATCCATCCATCGACGGCGCCGTTGCTGCGCCACCACTTGCAATTGCGCCGCCACCCGAGTGGTTGGAGCCCATGCAAAGAGTTGCGGATGAAGCTGGCGTTGTGGCGACCAACATAAACACATTCGCCGTGCTGAAGAATCAACCCGATTTTGCAACTGAAACGTTGCGCAATATCAAACAGTGCTTGCCCAATATTTTTCGCCTGTCGGTGCTCAAGCCCAACATTCCCGCGTTGAAGCACGCCACCAAATGCGCCAGCGCCATCATGATCTGCGCCATCTTTTGCATTGCCCTGAATTGGGACAAGGGCATTGGTTGCGTGGAGACGGTCATGCTGGTGGTGCAAGCCACATTCGGCGGAACGCTGCTCATTGGCGGCTTGCGCGCGGCGGGCGTGGTCATGGGTTTTGTACTTTCTATTTGCGCCGTCATTTTTATTATGCCCATCATTACAACCATTCCGGGTTTTCTGTTGATGTTCATGATTGTTCTTTTTGTCATGGGGTATGTCATGCACGGCGCGCCGCGCGTCAGTGTGCCGGCGCTGCAAATTATGATTGTGTTTGATTTCTCGCTGCTGCAACTGGCTCGACCCAGCATTAGCTTGTATCCAACCATGAATTTTTCACTGGCCGTCATGATGGGCGTGTTCGTGACATTTGTTGTGTATCGATTGTTGTGGCCCGTGCGCGCTGGCGAAGAGCTGCTTCCATGTTTAGCCTCCACGGTTGAATCCATCGCGGGAGTTGTTGAGGGCGCCGCCGTGAAGCCACTTTCCATTTCCCAATTTGATGACGCGCGCATTCATCTTGATGAGGACATTTCCAAATACATGTCGTTTCACAACAATCTGCAATTAGAAATGCATTGCAGCGCCATGTGTTGCCAGTTGCAGTTGCGTGCGTTGTCGTTGGCGGAAAAACTGTGCAATGAAATTTTGCTCATGCTTGTCGCGGAAGTGGGCGAGAAGCCCATGCCAGCAGAGGCGATACCAACCGCGCTTGTATTTGCGGACAATCTGCGACTTTGCGCCAGTGCGTTGCGCGGCGCGCACAATGTGCAACTTGCGCCGTTGCCGCCACACGCGGAAGGTGATTCTGAAATTGTGCTGTGGATGCGTCGCAGAAGCGACGAAATTGCGAACGCCTGCGACGTGTTCACGCAACTACACGCCATGCCAATGAATGCGCCAACGCTTATGGGTTTGGCGTAGCGGACGCGGCGGTTGGTGTCGCAACTAGCGCTGAACTATTTTGCGCTGGAATATTTTTAGTCGGAGCATTTGGCGCAGGAACAACGAGCGGCTCCGCATTTCCGCGGCCAGGTGAATCGGGCGATGCGGGTGCGGGAACAGCCAGCGTTTCAAGCCAACGTTCAAGCGCGTCGGGAACAAGCGGCTTCAGAATGTCTGGAACCTGTCTGCGTTTGCGCGTTTCAACAATGGCCGTTGCGGTCGCGCCCATGCGATACGGATGCGCGTCTTGTGAAGGGTCCATGACAATGCGCACGGGAAATCGCTGCGCCAATCGCACCCAATCCAGCGTTGGCGAAACCGTTGGCAGCACTCCGTTGCTTCCTTGATTTGGGTCATACAGCGCCCATCCAACGCCCTGCACCACGCCGTGAAATTTCACCGCGGGATAGGCCATTAAATAAACCTCAACCGCCATGCCAGGCTCAATGCCGCGCAAATCTGTCTCTTGATAATTGGCAAGCAAATACCAATTGGATGTGTCCACCAGCGCGAACACTTGCACGCCAATCTGTGCGAACTGTCCAACCGAAGTATTAAAGTTGGTCACGTAGCCAGCCACCGATGAGCGCACTTCGCAGTAGCCAACATTCAATTGCTTCTCCACAACATTCGCCTGCGCTTTTTGGCGGCGCACATTGATGTCACCCAATTGCCCAAGATTTGCGCGCGCTTGCGAGGCAGCGGCCTTGGCTTGTTGCACCACCGCATCCGATGCGCGCACATTTCTTTTCGCCGCGTCGATTTGATCTGGCGTTACAAATTGTCGCGGCAACAGGGGCTCCATGCGCGCCAGAAATTGCACGTCATACAGAGCCTTGGCTTCCGCGCTGACCACATCCGCGTCGCGCTGGGTAATGGCGTCTTTCAGCGCGATGATTTCCAGATCCACAAGTCCAAGGTTGGCGATCGCAAGATCAAGTTCGGCTTGATAGGGACGAACATCAACGCGAAAAAGTAAATCGCCCACATTCACTTTTTGATTGTCGACCACGTTCAACTCGGTGATATAGCCCGACACATTCGCGGCAATGCCAACAATGTTGGCGCGCAAGTAGGCGTCATCGGTGCGCGGACGAATGTCCAGTTCCCACCAAGTGAGAAACGAAAGCAGAAGCGCGGCCGCCACCATGGAAATTCCAAAGATGCGGCCAAGAATTTTTTTGTGACCAGGCGGTGGAGCAACCGGCATTGATTTGCGCTGCGACTTTGGCGCAGAGGTGGCGGGCTTAGTTGCACCTGCGGCAGGCGTTGTTGAACCCGCAGTTGTCGACGCCGCATCTTTCGCGGCGGGCGTCGGATTTTGCGGCGCGTTGTCTTGGTGTGAATGTTCTTGCGGGGTTGTCATCGGTGAAAGAACCCCAGCCACAGTCCAAGCGTGCATGTGAGGTACACGCAGAAATACACAAACACTTTGGGGCCAACAAATGGTTCAAGTCCCATGCGGTAGACCGCCCATCGAATGGCGCCCAACATGAAACCGCCGCCCACCATGCACAGCAACCACGCGGGAAAGAACGCGCCGTCAATGGAGAAAATTGGATCGCACGCGCTGAGAAGGGGAATGCTCAGCAGCAACGCGACCGCGCGCGCGGAGTTTTTCCAAGAAGTTACTTTGGAAACTTTTGGGAATGTTTTTGCTGAACATTTGAAGCAAGACGCGCGGCAGAGCATTGATAAAGATTACACATGATTCAGCGAGCAAGAAACACCGTGGCTCAGCGTGAGCGCGCATGATTTCAGCCATATCTCGATACACTTGCCCCACGGAATCAGCGCTGCGCGGCGGACTTATTGGGCGCACGCCTGCGGCATTTGAAATGTGAATGACAATCCGTCTTTCACGCAATCACTTTTGCGGCGGTGAAATTGAAACATGAGCAAGGCAGAAAAAATATCCAACTTCAACCCGAATAATCCGGGCGATCCCGACAGCAATATTTTTGGGCTTCCTTTTACGTGCGAGGAATCTGAAATTGTGATTGTTCCCGTGCCGTGGGATGTGACTGTTTCCTACAGCGACGGAACTTCTGGCGGACCCGATGCCATTATGAACGCCTCGTTTCAAGTGGATTTATTTGAGCCGTCCATACAAGACGCGTGGAAAATTGGAATTGCCATGGAGGATATTTCCGCCGAGGTGGTTTCCAAAAATAAATTGCTGCGCGAAAAAGCCAAGGTGTATATCGATGCGTTCACCCAGGGCGTGGATCATTATCAAGATCAATCCAAAAACAAAATCAGAAATGCTGTGAAGTGGATTGGTTCTGAATTGTGGAAGGTGGGAGATCATTCCACCGCCAACATTAGGGACGAGGTCAATCAAGGATCTTTGTGGTTGAATTCGTGGGTGAAGCAGCGTTGCCTGCACTGGATCAATCAAGGCAAATTGGTGGCGTTGCTTGGCGGCGACCACAGCACTCCGCTTGGATTCATGCAGGCGCTGGCGGAGAAATATTCCGCGTTTGGCATTTTGCAAATAGACGCCCACGCCGATTTGCGAAACGCGTACGAAGGCTTCACGTATTCACACGCCTCAATTATGTATAACGCGCTTGGCATTTCGCAAGTCAGCAAGCTTGTCCAAGTTGGTATTCGTGATTATTGCGAAGAAGAAGTGAATGTGATGCGCGAACAGAAAAGTCGGGTCGTCACTTATTTTGATCGTGATTTAAAGCACGAGCAATACAACGGAAAAACGTGGGCGCAGCAAGCGGAGCAGATTGTTTCCCAGCTTCCGGAAAATGTGTACATCAGTTTTGATATTGATGGTTTGGATCAAAAGCTGTGTCCCAATACCGGAACTCCGGTCGCTGGTGGTTTTGAATTTGAACAAGCGGCGTATCTCATACAGGCCGTTGTGAAGTCGGGCAAAAAAATCATTGGCTTGGATTTGAATGAAGTGGCCCCGGGCGAGAATGATGAGTGGGACGCAAATGTTGGCGCGCGCATGTTGTTGCGCATGTGCAATTCCATGGCGCTCTCCAATCATCGAATATAAAATTTCACACTGAACACCCCGAAAAATAAGCGCGAAAGCAGTGCGCCACATTTTTATTGTTGGGGCAGGCGTTCACTTATTGCCCACACTCGCGCGCGCCGTTACGATTGGATTATGCAAGCGCAATTTGGAAAATTTGCTTTCATGTTCATCGCGTCAGGCGTGATTGCGTCTTGCGCGCCGCGCTCCAATTTGTGGGAGGACGAACTTGCCGGCATAGAGAAAAAAATTGACACGCAGGTCGCCTCGGGGCCCGGCTCAGTCTCGGGTGCGCAGCCCGCAACCGATTCGCCCAACTCAATGGTTGCGCGCCTTAGCAAACTTGGAAATCAATCCGATCAAGAACAGGCCAAGGCCATTGAGCGCGGCATCGAGCGCGCGGTGCAAGAGCAAGCGGCAATGACCGCGCAGAAAAATAAATCGCTCGACGCACAATTTTCCTCCATTGCAAACACAGCCAATGCGCCCGCCACGCGCGCGGACGGTGACGCCAACATTCTTGTGGCGGACAAGAGTGCGGCCACGCAAAATAAAGATGCAACAGATTCCGCGGCGCACACTGCGGCCACGCAAAATAAAGATGCAACAGATCCCGCGGCGCTCGCCGCGGTGACGCGTAATAAAAATGCAACTGATGCAGTTCCAAACGCTATCGCCGCGCCCGGCGCGGATGTTGCCACTGCGCAACAAACCGGTTTTGGTGTTGAGCGCGTGTGGGGTCTTGCGGAACTTGCGGCCACCGCGCTTGAAGCCAATCCCGCCACGCGTGAATCGTGGCAGCGCGCGCGCGCCGCCGCCGCGCGTGAGCAAAAAGCGCTTGCGGCATACGGCCCCAACATTGGCGTTGAAGCCGGCGGCGATTATTTTCAAGTGCCCGGTCTGGCGTTTGGATACGGCAGCAACGCGCCGCCCGACCGCGAGTTTCGTTTCACGCCTCAGGTGTATGCGTCATGGTTGCTTCTTGACTTTGGCCGACGTGACGCCGACACCGATCGCGCGCGCGCCGAACTTGCGGCCGCAAACATGTCGCATGATCGCACCATTCAACGCGTGGTGGTTGAAGTGCAGCGCGCGTATTTTAAATTGGAGTCCGCGCTTGGTTTGCGCACCGCGGCGGAGCAAGATGTTGTGGCCGCGCGCAGCGTGTTGAAAGCCACTGAAGCAAAATTAAAACTTGGTCTTGCCACGCGTCCCGATACCTTGATCGCTCGCCAAGCTTTCGCGCAAACGTTGTACAAACTAGAGAAGCGCCGCGCCGATGTGTTTGTGGCCGAAGGCGATCTGCGCACGCGCACTGGTTTTCCCGCAACCGTTGCAATTCCAATCGACATGGCCGCGGAAAGCGATTTGCCGCCCATGTTGACCATGGGCATTGATGGCATCATTGATCAAGCGCTGGCCAGTCGTCCCGATCTTGCGTCCGCGGTTTTGGATTTGCGCGCGCGTGAAGCCGAAGTGCGCCGCGCTCAAGCCGAATATTTGCCAGAAGTGGTCACGCGCGGAACGGCTGGTTACGGCTTGCTCAACTATGAAGTCACGGGTTTTGATATTCAAGGCAATGGCTGGGGCTTTGATGGCCAAATTTTTCTTGGTGGCAAGTGGTTGCTGTACGACAACGGCGCGCGCGACGCGGCGTTGTTCGAAGCCGGCGCCAATCGTGCGGCGTCCGCGGCGCGTCTTGCGCAGTCGCGCTTGAATGCCGCCGACGAAGTGTGGCGCGCGTATTACACATTGCAAAGTGATCGCGCGCAGTATGACGCGGCCAAGGCGCTGTTGGTTTCCGCCATCGACACATTTGACGCGGTCAAGCGCGCGTATGAACTTGGTCTCAGCACGCTGCCCGAATTGCTGGAGTCAGAACACGATTTATTTCAAGCGCGATCATTGCGCATTGAAACCCGATCCGACTTGTTGTGCAGCAGTGCGAATTTAATTTACGCATCGGGCGCCGGTCCAGGTAGCGTGACGGGCGCGCGTTAATTTATTTTCTCTTGACCAATGCAACTTTCTTTGCGCGTCTGATCAACGAACTGATCGCTTGTTCAACATCAAAGTTTTCACCTAGAAAAACTTGGCGCAAGTAACCAACATCTCGCACCCATTTAAAAAATCAAGGCTTCAGCTTTGGCGCAGCGTT
>SERZ01001937.1_pt1 | contig 10837 bp, 6 predicted proteins | sample 3171461 | NCBI WGS metagenome assembly SERZ01 (sample SAMN06051861, study PRJNA518727) | freshwater metagenome | biome: subpolar coniferous forest; feature: holomictic lake; material: water; isolation source: holomictic Lake 227, 6 m depth | place: Canada: near Kenora, Ontario | collected 2013-06-25... | reverse complement strand
GAACAACGGGCCGCATGAGGCGCCCGACTACCCGCAAGAGCCCTTGCGGTGCTGGTGGGCTAAACCAGCCCCGACAGCTTGACGGTGCCTTAAGAAATTCTTCACCATCCACTCCGGTCGTCTTGCTATATAAATTCGTCAAAAATCTGATTAACGTACCAAAGTTATACACTGGCGCTCATGACAAACCATCAACGACCATCCGACCATCCCGTTGACAGCGCCCACGAGCCGCCAACAGGGGGAGTGGCGCCCCTGACCGGCCGCTCCTCCGCTCCCGACGCCGCCATGCTTGACATCGTGTCGGTCCGACTCGGTGCCGAGAGGCTGGCGCTGCTATTGACCGGAATACAAAGCTTGGCCACCCTTGAGGCCGTGGAGACCGTCACCACCTTGGGAGGCGGCCGGCATCGGTTGGCGCAGGTCAACGGCCGGTTGCTGCCCGCAGTGTTTCTGAGCGAACGGTTTGGTGGCGAGCCTGTGGCCGGCCCGTTTGCGGTAGTTGGTGGCCCCTCGGGCAACGAGGTCGCGTTGCTGTTGCCGGCGGATGCTCGTTTCGACCGGATGGCTGTCGGCGCACTGGACCGCATCCCGGGGCTCCCCGGCGCCGTCTTGTGGTGGCGGCACGGCGCCGATGAACCGCCGGTCGGCGTCTATGACTTCGCTACCCTCGCCGGAACCCCCGCCGTGGTGCCCGCGCCGGATTTGCCCTATTGCTCCTTGCCCGCCGCCGACCACGCCGTCACCGACCCACCGGCGAGCGACATGATCAGGCTGACATGCCGGGGTGTCGTCTTCGCCCTGCCGCTGGCTCTGGTCGACAACGCCTTATGTCCCGGCGAGACGCCGCCGCTCGAACGAGTGCCGGGGCGGCATCGGCCCGGAAGAATCCCGGTTCTTGACGGCCGCCGCCTGCTGACCGGCCACACCGGGGACAAGCCGGGACTCCGGGTGCGATTGGTGCCGCCGGCCGGTCCCGTCATGGTCCTGGTGGTCGACAAGGCTGAGTTGATGCCTTTCGACCCCGACCGGACCTGGCTGGCACCGCCCCTTCTGCCGGCCATGTCGAGGGCGCTGATCGATGCGGTAGCTTGGGACGCGAGAAACGGAGTCTGGATCTATCGTCTGCACCCCGGGATAACTTTCGGGGCCTTACCCATTACTGCGAAAAAGGCTGTTGTCGCCGCACTGATCGGATGCTTGCCCAGCCTGACCGAACAGACATCTTCTTTGCCCGCCTGGAGACTCCATGACTAATTTGACGATCCGTCTCAAGTTGCGCATCATCTTCTTATTTCTGGCCGGGCTCTTCTTGCTGTTTGGTCTTTTGTCCTTGAGCCGGCTGGGCGTGCTGACATCACAACTTGAAATGTTGGAACGGGATACCTTGCCGGCGATCTTGTCAACCAACACCATTAACACCGAACTCGGCGATTTTCGGGTCCAAGAGGGACTCCATATCTTGACCCGTGATTTGGCCGCCAAGGAAACTATCGAAAAGTCCATGATCGCCCAACTGGATCAGATTGCAAAGACCACAGCCATTCTTGAACCGCTTATCGTAGATACCGAGTCCAAGGTGCTGTATCATAACTACACTACTCTATACGCCAAATATCTTGATGAACACCGGAAGATAATTTCCGTCTCTTCCCTCAATGATCTTGATAACGCCCGGCAAATTTACGTGGAGGCCGCGCCGGTTTTCAAGCAACTTACCACCGTTATCGATCGACTGGTAACACTGGAACGCGAAGAGGCCTTGGCCGAGATCAAAGGCGCTCGCGATCTGTTTGCTCATCGGAAAATCCGGACCATGTTCGTTGGCTTCGTGCTTTTCACGTTCATCGTCGGCTGTGTTGCGCTATTGGAGCGAACGGTGTCGCAATCGATTCAGACTTTGGCCGATCAGATCACTCAAATAGGCGCAGGTAATTTGGCGGTCGTCATCAGCGGCCAGGAACGCGGTGACGAGGTGGGGCAGATCGCGCGGGCGGTAGCCTCGACCGTTTTTACGATTCATCAAACCGTCAAGGAACTGAACCGCCTGATCGGCGAGATCCAGACCGGCCATCTTGCGGAACGCGTCGACCCCCAGGCGTTCCAGGGTGAATTCTTCACGCTGCTGACCGGTGCCAACGCCCTGGTCGAAACCCTGGCCCGACCGCTGATTGAAGTTGCGGCAGTCATGCAGAAGCTCGCATCGGGAAAACTCGACGGGCGGATGACCGGCGCCTATGAAGGTGATCTGCGCGCGCTCAAAGCCAACGTCAACCGTAGTCTCGATACCTTGACCCGGTTATTGGGCGAACTGGCTACGACGGCCCACCACATGGCCGCCGCCGATCTTCACCACGGCATCGCCGGCAGTTACCAGGGAAGCTTCGCCGAAGTCCGTGCCGACGTCAATCGCGCCCTGTCCCAGCTTCGATATCTGGTGAGCGAAGCCTCCCGAGGCACCGAACAATCCGCCGCGGCAGCCGCAGGGGCCGCGGCGGCGGCCCATCAGGTGGCAGCGTCAACAGCGCGTCAGGTCTGCGCCCTGAATGAGATGGTCGTAGCCATTCAGGAAACCGCAGCATCGATATCATCGGTTGCCGTTCACGCCGTCAATGGCGGCACCATGGCTGAAACCGCCTCCCGATTGGCGTCGTCGGGACGAAGCGAGTTGTCCGCATTGACAGCCGAAGTCGGTCGCCTCGCTGCCCGCCACGGAAGAATCGAACAGATCACCTCGGCCATTGCCGGGATTGCCGATAAAGCCACGGTACTGTCGATCAACGTCGCCATAGAAGCTTCCCGCGGCGGCGCCGAGAGCCGGGGATTCAGTGTCGTCGCGCACCGGATCGGCCGCTTGGCCGAAGAGGCGGCGCATGCCGCCGGTGAGATCGGTGCCATCATTGCCGAAGCCCGCGAAGGCGTGGAAATCAGCGCTGCCGGCGGAGCCAATGCCGAGGCCGCGATGGCGAGGATCGGGAGCGCCATTGAGCAAAGCGGCACCACGGCACAGGTCATCGCCACCGCGATCGCTCAGCAATCCGCGGCGATTCAGTTGGTTTCGCAGCGGCTGGAAGAATTTGGTCTGGAAGGAAATAATAATGCGAGCGCAGCCGAGGAAATCAGCGTAACAATGGAGGAGCTTTTGCGTATTGTTAATAATACTCGCGCTGAAGTTTCCAGGTTTACTCTAGAGTGATTAATGAACATGGCAAAACAAATAAAACTGATTTCATGGGCTACACGGATTAAGCAGCTGGCATTGCCGCTACTTTTTACCACTATTTTTGGTTCCATGTTCTATTATGGCGGGCAAGCGTCTTATGAACTGGGCGTGGTTGCCTTTGACACTAGCCACAGAGCTTTTGAGTATGTTCTTAGCTTGGGAGTTGTGATCGGACTGACTGTTTTTGTACAGCGGTTTGTTCAGTTTATTATTCTGGACGGTCTCGCTGCACCGGCACTCGGGACTCCCGTGCCCCGCCTGCTGTCCCAGTTATCGACTCTGATCGTCTATCTGCTTGGCTTCGCGGCCATCTTCGGGATTGTTTTCAAACAGGACCTTACCGCCTTGTTGGCCGCATCGGGGATCGCGGGCCTCGTCTTCGGCATGGCGCTGCGCGAAATCATCCTCGACATTTTCACCGGTCTCGCCCTCAACATCGACCGTCCGTTGCGGATTGGTGACGACGTGTTGGTGCATCGGGTCGGGGACAAGACCATCGAAGGCCGAGTCATTGAGATCAGTTGGCGTACCACCCGGCTTTCAGATCTCGGCGGCAATACCGTGGTGGTCTCCAACAGCAAGCTCGCGTCATCAACCATTACCAACTACTCACAGCCGCATCGGTCGGTATGGACGTCGGTGCGGGTGACCCTGGATGTTGGAATTCCTCCGGACCGGGTCGAGCGCATCCTGTTTGGGGCAGCGACCCAAGCTCTCGCCGAAATCGGCCAAGATCCCGTGCCCGCGCCGTTGATCCGGATCAACGATGTCACCGCGTATGGTGTCGAATACGCTGTAATGTTCGAAACCACTTTGCTTCAACGCCATGCCGCCCGCTCGCTGATGTTCAAACTGATCCTGACCCACATCGGTCAGGCCGGCTTACGGCCCTCGATTCAAGAATCGGTATCTCCATTGGCAACCGTTTCCGGCATAGAATCCCGGCCGGGGCCGGAACAAATTGCAATCCTGCTCCATAGTCATCCGCTATTTCACGATATGGACACCGATGATGTCTGTCTTTTGGCGAAGGCAGCTATCATCCGGGCGGTCGATGCCGGCACACTGCTGGCTCAAAGTGGCGAGGTTGCCACTATTATTATCTTGGTTCTCGAGGGCATGGCCTTTGCGGAGCCGCTCACCCGCGATATTCATGCGGTCGGGGACAAAGGGAATCCCGCCGCTGCGCGACTTGGTCCCGGGCATTTGATCGGGGCTGAGGCGACTTTAACCGGCGACGGCTATGCTCGCACGGTACGAGCGCAAACGCCGTCGCTGATAGCCGAACTGGATCACCGTGCGCTGCACGGCATGTTAGGAGCCAAGCCGGTTCTGGCACAGCTCTTGGCCCGGCGCATCGCCGACGGACAAAGGCGGGAGGAGGTCTCCGGCCCGAACAGGCCCGGCTTGCTGACTGTCAGCGATGCCGACCGAACCGCCGATGTTTTCGCCAGCATCTGCCGAACTTTCGCCGATCTTCGCTTGGCTCCGGTTGGCAGTGTGTCGCGTGGACATACATGAACAGGCTGAGGTGGGCGAGTACGATATTAATGGCACCCCCTGGGAAACGACGGAGCGCACCTCGGAAAAGAACTCCGGGTTCCGTTCCGCCCACTCAGCGACAGCCGCTCTTGAGAACGTGAATGATTCTGCTAATGATCCGTCGGTTGTCTATCTTGTGAGCGCCCGGTTAGTTCTTAGGAAGGTTCGGCTCGATCACAAGCAAAGCGTCACCTCCCAGCCAGAATATCTCTCTCGTCGGTCCCTCCAAGGCTTCGTTAACGCCTTGGAATCACAAATTCGTCCCAGAATAAAATAATGGTTGGGTCCAGGCCCTGACACTCTAAACACAAAGACTACTTCAGAAGCCTTAATCAGCATCTGAACGCTCAACTCTGAAAAGGTAAGTTCTCAATAAGTTGCAGTTTAACCCTTGTTTATATTGCTTCACAGCGGCCCTGAATTAGGGCTGGCGCAATTGATATATGAATGGCACTGTTGCAGAGCCATGTTGTATCGAACTCGGGGCTGGAGACGAGCATGCCCGACCCCAGGTATCCTTGTGAAGCTGATGAAACCGATGCGGCCATCGGTGCAGGTATCCCCGTGCATTTCCCTATCGTCGCAATCGGCGCATCGGCTGGAGGGTTTGAGGCGTTCGAGGCATTCTTCGCCAAAATGCCACCAAGCAGCGGCATGGCGTTCGTTCTGATTCAACATCTCGATCCGACATATAAGAGCAAGCTGCCGGAGCTGGTCGGCAGGTTCACCTCGATGTCGGTCCATGAAATCGTTGATGGAATACCAATTGTACCGAACAACGTTTACATCATTCCTCCAGACTATGACCTCGGCATTCTTCATGGTTCGCTCCATCTTGTCGAACCACCTGAGCGCCGAGGGCTGAGGCATCCCATTGATTCGTTTTTTCGGTCACTGGCACTGGACCAGGGAGCTGACGCGATCGTCATTGTCGTCAGCGGGACCGGAACCGACGGCACTCTCGGGCTGCGCGATATTGCTGACGCCGGCGGCTACGTGCTTATCCAGGATCCTGCCAGCGCCAAATTCGACGGCATGCCGCGAAGTGGGGTCAATACCGGATTGGCAGACTTGGTGTTGCCAGTCGGTGAGATGCCCAACGCGCTGATTGCAATGCTCGGTAACGGCAGGCAACGACAGCCTCCTCGGGAGCCCGAGCCAGAAGATGGTGTTTCTGACCAGATAAAGAAAATACTGTTGTTGTTGAGAGCGAAGACGGGGCACGATTTCTGGCAGTACAAAAAGCAGACCATAGTTCGTAGAATTGAACGCCGAATGGCGGCTCATCGACTCGGGAGAATGACGGACTACGTTCGATATTTACAGCACTTCCCAGAGGAACTAGAAATTCTATTCAACGAGCTCCTGATTGGCGTAACACGGTTTTTCCGCGATACCGAAGCGTTTAAGGCGCTGCAAGAAACGGTCATTCCTCAGCTCATCGAGACGCGCGGGGTAAGCGACGAAATCAGGGTTTGGGTTCCAGCCTGTTCGACCGGAGAAGAGGCTGTTTCGATAGCCATTCTGTTCCACGAACGCCTCGCCGCTGACTCCCGGGTTGCCAAGGTGCAAATCTTCGCCTCGGATATCGACCCCAGAGCAATCTCCGTTGCGCGCAGGGGCTTCTATCCCAAGTCGATTTCCGCCGACGTTTGGCCGGAATTCCTCAAACGGTACTTCACCGCGGAAGAGGGAGGTTTCCGTCTGACCAAGATTATTCGAGACAGTATCGTATACGCCCAACATAATTTGATTAAAGACCCACCTTTTTCACGACTCGACCTGATTAGCTGCCGTAATGTTTTAATCTACATGAGCGGTGAGTTGCAGAAGAAGGTCATGCCGCTCTTTCACTATGCACTGAAGCCGGGCGGCTTCTTATTCCTCGGCACGTCTGAGACAATCGGCGACGTGCCGGACATTTTTGCTATCGTTGACCGGAAAGTAAAAATTTTTCGAAGGCTGGGCGGTATCCCAAGGGCGCTGCCGAACCTGACAATACGCTCCATCGCCCCCAGCCATCCAGTCGTGATTGAGACCGAGGAAAAGACCATGGAATCCCCCGCCCCATCGCCCAACCTTCCAGACATTCTCGAGAAGTTGGTGATCCAGGACTTCACCCCATCGAGCGTGCTGGTGAACCGGAAGTCTGAGGTGCTGTGTATCAGGGGGCGCACTGGCAAATATCTCGAGCCAGCCCAGGGGACGGACGCCCGCAATCTTATCGCCATGGCACGGGAAGGGCTCCGTATCCCACTCACCGTCGCCTTGCGCAAGGTATTCGAGCAGAATGCTGCGGTACCGACAACGGACGTTGTCTGCCCTAACTTGCGGATCAAAACTAACGGCGATTTCAAGACGGTCAATGTCCGACTGCGACTTTTAAACAACCCGCCCTGTGTTCAGGGGTTCGCTTTGGTCGTATTCGAAGAAGTCTTTTCGGATAACTTTGAAATCATCGCCCCGGATGCTGCTCCATCGGACGATGCTCAGGCCAGAATCAGAGACCTGGAACAGAACCTTCACGTCTCACGTGATTATCTTAAGGCTATGAACGAAGAGCTTGAGGTTGCAAATGAAGAATTAAAATCAAGCAACGAAGAGCTTCAGTCGACTAATGAAGAACTACAAAGCATTAATGAAGAGCATGAAACCTCTAAGGAAGAGCTTCAATCCGTTAATGAAGAGCTGGTTACCGTAAATTGTGAGCTTGAGAGCAAACTAAAAGAGCTTGCCACTACCAACAATGACATGATTAATCTGTTTGCAAGCACAGAAATTGCTACATTATTCCTTAATCGTGATCTTCACATAAAAAGATATACGCCAGAGGTTGTGAGACTATTTCCCCTTATCCAGAGCGACGTCGGGAGACCGCTCCGGGACATTACTGGAACACTCGACTACCCGGGGCTTGTGGAGGATGCTCACGGTGTCCTTCAGTCTCTAATTCCTCGATACAAAGAGGCTTCCAGTCAGGATGGGCGATGGTACAAGATTCGAATACTACCTTACCGAACGACTGAGAATGTAATTGACGGGGTAGTCATCACGTTCATCGACAACTCGGACCAAAAGGCACTGGAGGTCCAGTCCCGGCTTGCAACAGTTGTTCGGGACTCCAACGACGCAGTGACGGTTACTGATTTCGAAGGGCGGCTCCTGGCATGGAACCGTGGGGCGGAGCGCATCTATGGGCTGACGGAGGCAAACACCGTCGGGCTGTCGGTTTTCGGAATCTTTGCAGAGAGCCAGCACGACGAAATCCGGCGGTTGCTGAACCGGATAGCCTGCGGCGAGACGGTCGAGCAGTTCGAAACCGAGCGCGAACTCAAGGACGGCAGGAGGCTTCGGATTCAAGTCACCGCGACCCTCCTTCGTGACGACCAGGGGAGACCACAGTCCGTAGCGACGACTGAGCGTGAGATGCCGGAACTCAAGAGCACCGAATAATCCACTTCATGACGACATGGGCAACGTTTTACTCTGCCACTTGTCAGGACATTAAGAATAATAAATAGCTACCGATTAAGGCGGGGGAAGCAGAGGCGACGCTTGGAAATAAGGTCGATTGATCGCAAGGGGTATCGTGCCAACTTCCTGCTGATGAGCAGACACTCCGGATTTACAACACACTACTTAACCAATATTTGCTGAATGCTTCAAAAGTAGCGACCAAGGACAGGTACATAAGTTCCGACACTACTGCTTTCCAAGCCTTAAACCAGTGAGACAGTGTATGTTGTCTGCATAGGATACCTTCCGATGACAAATCAAGCAAACATGGCGCGCCTTCGTAAAAACGCTGAAGCAGCGTATCGCAATGGTGCGTGTTCTCTAGTAGAGTCAGCGGAGCAGACGCTTGACGACTATAAGGTACAGCTCCATGACCTGAATGTGTACCGAATTGAGCTGGAAATGCAGAATGACGAGTTGCAGCGCGCTTACCTGGAGCTTGAGGAAACACGGGATCGCTACGCCGACTTGTACGACTTTGCACCCATTGGTTATTTCACCCTTTCTGTCGAGTGCCGGGTTGTCGATGTCAACCTTGCCGGGGCTGCTCTGCTCTCGCTATCCAGGGCCGAGCTAACCGGGCGGCTATTGACCTCGTTCGCATTGGTCTCGGATGTTAAAACGCTTAGGAATCACATCTTAGACGCCATCGCCACGCAGGAACGGCAAGTCGCCGAGATATGGCTGACCCAAAAGGGTGGTGTCCGCGTTCTTACACGGTTTGAGACGATTGCCGTGCCAGGAGACGGCCAGCTTGTCCGGACGGCTGTCGCTGACATCACAGAACAGCGGTTGGCAGACGAAATGCTGCGGACCCTGTCCCTGGCCGTTGAACAAAGCCCGGTAGCCGTTCTGGTTACCGACATAGACGGCAACATTCAATATGCCAACACGTACTTTTCGGAAATGACCGGGTATTCGCTAGATGAACTGGCTGGGCAGAATCCAAGAATACAAAAGTCAGGCCAGACAACCAATACTGAGTACAAGCAACTGTGGGATACCATCACGTCTGGAGCCCAATGGTGTGGTGCGCTGCTGAACAAACGAAAGGATGGAACGCATTTCTGGGTACGCAGCCGGATATCCGGTATAAAGGACAACACGGGTAAAATAACCCATTATCTCGCGATTGAAGAGGACATCACACTCGAAAAGATCCGCAGCGAGGGGCTAGAGCGTCAAGCAGCTTACGACCATCTGACTGGATTGCCGAACCGCCTTTTGGCATTTGACCGTCTTGAGCATTCACTGAGCCACATGGCGCGAGCAAAGAACTGCATCGGGGTAATGGTTCTGGATCTGGATCACTTCAAGCACGTAAACGATACCCTTGGGCATGTCGCAGGTGACCAGTTGCTCGTACAAGTCGGCGAACGTCTTTCAGCGTTGCTCAGAGCGGAGGATACTGTTGCCCGTCTTGGTGGCGATGAGTTTATGGTAATTCTTCCGAGCGTCCACAGTATTCATGACGTGAAAGTCATTGCTGATAAAATTACACATGCTTTTTCAGTCCCATTCGTTCTGCTTCCTCAAGAGTTATTTTGTACAATTAGCATCGGCATTTCTCTGGCGCCTAAAGATAGCTGCGATTCTCAGGTACTGCTGAGAAATGCCGACACGGCAATGTATGTCGCTAAGGCTGAGGGTAGAAACACTCACCGCTTTTATGTCGAGAGTATGTGCCTGAGAGCTAAAGAACGATTAAGTCTGGCGACCCATCTTCGTCTTGCCGTCGAGCGGAATGAGCTTTCCCTCGTCTACCAGCCGCTGGTCAACATCGGAAGCGGCGCGGTCATGGGTGCTGAAGCTTTGATGCGATGGAAGAATTCCGAACTGGGATCCGTCGAGCCAGGGCGGTTTATCCCTCTTGCCGAGGAATTGGGGCTCATTGTTCCGATAGGGCAGTGGCTGTTGACGACCGTTTGTTATCAAATCCGGGACTGGCTGACGTCAGGGGTGACCGTCCCGAGAATAGCAATCAACGTATCAAGCCGTCAGTTCCGTGAGGTCGGCTTTGCCAGGCAAGTCTTGTCGCTTCTGGCAGACTATGATCTTGGAGTAGACTGTATTGAGCTTGAGATTACGGAGAGCCTGCTAGTCGGAGAAAACACAATAATAATTCAAAATCTTTACGAGCTTCGTCAGGCGGGCATCCAGTTCAGTGTTGACGATTTCGGCACAGGTTTCTCTTCTCTTAGCTACCTCCAGCGGCTGAGCTTACAGTGCTTGAAGATTGACCGCTCCTTTATAGCAAATCTGCCCGAAAGCGGAGATGCATCCATCCTGACGAAGGCGATAATCGGCATGGCGCAGCAGCTCAACATGACGGTTGTCGCCGAAGGCGTTGAAACAGTGGAGCAGCTTCAGTTTCTGAAACAGGCGGGGTGCGACATTGCGCAGGGTTACCTTTTCAGTAAAGGTGTCCCAGCCGAGATGTTCGCGCAAACAATCGAGCTTATCAAAAAAAACTTCTGATGAACAGTCCAGGTAGAAAGTACAACGCCATTATAAACCAAAGACAGTTAATCAGTTGATCCTCTTATGGGAGCGGTG
>SERZ01001934.1_pt1 | contig 10850 bp, 11 predicted proteins | sample 3171461 | NCBI WGS metagenome assembly SERZ01 (sample SAMN06051861, study PRJNA518727) | freshwater metagenome | biome: subpolar coniferous forest; feature: holomictic lake; material: water; isolation source: holomictic Lake 227, 6 m depth | place: Canada: near Kenora, Ontario | collected... | reverse complement strand
TTAAATATGAATCTCAATTAATTGAAGCGCGAGAAACTGCAGAAAAAATGACTCAGGTAAAGAGTCGCTTTTTAAGCAATATGAGCCATGAGATTCGTTCTCCGCTTACTTCAATTATGGGTTTCACAGATATTATTGATCGGTTAGAAGTTGACCCGGAGAAAAAGAAATATTTACAAGCGATCAAAACATCATCTGATCATTTATTGCATACCGTAAATGATGTGTTGGATTTCTCAAAATTAGATGCAGGAAAATTGCAATTAGAATCACAACCATTTAATCTTAGTGAAGCAATACAAGAAGTAGCTTTCGCCTTTACAACTTTGGCTGCTGAAAAAGGAATTTCTATCAGAGATGAAATCAGTTTGTCGAATGGCTTGATCGTGATAGGCGACAGATTTAGATTGAAACAAATTCTTTTTAATCTTACCAGTAACGCAATTAAATTTACAGATAAGGGTTCTGTAGTAATTACAGCGTCTGCAACATTTAGAAATGATCGGGAAGCCGATATTAGAATACAAGTAGCAGATTCCGGCATCGGTATTCCAGTTAGTCATTTAAATAGTATTTTTGAAGAGTTCTCTCAAGTCACTTCGCCAGATAAGCAAAACGAGTCAAGAAGAGCTATTCGTGGTACAGGTCTCGGATTACCGATTTGTAAAATGTTGGCAGAATTACAGGGTGGAAATATTCAGGTAGAAAGTAAACTTAATGAAGGTTCTGTATTTACCGTGTTTATTAAATATTACGTACAAAATCATCCTATGGAAATTGAAAAATCACCAACTGTTTTGGTCTCAAAAAAAATGGAACAAATGTTTGTAGAAAAGAAGGCATTAGTAATTGAGGATAATGAAATGAATGCTATGCTACTCGGTATACTTTTGAAGAAACAACAATTGAAATTTGATTTAGCGAAAGATGGACAAATGGGCTGGGAACTATTCAACAATAACCAATATGATATTGTGTTAACTGATATCAATGTTCCAAAAATGACTGGTGATCAATTGGCAACAGCTATCAGAAATCATCCGAATGGAAAATCTAAAATGCCAGTCATTGCCCTAACTGCCACAATCATGGAAGATGATTTGGAAGCATACAGACAAGCGGGTATTTCAGATATTCTGGTAAAACCATTTAAAGAATCTGACTTGAAAGCCATGCTAACAAAGCATTTGTACCCAACTATATAATTAACTCATTATCTAAAAAGCACTTGTACAGTTTCCGCTGATTGCTGCTGCAAAACTTTGTCCTTACTCTCACTTAAAGTGGCTAATACTTCTTCATTGTAATGTCTGATTGTAAGAAGTGATAATCCTTTTTGAATTTGAACATCAAATTGCGCGCTAGCGGCTAATGCTAGTTGCTCAATTTTTTCTGGCTTATCATCCATACAAACATATACACTAATGGCAGCCGTTTGAATAAGGCTGGGCTTGATATGTAATTGTTTAAATAAACGATACAATTCAATTAGGGGCTCTTCTCCAACGAATGAGAAGTCCTGTGTGTTCAATTCAATCAATACTTGGTTATTTTTTATAACAATAATCGGAGGTAGCCCTTTGTTTTTTTTCTGATGTATGATAGTACCCGGTTGGTCGCTATTTAAAAAGCTTTTAACCAATAATGGAATTTTTTTGTTCTGTAAAGGCTTAATGGTTTTTGGATGTATCACTTGTGCACCATAATATGCCATCTCAATTACTTCGGTATAACTCAATTCAGGTATTAAAACCGCCTCGGGATAGGTTTTTGGATCTGCATTCATTACGCCGTCAACATCCTTCCAAATACTCAGACTTTCAGCATCAAGTATATTCGCAAAAATAGCAGCTGAATAATCGCTGCCTTCTCTTCCGAGTGTGGTACTCTCATTATCCTCAGTTGCACCAATAAATCCTTGGGTAACTACTATTTTATTGTTGTCGTTAATTAGATTCAAAACATTCGCCCTGATCTTTTCAGTAGTTACATTCCAATTAACATCAGCATCTCTAAAATTATTATCAGTTCGCATAGAATCACGTACATCGATCCACTCATTAATAATGCCATTTTCGTTGAGAGAATGACTAATAATGCAGCTACTTAATAATTCACCAAGGCAAACTATCTGATCATAATAATAATCATAGCTCCTAACGGGTTTGTCGTGCAAAAGCCACTCTATTTCTGTAAAAAAATCTGACAATTGTGCTAGACAAGCATTGTATCTAAAAACCAATAGGTATTTACAAGTATTTAAATGCATTTGCTTTACTAAATTGAAATGCTGTAGGGCTTCCTCTTTATTACCCCGATAAAAGGCCTCAGCTACTTTTTCTAAGGCATTGGTGGTTTTCCCCATGGCAGAAACTATGATTACCATCGGAGATGATTGATTTGCTTCAACGATGTCTACAAGGTTATTGACCCTTTCAATACTATTAACACTGGCACCGCCAAACTTGAATACTTTCATCTTGATCTATTTTGTAAAAATGCGCAGGCAAATATAAGTCAGAACCGATGCTGAACAGTTCAAAACTTGTGCCTCATTAGAAACTCATCGTTATCTTTATAGAACCAAACCAGATTTATGATTATCAATCGTAATATTCTCACACTAGACGAGTTTACCATTCAGCAAATGCGGATGTTCCCAAATGCAACCGGTGAATTAAGCACTTTGTTAAGAGATATTGGGTTGGCAGCAAAACGAATCAATGTAGAAGTAAATAAAGCCGGATTGGTAGATATTCTGGGAGATGCTGGTAGCGTAAATGTTCAGGGCGAGGATGTAAAAAAGCTAGACGTTTTTGCAAATAATCAGTTTATCGGTGTATTAAAGCACGGAATAAGTTGTGCGGGAATTGGAAGTGAAGAAATGGACGACTTTGTTGTTTTTGATGATGATATCAGCAACAAAAGCAAATATGTTGTGCTCTTTGATCCATTAGATGGGAGTAGTAATATAGATGTGAATGTTTCTATTGGCACCATATTCGGTGTTTATAGAAGGGTAAGTAAAATTGGCACACCCTGTACTCAGGAAGATTTCTTGCAACCCGGGATCAATCAGATTGCTGCTGGATATATTATTTATGGTTCTAGTACCATGTTGGTCTATGCAACCAGAAGGGGAGTAAACGGATTTACCCTTGATCCGAGTATTGGAGAATTCTCACTGAGCCACCCGAATATCAAATGCCCAGAAAAAGGAAAGTACTATTCAGTGAATCATGGGAACTTTTTTCAATTCTCAGAAAATGTTCGCAAATATATTAATGCCTGCCAAAGTAAAACAGAAAAGGAAGGGGGACCGTATAATCAAAGGTATATTGGAAGTATGGTTGCCGATTTACACCGAAATCTAATCAAAGGCGGAATCTTCATGTATCCAAGCACTTTTGATAACCCCAATGGGAAATTAAGACTCTTATATGAAGCTAGTCCCTTTGCTTTTATTATAGAAGTAGCAGGAGGAAAAGCTACTAATGGTACAGAAAGAATATTGAATATTAAACCCAATAACTTACATGAAAGAACGCCGTTATTTATAGGAAGTAAACAGATGATGGAAGAATTAGAAACATACTTATAACGGCAATGAAAATTCAATCAGTGAATAAGGGTAATTCGAAAAGTTTAATTGCATATGAAGGCTAAACAATTACAATTTTTAGTAAGTATATTTTTCTGTGTTGCCGGTTCTGGCTTTGTTCAAGCACAAGCCCCGCCACCCACGCCTGAGTCACAGCAGTTTTATTATAGTGCAAAAGGAATGAGTTTTGTACCCAGTATCACAAAGCCTGGTTTGATTTATCAAGGTCATTTATATACCGGAAAATCGAGCTTAGATTATTTGATCGAAAAAGTAAATGTGCCCGAATGTTATTTAGCATATGATGATTATAAACGGAATCGTACATGGGCTACGATACTTAGTTTTGTAGGAACAGCAACTTCCATTGTGGGTTTAATTGGAACCAAAGAAGACCGACAAGTTAATTGGTGGCTTTTAGGTGGTGGGATCTTAATAAATGGTGGTTCAGCTTATTTTAATGCAGTCGCAGCTGCGCATTTGAGAGATGTTGCGGTAATTTTAGATCAGCAGAATCGACGGGTTGGCTTGATCAATTCACCGAAACAGTTGGGAATAAATATCCCCTTAAAATTTTAGACTATGAATGAAACAATTATATCGGTTAAGGATCTTAAAAAGAACTATGGCGATTTCGAAGCGGTAAAGGGAATTAGCTTCGATGTACAAAAGGGAGAGATCTTTGGTTTACTCGGACCCAATGGGGCAGGTAAATCTACTACCCTTGAGATCATCGAAACACTTCGCCAAAAAACTAGTGGAGAAGTATGGGTGAATGGTATCAGCTTAGATGAATCGCCAAATGAAATTAAAAAGATCATTGGGGTACAATTACAAACTTCAGGATATTATCCAAGTTTAACACTCACCGAACTGATTCATTTGTTTGCGGGTCTTTATAATGAAACGGTCGACCCAATGACGCTCTTAGACAGTGTGAACCTGCGTGATAAAGCAAATGCAAAATTTAAGGAGTTGAGTGGGGGACAAAAACAGCGGTTCTCCATTGCCACCACTTTGATTAACAAACCCAAAATAATATTCTTAGATGAACCAACAACAGGATTGGATCCTCAGGCAAGAAGAAACCTTTGGGAACTCATCAAGAATATTCGCAATTCTGGAACTACCGTAATCATTACTACGCATTATATGGATGAAGCTGAAGTACTATGCGATCGAGTAGCCATTATTGATAGTGGAAGGATCATTGCATTGAATTCGCCTGACAAACTAATTGATGAATTAGTTGATACAGGTTTCGAGCGACCAAAGGAAGTGAAAAAAGCGAATTTGGAAGATGTATTTATTAATCTTACGGGACACGTATTAAGGGAAGATTAAAGTGAAAAGTGAAGAGATAAAAGATAAAAGATAAAAGATAAAAGTGAAGAGATAAAAGATAAAAGTTAAGAGTTGAAGAAATAATTTATTAAAAACTATACTATGACTATCGATCCGCGGTATCCGATTGGAAAGTTTGCTACTGAACACTATTCAGAAGCACAAAAAAAGAAATGGCTTCTTGATCTGCAATTTTTGCCTGAAGCAATTGAAAAAGCCATTTTGAATTTAGACGAGGCACAACTCAATACCCCTTATCGGGAAGGAGGGTGGACTGTAAAACAATTGGTACACCATGTAGCTGATAGTCACATGAATGCCTATATCAGATTTAAGTTGGGATTAACGGAAGTGAATCCTACCATCAAACCCTATGAAGAAAATCAGTGGGCTTTGTTAGCCGATAATGATACTGTTCCTATTAATGTATCCATTACGCTCTTGCATGCATTGCATCTTCGCTGGGTTGCTGCGATCAAAGATCTTACAGAAGAACAATGGAATAGACATGTGTTTCATCCGGGCAGTAACCGCGAAATGACTTTATGGTTTTTACTCGGCTTATATGCATGGCATAGTAACCACCATGTGGCACATATCACAACATTAAGAGAAAATAAGCATTGGTAATGGACAGCAGAGAATGGAAATTAATTTCATCTGAACAATTGTTGAAAGACAAGTGGGTTGATGTTAGATCAGAAACCTGGCAAAAGCCCGACGGTACCATCATTACACCATTTTATAAATATGGTTTTCCTGATTACGCCACTGCTTTAGCAATCACGAAGGATGGTAAAGTGATTCTAGAAAAAATGTTCCGACAAGGTTTGGGTGAAAATTGTATCGAGTTGCCCGGCGGATGTATCGATCCGAAAGATGCTTCTAAAACTGATGGCATGGCTCGTGAGCTTTTAGAAGAAACGGGCTATCGTTTTGAAAAAATTGAATATCTCGGTAGGATTTCACCCAACCCAACTACTAATACCAACCTCATGCATATGTTTATTGCTACAGGTGGTGAGTTCGATCCGAGTCAACAATTAGATATCGAAGAAGATGTGGAAGTGGTACTTGTATCGATGGATGAACTGATCGAATTAATTCAGACACAACAGTTCGTTCAATCCATGCAACTAAGCACTTTATTTTATGCTTTACAAAAACTAGGAAGGATCATTGTTAAATAATTAAAAATGGGAATGGACTGGAAAACCTTGGAGTCGAAATATGTATATCACGATCGGTGGTTAAAAGCGCGTGCCGATAAATGTGAGCTTCCCGATGGCAGGATCATGGAACCTTATTATGTGATCGAAGTTCCTAACTGGACCAATATGGTGATCATTACAAAGGATGAACGAATTGTTTTAGTGCGTCAATTCAGGCAGGCTTTTGGTGCCACCACACTCGAATTGCCAGGAGGTATTTTAGAAAAAGGAGAAACACCAAAAGCTTCAGCCATCAGAGAAATGCAAGAAGAAACAGGCTATGTCTCAGATGAGGTGGAATTTCTGATGCAGATCTCTCCCAATCCAGCTTTGAATAATAATACCGCTTATTTTTTTCTGGCTAAAAATGCAGAAAAATTATTGCATACCAGCTTTGATGCTTTCGAGGATCTTAAGATTGAGACCTATAGCAAAGAAGAATTTAAACAATTATTAATTGAGGGAAAATTGCAACATGGTGTGCAACAAGGAGCCATTTATCAGGCCTTGATCAAATTAAAATGGTTGAACTGGGAATTTTAAATACGTACTTCACCCACAACAAATACACTGCCGCAAACTAATACCAGATCATTTTCATTTGCATGAAATAATGCCTGATGCACTGCATCGTTTATTAGCGGGTAGCATTTTCCGTGCAACTGTTTTTTTGCCGCTGCTTCCATCAAAATATTTTCATCTAATGCTCTAGGAATAGGGGCTTTAGTAAAATAGTAATGTGCGTGTTTTGGAAGTAGATCAAGTACGCGATCTATTTCTTTATCCTTCACCATCCCTATTACAATATGCACTTCTTGCGCACCAACTAATTCAATTTGTCTGATCACTTGCTTAATACCATCTTCATTATGTGCCACATCTAAAACTAATAGGGGATGCTCTTTCAATACTTCCCATCTGCCATGCAAGCCAGTTAGTTTTTTTACATGCGCTAATGCTTTTTGAACAGTAGCTAAACTGATCTTCCAGTCAAGCTGATTCAGCAAATCAATGGCTTTAAGAACGGTAATTATATTTTTAGCCTGATAAATTCCTGGTAAATCCAATCTATAATCTACATGTTCATCATTTCTTTTTTCAACAACAGTTATATCTAAATGATGGGCTGCAAAAGTAAAATCACTGACCCATTTTTCATCGGTAGCCCAATGAATTGGTGCGGCATGATTTATAGCAAACTTTTCAAAAATAGGTTTAGTGATGTCGGTGTATTCACCAATCACAACAGGCGTATGCTGTTTAATAATGCCAGCTTTCTCACCTGCAATTTCGGCTAATGAATTTCCTAAAAGATTCATATGATCCCATCCAATATTGGTGATGATACTTAATATGGGATCAATAATATTAGTACTATCTAATCTACCTCCTAAGCCCACTTCAATAATCGCAATATCAACTTCCTGTTGTGCAAAATATTCGAAAGCCATGGCAACAGTGATCTCAAAAAAAGAAGGTTGGATTAGTTGAATCATGGGCTCGATGCGTTCTGTAAAATCAATTACAAAAGCTTCCTCACACATGGCACCATTCACTTTAATTCGTTCTCTGAAATCTTTTAAATGTGGGGATGTATAGAGTCCGGTTTTATACCCAGCAGTCTGTAAAACCGACGCCAACATATGGCTGGTAGATCCCTTGCCGTTGGTACCTGCAATATGTATCGTCTTGAATTTCTTTTGCGGATTGCCAATTGATTCGCATAAACTCAATGTATTATTCAAGTCTTTTTTATAAGCCGATTCGCCAACTCTACTGAACATTGGAAGGGCCCTAAAAAGATAATCCAGCGTTTCTTGATAAGTCATAATCAACTGCAAATATAGAAGAAATCTTATCCGCGAAGTTTGAAGCTAAAAACAAGTGTGCCCACTTGTTCCCCATCACTGCCAGCATTGAGTTTTAACGTTTTTGCTTTCTTTAAAGCAATATTGCGGATAGTCTGATTGGTAGTGGTTGTTCCCTTAGGATTTACGGAAGCAGCAATTACATTTCCAGATTCATCAACAGTAATATCGATGGCTACTTTTGCATTTTCATTGAACTCGTCTTCGAAGCTTGGCAATTTTGTAATTCTTCTGCCATCTAGTCCGCTTCTAATACTCACCCCATTACCTGCAGTGCCGCTACTTGAATTGCCCTTATAACTATCTGAATTTGGATTCCCATTTGGATTGCCCTGATCTCCTTTGCCACCTGCAACACCCTGATTTTTTACGCCATTGTAACTATCACTTTCATTACCACTGCTAGTAGTGCTTTTACCAGCCTTAAATACCGCTTTGGGCTTGGGTTCAACAGGTTTTGATGCTGTTGCAGTTGTGGTAGGTTTGGGTGTTGGTTTTAAGGGAGTAGTTGGCTTGATCTCGGGTTTTGCTTTTGCCTTATCTGGGGCATTTACTGCTTCATCACCATTTTCATCTGCATTGATCTTAGTAGTGGAAGGAGTGGGGTTACTGGTAGCGGGATTAGTCTTGTTATCATCTTCCTTAACGGAGGGGGTTCCTGGAATCGTTGGAGCCACATCACCAATACCTGTTTCACTATTACCCAGATTTACTTCTATACCTTCTCCGGTAACCGGAATGGGAATCTGTGGAAGCGTCCATTGTAAATAGAAGAAAAGTAGAAACAATAAAAGGCATACGGATGCCGTAACGGCTCCAGCCTTCATATTTTTCTCTCTTTCAAAACCTATTTGCATAGAAGCGGAATGATTCATCTCAAATGTATCGTTATTTAACGCCAGAAAATTTAATGTTGAAAATTACCTATTGACTGCTTACTTAATCCACTTTGGGGGTATAAATAAAGGTTAATTCTTGCATTGCAGGATCTGTTAATGGCGCCAAAATACATCGTATGAAAATCGAATCAGTGTGGCCATTACAACAAGCAGGAAGAAAATTCGAATAAACTGATTTCCTCTTGCTAATGCCAGCCTAGCTCCAAATACACCACCAATTGCATTGCAAACTGCCATTGGGATAGCGAACTGCCAGATAATATGTCCTTTGATAAAGAACAGTAAAATGGAACCAAGATTGGTGGCTAGGTTGATCAATTTGGCGTGGGCCGATGCTTGTAAAAAATCAAAGCCCAATAAGCTAATAAATGCGAGTACTAAAAAGCTGCCGGCACCCGGACCAATGAAGCCATCATAAAATCCAATGACTAAACTAATAAGGATCGAAAAAATCAATTGTTTTTTTGGAGGGATGAGTTGATGTTTCTGCTCACCAAAATTCTTTTTTGTAAAAGAATAAATGGCTACAAAAACCAGCACAATCAAGATGATTGGTTTCATGAAACGATTACTCATTTGTGTGAGTAAATAGGAACCCGAAAAGGATGCAATAAATGCAATTGCACACATGAGTATCATTCTTTGCCAATTAATTTTTACCTGCTTTACATATTGTTTAGCGGCAAAGAATGTTCCACTAAAAGAAGGGATCTTGAGAGAACCAATTACAGTTGCTACTGGGAGTTGTGGTAATAAAATCAGAGAGGCTGGTGTTTGAATCAAACCGCCACCACCAACGATTGCATCAACGAATCCGGCAAGTGTAGCAAAGGAGCATAATAAAATAAGGGTACTGTTATCCAATGAATCGCTATTTTGAAAAGTTGGTTTGAAGTTTCATTTTACTGAATGTGCTTGCTTGTAAATTTGCAATTACCAACCCAATAATAACTAGGAGTCCGCTTAACAAATGAATGCTGCTGATCTTTTCGCCCAGAATTAATACTGCTTCAAGGGTGCTAAAAATGGGGGTTAGGTTTCCGAATAATACGGTTCTAGAAGTACCCAGTTTTTGAAGCGCAATATTCCAACAAAGAAAGGCAAGCACAGATGTTCCAAATCCCAAATACAAGATAGAACCGATCAGTGGCGCTGTAAATTGGGGCTTGGGTAAATACCAACTTTCGATTAGGAAAAAGGGAAATAACATCAGGGCCCCCATCGAAAAAATGAGCATTAAAAAATGTAGACTAGAAATGGTAGCAGGTTTTTTTCTGACCAACACACTGTAGACAGCAAAGCAAAATCCTGCTGCCAAGATCCAAAGATCGCCCACTCCAAAATGCAATGCTAAAAGCTTTTCAAAACTTCCTTTAGAAAGTAAGATTAAGATTCCAATGATACATATGATCAGTCCGATCACCCTACCCAAACTAATTTTCTCCTTCAAAAAAACGATCGCGAAAATGGTCGCAAAAATAGGAGAGGAAGTTGTTCCAATCAATGCCATATTTATGGCCGATGTAAAATGCCCCGATACATAGATGCAAGTATTAAACAATGCAATGCCAGATAAAGAAACCCAGAACAGGTACTTAATATTTTCTTTGATATATTGCTTTTCTCTTTTGTAGGAAGACCATGCAATTGGGGTAATGATCAGGGTAGCTAATAACCAGCGAAAAAAAGCTAGACTAATCGGACCAATCAGCTGATTAACTCCTTTTGAGATCACAAAATTTCCTGCCCAGACCATCGTGGCCAGCACCGCTAAACAAATCCCCAGAATATGATCTTTTCTTAATTGTGATACACTCATTTAGTTGATACTAGTAGTGAGCAAAATCGGCCGTGAAATTTCCATTAATCCTTTCGATCGGTGGATTGAAATAACCGAAAGCAAGTTTAGGGAATTCTTCTCTCAATA
>SERZ01001925.1_pt1 | contig 10897 bp, 13 predicted proteins | sample 3171461 | NCBI WGS metagenome assembly SERZ01 (sample SAMN06051861, study PRJNA518727) | freshwater metagenome | biome: subpolar coniferous forest; feature: holomictic lake; material: water; isolation source: holomictic Lake 227, 6 m depth | place: Canada: near Kenora, Ontario | collected... | reverse complement strand
CTAACGGTCTACGACTTGGCGGTGATACAATATTTCTCAGGTCGATTGGCAACTGGTCTTCTGATATTTCTTTCGATTTAGCAAGGATGCCGGCGTTTGTCGGAAAATATAGATATTTTCCGTAGCCTCCGCTTTTTCTGATATATCCACGCTTCTCAAGATTAGTTAGTTGCGTTGACACGCCAGTTTGCCCAATCGCATTGGATATATGCCCGCAGTCGCTACCTGGTTTATTGACAATCGCACAAAGAACACAATAGGTCTTTGTTGATTTTGATGGCGGTCTTTTATAGGTCAATAGTTTATTCCCTATAATGCTCAACAGTTTCCAGTTTATTTATTTTATACCACACCTTATAGCATCGCCCCAAACTCTTGTGCTGTCAACAGTACTATCAAGCGGCGGCTGCCATGGCACCGATGCTCTGGTATCCAGAACGCTTGATCAGGTTCAGCACCGACGCACCATACCACTCACACCCTCTCATGGTCTTCACCCCACGCTGGTTGAGAGCGTCAGCGGCAGCATGGACGCTTGTGATGCCAGCGGTCTTGACCAAGTGCTGGAGCACGGGCAGCACCTTCTTGGCATGCTGATCGGCACGCTCAATCAGCCGCTGCCGGCCAACCTCACCAGCCTCCCGCAAGTTTGTCGGATTTCCAAGAACCCTCCCACGCTCCTTTGCGGCGGCCAGGGCAGCCTTGGTCCTTGCGCTGATCATGGTGGCCTCATGCTCGGCGACTGCTGACAGGAGATGGATTGTAAGCCGGTTGGCATGGGGTTGATCGCAGGCTACGAAATCGACGCCGGCTTCAAGCAGATTGGCGATTGTGGCGACCGACCTTGCCAGCCGGTCCAACTTGGCGATCACCAGCACCGCCTTCTGGCGCTTCGCCATCGCCACCGCCTCGGCCAACTTCGGGCGGTCGTTCTGTCGTCCGCTCTCAATCTCGGTGAACTCGCCAACCAGGTCGAGGCTGTTGGCGGTGAGGTAGGCCTTCACAGCGGCGTTCTGGGCGTCCAGACCAAGGCCACTCCGACCTTGGCGCTCTGTGCTGACCCTGTAGTAAGCCACCGCCCTGTTCGTCGCCATGACCGGCACCCCATCGCAATGTAATAGGAGCATACGACCGTTTGCCCTTATTATCACCTGTAGATTGGTGAATAATGAGCCGTAGGGTCAGAGGTTATACCGCCCCATTGCCTTATAATCCCGATTATTTGGAAAGTGCTTTCTGAAGTTCACCAATTGACTTGAACATATTTAGAATATGTTCGTCATACTTGTTGCCATCTAACGCCAATAGAAAGCCTCTAATTTTTCCTATGGCATCCGCCGGAGTAAGGTTTCCCCATCCTCTTCCTCCCTCAAGTAAGACACCTTTCTCAATTAGCCTAATTACAGGATACGCTCCAATCCTTGGGACAATTTTTATTTTATCGCCTTGGACCGTAAACCAGTTATTTTTCATATTAGTCCTATCGTAGCCTCCAGTCTCAATATAATTCTCAATAAGGCGTATCTGCTTATTAGCCGTGTCAATGAGTTTTGCCTTCCGTCGCTTTATAAGTGCCTCCTTTGACATCCCCTGCTTCGCTGATGTCATTGCCTGAATCCCACCCTCTGCTCTCATTTCGAGAAGTTTATTCACAGCACAAATACGGACGAACAGACGCGGCAGGAAGTCAACCAAGCCGCTTTGATATCTTTCTGTTATATCAGATCGCCACACATAATAGTCATCAATATTATCGTAGAGGTCCCATTGCGGAACTTCGCCCGCCCCTCTTGACTGAATAAACCAATCTAACTTATAGGCACAGTTTATGCGCCACATTGCTATCTGTCCGTTTCTGTATTTCTCTTCTTCTGTTGTCGTTTTGCTCCTAAATCCCTCTTGATGGTTATACAGTTCACCTAACACATTCATTATTCCGTATGCCTCATGAGTTTTATCTGAGCACCTACTATCCCCTGTCGCAGAAGCGATCAAGTGCCCTGAGACGAGTTCAACGCACTTATCAACACTAATAAACATTAGCGGTTCGGATAGTCTGTCTTGACTATCTTCTATGTTGAGGCCTTGCGATATTATTTCCGTTGCCGCCTTACAAATTCCTAAAAATTCAACGCTCCCTGAGGTGGGCATTTCGTATGCTCGTTTGTCCTCAATTCCTTTTTCACCAAAGAAATCTTCAAATTTATCATCGTCATTTTGGGCTGTAGACATTTTAGGCCTCACTCAGGGTCTGATGCTGCTATCGCAGCATTTTTCAAAATGTCAAGGGTTTTCTGGGAAGAGACTGGCCGTTAGACTGGTGCGATGTCTAACCCCTAGAACAGATATGGTTGACTACAGTTGATCTGGCCATTTTTTGTGAAAAGATTTTTTTTCGGGCTATAAATATCTCCAGACAAAGGCGGACGCGAAAATAGTTTTTGTGTCAACGCCTATACCTGTCGGGTGATAATTATGCGCTACCTCGTGCCATCATCGTGGCCGCTCGTCGCCACAGCCGCCTTTGTAAACTATTACGCCATCCACCCGATATAGCGTAATAGCACACTGCTGTAAGCAGTAGTCCGCCAACAATAGTTATGTGCTTCGCTTGCGACTTGCGGCGGATTTACTACCACTTTGCGTCGTTTCCGCCTGGGCCGGTTCTGGAGTCCAGAATAACTCGGAGAATCAAATGAGCACGCCCCACCCCCTCTCGTCTGTTCCTGCTGATGGCATCGCCAAGCAGTTCGACACCTCGGAAACCGATCTTGACGCGAATGTCCTCGACTTCGTGACCACGGATCAAGTCAACCACACCGTTATGCCCAACATCGTTTCACAGCCGAGTGCTGATAAGTTGAACGAGTATAGCGAGTGGACCTGCTATACGGATGGCGTGATCAATAGCAACGCTATGATCACTCATGCGACCCTGAACACGCTTGTTGCGTTCTGTGCTCTTGTTCACCTCGGTCTCGGGGAAACGAAAGACGAGCGTTTCAATCGTGGCTTCGACTGGGCGAAACGCCGTGATCTTGGCACTGTCCGCAGCAAGTATGGCTCTGCCAACACCGTTGCGGCCTTGCTGAACCTCAACATCGCCCATAAGGACAAGGAAGTTGCTAAGCGCAACCGCAGCCGGATTGACCGTGACGCGGCTGCTATCGACGGCATCTTCCGCCACATGGAAGGCTCGAACATGCTGGACAATGTTCCGGCTTTGTTCTCTCCTTCTGGAATCCAGAAAGTTGCCGCTATCATCGTCGAGAACGGTGGTGTTGAAAGCCTGTCGAAGCAGCAGCGCGGCTTCAAGGCTCCCGTTGTCGATGACGAGACCGGTGAAACCTACAAGGCGATCGAACTCGATAGCCAGAAGGTGAAAGCACTCTGCTCCGAAAAAGCAGAGAAGGAACTCACCCGTCTTGCTAGTGGAACCGAGGGGCAGGTTAGTATCGTTGTCGCCTCGATCAATGACGGTAAGATCAAGGGCTACCGTGAGGTATTCCCGCGCAAGTCTGTCCGTGACGACCTGCTTGCGGATGTCGCAAATGTTCCGCGTCAGGTTGAACTGCTCGGACAGACGGTCCTGCTTGGTCAGGCCGTTCACGAGGAAAAGTCCGATCTGCTTGTAAACCAGAAGGACGATAAGCGTGACCAGAAGGCTCCTCGCCGGATGGCATCTCGCCAGATGATCCTTCTGACTGACGGAACGATCCTTGTAAGCGGCATCCTCCTCCAGTCTCGGGTTGTCGTAAAGGTCACTCCGAAGACTGCCAAGTCGGGTGCTACGGTCTTCGACAAGTTCCCTGGCGATCTGGTTGTTCGGACCGCTGGTCGGAAATACCTCGAACTGAACCTGATCGACGATCATCGGCGTCGTGTCTTCAATGCTTACATCAATACCAACAAGAATGTTGGCGAGAATCCTAACTACCCGTTGAGCATTGTCGGTTCGACGAAGGCTGCTAAAGAAGGCACGCAGAACACCTTCTATGCTGAACTTCAGAAGGCTGACACCTTCCCGCAGCAGTCGCTGTTGTGCGTCGATGACACGACGATCAAGGCCCACGCGACGGGGCACATCTCGCAGTTCATCTTCAACGAGATTGCTGAAAAGCGTCTCAACTCGATCAAGTCCGAGAAGAACGCACCTGCTGTAAACTTGCGTGTCTTCAACGAAGGCTTCACGATCGAGTGCGGTAAGCACAAGTCCTCGCACGGCGTCATTAGCAAGGTCAATAAGACCAACAAGGGCAACGCGGTTGATGTTTACATCAACAAGGCTGACTTTATTGAGGTCTTCAAGGCTGTGTCCCTGCTGCCCGTCGTTGGTTCGGTTGGCTTCACTATCGACTTTGACGGTGTGGTCAAGTTCTCGTTCGAGACCTGGGTCGGATACTTCGAGGTCTTTGTTCCGACCTCAACTCAGGGGGGCGAGCGGCGGCACACTCACTTCCGCAACCTCACTCCGACCCCGTGGCCGGTTGAGGCTGAAGTGACCGAGGTCGATACCACCGCCACTTCCGAAACCAACGAAGCATAACCACTCATGGTCGTCAACTTTAGACGGGGCGGATGTCCGCCCCGTCCTTACCTGGAGAATACGAAAATGTTGGACCTCTCCCATACCCAGTGTGAATACGCCATCTATACACCGGCGTTGAACACCAACTACACCCTATTCCCGTATAGGGAAGGTGCCCAGTTGCCAAGGCCACTTCCTGCGGGGCTGTCCATGGCAGACTTTGACATCATTCGGGCAGAGGATAATAACCTGTTCAAGATGTCTCATGTGCTTTACTCGGCTGGTCAGTCGCTTGAGCACCAGAATGACCCGTGCTTGGTCATGAACCGTGATCGCAATCAGAGCGTAGTTATCGGGGATTCCGGTGGGTTTCAGGTTATTGGCGGAGTGCTTCCTCCCTATACTCCCACCTTTGTTCATGAAATCATCCGCTATCTTGAGACTATGGCCGATGTAGCGATGACTGCTGATGTTCCAACGAGGGCACTTCTGGACTCCAGAAAGTCTGGATATCATACTTTCAGGCAGTGCTTGGATCAGTCTGTTGCCAATCTCGTTCAGTTTCGTGATGAGCGAGAGAACCCAAACACAAAGTTCCTGAATGTTCTTCAGGGTCGCAATCACGCTGAGGCACAGGTCTGGTATGATACAGTTCGTCAGTATGAGTTCGAGGGGTGGGCATTTGGCGGTGCTACTCGCCTTGATTTCCATCTTGTGTGTAATCGTCTCCTGGAGATGATCGAGAACCATGATCTTCACCCTAACTCATGGCTCCACTTCCTTGGTGCCAGTTTCCTCGAAGTCTCTGTCGTCCTGACCGCTCTCAAGCGTTCCCTCCGTAAGGCTGGCTTCACCAACATTGAGATCAGTTTTGACAGTGCGTCATCATTGATCAGTGGTGACAAATACAAAAGGGCCACCATCGGTCCTAAGTACGGGAGCACTCAGATTAGTATTCAACGCCATCAACTTCCGATCAACCGCAATGGTGTAAATTTCGATGCGCCCTTCCCGTTCGATAGTCCCATCGGGAAGCGGCTCAAGTTGGGTGACTTCTACGATCACACGAAGCCGGCTGACACTTCATTTGATATTGTTGGCTCGGCCATGCTTGCTAATCACAATATCTTCAAGGAACTTACCTCGATCATTGAGGTGAACCGCGTTGTAGATATTGGGGCTCGTCTCCACGGAACAATTCCGCAGGAGGTTCAAGATGCTGTCGGTGCGATGGATAGTATCTTCAATGACACGGGCCGTTCAGCACATCATCTGAGGGTAAACCGTAGGGCTCTTACTCACTTCGTGAAACTGAACGAGGACGACCTGTGATAGACCACACATTAGTAAACCCCTGAGAGGCATTCGCGTGCTTCTCAGGGGGTTTTTTGTTGCCTCGCCAGTGTAGAATATTTTGTTTATGCCCACGCCTGCTTTTTCACTGACTTGGTTATCTCTCCCCATAATCTATCAGTAAGTTCATCTATGTCCTCAGCGATATTGCTCCCGCCACTTACCGATAACTTACTCCCAAGTTCTGAAAGAGACACATATAGTGCTACACATGCCTCAACTGACGGCTCATGGCGGTTATTATTAGATGATAACCACGACATATATCTCGGAGATTTTTTTAGGAAATCAGTGGAGAACCTATTGTGCGATCTCACAACTTTCTCCCTAAATAGAATATCATATGCTTCGTGTAGTATTTTATTGGATTGCCTCATCATCCCTCCTATTTGTTGTCAAATGCCATCTGTGATAACTCCGTTTGCTTCTTGGCGGTTCGATCCTTCAGTTTTGCTATCTCCCCCTGCTTCATTTGCTTTTTTGCCATTGTGAAGTTCGATTTTGCTGCGTTTATAAGTGCGTCAGTATCCTCCACGAATTTTGAGTATCCGTCAAATATCTCCCACATTCTCATTGTTTTATCTCCCACCTAACTTTAGTTTGTTTCTATACTCAATTACAGCCTCAGCCAATATGCTTGGAAGAGCCGCTATATCGCAACAAGTGTCATTCCCATATTTTCTAATAGTTGCTCTCTTTTTTAGTTCCCTCATATATCCACGCCACGCCCCTTTATCGTTGATCGGCCCATATATTATATCTTCAGATATATTATGAAAATACCACTCACTCATTTGCTTACTCCTGATGTAGTTTACTCTATTTATCCAGGAGAGCGATTTGGCTAACAGGTTTCTATGTTGCCGCCGGTTCTTACGATCGGCTCTTCAGCATTACTTATCAGCGGCTATCTGTAGGGCAATGGGTAAGGAACCCTACACTTCAACAAGTTTCAGAGCCCAAACACTTCGCCGACCGGCTTCGTGTTCGTGCTAATAAAGCCCAAACGCTGCGCTCAATCGCTTGCGTTTTGGTCTTTATTATTTACTCTTCCTTATATCTATATACTCAATCTCTAATTATCATAGACCAGATGGCTTTATCCCCCCGCTCATAGAAATTTCATCTATGAGCGGAGGAATGAGGTTTAGGCTTCATGAGCCGTCAGTCTTTATCAAAGGTCTATCAACATGGGCGGTATCCATTTACCCACAACGACCAGCATCCGGTAGTTTCACTAAACTATACTAATGTTATTCCTACACATCCCGTTCCACCGGAACAAATCGACCAACGACATAGCGTCGATAACCTGAACTCGGTATTTCCTGTATAGATAACTTTTAGGTTGTTTTTGTAATTACACCATACGGTTATGTTCTATTGAACAAGCAGTTAGCAAACGCTTTGATAACACCATTTGCTAACCTTACGGTCCACACCAACAGTGGTTCCGTAATCTATTTCAACGATGGTAAGAACCATCGGATCCTATCTCACTGGACGCCACCATATGAGCCTTTTTCTTTATTTATACTGGCGGGGCTAATACAACGGATGCTCTCGCGCGGTGTATTAGGTATTTCCAGTTCGGTCCGGCTATTTAGACCTCATCGCCACGGTCAACGGTTTCCCTGTTCCCATCGCGGTTTGAAAACAAACAAGCCACTAATTTGATGTATTATATTATCTGAGCCTACGAGAATCAATATTTATCTAAATTTATTTATACCAAAACGCTACATAAGTCGCTTATTTGATAAAAAGAAATATTGATAGCGAAGGGTACTGCTACTATAATAGCAGTATTACAATATATAAAGCCGGAGGACATTATGGCTATACAATTCATTACTCAACAAACTGACCAACCATATTCATCACAACCAATTTTTGGGGTGCTTGACAGCAGCAGTGCGTTTCTCAATGCTTTCCTCGATGTCATGCTCACGAAGTCATCAGACCGAGAAGATGACAACATACCAATCAATATATTATTTGAACGAGAGTGGGGCGTTGTTTCTGTTTCTGGAAAAACACTAAACACGGCCGGCATAGAAACAGAGCAATACGCCTGCCCAATCCCATTTATCAAAGACGCCGCTTACTCAATACCAAACTGGAATGGCGATCTAATTTATATGTCAGGCTGGAAAGCGGGCATTACATTGATGATCATTGCCCTACATGAGTTTACTCAGTTCGGCCCCTACTCTTCAACCCTTCCAATGGAAGACTATTATAAGAATGTGATCAGTCTTATGGTAAAGTTATCTCATGCTGATTGTAGGGAAGGCGTAGCGTGTAATATAAAAAATGCGGCCACATGTCTAAAGGTCCTCATGAGCATTGTAGATGAGATGGCATGGTCTGAGGTTTATGAAGTGCTCGACTAACCTTCGGAGATCACCGGCATAATGGCGGGAACGGTTTATATCGTTCTCGCCATTCTTTTATTCAATACATCTGATGTGGCATTTATAATTATAGGTCATACGGATAATGTTAGGTCAGAAATAAATGCGCCTCGGCTCTGCCCCTTTGCTTTTGCTAAGTCATCCAGCCGTCTAAGAACCCGCCTCGGCAGTGTAATATTTACTCTCTCAATTGTATCGTCGGCGAGAGCATCTTCAAGGCTGATAATGCCGACGATCCATCCTGAGTATTCTTGATGCTTCCGGATATCATCGATGGGTGATGGCCTTGGGATTTGGATGCCGCTGTCCATGGCCGCATCAATCCACGCCGCCGCCGCCTCTTTTGCCGCCTCAACGGCTTCATCAAGGGTATCGCCGGCGGAGAAACAGCCAGGAAGGTCGGGGACGACCACGCCATAGGCTGTGGTATCGGAACCAACCTCAATGAAGATCGGATACCTCATCATGATTGAACCTGTCTCCTGATAGCGGCCACGAGGCCGGTTCCCAGGTCCTTCTTTGGGTGTGGCACCACGATGATGCCAGGGCGTTGAGGATGCTTGAACACATGGTGCGATCCTCGAACGCGGTCGAGGACCCAGCCCAGTTCGACCAGTTCACGGATCAGGTCGGCGCTCTTCATCGTGTGTAGCATACACACCTAAAGGCATCGGTCAAGATCAGATAGGTGCTGAGAGCCAAGCACCTGGGATGCCCAATGGCGTGACGATGTGGCTTGAGCGTGTCGGGTAGCACCCTCGTCGATTACTGCCCCTACGAGACGCCCTATGCCCGTTAGCGGGCATGTTCGATCATGTGGGGTTCCTTCCCCACGAACAGGCTCATGCGATCAGAAGCCGGGCGATTGGTGTGGTGGTGGTAGAAGAGTTGACTAATAAATCATATTTCATTTGAACCTAACAAAGAGTTCTATAGGCTTATGGCAACAACAGAATAGTGTGAGCACAATGAACGCAACCCCATACTGGAAAACCGCATACACAACGGCATCACACTTTGTTAGAAGTGGGACTATCCAGCGTGGTCTTATAGTGATTATGCGCTTGCTCCAATTAGCATGGGCGTTATCAATAGTTTGTTTATTCACTATCATTCTGGTACAAGTGTTGTCGAGCATGGCCGGCTATTCATCAAGGCACGATATGTCTATATGCTCGGATATAGGGTCCCTCGTAATGACCGAAATACTATTGATAGTCCTCTTTTCAGGTCCAAACCCCCGCCTTCAGGCGGGAAAGGCTTCAGCCCTCGCTCTTGACACCGCCCTGTCTCAGCGCTACAGGCGGGGCTCGCCTATCGCCTGTAGCGCTGAGACAGGGGCAGCTGGGCGTCAATCTTCTCTCCTCATACCAACAGATAAAAAGGCTATTGCTCTTTAGAGTAACTTCCCGGCTTCCAGCCTAGACACAAACCTACCAGCTTCAGCTGGTAGTGGTTTAGATACCCACTCTTTTTTGTGCTTCGAGCCATACTTATAATGGCCGCCCCTGAATATGTCCCTGTAGCGGACTACTTAGACCATCTCAAGGCCAAAAGACTGTTTTGTATTTTGCTTATATTCTGTTCCAGAACGAAGCCCGTCAACCAGGCTGGGATTGCTATTTGTGTTGTTGGGCTTGAATGCGAGATTGATAAAGTGAGGCGATATATAAGTGCTCGCGATAACCGCTAATACTATAGGCAATTGGACTCTCGTTAGTTTGGAGGTAGCATCATGGTTAGTGATGAAGAAGGCCGCGCGAACCGTATCCGCGGTCTGAATGACACTATGCGAAAGCATGGGATCGGCGGCCAGATAATGCTGACAGCAGGCGTTCGATCACTTGGCAATCTGGCTATTGATAGAATTGTTTCCGCTGTCCGCAAATTCGATAATTTTACCGATGATAACGACCCATACAAAGAACACGACTATGGGTCCGTTGTGGTGGATGGTAATAAAGTGCTGTGGAAGATTGACTACTACGACCGCGATCTTCAGTATGGATCGCCTAACCCATCTGATTCAGCCGTCACTAAGCGTATACTGACCATTATGCTGGCTGAGGAGTATTAGTCATACGACTACTATGCTGACAGCAACGCCTGACATGGCGTCTTGATTTTGGTGATGGCTCACCCGCCCCACCCTGGCTTGGGGTGGACTTTGGATGCGAGTAAATGGGTTTGGCCGGCCTGTGTGGCGTTCCTAACCGACTTTATAGGGTCAGGTGGCTGGTGGTAGCCCTGATCGGTCCGCTATTGCGTGTCCAAACCGCTCCAGAACCCTTGCTAAGCCTTCTGGGAGGGGTGGGGGGGCTATCTTCTTTATATTTAGGCTTGGAGACGGCGGCAGGATGCGCTTCAGCAAAACCTCGCTCCATACCAGCACATTAGCCCCACGCGGTCGGAACCACCGTCCACCCTCCTCGCGGCGTCTGGGTCCATAGGTAGGCACCACCCTGAGGTAGCCGGCCTCCTGAAGTGCGTTTGTGGAGCGTGTCACCGTGGCCGCGTGGCACCCAGCCTCATGCGCGAGACGGGCGCGGTATGCCTGACAGCGGCCAGTCCTGGCGTCAGTGGCGGCGAATAGGGCCGC
>SERZ01001923.1_pt1 | contig 10909 bp, 16 predicted proteins | sample 3171461 | NCBI WGS metagenome assembly SERZ01 (sample SAMN06051861, study PRJNA518727) | freshwater metagenome | biome: subpolar coniferous forest; feature: holomictic lake; material: water; isolation source: holomictic Lake 227, 6 m depth | place: Canada: near Kenora, Ontario | collected... | reverse complement strand
ATGTATTATATTGCCAGGAACCTTCTGGAGACAGCCATTCTGGAGAATCAGTTGGAACTGAACCGGAGTATAATGACCCTGATTGACCGAACGATCTTTCGGGCCATGCAGGACATTCAGAATCTGGCTGGCGAACGAGATGTTGAGGGGTTTATTACGGTACATGCCGACCATGACGCAAGGACGCAGCAGTTGTCCGATCTGTTGCCTGAAATCCAGGAACAGATCCTGCTGACCGGGCCGTGGCTGGAAATCATGCTGGTCAACCGGGCAGGCAGGATATGCTATTCGACAGATACAACTGAAATCGAGATGCTTTTTTCCGAACGACATGCCGAAGCAAGTACAGAAATGGGTGCCGCACTGCAAGGTACTACGTCCGTCTCTGATGTGGTGATGGCGCCAGAAAACGGCCAGCCCACCCTGGTGTTTGCAACACCCGTCATGAATAGCCGGACCGGCGAGGTTTATGGCGCGGTGGTCGGCCATTATGCCTGGCTGGTGGTACAGCAGATACTTGATGAGCTTCGGCTGCCCATCCGAGCCTATCTGATCAGCCGAACCAGTACCGTTATTGCAGCTCAAACCGATCGTAGGCAAGATGTGCTGGTTCGGAATCTGTCTCCGGTTTTTTCGACCAGAATGGGGAACGGCGCCTCCGGGAATATGGTTCGTCTTGAAGACAATGAGCCGCCCTACCTAATCACGGTGGTTCCGCAAACAGGGCGTTTTTCGTTTCGGGGTCTTGGATGGAGTATGCTGATGGCGGTACCCGGAAACGTGGCCCATCAGCCGCTTAATCAGATGGTTTTGTCCCTGCTGGTCATTTCCACTGCCGTCGTGCTGACCATGGCAGTCGCTGTGTTTATTCTTGGCAGGCGGATGGCCGCACCTATCGTAACGATGAAAGAGGCGGTTCAATCCATTGCAGCCGGTGATTATACACGGCAGATACCCGCCATATACCCGGATGAGATTGGACTTCTAAGCGATGCCATTAACCACATTGCAAAAGATCTGCTTGATTCCACTGTCTCCAGAGACTACCTCAGCCGGATCATTCAGGCCATGATCAACTGTGTCATCGTTATCGAGCCTGACGGATGTATCCGGTCTGTGAACCGGGCAGTCCTGGACCTGCTGAAATATCGCGATGAAGATCTGATCGGCAGACCAATTGGATTTATGTTTGCAGAAGCAGAAGATGAATTTTATCTGGAGAAGATTGGTGTTCTGGCAACCGAACATCCCACTGACCCCCTTGAGGTGGAACAAAGATGGGTGTCCACAGTTTTCAAGGTAACGCAGGATCAGATCAGGTCCCAGGAAAAACAGTTTCTGACCCGCGAAGGGCAAGCTGTTCCTGTTCTGTTTTCCGGCGCGGTCTTGCGAAAGAGGCAGGGCGACATCGAGGCAGTGGTATGTGTGGCTCAAGATATCAGCGACCTTAAACGAGCGCAAGAAGAAATCCGGCAGGCCCAGGCCAGTCTGGTCCAGTCCGCAAAGCTGGCATCAATCGGGGAACTGGTGTCTGGCGTGGCGCATGAGTTGAACCAGCCACTCATGGTTCTTCGGGGAACCACTCAGTTGATGGCGCGAAATCTCCGAAAAGGCGCACTGAATCTGGAGCAGTTGCCATGCCACCTGGAGAGCATGGACCGCAATACCAAACGCATGATGACCATCATCAATCATCTGGGTTCGTTTTCCCGGCAATCGGATAAGGAATTGGAGCCGATACGGGTCAACGGGGTTATCAAAGACTGTTTTCTGATGATCGGCGAACAGCTTAAGCTTCGAGACATCGCTGTGGAGACAGACCTGGATCCGGACATCCTCTGGGTGATGGGAAATACCAACCAACTGTAGCAGGTGATATTGAACTTAGTCATCAACGCCCGTGATGCGATTGAGAGCCGACGTCAGGCATTGGGACAGAATGGAAAGGAGATGGAGCCAGCCCGAATCGGAATCATTTCCCGTTCCGGATACGAAAAAGACGGCGTTGGAACTGTTGAAATATGGATTAAGGACAACGGATCAGGGATTTCCAAGCTGAATCTGAACCGCATTTTCGATCCTTTTTTTACCACCAAGCCAGTGGGGCAGGGTACGGGCCTTGGGTTATCCATCAGTTACGGCATCATCAAAGACCACAACTGAGAGATATCTGTGGCGGAGACCGGGCCGGAGGGGACGACGTTCCGGATTGCACTGCCTGAGAGGGGCTGAAAGACAATCTAATGATTTCCGATGAAATCCGTGAAAAGGTTAGAAATAGAGCCGGTTTTGCCTGCGAATACTGCGGGGTGACAGAAACAGACACAGGCGGAATGCTCACGAATCTGAGTCATGGATGCCTTCGGCGTGTGAATTATAATATGGCCCCGTTTAATCATCGCTTAGACCGTCATATTCCGTACGGGTAAATTCCGCTGAAATATCGGACAGTGCGCAACGGATACCTGGATCGGTTGCCATTTGGGCCATTTCATTTTCAAAAGATTCTATTTTTCTTTTGGCGCTGTAATCGCGTAAGGCCGTGATAACCAGGCGGTTGCAATTGCCCTTCAGCTCCGGTGGGGCCACACTATGGATTTCCTCTATCAGTTGCCGGGGTAACGCGATACTGCGACGGACGGTTTTGATCTGGGATGTTTTTTTGGATTTCATTTCATACCTTCTTTCACACATAATATACACCCATCGGTGTGTTACTTCAAGTAATGTATTTGGCCTTGACCATCGTTTCGGCCAGATCAAGGCCATTTTTTTCTCAAACGAACCGTTACCGAACTCCTAACCATCTGTTGCACCTGACTTCGCAGGTGAACATCGCGTTATGCTTTTGAAAAGATATATAATAATTGAAGAGATAGGAAGACTATATATGGAACTTCTTGAATTAGTAATAGAAATGAAACTTCTTGAACGCCGCATGACACTACTTGATCGCGGAGCGCACCAACCTGCTGTCCCTGAACGCACCCATCGAGGCGGCCCGGACCGGAGAGGCGGGAAGGGGGTTTGTTCCGCAGATAATTGTTGTATTTGCGCATAAAATTGATAAAATAAGCACATTATAAATGCGCATCAGGAGGCTGACATGCAAGAGAATCTTTATGATTTAAGCGCCAAAAAAAAATCAACAAATCTGAGTATCAACAGCGATCTTCTTCGGCAAGTAAGAGATTGTCGCATTAATCTTTCAAAAGCATTGGAGCAGCGCCTTGTCGAGATATTGCTTGATGAAAAATGCCGTAAATGGCAGGATGCAAATCACGATGCTATTGAGACATATAACTGTAGAATTGAAGCCTGCGGCGTTTTCAGCGATGGTTTGAGGACATTCTGATGGCCCAATTTGATGTCTATAGAAATACAAACCCGGAAACAAATCAGACGGCTCCTTATCTTCTTGATATACAGGCCGATCTTCTGAATGCGCTTTCAACACGCGTGGTGGTCCCGCTGATCGTATCCTCCAAAATGGGTAAAGCCATCACGCATCTCAACCCTCAATTTACAATCAGCAATACCCCTGTACTCATGTCCACAGCAGAATTGGCCGGTATTTCATTTCGGTCGTTAGGAGAGAAAATGTGTTCTCTCAAATCGCACCGTACAGAAATTATTGCTGCTCTTGATTTTTTATTTACTGGTTTCTAATTGAAACAGTAATAAAAAGTAAGAACTGATAATTAACAGCGTCTTACTTTTTACTATTATCCCAACCATTTTAATTCGATGGATTGAGAAAGAAGAGAATGACTATATTATGAAATGGATAGACATAAAAAACCGACACCCGAATCAATTTATCTTGATTGGTAATTTAATTGAAGAAAAAATTTCAGAATCGAAGATACAAATTGTAGAGGGCGAAATTCTACAGATCAGTGATGACCCGAAAGTGATTCGAGAATCCTATCAAAAATATAAAAAAGCCGGTCAAGAGGTTTTGTTTACTCTTCCTTCTACCCCAGCAGAGCTGATTATTGAAAATATTCCGTTTAAAGGGGTATTTCGATGAGATTTGATTGGAAAAATGGGTTGATTTGGATTGAAATTGAAATCCTTTACGCAGGACAAAGCATCAAAATAGATAATTGTATTGTGGATACGGGTTCCGTCTCCACCGCAATTGATATTGATTTCGTCAGGCTAACAAGGATAATGTGCCTTTTGCATTTTCTGCCTTCAGGCTTCTGACTCCTGAACTGCGACTCCTTTCACAGGAACTCTCTATGACAACTACCGAACCGTCAATTGGCGTCTTCACCACCGATTCGAATCTTATGGTTACATCCTGGGACAACTGGCTTTCCCGCGCCACCGGTATTTCCGGAGATGAAGCCATGGGCCAGCCCCTGATTTCCCTGATTCCGGACATCCAGAGCCGGGGGCTTATCGACCGGTTCCGGCAGGTTCTGGATATCGGAGTTGTGGAGGTTCTGGCGCCTTTGTTCCACCGGTACCTGATTCCCTGTCCGCCTCAGGGGGAATTCAGACATTTTGACCGCATGCAGCAGCGCATTACGATTGCGCCGTTGCGCGAAGACGATCGGGTCGTGGGGACTCTGGTGACCCTTGAAGATGTCACGGCCCGTATCGAACGAGAACGGGATCTTTCCGAGGCCCTTAAAAGCCAGGATGAGACTGTCCGGCTTCGAGCTGCGGAAGAACTGGCGGCCAGCGACAGCGAGCCTGCACAGCGCCTGGTGGATGCCATTGCGGATGAAAGCTGGCGGGTTCGAAAGATAGCCGTGGATGGTCTGGCCCGTCACGGCAGCAAGGATACCGTGTCATCCCTGCTGCTGTCAATTCGCGACCAGCACAAAAATCCCAGCGTTTTAAACAGCGCGCTTCAGATTCTGGCCATGACGAATCTGGACATTATTCCGCCGCTGGTTGAATTCCTAAAGGGCAATGATCCGGATCTGCGCATCTATTCGGCAATGGTTCTGGGAGATCACCACGATCCCAGGACTGTCCCCCCCCTGATTTGCGCCCTTGAGGACAGCGACGAGAATGTCCGGTATCAGGCCATTGAATCCCTGGGCAAGCTTCGTGCCCAGGATGCGGTACATTCCCTTGCCGCCATTGCGGAATCCGGGGATTTTTTTCTGGCCTTTCCGGCCTTGGATGCCCTGTCCAGGATCGGGAGTCTGGATGTAGCGGTCCGGCTGATCCCCCTGCTGGAAAATGATTTGCTCCGTTCTCCTGCGGCAGAGGCCCTGGGCCAGATCGGAAACGAAGAGATTGTCGCGCCGCTGGCCGCCATTTTAAACCAGTCCGATGCCGTAGTCCCGGTCATTGCACAGGCTCTGGCCGCCATTTATGACCGCTACGAAAAAGCCTATCATGAAGGCGATTACATTGCTGATCTTGCCCGTCAGACGCTGTCGCCTTCCGGGGCCCAACACCTGATGGACTGCCTGTCGGAAGCCGGAAGCGATGATCTTCGCGCCATTGCCATGGTCCTGGGATGGCTGGAAGGCCCGGCCATCGAAAGAACGCTTACCCGACTGATCGGTCAGCCCACTGCCAGAAAAGAAGTGGTAGAAGCGCTGGTGCGGTACGGGCCCCGGGTGATTTCACTGCTTATCGAGCAGCTTGAATCCGATGATTTTGAAACCCGCCAGGCATCCATCTTTGCGCTGGGCCGTATCGGAGATCCCCGTTCGGTTCCGTCCCTTCTGCGGATTTTAACCGATGATGTCGAGCTGGCCGTGGTTGCTGCCGGTGCTCTGGCCAAGATCGGAGACCGCAGGGCATTTGAAAGCCTTCTGAACATTATGGGACATCCTGCGCTGACCGTGCGCCAGGCCGTGGTAGGGGCCTTGAATTCTATCGGTCATCCGGAAATGGAAGGTGAAATGGCCAAAAGGCTTTTGAGCCCCGATTCCCTGATTTCGTGTATGTGAAAGGAAATCAGGCAAAGATTTAAGCGGGGATAAAATGGATAAACTGATTCGAGTACTGGTGGTTGACGACTCGGCATACGTGCGCAAAGTCGTCAAGGAAATGCTGCTTCGAAGCCCTTTTATTGATGTCGTTGGTACGGCCCGCGACGGCTAAGAATCGCTGACAATGGTGGAAGCGCTTAAGCCCGATGTTGTCATCCTGGATATGATCATGCCGAGAATGGACGGCGTTACTTTTTTGCGGCAGCAGATGGCCAGACGGCCGATTCCGGTCGTTGTGGTCAGCATTACCAGCGAAAGCGGGGAACTGCCGCTGGAGGCCCTGGATGCTGGCGCCATCGACTTCATGCAAAAACCAACGGCCCTTGCCACCGATAAAATCTATGAGATCAGCAGAGATCTGATCGAAAAGGTCAAAGCCGCCGCCGTTTCCATGGCGCGGCTGCATCCGGCCCAGGAGCATCCGGCTCTCTTCAGCCCGGCCGTCGCTTCCCTGGCCTCGAAACGAAAGATGGACATTGTGGTGATCGGCATCTCTACCGGCGGCCCCCAGGCCCTGAAGGTTCTGATCCCTCAACTGCCCGCAGATATTCCGATTTCCGTGGTCATTGTGCTTCACATGCCGATCGGATATACGGAAATGTACGCCAAGAGCCTGAATGCGGTTTCCCGGCTTACGGTTGTCGAAGCCAAACTAGGGGACCGGGTCGAGCCCGGAACCGTCCTGATCGCCCCGGCCGGCCGGCATCTGTCTTTCCGCCGGGAAGTGGATGGCTCTGTCCTGGCCCATCTGGATGCCCGGCCCTTCGACACACCACACCGGCCGGCCGTGGATGTGCTGTTTCGATCCGCCTCGGAAGTTTACCGGGACAGGGTTTTGGGAGTGATTATGACCGGCATGGGATCGGACGGGCTTCGGGGCGCAGCCTGGATCAAATCCCAGGGAGGCCTGATTTATACCGAAGCCGAAGAAAGCTGCGTGGTTTACGGCATGCCCCGGTCCGTGGATGAGGCCAATCTCAGCGACAGACGCGTACCGCTCACGCAGATGGGGCAGGCCATTCTGGAGGCGATGGTGAGACAGAAGACAGGGGGAAGTCATCAACCTTTTGACTCTTTTTAAAAATATCAAGGAAAACTAACATGTCAAAAATACTGATCATCGAAGATTCAGCCTTATCCCGGCGTATGTTGCGCGAGATTCTGGAATCCGCGGGGCATGATGTGGTGGATGCGCATGACGGCATTTCGGGGCTTGAACGCTATTTTCTGGAAAAACCGGATCTGGTAACCCTGGATCTGACCATGAAATATATGCATGGGCTGGATGTGCTGGCCAGGCTCCGGGAAATGGACCCCACCGCCAAAGTTGTCATTGCTTCTGCAGATATTCAGAACACGACCCATGCGATGGTGAAAGAGGCCGGTGCCGCCGGGTTTATCGGCAAACCCTTTGTCGCAGAGGCTGTTCTTGAGAAAATCGCAGCCACCTTAAAAGGATCAAAGTCATGATACTGAGTGTGGAACAAAATGATGCCTTGGCAGAGCTCATCAACATCGCCTTTTCCCGGACCGCGGCATCATTGTCGGATCTGACCGGGCACCGGGTACTCCTGGACGTTCCAGATGTCACTATCACACCGGTGGACGAAATATCCCGACATCTAACCCATCTTGTCAAGGGCGAGGTGGCCTCGGTTCACCAGATTTTTTCAGGCCGGTCTCCGGAGATGCCATGCTGCTGCTCAATTTCGAGGGCGCATCCATGCTGGTGGATCTTCTGACCAACAGCCACAGACAGGTTGGCCGCATGGACACCTCAGCCAGGGAGGTTCTGACCGAGGTCGGCAATATTCTGCTGAATGCCTGTCTGGGCATGTTCGGCAACCTGCTCAAAATTCATGTCTCATTTTCCGTGCCCCGGCTTCATCTTGAAGACCTGGATACCATGCTGGACTCACTGGTGGTTGGAAAGGACGATATCCGCTATGCCCTGATGATCTACACCAATTTTCGCCTGAAAGACAGCGCCGTCACCGGCTACATGGTCATCATTCTGGGCGTTGCGTCCCTGGACAATCTGATTCATGCCGTGGAAGACTGGGCGCACGTCGCCAAATGATCATTCAGTCAACAACACCTCTTGAGAAGGCAGTCCTTTTCTGGTTGAAGGCATCAGCCGGACTGGGTATTTTGATCACCGGCTGGGGGTGACACCGGCCCAGGCCGTCGGCCTAAAATGTCATGAGGCGGTCCACGGTACCCGGAAGCCCCCGGCTTTTTGTCCCCATCAACTCTTGTTAATGGATCATGCGGCCCATGTGGAAGATATCTTTGAACCGCGTCTGGGCGGGCATTTTCAGATAGCGGTAACCCCGCGCTACAGCCCGAATGGAGAGCTGGCAGGTTCGGTTCATGTGGCCCACGACATCAACCAGCGCATACAGACCGAGGAAACCGTCCGCGCCCTTTCCCTGACTGATGAACTGACGGGACTCTATAACCGCAGGGGGTTTGTTGTTCTTGCCGGGCAGCAGTTAAAGACTGCTTCCCGCACGAGTATGGGCGCTGCGCTGATATTTGCGGATCTGGACGGCATGAAGGCAATCAACGATACCATGGGGCATAAGGCAGGGGACAGGGCCTTGACGGAAACCGCCAAAATCCTTAAAACGGCATTCCGTAGCTCCGATATCGTGGCTCGCCTGGGAGGCGATGAATTCGTGGTGCTGGCCATGGAAAATGAAGGATTTGATATGGACATCCTGACCCACCGGCTGTCGCAGACAATCGAAATGGCAAACGCGGTGCCGGATCACCCGTTCACCCTTTCCATCAGCATCGGCATTGCCCGGTTTGACCCTCAAATGCCTCAAACCCTTGATTCCCTTCTTGCCGAATCTGATAGCCTGATGTACGAAAACAAGCAAAAAAAGAAAATGAAGCCTTGAAGACATGAGCGCTAACCTCCACCGCACCCTTCATCAATCAACTGCTGTACCTCAGAAGCGTATCGTCTTTCATGGTTCTTATGATTCTGTACCTTTTTTCCGGCTCTGCTTCTGTGCATACATAGATGTATCCGCCTGCAACATGAGTTCATTAACAGTACATGGAGTATCAGGGTTATAGCAGGCGCAACCTACACTGATTGAAAGCTTGAATTTCCGGTTTTTCAAATTATTTTGCGTGTCAATCAGATTCTGAAGCCTTGTCGTAAAAATTTCAGATTCAATAGCGTTGGTATCAATGGCAAGTGCGGCGAATTCATCTCCCCCCAGACGCGCCAGGATGTCAGATGTTCTGAATGTCTTCTTGAACACGGTAGCCGATTCAATAAGCGCATGATCTCCTGCTTCATGACCCAGGGTATCGTTTATCCATTTCAACCCGTCCATATCTGCAAAAAAGAACAGCATGCGACACCGATTTCTTTCCGACAGTTTTAACTGCTGCTCCGCAAGCGATAAAAACCCCCTTCGGTTATTCAAACCAGTGAGCTGATCGGTTATCGAAAGGGTCAAAATTTCCGCCTCCATTCTCTTGCGATCCGAAACGTCATCATAAATTGCAACGATCTCGCCGGAAGGCAGCTTATAAACGGTATTCTCCACCCATTGGGACAGGCGTTTGTCGCTGTAAAGAGACACCGGGTGAAATTGAGGAGCACCAGTCCGCCACACTTGCTGCATCACATCGAATAAGCCCAATTCCCGGATTCCGGGAAATACCGCAGTGATGCTTCTGCCGACGCTGTCTTGTTTAATTACCTGGCTCATCTGCTCCCCGCCGGGATTGATATCTGTGATGAAGAAATCTTCTCCATTATCATTGGGCCGGTAGATGACGACCCCGCTTTTCATAGTGTCGAACAGCCCGCGAAAGCGGACTTCACTGAGCCGCACCTTCTCCGCCGACCTGGTTGCCCGGTAATTAATGATAAACGGAACGGCGATAAGCGTAACCATCCACAGAGTGATGATGATGCCGACGGACTTATACAGGAAAATCCGGTCGGTGGATGCCATAAAAACGATCGACCAGCCCTCGGTGTTGATGATCTTTCGAAATACCCGATAATCCTTTCCTTTATAAGAGATCTCAATCCCGTCCGTTACCTCCCTCTGCAGGATCGCATCAAAGTCATTTTCACCGAATTGTTTGGATTTGAGCAAGGCCAGCCGGGTTTCCGGACTTATCGGCCACAGGCTCTTGTAATTCATCTCCTTGTTGCCGGACTGAAAAACGATGCCGTTTGGATCGATCAGAAAAAGATAGGGATATCCGCCAAAATTGACCTCTTTCTCGGAGATATCCAGTTTGATCACGGCAACACCTGCTATTTTGCCGCCGCTGTCCCTTACGGGATAACTCGCATAAAAACCCCTTTTCAAGGACGTGACCCCCAGAGCGAAATATCGGCCTGGAGCGCCTGCGATGGCCTGAGTGAAATAGGGCCGGAATTGGTAGGACTTGCCGACAAAACTTTCCGGATCATGGCGGTTGGAGGATGCGATGGTTAAACCATTGCCGTCCATCAGATAAGCGACAGACGCGTTCAGGCTGGAATTATAACGGTCTAAAACCGAGTTGGCGTTGGCGATGTCCGGATCACTGCGGGAAACGAGGGCTGGCAAAATCCAGGGAGATCCGGATATCGCCTGAACCGCTCTTTCGACCTTTTCACATTCGGCGGTGAAACGGGTGACGTGCAATGATACTATGGCTTCGCTGCTCTCGCGTATTTCCTGCAGGGCCTTATCCCCCAGATATCCGGTAGCAAACCAGCCGGCGCCTGCAACAATGAAGAGAAGGACCCAATAGGATTTCAACCAGATATTGCTGGATACATTTTTTGGGGCATAGACAGTGCTCATCTTGCAATATCCTTTTCTTGAATTGATTCCCAACCGGGGGGTGTTTTGCTTCAAGTCAATGACATTTACAGAGGTGTTGAAAATATCTGGATCATTCTCATATCC
>SERZ01001919.1_pt1 | contig 10916 bp, 5 predicted proteins | sample 3171461 | NCBI WGS metagenome assembly SERZ01 (sample SAMN06051861, study PRJNA518727) | freshwater metagenome | biome: subpolar coniferous forest; feature: holomictic lake; material: water; isolation source: holomictic Lake 227, 6 m depth | place: Canada: near Kenora, Ontario | collected 2013-06-25... | reverse complement strand
TCCCTAGGAGCCAGCGACGGCAGCCACCCAAAGCGGGTCTACTTTCGGCCGTTGTTTGTTCGCGTGTGGCAATCCCATCATTTTACCTTTTAGGGGATGGGTGTTGTCGGTAACCACAGAGTCACTTGCGTACCCTGAGCTTTTTGCGATGCAATTTCCAGACTGCCGCCGAGTATCGAAAGGATTTCCTTGGTGATTGCCACACCCAGTCCCGTGCCGAGAATTTTTCCGGAAGCGTCAGCCCTCCAAAAACGGTCACCATAATGCAGGACTTGTTCTGGCGTCATGCCGATGCCCTGATCACTCACCGTGACGCCTACCTTACCAGTAACGGCGGTAATGGCTATGCGAATTTCTCCGCCTTCTGGGGAATACTTTATCGCGTTGCCAATAATGTTAGTAAACACTTGGCGCATTTTATCTATATCAGCAAGGGCAAAGATCGGCGCTGCAGGTATCTCAAGTATAAGTTTCCATCGTTCATCCGTGACAGCCATTTCAGTCACTGTATCCTGAATGAGTCCAGAAATATTTACAGAAACAATCGCAAAATCCTGCCCACGACGAGATTCAATTCTGGAAAGGTCCAACAACTCATTAATAATTTTCACCAACCATAAGGAATTACGATGAATGGATTCCAGTAGCTCTCGCTGGGTAGGCGTATCCAGCTCGATTCCCAACAAAACCTCGCTAAAACCAAGAAGAACGGTCATCGGAGTACGCAATTCGTGAGCTGCATGGGAGAGAAATTCACTCTTCATCCTGTCGACCTCGGTCTCGTAGGTCACATCGCGGAAATACAACATCTTTGAAACAGATGCATTGGTGTTGGACCGCATGCTTACCTGCAGGGTGCGACCTGAGGGAACAATAAGTTCAATCAATTCGCGCACCGGTCTTTTGTCAACTTCCATAGTATTCATGGAGTCCAATTCATCTAGACTTCGCAAAGCATGGGATGGTACGCAAAGGGAGACAATTTTCGCAGCAAATTGCGATTCATCGATTCCGACAATCTCATTTGCACTCAATCCGGTCATCTCGGAGAAAGCCGGACTTACATACTTGACACGCTGTGAATCATCGAAAGATATGAACCCATCCGGCGACAGGGCAAAGATGCCGTTCAATTGCTCCATGCGCTCTATCAGTGCGGACTCGCTCTGCTTACGCTCGGTAATGTCGTAGTTGACCCCAATCATCCGCAATGCCTCTCCTTCAGCATTGCGCAACACCAAGGCGGAAGCCTTCAGGTGACGCACCTGCCCCGTTGGCCAGACTACTCGAAATTCGGTATCAAATTTATGCTCGCCGCTTAAGGCCTCGTTAATTTCCCTGTCTCCACGTGATCTGTCGTCCGGATGCAGTCCCTGTTGCCAGGCTTGGTAAGCGCCACTAAAGCTCTCGGGGCTTACACCGTAGAGTGCGTACATCCATTTGTCCCAAATCAGGCTGTTTTCCTTGACGGCATAGTCCCACACCCCAATTTTGGCCGACTCCGCTGCGAAAGTGAAACGTTGACTAAGCTCGCCGATTTCAGACGTTAGCCTTGCTGCAATCTTGGTTGCATTGACTCTAGTATTTACGATCGAACGCGTAAGTCCAAACATTAAAGAGCTGATCACAAGCCCCGCAATCAGGGTAAGCCACGCTTGGGTGTAATCAAACTGCATTTCTGTCGCTACATTCTCAAATCTGAGTACCCACTGTGTATGGTGATCAAATTGGATGACGCGACGCAAATCCAGCACCGAATGTGGCTTATCTGTATTGTTCGGATTGCTGTCAAACAGTAGGGTAGCTGGCGACAGTACATTCCCGTCGTAAATATGCAAATCAATAGCCCGACCTTGACTGCTAGACAAGTCAGTAAGCGTACCAGTCATTAAATCAGTCATGCGAAAGGGGCTGTAAACCCATCCAATCAGTGACTCCCGACGTTGTTCAAGTGTCTCCAAGTGTGCATTTTTGCGATAGACAGGGACATACATCAGAACACCTGCCTGAATTGCCGTTTCTGTTTCCTGCAACAATTGCACCTTGCCTGACAGTGCAGCTTCGCCGCTATCCCTGGAGTGTTCCATTGCATTGCGACGCACGGCTTCGGAGAACATGTCGTAACCAAAGGCGCGCAAGTTGCGATCACGAAAGGGCTCCAGGAAGACGATCGATGTCGTGATGGCGCGTTCGCCCACTGGTCTTACGGTATAGGAGGGAAACCCTTCGGCGCGAATTCGGGCAAGATGAGCCGAGAGTTGACCTGCTGGAATGACCTGGGCAAAACCGATTCCCTGTACACCGGGAACATTTTGATCGGCGTGCAAGGTGCTTACATAGGCGCGCCAATCGTCGCGACTGACCGCTTCTCGAGCGGCAAACAGGGCAGATCCACCGCGAAGTATCATGGCATAAGTGTTGAGTCGCTCCTGTACCTTGAGCGTTGCTTGTTCGCAGGAAAAAGCCAATTGCCTTAATGCGGTTTGCTCAATGTTTTTCCTGACATAGACGCTAGTGAATAGGCTGCCAAGAATTCCACAGCCAAGCACAAGCCATGCTGCCAGATGGCCTTTTGCTCTTATAAGCTTAAACACTAGCATTTGCCTGCTGGATGGAAAATCTTATCAATGTGCCACCTGATTGATGATATTGAACGGCGCTACTCGAACCTGGGTAACCCTTTGACCGAATTTCAGCGCCATTGGTTGTTCCTGTGCGGCTGTCGATACTGGCTTTGTGGAGACTTACGGCCCCTTTTTCCGCGTGCGGAATTTCAAAACTACCGCTTCGACCCATTTGGCCAGCAAACTTCCTAACGTCCAGCGGCGTGGTGCAAATATAGTTGTTTTCAGGTAACACAGGCGCGTCCATGCCTCCAGCTAGCATATCTGAGCGATGAGCAGTTGAAGCAAATTATTCATGACATAAGTGTCGGCTCGACCATGGATCAGCAGGAATACGTTGCAGCCCTGGTTAGCATCTTGGTTGGCAGGGTTGATCACGCAGCGCACTTGAAGCGTGGTGTCGACATCACGTACGCGTGATCCATTCAGGCGGCTTGTAAGCGCTGTTCATCTTGTCAGTGTCTCGGGGCATCGCCTCATCTGGACCACGAATACTTGGCACATATGTCTTGCCGCCTAGGGACCCGCTGCCTTTCGGCCAGGGGAATCAGCCGAACGTATCCACCCATGATGAAGTTGTCGGCAGAATTGGCTTACATAGATAGAAAAATGAAACTCTACTTTCATTTTTCCTGGAGCGTTGTGTGAACGTGTGTTTTCCTCTAGATTCACTTCGGTAAAGTTTCATACCTTGTGGGTTGGGCTCTGCGGGAGCACTTCTATGAACGGGAAAACGACATGACCTTTAAAGCTGAGCAGCCAAATATTTGGGTTAAACGTCTGACACTTGTGCTAGCGGCATCCGTCATTAGCTTGGGTGCAGTCGCTGGCGACCTCAACGAAATAAAGGCTAGTGGTGTCCTGCGCCATCTTGGCATCAAGTATGCAAATTTCGTCAAGGCCGATGGCACAGGTTTTGACGTGGAGCTAGCTCAGGGCTTTGCGAAGTACCTTGGCGTTCGCTATGAACTCGTTTACACCAACTTTTATGATGTCATCCGCGATCTGTTGGGTAAAGATGTAGCTCGTACCGGCGATACAGTGAACCTGGAGGGGAACTACCCAATTCGGGGAGACATGATTGCCACCGGGTTTACCGTTTTGCCATGGCGCCAGCAGGTTGTCTTGTATTCGCAGCCTACCTTTCCATCTCAAGTGCTGCTGGTCGCACGCACCAGTTCGCCTTACCAACCGGTGGCGGCCGAGCACGAGTTGCGCAATGAAATTGCCAGCACCCGTGCGGTGCTTGGCAAGAAAAGTCTGCTGGTAATGGAGCGCACTTGCTTGGACCCCGCAAACTACGGGCTAAAGGGCAAGGGAATTGATTTGCGCTCTTATACCGCCAACACTAACTTGGACGAAATGGTGCCTGAATTACTCAAGGGTGATGTGGAGTTCACCTTGCTGGATGTGCCGGATGCGGTCATTGATTTGCAGCGGTGGGCGGGCCGCATCAAGGTGATCGGTCCTATTTCGGAACATCAGGATTTAGCTGCCGCGTTTCCCAAATCATCGCCAGTGTTGCGGGCCGCCTTTGACGATTACCTGAGTGGGATAAGGGCTGACGGCAGCTACGACAAGTTGGTGAACCGCTATTACCCGGGCATCCGCCGTTACTTCCCGAACTTTTTCGCACGAAGCCAGTAGATCTGCAGCATGGGCATGGGGGAGAAGCTCGAAGGCCTAATGGAACGGCTGACACTGTGGCAGTTGGTGGCCGCATTTAGCATCTTCGCCAGTTTTGTTGCACTTGTCGGGGTTGTGGGGTTTCTTCAATTGTCCAACGAAGCGATTGCTCTGGAGAAGCATCGACTTAAGTCTCTGTCCGCAATGAAAGCGGCCCAAATCTCCGACTGGATTGAGGAACGACGCGCTGATCTCTATTCCAATTCGCGTAATGACGTTTTCCGGGAGTTGTTGGTGTCGTCCAGCAAACCCGTTGCTGATCGCTGGCAGGATCGCTTTTCAGCTCTGTACGCAGATCAACGTGTTAATCGATGGCTGGAAGAGACACGCAAACAGTACGGATATCGCAGCTCTGAGGTTTTGAACCATGGCGGCGAGGCCTTGATTTCGGTTGGTGTCGCTCCTTACACTGATCAACAGATAAAGCCACTGTTGGCTCAGGCACTGACCACTGACAAGGCCGCCCTGCTTGACATAAGCATCGAACGTGACGGAACTCCCTATATGGCGTTTGGCACACATATTCCGGATGAGTCCATGGATGTGCCGCTTATCCTGGTTTACGCCATATCCATCACTGAGCGCTTTTTGCCCATGGTCAACGATTGGCCCAACCCAAGCAAAACCGGTGAACTACTGCTGTACCGGTTGAATGGCGATCAGGTGACTTTGCTCAACCGCATGCAGGATGGCAAGCGGGATTTTGTCCAATTTTCGGCATCCGACATGGAACAGCCAATGCATAAGGCATTGGTGAGTGGCCCGGGGGTTTACAGCGGGCGAGATTATCTTGGCCGGGCTGTCTTGGCAGCCATGCAGCCAGTGCCAGGGACCCCTTGGTGGATATCTAGCAAAGTGGACGTAGCTGAGCTGTATTCGCCCATTTACCGACTGGCTTGGGTATGTGGTTTGCTGGCAGTTGCAGGCATCGTGACCGCGGGCGTCTTGCTAGCCTTGTTATGGCAACAGATGCAGCGACGCTACCTCATCTCCCAAAGGCTAGGTCAGCAACTCAAGGAGGCATCGGAGCAAGCCGAATTGGCCAATCAGGCCAAGAGCCATTTTCTGGCCAATATGAGCCATGAAATACGCACCCCATTGAACGCAGTCATAGGGTTCTCTCACCTAGCGCTGAAGACTGAGGTAACGCCTAAGCAGCGCGACTACATGACAAAAATCAGCAGCGAAGGAACCGCACTTCTCAACCTCATCAACGACATACTTGAGTACTCCAAGATTGAGGCCGGAAAACTGGACTTGGAGGCAATCCCGTTTTGGTTGGATGATCTTCTGGACAATGTTGCGGTGGTGATGGCGCCAAGAGCATTGCAAAAAAATCTCGAATTCTTGATTCGGATAGCACCTGACGTGCCACTTGGATTGTTGGGCGACCCACACCGCCTGCGCCAAGTGATCCTCAATCTCACCACCAACGCATTGAAGTTTACCGAACAAGGGCAGGTCCTGATCAGCGTTACTCGTAGTAATTCAACTGTCACTGTTGATTCAGAAGTGGGAAATATTGAGTTGCTATTGAGCGTAGTGGATACTGGCATCGGGTTGAACGAGGCGCAACAGGCCCGTCTATTTTCCAGTTTCACCCAAGCCGACAGTTCGACCACCAGAAAATACGGCGGCACTGGGCTGGGTTTGGTCATTTCACAGCGCATTGCTCAGGCTATGGGCGGCGCTATTGCGGTGCAGTCCACGCTGGGTCAAGGCAGCACATTTACTTGCAATGTGAGATTACGAATCTCGCACGAAGCCCGAATCCTTCATGGAGATAGACACCAAGTCAATGGTCTTCATGCGCTGGTGGTTGATGACAACGCAGCGGCTCGTGAGATATTGGCCGAACAATTGCGGGCGCTTGATTTCCGGGTCGATGCGGTCAACAGTGCGCAGTCTGCGCTGTGGTCTATTGAGCAATGTGACCGGACCGACCCTTATGCCCTAGTACTAATGGATTGGAAGATGCCTGGCTTTGATGGAATCGCAGCCACGCACGCGGTTATGAATAACTCGGCGATTACCCAAAAACCTATCATAGTGGTGGTGACCGCCTTTGGCGTGGAGGGCGCCTGCGAAGAGGGCTTGCAGGCCGGCGCCCTGGCGCTTTTGGAGAAGCCGGTGAGCCAGTCCCGATTGTGGGATACCGTGGCTGAACTGCTATTCCCAAAGACACAGGCGAGCAGCAACCACGTGACGGAATACGCGCCACAGGGCGATTCGCCCGAATTAAACATGCATGTGATGTTGGTGGAAGACAGCGAGATCAATCAGCAGATTGCGGTCGAGGTGCTGGGCCATATGGGTGTGCAAACCACGGTCGTCAACAACGGCCGTGAAGCGCTTGACTTGTTGCTGGCCACGCCTGATCCGTTGCCATGGTCGATGGTCTTTATGGACTTGCAGATGCCGGTAATGGATGGGCATCAAGCCACGATTGCAATACGAAAAATTGACCGATTCCGGAAATTGCCCATTGTTGCCATGACCGCGCATGCCATGCAGGAAGAGGGACTTCGCTGCCTGCAAGAGGGCATGAATGAGCACTTGACAAAGCCTATAGATCCAGAAGTTTTGGTGGCATCGCTGCGGCGCTGGGGACGCGAGCGCGACGACGTGCCTCCCATTTCGACGCCTGAACTCAGCAAGGTCGTGTCACCAGCAGGGGCCACCGAACTTTGGCGCAACATTCCAGGAATAAGCAGTCAGAGTGGGTTACGTAATTGCGGCAACAATGTGGAACTCTATGTTTCGCTGCTTCGAAAGTACTGCCAAGCTTTGCATCGCGGAGTCGATCAACTGACTATGGCGTGTGAACAGTCCGACTGGGTACTAGGGCTCAGGGTGATTCATACCATTAAGGGCACTTCGTTGAACATGGGTGCCAACGATTGCGCACAGCTGTGCATGGATGCCGAAAAAATGTTGCGTAGTCAGACAAACTCACACGTTTGGTCCCAACAATCACAGCCATTGATTGTTGCTTTTTTTCAGTTGTATCAAGACATTGAGAATGGACTGGAACAAGATGAGAAAGTTGCTGAAGTTCAACCGCAGACAACACAAACCAGTGCGGATATCGCAGTGGACATGCTCTCTAGACTAGAGGCCTTGCTGCGCAGCGGTAGCGAAGAAGCCGAGGGTTTTTGCAAGAGCAACCAAACCATGTTACGTCAGGCGTTGGGGCCGACCTTCGAAAACGTGTTCGAAATGACACGTGAATATGAATTCGAGCGCGCACTTGAATTGCTAAAGCGAAGGCACGAAATCCATAGTTCGCATTGAATTGACTGTTGAAAACCTCAGAAATACTCTCTGAATGAGATGTGTCCGAAGTGACTGATTTACCTTGGGTAATCCAATGCGGAATAACATTCTTATCTTTCAACGGCATCTCGGAATTTTTCCGAAAATAGAGGGCAAAAAATAGTGATTCCGTTGAAATCATCAACCCGCCTGTTCCTGTTGGTTGGCGTGCTATCAGGCCTGCTGCTGACAATCGGCAGTATGGGCCTTCTTGGTATTCGGCAATCTAGCGATGCCTTGAAGACCATTTATGTGGACCGAACGGTCGCCATCGGATTGCTTGGTGCTGTGCAACACCAGTTATTACGCAGTCGATTGTTAATTGATGCCAGCGTGATGAATCCAACTCCCCAGGTAATTGCCGAGAACCTCGCTGAACTAAGCAATACCTCGGCCGTGATCAACACAATATGGGTGTCCTACATGGCTACCTACCTGACCCAGGAAGAAGCCGTGCTCGCTGCCAAATTTGAGCAAGACCACGCTTATTTTGATCGAGAAGGGTTGCTGCCAGCCGTGTCTGCTCTGAGAGCCAATGACATCGACAGTGTTCAGGGTTTGATTCAAGAAAAGATTCACCACCTGGACGACCAACTGCAGTTTGTCCTTGAGCGCCTGATGCAAATTCAGCTTGATGTGGCCAGGCAGGAATATCAGCAAGCAGTTGAGCGCTACTTGAAACTGCAGCAGGTCACGTGGGCTGCCATTGGCGGTGGCGTGTTGTTCGCGCTACTGACCAGCAGGGCCTTGCTGCGTGCGCGCCGCCAGGAATTGGTAGTACTGCTGGAGCGCCAGGCCCATGCCGATATGACGCGCCAACAGCAGGAACTTGCCGAGAATGAATTTCGATGGAAGAGCGCCATCGAGGGTGTTGGTGACGGTGTCTGGGACCGGAATATTCAAACTGGCGAAGAGATGTATTCGACACGATGGAAATCCATGCTCGGTTACGCGGAGGATGACATCTTTCCGAACAACCAGGAATGGGAGAGCCGGATTCATCCCGATGACCGCGCAGCCGTCTTGGCCGGAGATCAAGCGTATCTGGCTGGAACCAGCAACACCTGTCAGATCGAATTTCGACTACGCTGCAAGGACGGCAGCTACAGGTGGATTCTTAGCCGTGGCGTGGTTGTTGCCCGCGACGCCAGCGGTGCGCCGCTGCGCATGATCGGCACACACACCGACATCATGGAGCGCAAGAAGCAGGAAGAAACATTGCGTCTCGCTGCCAATGTATTCCGTCATGCCATCGAAGGCATCATGATTACCACTATGGAGGGCCGCATTGTTGAGGTCAATCAGGCCTTCACACTGATCACCGGATACAGCCGTGACGAAGTGCTGGGCCACACTCCCCGCATGCTGAGTTCGGGCCGACATGAAAGTCAGTTTTACGACAACATGTGGCGCGAGTTGAGCGAAAACGGCAGTTGGGTTGGCGAGAACTGGAACCGGCGCAAAAATGGCGATCTTTATGTCCAGTTGCAAAAGATCAGCACCACCCATGACGAGAACGGCAACGCCCAATACTATGTGTCCTTGTTTTCTGATATCACGCTAGCCAAGGACAACGAACAAAAACTTGAGCACCTGGCCCGCTACGACAGCCTGACCCAACTGCCCAACCGTGCCTTGCTGACCGAGCACATCAACCAGGCATTGAAGCAGACGCAGCGGCGTGGGCAGCACCTGGCAGTGGTTTTCATCGACCTGGATGGCTTCAAGGCGGTCAATGACAACCATGGGCACGAGGCTGGTGATCACCTGCTGGTTACGCTGGCCGAGCGGATGAAGGGAACCCTTCGCACTGGCGACATGTTGGCGCGCCTCGGTGGCGATGAATTTGTTGCTGTGCTGCTCGATCTAGCCGATGCCGACGCCAGTGCGCCAATGCTCAACCGTTTGCTGGGCGCCGTGTCACAGCCTGTTGAATATGCGCAGGCGCAGTTGCAGGTATCGGCCAGCATGGGGGTCAGTTTCTACCCGCAGCCGGGCGAACTCGCAATTGAACAATTGCTGCGGCAAGCCGACCAAGCCATGTACCAGGCAAAGCAGGCGGGAAAGAACCGTTTTCATGTTTTTGACGCCGAGCAGGACCAGCGGGTACGTTCCCGTTATGAAAGTGTGCGAGAGCTTGAATGCGCGCTGCGGGCTGGTGAGTTCGTGCTGGAGTACCAACCCAAGGTGAACCTGCGCACACGGACCGTGATCGGTGTTGAGGCGTTGGTTCGCTGGCAGCATCCGCAACGCGGTTTGCTGCGGCCGGCAGAATTCCTGCCTTTGATTGAAGACCATCCGTTAGCGATTGAGCTTGGCCAATGGGTGATCGAGAATGCGCTGCTGCAGATCGAACGCTGGCAACAAAATGGCGTGAACATCGCCGTCAGCATCAACATCGGCAGACGCCATTTGAGGCATCCCGGCTTTGTGCAAGACCTGCGCGATACCCTGGCCGAACACCCGAAACTGAAGCCTGGCTGTCTGGAGCTTGAAATACAGGAAGGCTGCGCGACAGACGATCCAACTCAGGTAGTTCAAATCGTTAGAGAACTGCGGGCAATCGGCATTGATTGCACACTTGACAACTTTGGCAGTGGCCACAGTTCGCTCACGGCCCTCAAAAAAATGCCGTTGAAGTATCTTAAGTTTGACGCGGGCTTTATTCGTGACATGCTTTCCAGCAGCGATAGCCTGCTGATATTGATTGCTGCTCTAAAAATGGCCAGCGCCTACGAAATGAAGGTGATTGCTGCAGGAATGGAGACAGCCGCACATGGCTTCATGCTCACGGAACTCGGCTGCGACTTGGCGCAAGGTTATGGCATTGCGCACCCGATGCCAGCCGTTGATTTGCCGGGTTGGATCAAGTGCTGGAAGCCTGTTCCGGACTGGCTCAATGTGACCTTGGTGCCGGGTCAAATTCTCAAGTGAAGTATGACTTGGTCGCCTCTGAAAATCTCTCACAACCCGAATGAATGGCCACCTTTTGAAAAATTTTCGTGCACCAAATCTTCCAACAATCGCTATTTTGGGTGCTGATTTCTGGGAGTTCCTGAATGCCTATTGACGCCGTCACCAAAGTTTTTTTGGGAACCTGACCGAGAACTCAAGCGATCAGGTCGAGTGATCGCCTAGGTTTGGTGATCGAGAAACAATGGAATTGGACAAGCACCGGCAAAGACTTTGGATAAAACAGCTCAGTTTTCGTGTTGCTCGTGAACGGCAGCAACCGCGGCCGTGCCGACCGCCACAAAGAGAAATTGAATTCGGCCCTGCGTATGACTGCTA
>SERZ01001916.1_pt1 | contig 10920 bp, 12 predicted proteins | sample 3171461 | NCBI WGS metagenome assembly SERZ01 (sample SAMN06051861, study PRJNA518727) | freshwater metagenome | biome: subpolar coniferous forest; feature: holomictic lake; material: water; isolation source: holomictic Lake 227, 6 m depth | place: Canada: near Kenora, Ontario | collected... | reverse complement strand
GTTGTCGCTTCGTCTTTATCGGCTATCAAGGCGGTGAAGTCGTCGCGGCGCAATTCCTGCGGCGGATCGGTGTTGCCTTCGCGGCCGAAGGTCTGCGGGCGGAGGATTATTGTATCATGCTGCCTCGCCTTGATGGCGAGCACTTTATCGCGGCCGGTGCGGTGTGTGATGTCTTTCTTGATAGCATCGGCTGGTCGGGCGTCAACTCGACATTGGAGGCGATTGTTACCGATTTGCCGATGGTGACTTTCTCCGGGCCACTCATGCGGGGCCGTCACACCACCGCTGTTCTGCGCATGATGGGAGTTACCGAGACTATTACGGAAACCATCGAGGATTATATTGCGATGGCGGCTCGTCTCGGCACCGACCCGGCGTTCCGGGCCGGGTTGCGCGCCCGTATCGCCGCCAACAAGGAAAAACTCTACCGCGACGACGACACCATCAAGGGGTTGGAGGCGTTTCTGATCGAGGCGGCCCGCTCGCCCGCAACGCCTTTTTAGCCTCGACCACCTCGTCTTCGGGGACCATGGCGACGCGGAAGCCCATTTTGCGCATCAGGCGCAACATAGTGCTGTTATCGGGCAGGATTTGGCCCTTGATTTCCCCGGTGCCGCGAGACTCACAGTAACGGATCATCTTTTCCAGTAATTGCCGGCCGAGACCCTGTCCCTTCAAGTCAGAGCGCACGATCATCGAGAACTCGGCAACCCTATTGTCGGGATCGGTAATGGTGCGGACGATCCCGAGCGTTTCCAATTCTCCATCGGCACCGATTGCTGCTGCGATAAAGGCCATTTCGCGGTCATAGTCGATCTGAGTCAGTCGCGCCATCTGGGTATGTTCCAACCCGCGGATGAAGCCGAAGAAACGGAAGCGGATATCCTCGGGACTCAGGCGCGAGATGAAGACATGGTGCGCGGGTTCGTCCTCGGGCCGGATCGGGCGGGCCAGCACGGTGCGGCCGTCGCGCAAAGTCAGGTTTTCCTCGAGATCGCCGGGATAGGGCCGGATCGCCGGGCGGCGCCGCGCCTCCGCCGTAACCGGGGCCAGCCTTAGAAAAGCGCCGAGCGCGCGCAAATGCCCGCCTTCAACTTCCAGCGGGTTGATGTCGAGATCGACGATTTCCGGTAAATCGATCGCCATTTGCGCAAGATGAATCAGGGCGCGCTTGACCGCCAGCGAGGTGTTCGGGCCATCGCTTCCGGTGGCTAGCTTCCGGCTGATTCGGGTGCGGCTCATGAGTTCCCGCGCCAGCGGCGGATTCAGCGGCGGCAGTGCGATTGCGGTATCGCGCAGAACCGCGGCGGCCTCACCGCCCTCACCGAACAGAATGACCGGGCCGAACACGGTGTCGGTGGTGATGCCCATGATCAGTTGACGGTGTACCGCAACGCTCGATCCGGGCGCGGACTCGGCGGAACGAATGCCATAGGCGGCCAGAATCGCCGCGGTTTCCGCGGGTGAGGCAATCTCACGCCCGTCGGCCAGCAGGTTTGCGACCACGGCGCGGGCACTGGCCTTATCGGCGACAAAATCGGCGGCAATCGCGGGCGGAGTCTCGATCAACATCGCCTGGTTTCGCCGGTGATGCACGACATGCAGAAACGCGCGTGCCGCGCGGGCCGGGGTGTCGTGCGTGGGAATGCCGGCGCGGGCAAATAAGCGCCGAGCCGAAGCCGCGGTTTCCTCGCCGACCCAACTGGCGATGACGTTACCGCCAAGCCGGCCGATTGTGCCGATGACCGCGATGGCGGTATCTTCGGGCGAAACAATTCCGGTCGGAGCGTGGATGACCAGAATCCGGTCGATATCCGGGTCTTCAAGTAATATGCGCAAGGCGGCGGCGTAACGATCGCCATCGGCATCAATTAAAATATCAACCGGATTGGTGCGTGACCAGGCGAAGGGTAGGGCGGCGTTCAGTTTATCCAGAGTCGCCGGAGCCAGTGTGGTTAATTCTCCATGAGATGACAATATCTCGTCGGTAGCGATGGTGGCCAGCGTGGCGCTGTTGGTCAAAATTGTCAGACGTTCGTGATGCAGCGGCTTGGCATTGGCCAGAGTATCGACCGCGCCGAACATTTCCTCCAGATAGGACACGCGCAGCACACCGGCGCGGCGCAAAGCGGCGTCGGCGACATCGTCGGGCGACGTCAGTGCCGCCGTTAGCGAAGTCGGTCGGCCGCACCGGGGAACGATATGCGGGCGCTTGATGCAGAGCACGGGTTTCGTGCGGGCCGCGGCGCGTACGGCCGAAAGCATGGCGCCACGCTCGGTCATGTCCTCAAGAAACAGCAAAATGGCGCGGGTGCCGGGGTCTTGAGCCAAGTAATCGATCGCGTCATCATAACCGATATCGGCGCAGTCCCCCAGCGAAACACAGACCGAAAAGCCGATATTCCGCGGCCGGGCCCAGTCGAGTACCGTCGTCGTGATTCCGGCCGAGCGCGCGACAAAACCGAGCTTGCCGGGCAGGGCGTCGACATGGGCGAAGCTGGCATTGAGTCGCCGGCTCGGCACCACCAGACCCAAGCAATTCGGCCCGAGCAAACGCACGCCGGCCTCGCGGGCGGCGCTGCGGATGCCTTCCAGCAAGTCGGGACCGTTGCTGAGATAGCTGTGACTGTAACCGCCGGTGATAGAGATCGCCGCGCGCCCGCCGCGCCGGCCGAGCGCCAGAATTTGCTCGGCAACGGTATGGGACGGGCTGCAAATCACCGCCAGATCGGGCACCAACGGCAGACTCGCGACATCGGGATAACACAGAATCCCGGCAACATGAGTGCGGCCGGGATTAACCGGCATGATCGGCCCGTCGAACCCGCCGCGCGACAGGTTGCGCATCACCATGGCCCCGGCCCGACCGGGGTTGGCGGTCGCACCGATAACCGCGATCGAGCGCGGCTGGAACAAGCGTTCGAGGTCGTGAATGGTCATGAGGTCTTAACGGCCACCAACCGCCGCGAGTTTGGCCGGAATCAGGGCCGCCATGATCTGGTTCTGATCATTGAGTCTGGCGTTGGTCACGGCCTGAGCGGTCCGGACCTCGATCCGGAATTCGTCGAATTCCGCACGAAGTTCGGCGATCTGTTCGCCATGATGACGAATCAGCGCGTTCTGTTCGCGAACCAGCATAATCAGCGCGTCGATCTTGCCGGTCAGCTCGGTTTCTTTTTCCAGGGTCATGCCTGTCTCCGTCATCAGCGTTGACGATATCATATCCGTGCCACCAATGGAATCCCGGGTTGACTCGTATTGAAGCCGGGCTCTATCGTCCGCCTGTAAAAAATTGTCCGGTTATCGCCATGGCTCCGCTGACCCCGCGCTCGATTCTGGTTTATGTCGGGAGCCACCCCGATGACGCCATCGGCGAAAACTTGCTGAAAATTCCGTTTATCCGGTCGATCCGCAAGACTTTTCCCGAGGCGACGCTGACCTGGATCCCCGGTTATGGGCCGGCACAGTTTCAAGGCGTGCTGAAACCGCTGGCCGAAGGTCTGATCGACGACCACATTACCGATCTGTATTTGGAAAATCGCTTTTCTCGTCTGTTGCGCGGCAATCCGCTGCCGGGACGGCATTTCGATTTGATCATCGATACCCAGACCAACATGCTGCGCACCTTGCAGCTTAAGATGATTCCGCATCGCTGGTTCATTTCACGGGCCTGGAAATGGGCGATTTCGTCACGACGTCCGCCGGCCGGACCGCCGCTCGGCCGCAATATCGTCGAGCGTCTGAACGCGTTGGTCATGGCGGCCAGCGGCACGGTGGAGGAACCGCCTCACGGGGTTGAACTTGCACCGAAATGGCGAGAGGCGGCCGCGTGGCTGTTGCCGGCCGGGCCGACCTATATCGGGTTGGCGCCGGGCGCGGGCAACAAGGACAAGGGCAAGTGCTGGCCGCTCGACAATTACCTTGCCGTCGCACGCGACCAGCTGGCTAAGGGCAGAGTGCCGGTCTTTCTACCCGGTCCGGCAGAGGCGGACTGGGTCGGGCGCATGCGGGCCGAGGCTCCGGGCGCGTTGGTGCCGGTGTTCGACCATGCCGAGCGGCTGGACGGATTACGGGGGCCGACGCTTGATATCGCGTTGGCCGGACGCCTGACCGCCGCGGTCGCCAATTGTTCGGGTACCGGACATATGCTGGCGCTGGGCGGCGCCTCGATGGTCTCGCTATTCGGCCCGACCAATCCGGTGAAGTATCGCCCTTATGCACTGCGTGTAATTTGTCTGAAAACCGATGATTTCGGAGGCGGCGACATGGCGGTCATTCCGGTTTCCGCGGTGATCGACGCCGTGGATACTCATGTACAAGCGGGGGCAGCGTGACCCGCATCAGCCGTTATCTGTTTCGTAACCTGCTCATTACCACCCTGTTCGCGTCTTTGGCCGTAACCATGACTATTTGGGTTACCCAATCGATCAAGCTGATTGATATGGTGATCAACTCGGGAGCCCCGTTCGTGGTGTTCCTGTGGATGATGGTGTTGACGGTGCCGACCTTTCTTGGCGTCATCATGCCGGTGGCCCTGGTCGGAGCCTTGTTGTTTTCTTATAACCGCATGATCATGGATAGTGAACTTGTGGTCATGCGTGCGGTGGGAATGGGGCCGTGGCGGTTGGCCTCGCCGGCTTTGGGGCTGGCCATTCTGGTGACCGGTGTTGTCTATTTTTTGAATATTTACGCCAGTCCTTATGCCAATCGGGAGTTAGTTCGGCTGCAATTTGCGGTGCGTCACGAGTTCGCCTCAGTATTGATTCGCGAAGGCGCCTTTAATGATATTTCCGAGGGTTTAACCGTTTACTTGCGCAAACGGCAAGATAACGGCGAAATGCAGGGCTTGTTGGTGCATGATACCCGTCAACCCGGTAAAGCCATCACCATCATGGCGCAAAGGGGCGTCATGGCCGATTCTCCGGGCGGCATCAAGGTCATCATGCTGGATGGTTTACGCCAGGAAGTTGATCTAGCCACCAATCGTGTTTCAGAACTTTACTTTGATCGGTATCTCGTTGATTTCCAGGTTGGAGACGACAAACAATTTGATCGTCAACTGGAACCGCGCGAGCGGCCGATTGGTGATTTGCTCGACCCGCCTCCGGAAATTCGCAAAGACCCCCATGTGTACCGACAGTTTATTTCGGAACTGCATATGCGCTTGTCGTCTCCGTTGTTGTCATTGTCTTATGCCATGATTGCCTTAGTCGCGCTTTTATGCGGCGAGTATAACAGACGCGGACAGGGGCGCCGTATTCTGGCGGCGACCGGTTTGGTTTTGATGATTCAATGCCTTTCGCTCGGTTTGACCAGCCTCGGGGTTCGCTACCCTTTTGTTCTTCCGCTGCTTTACCTGCTCTGCCTGGCTCCGGTGCTGCCGGCCGCAGTGCTGTTGTCTCGACGATGACCGAAACCGTTTAAATTCGTACATGACAACGGCAACACTTTAGTGTAGTGTCTCTGGTACTCATTTAAATTTCGGGGTTAACATGGCTGTTCGTGTTCGGGAAGACTATCGAACCCTGACCGGTCCGGAAAAAGCCGCGATTTTAATGCTGTCTTTGGGCGAGGAGCATACCGCCAAGCTTTTTCAGCATATGGATGACGAAGAAATTAAAGAACTTTCGCAGACCATGGCTAATTTGGGCACGGTCAGCGCCAATTTAATTGAACGATTATTTGTTGAATTTGCCGAACAAATGTCGGCGACCGGCTCGGTGGTCGGTAACTTCGACAGTACCGAACGTCTGCTGCTGAAAGTCATCCCCAAGGACAAAGTCGACGCGATCATGGAAGATATCCGTGGTCCGGCCGGTCGAACCATGTGGGACAAGCTGACGAATGTTAATGAAAATGTTTTGGCCAATTATCTGAAGAACGAATACCCGCAGACGGTTGCCGTGGTGCTGTCGAAAATTCGTCCCGACAGCGCCAGTAAGGTGATCACGATTTTGCCGGAAAGCTTTGCCATGGAAGTGGTCATGCGTATGTTGCGCATGGAAGCTGTGCAAAAGGAAGTATTGGACGATTTGGAGCGTACACTAAGGACCGAGTTCATGACCAACTTGGCGCGCACCAACCGCCGCGATTCTCATGAAATGCTGGCGGAAATCTTTAACAATCTCGACCGGGCGACCGAGCATCGCTTCCTTGCGGCTCTTGAAGAACGCAACCGTGATAGCGCCGAGCGCATTAAGTCCTTGATGTTTACCTTTGAAGATTTGGGTAAGCTCGACCCGAGCGGGGTTCAGGCCTTGTTGCGGGCGGTTGATAAAACCAAGCTGTGCGTGGCGTTGAAGGGCGCTTCGGAAACATTGCGCGACTTGTTCTTTACCAATATGTCCGAGCGCGCCGGCAAAATGCTGCGCGAAGAAATGGCGGCTATGGGGCCGGTACGCCTGAAAGACGTCGACGAGGGCCAGATGATCATGGTTCAAACCGCGAAAGACCTTGCGGCGCGCGGTGAAATCGTCCTGTCCGAAGGCAAGGGCGAGGATGAACTGATCTACTGATATTTATTGCATCAGCAGGCGTCACCCTCGCAAATAATCTATGAATTTCAGCATCGAGGTCAAAAGAGCGACTCCGGCAATATTAATGCCGGCGACGAAGATCAGCATTTGCCAGGGCTCGAGAGATTCAAAAATCTCACGCCAAGTTCCCGTGATCTGAAAATAATAGATCAGATAGACGTTGGCTGCGAGCGCCAGTCCGACCGGTATAATATACAGCCGCCTCATGCCCGATCTCCTGATCGAGACAAACCGGTCTGAAAATCGGCTTGCCCGACCCTGTTAGCCATATTAACATTGGCCGTGCGAGTGTCAATCTCACGGGATAATTTCAGGAAGCGGTAATGAGCAACATCTTGATTCCGGGTGCGGTCGGTGAATTGATCGACAAGATCACTATTCTGGAGATTAAAGCCGAACGGATGAGCAATCCGGAACAGCTTAAGAACATCCGTCATGAATTGGCCTTACTCGAACAAACCAGACGGGAACATGGCCTTGAAGGCGTGGCGCTTGAGGAAAAGACCCAGAGCCTGAAGACAATCAATGCCGAACTTTGGGTCATTGAAGATGACATTCGCGACTGTGAGCGGGCAAAAGATTTCGGATTACGTTTCGTTGAATTGGCTCGGGCCGTCTACATGACCAACGACCGGCGCGCCACAGTCAAACGCGAACTGAATACTCTTTTCGGCTCAACCATTTTTGAGGAAAAGTCCTACGCCGCTTACTAATACGCCGATCCGAATGCTTTCGGACCGGCCATGTTCGACCGGCTTCATGGACAGCCGCTATTTATAGCGCCGCCAGGGTTGCCGCAAGCCCGTCGGTCAGTCGAGTCGAGCAGGCCAGCCCGAAACTTCCCTCAAGACGGGCCGACGAGCCGATCAAATATCGAACATCTCCGACCCGCGATGCCGTGTAATGGATGACGGGCTTCCGGCCGCTAAGACCGGCAATCAACGACGCCAACCGATTAATCGTGGTGCCATGGCCGGTACAGACATTATAAACAGGAGCATGTGGCTTCGGCTCCGCCATCGCGGCACAAAGTACAGTCACAACATCACTGATATAGACGAAGTCGCGGACTTGCTCGCCATCTCCATTAACCTCTATCGGAGCATCCCGGTTGATGCGATCGATGAAATTGGCAATGACTCCGGAGCCGGGCGCATTTGCAGTTTGGCGCGGTCCATAAACGTTGAAAAAGCGAAAGCCGACACTCGGAACCCCGTGTACATGCTCGGCAACCCTTGCATGCAACTCACACGCATATTTGTCGGCACCATAGACGGAATGCGGATAGCGGTGCGAAATTTCCGAGAGCGGCGCCGCAGGATTATTGCCATACACCGCTGCGGAGGAAGCATACACGACTGGTATTGGAGCCCCTGAATTCGCGTGGCGCGCGCCGGCAAGCACGGCGATGGTGCCAACAAGATTTGTCCGATCAGCTGGAAACAGGAAGCCTTGGCTGGCCATGGTCGCCGCCAGATGAAAGCAGCCTTGATGACCACCCATGGTTGTCGCCGTCAGAGCCATGTCGGCGACATCGCCGACAATCACCGGGACCGAGGCGGGAATCGTGATTCGCTGTCCGGTCGATAGATTATCTAACACGGTGACCTCGTGGCCGCTTGCCAACAACCGGTCAACCAAATGAGAGCCGATAAAGCCACAGCCGCCCGTTACCAGATATCGCGCCATTCATGTGCCTCCCGTCGATTGGTGCGCTCACAATGAACATGGCTATGCCGGCTGATTTCGTGCTGCTCCGTTGCCCGGGGTTCCGAATATTCACCTCTGCAAATGCCCAGGTTCACAGAGGAACGCTTTAATGCGAATGCGGGTGTGTTATAATCTTTGGGATTTTTGCCTCAAACCGAACGAGAAGCCCCGTGGCCCTTCGTCGTAGTGACACCTGTTATTTCTGCAAATTTTGGGTCGGGCAGGGCTTGCGCGAACGTGGCCCCAAGGGGGCTTGCCGCCGCTTTCCACCGATGACAACCTCGCGCACGCCGGACGGCGCGTTTCCGATTACGCTGTCAACCGATTGGTGCGGCGAATGGCAGCGCGATGTGGGGGAGCGTTCCGACGCCGGCGGCAGCAGCGAAGACAGCATCGGATGAAGATTTTCGGACTGGCCGGTTGGAGCGGGAGCGGCAAGACCACGCTATTGGTCAAGTTATTGCCGTTGCTGATCGGACGCGGTCTGACGGTGTCGACGATCAAACATGCCCATCACGACTTCGATATCGACCGGCCCGGCAAGGACAGCCAGCGTCACCGCGAAGCCGGCGCTTCGGAAGTGTTGATCGGTTCGGCGCGGCGTTGGGCACTGATTCACGAGCATCGCGCGGCCCCGGAACCGAGCCTTGCCGAATTGCTGTCGCACATGATGCCGGTCGATCTGGTGCTGGTCGAAGGCTTTAAGCGCGACAATCACCTGAAGCTTGAAGTGTGGCGCAGCGCCAATGGTAAACCGCTGCTCAGCCCCGGTGACCCGCAAATTGTCGGCGTAGCCTGCGATGAAGTGCCGTCAGAATTGCATATCCCCCGGCTCGATTTGAATGACGTCGAGGCAATCGCTGATTTTATTCTTGCCCGATGCGGGCTCTGACTTAGTCTGAGACAGTATAGCCTTATCCTTGATTTACGGATTGGGGCACGGTATCCGGCCGCCGCCGCGCCCGGTTGCCCGTTGAACCGGACCGGGGGGAAGGAGGCTTGACCGAAATTTCAGCCAAGCCGCACCGCAGGAAGAGTCTTTTTTGTCACATTCTGCGGCTTTGAATTATATAATATCATGTGATTCAAGCGCGTTGTTGTCATTTCTTAATGCTGGATATAAAAACTAGCCACCGCCGGGAACGCGCGGAAGGGTGGGTGGCTATGAATAATAATCGTCATGGAATCGGCGCCGCGGAGGATACGCGACGCGCAATGGAACTGTTAACCGAGGCAGTGGTTCGGGAAATGCGCCCAGGCGTGCTTGAACTGAGGTTAGCAGCACGGATGTTGCGTGATGCGCTTGATGATCCGACGCCCGGTGCGCTCGCGCTTGCCACGCGCGCCTTTAACGCGATCGATGCCGACACGCGTCGCCGTATTCATGATTCCGCTTTACTCGCCGCCATCGGTGCCGACGCCCTAAACAATTGGGGCAAGCAGTGAGCAATCGGCCTAAGCCTTTATTCTGCGGCCCAGGATTCAATAGTGCGGGCCGAAGCGACCCGGGCCGGCAGCGGGCGCACACCGTCACGCGGCGGCTTGTAGCGGGTAAGCGGCAGGTATTGGTCGATCAACTCGGCAACAAACACACCGACTTCATCTTCATCAGCCTTAAGCTTTACCCGCAAGTCGGGAACATGGCGAATCAATCGGCTGTCGATTGCAGCCAATTGCTTCAAAGCCGCCGTCAACATGTGGGCGCCGGTTTCGATCGACGCCAACGCGGCGGCGCGCGATTCCGTAATGCTACGAATGGCGGATTTGTTGCGGGTATCCAGCATGATTGCTCTCCGGGACAGTCTAAGCCGGCTTCGGCCGGCACTCAGGATGACGCCATTCTACCCCGGTTGCAGCAAAAGACCATGCTGTTGACAGTTTTGGCCAAGCCTTACCGACCTCACAGTTCAAGTTAACAAGTCGTTTACTATTGTCACGAGTTGTGTTATAGAGTCTTTCGCTCATAATCCGTTAGTCATCTATGATCCGCATGTCGGAGGACTGACCAAAGATGCACCGAATCATCGTCGTCGACGCCGACAGCCAAGGCCAGCTTGCTAATAAGAATGCCGAAGCGGCCCGCAAGCTTTTTACCACCATCCAACAGAGCTTACTTGGGGCCTGTGGCGATCGGGATCAGGTTTCGGTACAAGAGTTGACGGCCAATCTAAAAAAATTTGAAGATCGGTGGCCGACTATTGAAAGTTTTTTTACTCGGGCTGCCGATGAAGCAATCAGTTCCCTATGTTATGTCGCACAGGATCGCCGTAAAGATCATTTAACCCGGCTGATCTTTGCCCGTATTTTGATGAGTGTCACCGAACGGCCGGTTGCAAAAAGTGCGACACCTTATCCGCGTTTAATTATTCCGGGATTGCCGACCGTTTTTATGGAAATGTTCACCAAGCCGGAATGGAGTATGCTGAATCGGCATGCTAAATGGGTATTCGAGTTTATCGGCAGTGACTCCGATCAGGTCATTGTACAGCATCTGAAAGAGAATAACGCGGTCAAATTGTTCTCTGAGCAGATATTCGTTTCATTGCTCTTGCGGTTTTATCGGTTCAATGTACGCCGTTCGGAAATGGTCAGAACAATTAACGATGCTCTGCCGGATGGGGTTCAGAAAATCGGGGATCCCGAATTTTGTGAACTGTACGAGGCGATGTTCAAT
>SERZ01001913.1_pt1 | contig 10922 bp, 10 predicted proteins | sample 3171461 | NCBI WGS metagenome assembly SERZ01 (sample SAMN06051861, study PRJNA518727) | freshwater metagenome | biome: subpolar coniferous forest; feature: holomictic lake; material: water; isolation source: holomictic Lake 227, 6 m depth | place: Canada: near Kenora, Ontario | collected... | reverse complement strand
ATTTCTGAATTTCACATCTTTTTTACTTCATGAGCGTTTGTTAGTCAATTAAGACTAAGTTCTAAAGAACTTGGCAATCGCCTTCAAACGCCCACACTTATCGGCTGTATATTTTTAAGGAACACTACTTTGTTCAGTCTAAACTGAACTTTTCGCTTGCTTCACTGTGATCAGCGAAGCCTTGTATTCTAGTACGGATTTCGACCCTTGTCCAAAGTTTTGTAATTAAATTGGAATTGACATACGTCTGAATTGCCTTCAATCTACTGTGCAAGTCTCACATCGTGACTCGCATAGCACCCATCAGCACCACGAACAGCAATCAAAATAGGGATGGTTCTTTGCTTGACGTGGCTTTTCACGTCGAGTCAACGCCACACATTGAGCGCCCAAAAGCGCATTGAATCCCCTGCATGACCCGTCCCAATAAAAACGAGATCTCACCAATTAGTTGACGCCCTTCATCCACTTATTAAGAACATCAAAGCACAGCCTCTCAAATACTCAAATTTAAGCTTCCAGAAATTTTTTCATCTGGGCAGGATAATCCCACCCCTATGGCACTAATTACATTTCTGAACGCCCAACTCGCTTTTGGGCACGTCGCTTTACTCGACCACACTGACTTTGCACTCGAAACTGGTGAGCGCGTTGGCGTCATCGGACGCAACGGCACGGGTAAAACATCTTTTCTTAAAATCCTGGGCGGCCTCGAAAAAGCTGACGATGGCACCCTGCAACTGCAACAAAATCTGCGACTGGCCTATGTCGCGCAGGAACCAGTTCTCGACCCGGATGCCACCGTTTTTGTCGCCGCAAGCGCTGGCATTGCGGGGGTGATCGCCTTAATTGACCAATATTGTTCCGGCATTGGCGACCTTGACGCGCTCCAGAGTGCGATTGAAGCGCAAGACGGCTGGAACTGGGAGCAGCGCGTTACCGAAACCCTGCACCGCCTCCATCTGGACGAAAACGCAATCATCAGCACTTTGTCGGGCGGCACCAAAAAACGAGTCGCCCTGGCTCAGGCCCTGGTCGCCCAGCCGGATGTACTGCTGCTGGACGAGCCAACCAATCATTTGGACCTCGACTCTATTGAATGGCTTGAAGACTTGCTGATTGCCTTCAAGGGCAGCGTTGTCACCATCACCCACGACCGCAGCTTTCTGGACCGGGTGGCGACACGCATCGTTGAACTGGACCGTGGCAAATTCCGGTCATACGACGGTAATTTTGCCCAATACCTGATTCTTAAAGAGGATCAACTTGCGCAAGAAGCGGTGATCAGCGCCAAGGCCGATAAACTGCTGGCACAAGAAGAAATCTGGATTCGAAAAGGCGTCGAAGCCCGCCGCACCCGCAGCCAAAGCCGCATCGTGCGTCTTGAGAATCTGCGTGCAAGCCGAAAGGCGCACCGCGACTCCGTTGGAAATGTCCGCATGGACGTAGCTTCTGGTGCACTGGGCGGCAAATTGGTGGCCGAACTCACGGACGCCAGTCTGTCGTTTGGCGACAAAGTCATCATCAAAGACTTTACCGCTGCCATCATGCGGGGCGACAAAATTGGTCTGCTGGGCGCTAATGGCGCTGGCAAAACCACACTGCTCAAACTTATTTTGGGCGAACTCACGCCCGACAGCGGCAAGATTCGCCAAGGTGCCAACCTGCAAGTCGCCTACTTTGACCAAATGCGCAACGCGCTGGATCTCGATGCCACCCTGGTGGACTTCATCAGCCCCGGCAGCGAATGGATCGAAATTGGCAACCAACGCAAGCACGTCAAGAGTTACCTGGGCGACTTTCTCTTTTCAGCCGCCCGCGCCAACTCACCGGTGCGATCCTTGTCGGGTGGCGAGCGCAACCGCTTGCTATTAGCGCGTTTGTTTGCACGCCCGGCCAACGTTTTGGTGCTGGACGAACCGACCAACGATCTGGACATCGAAACCCTCGAATTGCTAGAAGAATTGTTGCAAAGCTACGAAGGAACCGTGTTTTTAGTCAGCCATGACCGCACCTTTCTTGACAACGTGGTCACCAGCACGATTGCCTGCGAGGGCAATGGCTTGTGGCGAGAATATGAAGGTGGCGTTCAAGACTGGCTGATTCAATCCAAACGCAGTAAAGAGATTAAGACCGCTACAAATTCAATAGCTGCTTACGCACAACAGACGGGGGCTAGAGGCCAAAAAAGCAATAAATCTGCTGATTCGACCAAATCCTTAAGTATCCAAAAACTCAGCAATAAAGCCCAACGCGAACTCGACACTTTGCAGGCCAAAATTGACGCACTGGAACTGGAGCAAGCCACTGTTCATGCCGAGTTGGCAGATGCCAACCTCTACGCAAAAGCCCCGGAGCGCGCCACGGAACTCTACAAACGGGACGCCGCCATAGAAGAGGAAATGCTCGCAGCCATGACCCGCTGGGAAGAACTCGCGGGCAGTTGATTTATACGCGGTAGCGGTCGGTCGCGCTACTCAACTTGGCAATCAGGGCTGGCGCAATCGATGTGAGTGGCAACACTTCGTCGGCTGCGCCATGCAATATGGCTTCACGCGGCATGCCAAAGACAATGCACGAAGCCTCGTCCTGCACATAGTTGTAGCTACCGGCATCCTTCATCTCACGCATCGCTTTGGCGCCATCGTTACCCATGCCGGTCAACATAATGCCAAAAGCATTGCGGCCCACCACGTTGGCCACGGACTTGAAGAGCACCTCCACCGACGGTTTATGGCGATTGACCAACTCGCCATCTTCAACCACAGCCAAATAATTGGCACCGCTGCGGTCTACTCTGAACTGCTTGCCACCAGGGGCGATGTACGCATGGCCCGGCAGAATTCGCTCACCATTAACGGCTTCTTTAACTGTAATCTGGCACAGGCTGTTCAATCGAGCTGCAAAACTGGTTGTAAAACCTGGTGGCATGTGCTGGGTGATGACAATACCTGGAGAGTCCGCCGGCAAACGCGTCAATATTTCCTTGATGGCCTCGGTGCCACCGGTCGAAGCGCCAATACAGATCATTTTTTCTGTTGAGATGCGCCCGATTGAGACAACCGATGGGCGACTGGGAGCGACTTCACCCGCAGCAGCGCCTGCCAAGGAGGGTGCCGTGGCCGCACGTTTGATATGTGCGGCAGCAGCAATGCGGACCTTCTCCACGATTTGGTTTGACAACTCACTCAAGCCATCAGCCACGCCAATCCGGGGCTTGGAAACAAAATCTACCGCACCTAGTTCCAATGCTTTCATCGTGACTTCGGCACCGCGTTCTGTCAGCGTCGAAATCATCACGACTGGCATCGGCCGCAAGCGCATGAGCCGCCCCAAAAAATCAATGCCATCCATGCGAGGCATCTCGATATCCAGAGTGAGAACGTCGGGGTTAAGCTCGCGAATCATCTCGCGGGCGATCAGTGGGTCGTTGGCAGAACCGACGCATTCCATGTCTTTTTGCCGATTAATGATCTCAGCCAACAGGCTTCGCACCAATGCAGAATCATCCACTACCAAAACTCGAATTTTCTTCAATTGAATCTACTCAAAAAAGGTCGACAGAGCCGCCAGATGTGGTCTTTGCAACAATCGCCGCATTGCCTTTGCGCTCTTCCACTGCCAACGTCTCGGGATGAGAATGCGCTAGTCGCTTGACGAGCGCTTTGCCAGTAGTCGGGAAAAAACAAACTTTGCGGGGATGAATATCCAACACATCCTGCGACACCACCGGAATGCGCTCTGTGGAAAGATAGTCAAGAACGAATTTTGTATTGCGCTCACCCACATTCATGGTGGTAAAACCGGCCATAACCTGCGCACCACCAAAAACTTTTGCTTGCATCGACTCTCGGCGAGCACCTTTTTTCAACATTTCGTTGATCAGCAACTCCATCGCATAGGACCCATATCGACCAAACCCATCGGCACTGTCGCCATCTGGAAGCATGAAGTGATTCATGCCGCCGGCACGGACTTTCCCATCCCAAATGCAGGCTGAAATACAGGAGCCCAACACCGTCATGATGACGATGTCTTCGTTTGAAACAAAATACTCACCCGGCAACACTTTCACAGCATCGTATTGAAAGTGGTGATCGTGATAAAAAAATGATGCCTCACCAGGGTTGCGAGCTTGCGCCTTGAACTGATCCACGCGAGATATGCGCCCGTTTGCCAAGACCTTGGGGGCAATCGGGGCACCTCCAGCGCGTACCAACGAGGGTCCAGAACCAAATGAAGGCTGCGTCATATGTTCCTTGAATTCAGCAGGATAGCAAATGGGAAAAAGTCACAACGCCAATGATTAGGGAATCTAGCGACGCTCATAGACGGTCTTTCCTCGAAGAACAAACAAATCCCTCGATTCGCTGAAATTTTCTGCATGCCCGACAAATAACAAACCACCAGGCGCCATCACACGATGAATACGCTCCAAGACCTTGCGCTGTGTCGGCGCATCAAAGTAAATCATGACGTTGCGGCAGAAAACAACATCAAACGGTTCCCGAAATGGCCAATCGTCGCGAATCAAATTAACACTGATGAATTGAATGAGTCGCTGCAACTCAGGCTTTACGCGGGCCATACCCTCATTGGCACCTTTGCCGCGCATAAAGAAACGCTGAATACGTTCTTCGCTTACACCTTTAAGTCCCTCAATGCGGTAAACACCTTGGGCTGCGGAGGCCAAGACCTTGGAGTCAATATCACTGGCAGTTAATGAAAAATTGGCTTTGGCGCCAAGCGACTCCAAGGCGGTCATGACGATTGAGTAAGGCTCTTCACCCGTTGACGCGGCGTTACACCAGACACGCCATGGGCTACTTGAAGGTTTGGACTTCAAGTGGTCTGCAAAAATCTCAAAGTGGTGATGCTCCCGAAAAAATGAGGTTAAATTCGTGGTCAGGGCGTTCACAAACTCTTGCCATTCAGGACCATCATTGGTTTCCAACCAACCCAGATACTCTTTGAAGCTTTGGTGACCCGTATCACGCAAACGCCTCGATAAACGGCTGTAGACCATGGCATGTTTTCCATCATGCAAACTGATCCCGGCCCGCTGGTAAATCAACGCTTGAACGCGATCAAAGTCAGCATCGGTCCAAACAAATTCGCGTCCCTGCATTCCAGGGCCACCAGAATCTGCAAATCCGCCTGTCTGCGCTGACAAGGAAGCCAAGGGACGGAAACGTAGGTTGCTCAGCAACATGCTGCTCGCCACCCATGTTTACTGACTAATGAGTCATTAAACGACATCAGGCGCCAACTCCATATCTACGCCAGACATCAACTTTTCAATATCCAGCAATATCAACATCCGGTCGCCAAGAGATCCCAGACCCAAGACGGAATCGTTGCCGATCACACTTTCAACGTCAGGAGCGGCCTTCAGGCTTTCAGGAGGAAGCTCCATCACATCACTGACAGAGTCCACGACGATCCCGACAATTCGGCTTCGCAAGTTAAGAATAATGACAACCGTGAAGGAATCGTATTCAACCTTTGAACAGTTGAACTTCAACCGCATATCAACGATGGGAACAATCGTTCCACGTAAATTGACAACGCCTTTGATGAAGTTAGGTGCGTTAGCAATGCGAGTTGGTGGCTCATAGCCACGAATCTCCTGTACCTTCAAAATATCAATGCCGTATTCTTCACGGTCAAGCCGAAAGGTCAGGTATTCCCGCGCACCGGCCGAGACCATGTCACCAATTTTTTCCATTGCACCCATCTTGAGTTCCTTTATGTAACAGGCGTTAGTGACGCGAGCGACGAACCAGCGCGCCGGTATCCAGGATCAGCGCCACCTTGCCATCTCCAAGGATCGTGGCCCCCGAAATATTGGGAACCTTCCTGTAATTCGACTCCAGATTTTTCACGACAACTTGCTGTTGGCCCAATAGTTCATCGACCAGCAAGGCAACGCGGCACCCGTCAGCCTCGATCACAACCATGATGTCACTAGACTTCTCGGAATCAAAACGCGGGACCTGGAAAACTTTTTCAAGTTCAATCACCGGCATGTATTCTTCGCGGACTTTAACCAACTGGGAACCTTGGCCAACCGTACTCACCGCATCGGATTTAACCTGGAAAGACTCAACGACCGAGGAGAGTGGCAGGATATAGACCTCGTTACCAACACCCACTGACATGCCGTCCATGATGGCCAGAGTGAGTGGCAAGCGAATCGACACCTTCATGCCGTATCCCTCTGACGAGTCAATCTCCACGGTTCCGTTCAAAGCGGCAATGTTTCGCTTCACAACGTCCATGCCAACACCACGACCCGAAACATCGGTTACCACTTCAGCCGTAGAAAAGCCCGGCGCAAAAATCAACATCCAGACTTCAGAATCTGGCATTTGATCGGATACATCCATCCCTCGTTCACGCGCTTTTGTCAAAATCTTTTCGCGAGACATTCCACGCCCATCGTCACGCACCTCAATCACGATGGACCCACCCTGATGCGCCGCGGATAAAGTGATCGTTCCAGTTTCAGATTTACCAGCCCGAATGCGATCAGCAGGCATTTCCACGCCGTGGTCACAACTGTTGCGTACCAGATGGGTCAGTGGGTCCGTGATTTTTTCAACCAAGCCCTTATCCAGTTCTGTGGCTTCACCTTGCGTCACAAAATCAACTTTCTTGCCCAGTTTGTTCGCCAGATCACGCAACATCCGTGGGAATCGACTGAAAACAATCGACATGGGAATCATCCGAATCGACATCACCGATTCCTGCAAATCCCGTGTATTTCGATCAAGGTCTGTCAACCCCGTCAAAAGTTGCTGGTAAAGCGCGGGGTCTAACGCACGGCTGTTTTGCGCCAGCATGGCTTGTGTGATGACCAACTCGCCCACCAAATTGATTAGCTGGTCGACCTTGCTGATAGCAACCCGAATCGTAGCCGCTTCTGGCTGCACGATGGGCGCTGGAGTTTTGGGGGCAATCTTGGCAACTGCAGTGGATGCCACAGCCTCGACAGAAGCACTTGGGGTACCAGGTGCTCCATCAAAAAATCCAAACCCTGGCAGTGGCGCCAATGGCGCGCCGGGTGGTGGATCATCAGCGTAAGAGGCTTTTACGGGTGCTTCTGCGATATCTTCAAACAAACCATAACCAGGATCAGGGGCGACAGCGGCTTCTTCAATCTCTTTAATGGACACTTGTGCCCTGGAGACGTGAAAAGCGAACAAATCAAGCAAATCTTCATCGGATGAAGAAGTTTCAACCGCAAATACACGCGTGTCAGCCTGATTACTAACCAAGACTTTAATGTCTCCCAATCCGGGAATATCCCGAAATAACTCTTTAATGGCGTCCGCCTGCTCTGGGTGATCCAGTGGCCCAATTCGAATTTCAAGCGATCGTGTTGTTTTTGCTGATTTAGGCACTGACTGCACCACAACTGGGGGTGGCGCCGGAACCAGAACCACTGCCGGTTGAACAGGTGCGGAAATCGCCTTGGGCAAGGCCGGCTGCCCGGAAGCCAGCACGCTAATCCTCTTTACCAAATCAGCGGTGGGTGGAGAAACGCCCTCCCCGCCTGCCTGATGACGCGCCAGAAGTCCTCTGGACGCATCGGCGGACTCCAGCAACACATCAACCATTGCCGCATTGGGCTGCAATTCATGGCGGCGCAAACGATCCAGCAAGGACTCCATTTGATGCGTCAACTCGGCTACATCAGAGAACCCGAAGGTTGCTGCGCCCCCTTTGACGGAATGCGCACACCGGAAAATACCGTTCAGCTCTTCGTCGTCTGCCGTCTCAAGATTGAGTGTGAGCAGCATCTGCTCCATCAAATCCAGATTTTCGCCAGCCTCCTCAAAGAAGATTTGATAAAACTGGCTAAGGTCAAAATCCGCCCCTGAACCACCACTCTCTTGATGCGCTTCCGACATATCTATCTCCAATGTTTCTTAAACTTCGCCAACTCAATTCTGAGCGCGTTACTTGATCACTTTTTTTATAACTTCAAGCAGTCGGGCTGGGTCAAACGGCTTCACCAACCAACCGGTCGCGCCTGCAGCACGGCCAGCCTGCTTCATCAGGTCACTCGACTCTGTTGTCAACATCAGAATGGGGACAGTTTTAAATAAAGGGTGATCTCTCAACTTTCGAGTGAGACCCAGCCCATCAAGTCTGGGCATGTTTTGGTCCGTCAATACAAGATCAAACGTCTGAGCCAAGGCTTTTTCGTAGGCATCAACTCCATCCACTGCCTCAACCACCTGGTAGCCAGCCCCGGTTAAAGTAAACGACACCATCTTGCGCATGGACGGCGAATCGTCAACAGCGAGTATTAAAGGCATTTGAAGCTCCGACAATTTCAGTTATAAATAAATGGGTACGCTCAAAAAAGCTCTATTGAACCTGCGTACATTTCGTCTTGCGTCACGGGATTCGGCCTCTCAGGGACATCCTCAACAAAGGGCACGGCCTCGCCGTCTTCCTGCCCCATGGATTCGGAAGCCAATCGATACGCGCAGCCCTGGAGAATTTTGGAGGTATGCGTAATGAGTTGTGACGCCATGTCTTGAAACTGCAACTCGGTCACAGCCGCCCTCAATGCGCTTCGAACCGCATCCAATTCTTTCGAATCAACCAGCACGGGATCTGCGAGATTGGCACTGGCGCTGGTGAACCGTTCCATCAAATTGGTCATCGTATGCGCCAACAATCCATCAAGCCGATTTAAATCGTGCACAACAACCAGAAGCGAATCCTGCACCTCTGCGACCAGCATCACAGGAAGCTGCACAGCGGGAACTGAAGATGATGTTTGATTCGGTTGCATTCTTGTGTCCAATCTCAGCACCAAGCATCGCACACTATCATGACTTTCGTGGGCGCACGCTGTAATGGCTCAGGTTATCAGGATTATCCCAATATTTGGGAGGATTCAATGCAATTTATTCAAATAGCAGGCCTCGTTTGCCACCGAACAGGGCACCAGATTCGTCAGACAACTATCGCGGACAATGACAGAATTAACCATGCAACACGAACAACGTTCCTCCGACTTAATACGAATTCTTCACTTGGAGGATTCGGCTCTGGATCACGAACTTGTCCGACTCGCCTTACTCAAGTCTGGAGAATGCTACGAACTGGAAAGAGTTGAAACACTGGACGAGTTTGCGCGACTAGTCCAAACCTTCAGTTTTGATGTCATTCTGGCGGATTACAGGTTGCCGGGCTTCACGGCCCTGGATGCCTGGCAAGTGCTGCAGCAACAAGTACCGCACCCCCCACCTTTTATATTGCTTTCGGGTGCCATAGGTGAGCCTGCGGCAGTTTCGGCCATAAAAATGGGCATGAGCGACTACTTGGCCAAAGATGATTTGAGCAAATTGGCCCAGATCATTCGCCGATCGCTCGAAGTTCACACTATCCGGCGCGCGAAAGAAGTGGCCGACATGGAATTGGCCTTGTCTGAACGGCGTCTTGCAGATTTTGCCGAGCATCTGCAAATGACGATTGAGCAAGAACGCGCTGCAACGGCCCGTGAGATTCATGACGACATCGGCGGCTCACTGGCGGCAGTGAAGTTCGATCTTTCGTGGCTTAGTCGGCACTCTGAAGACCCCCAGACCCTTGGCCATATCACAGCGGCTACAGAGATGCTTCAGCACGCTTTGGAAGCCAGCCAGCGCATCATGATGAACCTTCGGCCCGCCATTCTGGACCAGGGCCTGGTTGCAGCGATTCAATGGCTGGCTTTAGGTTTTTCCAAACGGACCGGCATCGAAACGACTGTTCACGCATCCCCTGAAAAAGGCACGTTGCCAAAAGCAATCCAGTTGGTCGCCTACCGAACAGCGCAGGAAGCCTTGACGAACATATCCAAATATGCTGATTGCGACCAGGTCACCATCGACCTATCCGATGCAGAAAATGTACTGACTCTTGAAGTCAAGGACAATGGCAGGGGGATTTCTTTAGAAGAGTTAAACAAGCCAAAATCGTTTGGAATTCGAGGGTTGCGCGAACGAGCAAAAACAGTCGGCGGCTGGCTAGACGTCAGCACCCGGCTCAATGCCGGAACCGCCATCATTCTTTCAGTTCCCCTGTTGCATTCCACCGCTGCCTTAACCCCCGGAGAAAATTGAGATGATTCGTGTCATTCTTTGCGACGACCACGCCATGGTTCGCCGGGGCATCAGGGACACTCTTTCCGAGGCCGTTGACATACAAGTGGTTGCCGAAACAGGCAGCTATTCTGAGGTTCGGGAAGCCATGCGCACTACAGCTTGCGATGTTCTTGTGCTGGACCTCAATCTTCCTGGCCGAGGCGGCCTAGAAGTTTTATCCAGTTTACGGGAGGCCAACTCCCCTATCAAGGTACTGATCGTCTCGATGTACCCCGAAGATCAATACGCCATTCGTTGCCTGCGCGCTGGCGCCCAGGGCTATCTGAACAAAGCCGGCGAACCGGCTGACCTGATCACTGCGGTTCGCACCGTAGCTCAAGGGCGCAAGTACGTCACGCCTGACGTTGCCCACATGCTGGTCGAAAGCTTGAGCACGCCTGAAAACCAGACCTTGCATGCATCCCTGTCTGAACGCGAGCTCCAGACGCTTCTAAAAATTGCGTCTGGCAAACGTTTATCAGACATCGCAGAAGAGCTCATGCTCAGCCCCAAAACCGTGAGTGTTTACCGCGCCCGTGTTCTGGAAAAACTAAAACTCACCAACAACGCCGAACTCACGGTGTACGCCATTCGCAACGAATTGGTGTGAAACTTATTTGCCGGCGAAAATATCAATCGCCCGCTCCATTAGTGCCATCAGGGGTTGGTCCAGCATAGGCAAGGTTGCGGTGATGCCAATCAAGCCAACGGTCAGCGTGATGGGGAACCCAATCGCGTAAATGTTCATTTGTGGCGCCACTCGCGACACAATGC
>SERZ01001912.1_pt1 | contig 10929 bp, 9 predicted proteins | sample 3171461 | NCBI WGS metagenome assembly SERZ01 (sample SAMN06051861, study PRJNA518727) | freshwater metagenome | biome: subpolar coniferous forest; feature: holomictic lake; material: water; isolation source: holomictic Lake 227, 6 m depth | place: Canada: near Kenora, Ontario | collected 2013-06-25... | reverse complement strand
AAACAAAGGTTTAAACAAAGGTGTAGTAAAGGGACAAATTGAAGTTATAGAAAAATTTTTAAAAGCGGGTGCAACTTGGGATTTCATTTACAAAGCTACAGACATTGATGAAAACAGTTTCCATGAACTGAAAAAGAAGTGGCGAGAACAAATAAAACCGATAAGAAATCCTTACCAAGGCGTTGCGTTGGACGGGATAGACACCCGCCAGTGAAGCTCAGTGCCAGGTACATAAGTTTTGGCATCTTGAGTTCTGATATGTCTAACCATTTGAAAACAAGAGATAATTTCAATTTTATTTGATTTTTAAATAAAAGTTTCAATGCGCCCCTTGCGGAAGTTCGGTAACCCGGCTGTTCAGGATGTCCTTGGCCTGTTTTTCCAGATCAATTGAGGGCCATGACAGCATGACCTGCAGTTTGCCGTTTCGCTGCATTTGCACCGCAATATCCGGATGGGCATCCAGATATAATGCCGCTGTTTCACTCAGAACCTCAGCCCCGTCAATCACCTGAACCTGTTTGCCTATTTTTCGCTGAATCACAGTTGACAGAAGAGTGTATGGGGTGCTGGCCATAATGAGGGTATCTATCTGTCTGGTTTTTAAAGGAATCAGATATTTTTTGATAATCATGGCGGTGACCGGTTTTTTCAGCCACCCTTCTTCGATGAGTGGAATTAGCAGAGAACAGGATGCGGAATAAATGCGGGCTTCGGGACAGTGTTCCAGGATTTTCTCCGGATAGAGGCGGCTTTCGATAACTGCACGGCTTCCGATAATGCCAATGCGGTTGTAGCGAGATTTGAGGGCTGCCCGCTTCACCGCTGGAGTGATAATGTCCAGGATCGGAACGCCGGCGCTTTCTGCCGCCATTGCAGTTCCGGCAATGCTGGAAAGCGTATGAGAGGCGATCAGGATCAGTCTTGCCCCGAGCCCGACAAGAAACGCCGTGTTTTGAACGGCATTTCGTATCATTTCGCCAGGATTGAAGGCGGCCGACGGAAAAATGTGCAGGTTATCGCCGAAACACAGCACATCCTGGCTAGGCATTTTCTCCCGAACCGCTCGCGTCACAATCATACTATCTATTCCAGAACCAATAATTCCAATCATATTTCATTACTCCAAGTGTGAATTGAAAATCCTGTTGACTCACAAGGGCCTTACAGATTAAGTACAAACAATCATCGTATGGTCTTATGCCCCCCATGAATGAAAATTGGCGGACACAAGAGCGTTTCTCACGCAAAGGCGCGAAGGACATTTTTTTTCGTGTCTTTCGTGGTTTAAAAGTATTTTCACGGTAAATAGCACTAACTTATCAATAAATCATCATTGGTTTGATTTCTCAAATATCATGAACCATCCACTGGATAGCGGGATGAGCAAGTATGGCGGCGATATGGCCGTTGAAGTAATAGTGTTCGACATAAAACTCCTGTTGTTTGTAAGACAGCATAAGATGATGGTCATCCAAAATCTTGATGACACGGCACAGGGAAAGCGCTTTCAGTCCGATCCCAACGGATTTCAACACAGATTCCTTGGCTGTCCAATAGCGGAAAAACAGCAGATCGCTTACCGACTCTCCCAGTTTCCATTCCGCATCATCCGCCGTCATGCGATAAAGCCCTGGGGCGCAGGGTCTGATTTTCTCGACATCCATACCAATGGGAAAATCAGCTACAACCCCGGCCACATAGTCCGTTTTATGGGCAAGAGACCAGAAATAACCACCAACCGGAAGCGGCGCGCCTTCCGGAGATTTCATCAACTCGCCAAGTTTGATGCCACTTTGACTTGCCGAAAGCTGTACAGCCTGGCGGGCAAGGCTGCTCAACTGGAGGACCTTATTCCTGCCCCGCAATTGGCGATCGGCTTCAGGAACCGCCATAATTAATGGGTAAATAGTTTTCATATTTCTATCTGCCCTCTTGGCGGAATACGGCAGTTATGAGTAATAATTGTTGGTGATGAGTTCAATAACCTGACAATTCAGTTCACGGCTTTACCAACGGTTTGAACTGACAATACCCTGATTAACTCTCGATGTAAAGACCATCATCTTTCAACATCGCTTCCTTGCGTCAAAGGTTTATCGGTTTTTCACATCTCCATGAACAACAAATTGCTGCATCCATTAATAGCATTTATGTTTTCCAGCTTTACAGATTGACATAAGAAACCATTTTTTCTATAAGTAGATGCTGATGAACCAGCGAGCGATTCACCCCACCATAAATGACATCCTACAATTTACCAGAAAAGAGGCAAGCAAAGATGACAAAAAAATGGGTATATCTCTTTGATGAAGTTCAACAGGTTGAAGCGTATGTTGGCGGAAGCAGGGATGCGGTTCGCGGACTTCTGGGCGGCAAGGGTGCAAACCTTGCGGAAATGGCCAGAATTGATGTCCCCGTACCCCCTGGATTTACCGTAACCACAGAAGCCTGCAATACATACCTGGCCGCAGGCAGTATTTTTCCCGAAGGCATGTGGGACCAGGAGATTCAGGCCCTTCATGAGGTTGAAACCAGAACAGGAAAAATATTCGGCGATGCGGAAAACCCTCTTCTGGTCTCCTGCAGGTCTGGCGCCAAGTTTTCCATGCCTGGCATGATGGATACGGTTTTGAACATTGGTCTGAACGATGAAACCGCAGAAGGCATGGTACGGCTTACCGAAGATGAACGATTTGTTTACGATGCATATCGCCGACTGATTCAGATGTTTGGAAGCGTGGTCATGGACATTCCGGATGCGCACTTTGAAGAAGTGATCACCGCAACCAAACAGCGCGCAAAGGTTGATAGCGACGCAGAGATTTCCGGCAAAGACTGGAGAGCCGTTACCGAAGAATTCAAGAAAATTTTCAGGCGCCATTCCAAACATAAATTTCCGACAGACCCTTACGAACAACTCAGTCTGGCAACCGAGGCGGTTTTTAAAAGCTGGAATGGCAAAAGGGCTGTTGACTATCGCAACGCCGCCGGAATTGCGCATAACCTGGGTACTGCTGTCAGCATTGTAACGATGGTTTTCGGCAACATGGGCAACGACAGCGCCACCGGTGTCGCCATGACCCGCAACGGAGGCACAGGTGAGAATAAAATTGAAGGAGATTACCTCACCAACGCGCAGGGCGAAGATGTTGTGGCGGGAATTCGATTGACCAAAGACATTTTCCAGTTGAAAACGGAAATGCCCAGAGCGTACATGGAATTTGAAGCCATTGCCAAACGCCTTGAAAACCATTACCGCGAAATGCAGGATGTGGAGTTTACCATTGAAAAAGGCAAGCTGTGGATGCTGCAAACCCGCGATGGTAAGCGAACTGCGCAGGCTGCTGTCCGCATTGCAGTGGATATGGCCGAAGAAGGATTCATAACCCGTGAAGAAGCTGTTCTCAGGGTCAGTCCAGAACAAGTGGATTTTTTTCTTCACCCCCAGTTCGACAGCAAGTCCAGACAGGCTGCCAAAGCTTCTGGCGATTTCCTGGGAACCGGCCTGAATGTCTCCCCTGGCGCAGCCTTCGGCGTGGTGGCGCTGGATGCCAATCTGGCGGAATCATGGGCCAAACAGGAAGGCAAGCAGGTGATCATGGTCAGGGCTGAAACCCGGCCAGATGATGTTCACGGCATGCTGGCGGCCCAAGGTATTCTAACCAGCCGGGGCGGCAGAACCAGCCATGCGGCATTAGTCGCCCGGCAGTTTGGAAAGCCCGCGGTGGTCGGTGTAACGGATCTTAGAATTGATATGATCAAACGCCGCATCATGATGAAGGACAAGATCATTCGGGAAGGTGACTGGATATCAATTGACGGCACCGTCGGAGAAGTTTACCTGGGAAAACTCAATACAACCATTCCGGACATTAATGACCCATGGCTCATCAAGCTGCTGTCCTGGGCGGATAAATACCGGCGTCTTGGTGTCTGGGCCAATGCCGACTATCCTAAGGATGCTGCCAGAGCAAGGGAATACGGGGCGGAAGGCATCGGACTGTGCCGCTCTGAACACATGTTCTTTGAAACCGAACGGCTTCCTTTTGTTCAGAAAATGATCATGACAGATCTTCCCATCGAAAGGCGTGAAGCCCTCGATATGATCCTGCCGTTTCAGCGGGAAGATTTTTATGGCATATTCAAGATCATGGACGGACTTCCGGTCATTGTTCGACTGCTGGATCCACCGCTTCATGAATTTCTGCCCAACCATGTTGATCTGGTACGGGATCTGGCGGATTTAAAGATTCGAATCAAACAAGCTGCCAATCTTAATGAACTTGATGAACTCCTTAACCAGATTCGAGCCAAGGAAACTGTTCTGAAAAGACTGGAGAATCTAAGAGAATCCAATCCCATGCTGGGAATGCGCGGGGTTCGTCTGGGGATTCACATTCCGGAAGTAACCATCATGCAAGTCAAGGCGGTATTCGAGGCTGCATGCATGGCCACCAAGGAAGGCATTCATGTTCATCCGGAAATCATGATTCCGCTCACCTGCCATGTGAACGAGCTGAAGACCCAACGCGAGATACTTGAGACCGAAGCAAAAAAGGTCATGGATGAATGGGGCATTGATATAGATTATAAATTTGGAACCATGATCGAGATTCCCCGTGCAGCGCTGACCGCAGAAAAAATCGCTGAATATGCAGACTTCTTTTCTTTTGGAACCAATGATCTGACACAAACGACTTTCGGAATTTCACGGGATGATGCAGAAGCCAGTTTTCTGGTCCACTATCTGGAAGCAGGTATTCTGCCGCACAATCCCTTTACCACCATTGATCGGGAAGGTGTGGGAGAATTGATGAAAATCGCCCTGATCAAGGGCAGATCCGTTAAGCCCGATCTGGAATGCGGGATTTGCGGTGAACATGGTGGAGACCCCCAGTCCATTCATTTATGTCATGAACTGGGATTGACTTATGTGTCCTGCTCTCCGTTCCGGGTTCCCGTTGCACGCCTGGCGGCAGCGCATGCTGCGCTGCGAAATCGAGTGAGCGAATAGGGTAAAAGAGAATTAACATGGATGAACAGGATAGCCAGGATAAAAAAAGCTAACAAACTGTTTTTTTGTCTTTTATCCTGTTCATCTTAGCCAAAAGATACCCAAATATATAAATATGGCAGCCATGTTGATATTTTTTTCCTACTGGCTAATTTCCTCCATAACAATGATCCAACCGACAAACTCTCCATTCACTTCCAGAAGTGATACGGTATTGCGAATCTTTTTGGAATCAATTGTTACTGAAAAAACAATCTGCTTCAACTCACGATGAGTGGCGATTTTTTTTAACTCATTGACAAGTTTGAATTTCTCTGAAGGAGGTAAAATCGTTGTAACATGGCGGTTCAGAACCTCCCATAATGATTTATGAATTATATCCAGCCCCTGTTCATTGACTCTGATAATTGTGGCATCTTTGTCCGCAATAAATATTCCCACTCCGATACATTTAAGAATAGCGTCCTGAAAATCCATGGCATCAATCAATTCTGCTGTGGATTGCCGGGAATACAGTTTTACCGGTTCAAGGACTTCAACATGACCATGAAACGGAAAAGACAGTTTTTCCAGACTGTCCATAAACCGGTTTATATGACCGGACATGGTTCCAATAGGGCCTTTTGCAATATAAAAATCAGCTCCGAATTTATGGATATTTTCAATTTGTTCAATCAATGTCCCGGATAACACAACAATCGGGAACCGGGCATCGGGATACTGCTGTCGGGTATATTGAATCATCTGCCTGCCATCAATCTTGGGCATGACCATATCTACAAATAAAACATCTACATACATTTCCCTAAGTATGGTGATACCTTCCTTGCCATCATAAGCCTTAAAGACTTCATACCCGCGTTTCTGAAGAATCCCGGCCAGAAACTCGACAAAAAAGAAATCGTTATCCACTATCAGCGCGTTTTTACTCATTGTTTTACCTTGTAAATTGCCATGACTCTACAATTGCACAGTAGGCAGAGCATCAACTCTGGTTCTTCCGAGAAAATAGCCCCCCAAGAAAACAGACATGGACGGTATAGCTACTTCTTTGATAAAAGCAGAGTCACCCGATACAGACCCTGTTAACCTCTTTCATATCTGTAAGACCTTTAATAACCTTTTGTATCGCATCCTGTTTCAAAGTGATCATTCCTTCACCGGCCGCATGAGTTAAAATATCTTCAGCGGATGCCTGTTTTTTAATCAACCGCTTGATCTCCCGGGTTCCTTCCAGAAGTTCATGAATTCCCATCCGCCCTTTGTATCCGCTTCCTGAGCAGGTATCACAGCCTGCAGATCGATAGAGGACAAAATCCTGAGTATTGGCTATGCCGGTCAGTTTGAAGGCATCAGAGCCATAAGCAGCTACAATATCAGCAAATTCTTCCTCAGTTGGAGAATAGCTCTCACGACAGTTGGTGCAAAGAGTTCTGACGAGCCGCTGGGCCAAAACGCCCAAAAAAGCATCTGAAAAGTTCAGGGGATTCATCCCCATGTCCAAAAGCCGGGTAATGGTTTCGGGTGCACTGTTGGTATGCAGGGTAGAAAACACAAGATGCCCGGTTAAAGAAGCCTCAATTCCGATGGATGCCGTCTCTTTATCGCGCATTTCACCTATCATGATCACATCAGGATCTGCTCGAAGAAAAGATCTCATGACCCTGGCGAAATCCAGGCCAATTCGAGGTTTTATCTCAACCTGTCGCAGCCCATCCTGCGTAATTTCAACCGGATCCTCAGCAGTCCATATCTTGATGCCAGGTTTATTGATGTGCCCTAATGCGGCATGAAGGGTTGTAGTTTTTCCGGAACCAGTCGGACCCACTACCAGAATCATGCCATAAGGCTGAATCAACAACTTTTCCATGATCTTTAAATTTCGCTCATTCAGTCCCATCTGCGCCAGCTTCATGGCTCCTGCCTTTGCCAAAAGCCTCAGCACTGCATCTTCAAATCCGCCCGTTGATGGAATGGTCGCCACCCGAAGCTCAAAAGGTGGAACCCCCTTTCTACGAAACTTTATTTTCCCGTCCTGAGGCAGCCTGCGCTCGGATATATCAAGATTGCACATGATCTTGATTCGGGATAAAATCCCTCTGGCCATTGTGTTCGGAACTTTCAGATATTCCTGACAAACACCATCCATTCGGAACCTGATCCCCGTTTTATTAGTAACAGGCGATGGTTCAATATGAATATCCGAAACACCGCTCCGATAAGCCACCACCAGAATCTGATCCACCAGGCGGACCACCTGGCTGGTGGATTCATCCATAGACTCAACCGCCTCTTCATTTTCTTCATCAAAGCTGATATCAGGAACAATATCATCAAAATCAAGAGACGATTCCTTGGGATCTATTGGCTTCTCTTCGTAAAACATATTAATAAACAGAATGATATCTTCTTTGATTCCCACTGAAAGCTCAATGTTGGGGATTTTGATCAGAGCTTTTATATCATCGGTTTTTCGAATATCCTTCGGGTCATCCACGATGATTTTCATGACACTCTTCCCCCAGTCCAGAGGAACCCATACATTATGAATCAGAAAAGATTTTTTTAGTCTTCGAATGAGTTCAAAAGGAACGGGATGTTTGGGGTCAAAGGATATAAATGGACAGCCGTAAAACGTGGACAGGGATTTGCCGATATCTTCTTTTTTCAAGTGGAACTCTTCCATAAGAATAAATTCCACGCTTTTTCGAGTTTTTTGAGAAATGACCAAGGCCTTCTGAAGCTGTCCTGGAGTAATTAATTTTTGGTGAATCAGATAATCGTACCTCGACCCCGGCGCCAGTTGCATCATAAGGGCGCTCAGTCTCAACTCAATCTTTTTGTCACCTTGACCCATTTCAAGAGCAGATTTATACAATTCAATCGCATAATCCTTTTGCCCCAGTTTTTCAAACTCAAGCCCCATAGTGAAAATAAGCCTGGCTTGTTCAGGTTTCTCAAGAACATGAGCATGAATCAGGTTGGAAAAATGATCCACAATCTGGCGCGGGGTGAGAATTTGAAACAGACAGTTCATGAGCCGATTCACCAGATCTGGAGCAAAAGGATTCTTGGCGAATGCTTTTTCATACTCAATGACAGACTCTTTAAATAGTCCAAGCTCTTTAAGGGCAGCTGCACTTTCCATCAGGGTTTCGGGAGTTTCATCGGCAACAATGCTGGCCTGAAGAATGGAAAGCTCTTTCTGGGGGACTGTGCCAACTTCTTCTTTCTCCAGCTCCTGGATTTGCGTACGAAGGGAAGTGGCCCTGCCTTGAATATTCTCTTCTATTTGCAAATCCGATATTTTTGAGTCCGAAAGCAAGTGGCAATAGATTTCCAGACTGGCTTCGAAAAGCCCCATGGACTGATACATCTCAGCCTCACGAATCTTGGTATCCAGATCTGACTGTTTATGGGCGACAGTAGCGCTCATGATTTTAAAAACCTCAGATAGAAAGCTTGAAACTCTTGCGGTTTCAAAGGGTTTGAAAATACTTTGCAGAAACAGCGAAATAGCATAGCTGCTGGAATAGTCATACCAGGGTCTATTACCTGATTGCAGGAAGTGGAACAAAAGGGTTTTTAATTCCCTATTTGGATTATCCTCTCTTTCTTTACAACTTGAGTTCAGATCTTAGAGCAGTGAATTCTGTACGAATGTTTTTTTTAATTTCTTCAAGGGCGGAAAGGACAGCTTCAAGGGAAGGGTTTTGTTCTTTATCAGACACAATCCTGGAATGGAGCGCTGGATCAGAAGAAGGGGCAGGTTTAAGACCCGCCCCCGCTCCGGATTTTTCGGACAGGTACACAGCCATAGGCCTGGAAGGTGCAACGAGTTTTTCCTTTAGTTTCATAAACTGAGCGACTTCATCAACAAGAATATTTCGTCTGACAGTTTCTGAAATTCCTTTGGACAGCAGAAGAATTTCCAGGTCGCGATATATGGATTGCAGCAGTTTGATGGAATCCGGGTGAGTCAAGGCTTTTTTTTGCAGGATATACTTGCCAATCGCTTCCAGCAACTGAAGCGATTTCACCACGATCCCGTCATGTTTAAAAACGGCCTTTAGCCGGTTCAGCTCTTGAATAAACTCTCTTAAAATTGAATCGTTAATTTCCCAATCCATGGACAGAACAATGGATTTCAAGGATGTCAGAGGCGACACAGATGAACTCTCCTTTTCTGAATCACCTGATGAAAGCCCAGTTGAGCTGTCCTGACCCAAAAGACCATCCAATTGTTCCTCAATTTCTGTGCCGCGGACACGTTTTGAATGCATGAAATGCCTCTCCTCTTATAGCCTCTTCTGAAAAGATGCAATCGTAAGGGCGATAACTCTTTTAAGGGTAAGCACCACATTATCCCCATTTAATGCGCTTGCAGGAAATGAAGGGACTTTTAACTGGCGGTTCAGATCATTTTCAAGGGTTTCAAGGGAAAGAATGGGAATTCCAGGTTCGTCCAGATCCCTTTTATTGTATTGCAGAACAAGAGGTACATGAAAAATATCTTTTTTGTGAGCCGCCAGGTTAATCTGAAGATTTTTCAGGGAAATCAGATTCTTTTCCCGCTGGACCACCAATGAATCCGCTACAAATACGATGCCGTCAACCCCCTTTAAAACAAGCCTTCGAGTAGCATCATACTTCACCTGTCCTGGAACAGTATATAGTTGTATTCGAGTCGAATACCCCATGATCTTGCCGACCTCAAATGGAAGAAAATCAAAAAAAAGTGTCCGATCTCCATGTGTCTTGATACTGACCATATCAGAGGGGATACGATCTCGAAACTGCTTATAGATATACTCCAGGTTGGAAGTTTTCCCACCTCGGCCAGGTCCGTAATAAACAATCTTGGCCTGAATCTCTTTATTTTTCATATTGATAAATGCCAATGCAGAAATTCCTTCCTGATAAATCCTTCAATAGATTGTTTATTTAGGTGGATTTCCAAATTTGCTGGATTTTCAATATGGCATCTGCCACTTTCATGCGCAGAAGCCCCAGAATAATTTCTTTTCCAAACACCGAGATGATCAGCAATTCGTTATTCACTTTGCTGAAGTATAAACTTCCTGTTTCTCCCTTATGAAAAAGCAGGGCGAATTCTTCCTGACCCACAATTTTCGCCATTGCCTCAACAGCCCCAAAATTGGCCGCTGAAAGGGCTGCAAGAGAATAAACATCAATCCGGGATTGTCCGTTATCCCCTTGCGCGATGATGTTGCCGGCAAAGTCAATAAGCAAGACACAGTGAACGCCGCTTGCAATCAGATCCGTAAGAAGAATCTGTTCAATTTTATCCAACTGATCTCGCCCCGGTGCGTATTCCGTTAAGTTCATTGATTTTTCATGATGAGGAGCCACTGATTATATCCTCCACCCATTAAGTTGTATATGACTCTGCTACTGACTCTTCCGGATCATTCGCCCATGATCATTGTCTTCCCATATCGTTAATTAATAACTCCCTTATGCTTCGATGTCACAGCAGCATTCGGACTCATACCACAAATCAATCGTGTGGCCCACAGCAAATTCCTTGATATCGGTCCGGGATTTGAACCAGTCTGAAACAAATTCCATGTCCGCTGCATCCGGGCAGGAATACCGTTTGTTTCTGGCAATGATCCCTTCCATGGAATCCTCAACGGAGCAGCCGCCTATGAATACGAGCTCTCTGGACTCGATCGCATCCAGGAATTCCTGAATAAATTTGTCAAAATCTGCTTCCTGGAATTCCTGATTTTTCCAGGCGATCTCGAATCCTGTTTCTTTAAATTCTCCCAAATTCAGTTTTTTTCTAATTCGTTTTTTCATTCAATAACTCCTTGTTATATTGATAGTATGTTTGTGTTAATATAAAAATGGTATCGTTTATGACTTATCCCTTATTTCTCGCTTAT
>SERZ01001909.1_pt1 | contig 10934 bp, 12 predicted proteins | sample 3171461 | NCBI WGS metagenome assembly SERZ01 (sample SAMN06051861, study PRJNA518727) | freshwater metagenome | biome: subpolar coniferous forest; feature: holomictic lake; material: water; isolation source: holomictic Lake 227, 6 m depth | place: Canada: near Kenora, Ontario | collected... | reverse complement strand
CGGCGATGTGGCCGCGCTCCAGAATGTTGACCTGTCACCGCTGGTCAGCCAGCAAGCGCTGGCCCTGATGCTGTTGCTGGCCAAGTACCCCGACATGCTGACCGCTGCTGCGACCGACTTCGCGCCGCACGACGTCACTTTTTACCTGCGCGAGCTGGCTGCCTGCTACCACAGCTATTACGATGCGGAGCGTATTCTGGTGGAAGATGTGGCGGTCAAGCAGGCGCGTCTGGCGCTGGTCGCGGCCACCGCGCAGGTGTTGCACAATGGCTTGGCAGTGCTGGGCGTGAGCGCCCCGCAAAAAATGTAATCTAGCTTGAAAGACTGATCTGATGCGCATGAAACAGCAACGCGGTGGCACCCTGCTCGGGTTCATCATCGGCCTCGTGGTGGGCCTGGGGGTCGCGCTGGCCGTGGCCGTCTACGTCACCAAGGTGCCGATCCCGTTTGTGAACAAAGGCCAAAGCCGTACCCCGGACCAGGATGCCGCGGAGACCAAAAAGAACAAGGATTGGGATCCCAACGCACCTTTGTATGGCAAAAACCCGGCCAAGCCCGCGGTGCCGGCCGTGCCCGCGACGCCCGAGGCAGTGCCAGCCACAACGCCAGTCGCAACGCCTGCCACTGCGACAGTTCCAACGCCTGTAGCCAAGGCCGCCAGCAAACCTGCGGTGTCGGCTGACCCCTTGGGTGATCTCGCCAAAGCGCGTGCTGCCACAGCCACTGTCGAGCCATTTGCCTACTTCGTTCAAGTGGGTGCTTTTCGCACCGCTGAAGATGCAGAGGCGCAGCGCGCCAAGTTGTCGTTGGGCGGTGTAGAGGCCAAGGTCACCGAGCGCGAGCAGGCCGGTCGCGTGGTGTTCCGGGTGCGCGTAGGACCCTTTGATAAAAAAGAAGATGCGGATAAATCCAAGGAAAAGATGGATGCCACCGGCCTCGATACCGCCTTGGTGCGGGTGCAGCGTTAGTCGGTTGTTGCGCTATAAAAGAACTTTTTGAGGTTGGCCTGGTCCGACTGATTTAACTGGAGTGTTTGAAGATGAAACGTCGTGATTTTTCCTTGGTCTGTGGTGCTGCGATAGGTGCAGCCCTGATTCAATCCCCGGCCCAAGCACAGGGCAAGCCATTTGCGGTCGGCACCGACTACTTGGTGTTGGACAAACGTGCGCCGGTCGAGGCCCCCGCTGGCAAAATTGAAGTGGTTGAGTTTTTTGGGTACTTTTGCCCCCACTGCAATGTCTTTGAGCCCATGTTCGATGCCTGGCGCAAGCGCGCACCCAAAGACGTGGTTGTGCGACGGGTGCCGGTTGCGTTTCAAGCGGCGACCGTGCCTCAGCAGCGACTGTTCTATGCCCTGGATGCCATGGACCTGGTCGACAAGCTGCATGCCAAGGTGTTTGCCGCCATTCATGTGGAGCGCCAATCTCTAACCGAAACCGACGCCATCGCCAACTGGGTGGCCAAGCAAGGGGTGGATAAAACCAAATTCCTTGAGCAGTTCAACTCGTTCGCGGTCGCCACCAAGGTCAAGCGCGCCAGTGATTTGCCGAACGCTTACCTGATTGATGGCGTTCCTGCATTGGGCGTGGCCGGACGTTATCTGACGGGTGGCATGGCGGGGTCCATGGACCGCGCCTTGCAGGTGGTCGAGTTTCTGGCTGCCCAAGTTCGCAGCGGTAAATGAAATCAGCACTTCGCCCTCTGCTGTTGATCGCGGCCCTGGCCCTGCTGGGCGGCGTGGCGCAGGCTGAAAAAGCCGACCGTGACAAACCCATGAATGTGGAGTCGGATGCGCTGCGCTACGACGACCTGAAGCAGACCAGTGTCTTCACGGGTCGCGTGGTGCTGACCAAAGGCACCATCCTGATCCGGGGTGCCAAGCTTGACATCCGCCAGGATGCCGATGGCTACCAGTTTGGGCTGGCTACCGCCGAGCCCGGCAAGCTGGCTTTTTTCCGCCAGAAGCGTGAAGGCGTGGACGAGTTCATCGAGGGGGAAGGCGAAACCATTGAGTACGACGGTCGTGCCGACACCGTTAAATTCATCAGCAAGGCGCAGTTGCGCCGGTATCGCGGTAGTGTGCTCAACGACGAGATGACCGGCGCGGTGATTGTTTACAACAACACCACCGACGTTTTCACCATCGACGGCACGGTGGCCAAGAACAGTCCGGGCGTGCCGGGTGGGCGCGTGCGCGCCATGCTGACGCCCACACCCGATGCGGCGGCCAACAAGCCGGGCTCATCCTCCTTGCCAGCACCGGTGCTGCGCGCCACGCCAGCACTGGGCGGAGTGCCCCAGTGATGCCAGATACCGTGGCCGTTGACACCCTGTCGCGTGTCGATCCTTTCAGTGGTGAGAGCCGACTGGAGGTCAGTCACCTGCAAAAGTTTTATGGCAGCCGCAAGGCCGTCAAGGATGTGTCGCTGGTGGTGCGCAAGGGCGAGGTGGTGGGTTTGCTGGGCCCGAATGGCGCTGGCAAGACGACCTCGTTTTACATGATCGTGGGTCTGGTGCACGCCACTGCAGGCGACATCACCATTGACGGCCAGTCGGTGGCGCACATGCCGATTCACCGGCGCGCCCGTCTGGGTCTGAGTTACCTGCCGCAAGAAGCCTCCATTTTTCGCAAGCTCAATGTCGAAGACAACGTGCGTGCGGTGCTGGAGTTGCAGGTCGACGAGATCGGTCGGCCACTGTCCAAACCCGAAATTGAGCAGCGCCTGACCGGGTTGCTGCAAGACCTGCGGGTCGACCATCTGCGTGAAACACCGGCACTGGCTTTGTCTGGCGGTGAACGACGTCGGGTCGAGATTGCGCGGGCGCTGGCCACCCAGCCGCGTTTTATTCTGCTCGACGAGCCCTTTGCGGGCATCGATCCGATTGCCGTGATCGAGATTCAGCGCATCATCAGCTTCCTGAAAAACCGGGGCATCGGCGTGCTGATCACGGACCACAACGTGCGCGAAACGCTGGGTATTTGTGACCACGCTTACATCATCAGCGATGGCACGGTGCTGGCCCAAGGCACCCCCGCCGAGATCGTCAACGACGCCAATGTGCGCCGTGTCTATCTTGGCGAGCATTTCAAGATGTAAAGATATGGCCCCCATGCTTGTCACGATGTGTACTACGCTGCCCCCCGAGGGGGTGCTGCCTTGCTTGGGGCGGCCCGGCGCGACGGCATGAAACAAGGCCTGTCTCTCCGTGTTTCGCAGCACCTGGCGCTCACGCCGCAGTTGCAGCAGTCGATCCGGTTGTTGCAACTCTCCACGCTGGAACTCAGCCAGGAAGTGGGCCAGATGCTGGACGAAAACCCGTTTCTGGAACAGAACCAGGACGAGCCAGTGCGAGAAGAATTCGGCCTGGCGCAGGCAGACACGCCCGTGCGCAACGACGATCTGGCCGCCGAGTCTGCTACTAATTCGATATCTGACTACGCAAGCAGCACGGGGGCCACAGCCGAAAATGACACTGAAGTCACGCCACTCTCAGCCGATGACGGCCAGAGTTGGGAAGGCGATGGCAGTGCCTCCCTGTCGCCCGATGACAGCGAGTGGGGCGGCGATGCCAAGGCCAGTGGCAACAACCTGAATGGCAATGACGACGCCGACGTCACCGAGATGGCGCGCACGCAGCAGTCGCTGCAAAGCTACCTGCACACCCAGGCGCTGGCGTTTCACCTGAGCGAAGAAGATCGTGCTGCGCTGCGGTTTTTGATCGAATCACTGAACGACGATGGGTATCTTGAAGACACCTTGCTGTCGCTCGCCGAGGGTTTGGCGGGTGAGGATACCGATCAGGTAGAGCAACTGGTGCACCACTTCACCGTCGCCCTGAATCTGCTGCATACCCTGGAGCCCGCCGGCGTCGGTGCCCGCCATCTGTCCGAGTGCCTGAGCTTGCAACTGCGGGCGCTGTTGGCGCAAGTGGCAGACCAGCCCGACCAACAGGCATGGAAGGCCACGCTGGAAGTGGCGCTGCGCATTTGCGCGCAACCAATGGACCTGCTGGCCCGGCGCGACATCAAACGGCTGGTGCAGTTGTGCCACGCCACAGATGCTGCCGTGCGCGAAGCCATCACCCTGATTGGGCGGCTGGAGCCCAAGCCGGGACGGCGTTTTGTCGATGTGGAGCGCAACATCGTGGTGCCCGATGTGCTGGTGGTCAAGGTCGGTAAAGGTGCTGCCGCCAAGTTTCAGGTGCGCCTGAATACCGAGGTTATGCCGCGTCTGCGGGTGCACGACATTTATGCCAATGCGCTCAAGCAGCACAAGAGCGGTGGCAACGATGCCGCCAACTACGCCACGCTGCAGCAACGCCTGCAAGAAGCGCGCTGGTTCATCAAGAACATCCAGCAGCGCTTTGACACCATTTTGCGGGTCAGCAACGCCATCGTGGAGCGGCAAAAAAGCTTCTTCACGCATGGTGAACTGGCCATGCGTCCGCTGGTGCTGCGCGAGATTGCCGATGAACTGGGGCTGCACGAGTCCACCATTAGCCGCGTGACCACCGCCAAATACATGTCAACGCCGTTTGGCACTTTCGAGCTCAAGTATTTCTTTGGCTCCGGCCTGGGTACCGACTCGGGTGGCAATGCGTCCAGCACCGCGGTGCGGGCCTTGATCAAGCAATTTATCAGCGCCGAAAGCCTGCAAAAACCACTCAGCGACAATCAGCTCTCTGAAATGCTCAAAGAGCAAGGCATCGAGTGCGCCCGCCGCACGGTGGCCAAATACCGCGAGGGGCTCAGAATCGCCCCCGCATCCTTGAGAAAAGCCCTTTGAAAGTTGAGTTTGGTGGCATTTTGAAGTTGCTGTGGCGGGTGGTGCCGAGTTGATCGTGACGCGCAATTTGCGTGACCTGCAAAGTAGCCAGATGCTTTTCCCTGCGTTGCGTGTAATTTCACCAGAAAACTTTTTAAAGGAGCTGTAAATGACTGCATTGACCGTTCGTTTGCCTGACGAAAAACACCGGCGCTTAAAGATCCTTGCCAAGAGTCGTGGAACCCCTTTGAATCGACTGATTGACGACATGACGACCTTGATGTTGGCAGAATTTGATGCAGAAACACGGTTTCAGCTCCGGTCTGGCCGTGGCGCAGGGCATGAGGTTCGTGGCCTGCAACTGCTTGAAAAGGCGATGGACATTTAAAGAGTAAAAAAACTGTGTTGACTGTGAAGTCACCATTTAAGGATATCGGTTTGAACCAATTACAACTATTTTTGCCTTGCGCCGCCGGCGTCGAGGAACTGCTCTTGCCCGAGGTGCTGCGCATCACCGGTTTGCCACCGGGTTGTGCGACCAAGCAGCGCGGCGGTGTGGCCGTGCGCACCTCCCTGTCGCACGCCATGCTGCTTAACCTCTACAGCCGTCTGGCCCAGCGTGTGCTGGTGCTGCTCTCGCACACCGAGTACCGCGGCGAACAAGACCTGTACCGCGCCGCCAGCGAGGTGCCGTGGGAGCGCTGGTTCACGCCCAAGGAGAGCATCAAGGTCGAAGTGACGGCGCAGCACAGCCCGCTGACCTCGCTCAACTTTGCCGCCCTCAAGATCAAGGATGCCGTGTGCGACCGTTTTCGGGCCACGGCCGGTGGCGTGCGCCCCGACGTCAACACCCAGTGGCCCGACGCCCGCATCTACACCCACCTGACCACCGACCACTGCTCGCTCTACCTCGACACCTCGGGCGAGCCGCTGTTTAAACGCGGCTGGCGCGAAGACAAGGGTGACGCGCCCTTGAAAGAAACCCTGGCCGCCGCCATGCTGGCCGCCAGCGGCTGGATGGAAGGCGAAGACGACCTGTTGCCGCTCTACGACCCCTGCTGCGGCAGCGGCACCATCGCCATTGAGGCCGCGCAAATGGCCTGCAACATCGCCGCTGGCAGCCGCCGCCGGTTTGCGTTCGAGAAGTATTTGCCATTCCGCCGTGCCGAGTGGGAGGCTATGAAAAAAGACGCGCACGAGGCCGAAGTGGTGCGCGAACCCGGCCAGCACCCCATTATTTTTGGCAGTGATGTGTCGCACCGCATGGTCGACTTTGCCCAGCGCAACGCCGAACGCGCCGGGGTCGCCGATGTGGTCGAGTTTCGCGGTGGCGATGCCTTGCAGCGCATGCCGCCGGTAGACGGCCCCGGCATGATCGTGATGAACCCACCCTACGGCGAGCGGATCGAGGTAGCGGGTGTGGCCGGCAGCGTGGCGCAAGAAGGCCGCTTTGGCGCCCGCGAACTGGCGCAAACCGAAGAAGGCGTGGAGTTTTTCAGCCAATTGGCCGCCCACTGGAAGAAAAACTACCCCAACTGGACCGCCTGGGTGCTCACGCCCGACCTGAAACTGCCAAGCAAAATGCGCCTGAAAGAATCGCGTCGTGTGCCGATGTGGAACGGCCCGATCGAGTGCCGCATGTTCCGCTTTGACATGGTGAAAGGCTCGGCCCGCAAAAATGATCGTCCTTGACACCAACATTGTCCTGGATGCCTTCGTCTTCAACGACCCGGCCACACTGCCACTAAAAGCAGCGCTGGCCGCCAAACAATTCCAGTGGATTGCTACCCAAGCCATGCGCGACGAGTTGGCGCGGGTGTTGGCCTACCCCAAGATCGTTGTGCGGATGGCTTTTTACCAAGTCAGCGCCCATGAGGTGCTGGCGCAGTTTGACGAGCAGACGCGGTTAGTCGACGTTGCTCCCAAGGCCCCCGTCACCTGCACTGACCCCGACGATCAGAAGTTCATCGACCTGGCAGTCATCCACAAGGCCATCCTGCTGAGCAAGGACAATGCCGTGCTTTGTATGGCTAAACGGCTTCTAGCCCTTGATGTATCTGCGCGAGTAGCTATTTAAAGCATAGCGAAATCGCACAACAGTGGTCTGCGTACTACTGCAGCACAACGACCGAGGGCTTGCAAATTATGCGTTTCAGATCATAATATTTCCATTCTTGGTAATTTTATGTATACAGACACATATTTATGAAAAATCTCCCTGATCTCGGCGAGCAATTCCAGACCCTGCGCAAAGCAGCGGGCAAGACTCAGGACGAGGTCGCCCTTGCTGCGGGCATGCGCCAAGAAGCTTTGTCGAGGTTTGAGCGGGGGCGAGGGGGTGATTTCTCGCTGGCCAAGATGCTGCGATTGCTTCAGGTTTTGGGCATGGAGATGGAATTTGTACCCGCAACACGGCGCCCGACCCTGGACTCGGTACTCGATGAGCGACGCGCCAGCCAAAATATCGGCCCCGGTTCGCGATGAAACTAAACGTGTTTGTGAGTGGCCGCGCTGTTGCCACACTGGAGAGTGTGGATAATTTTGAGTTCCACCTGACCTACCTGGACAAGGCCGACCCCAAGGACTTTGTCTCGCTGCAGATGCCCGTGCGCGCACCGAGTTGGCGCTGGCCCGCATTGCACCCTTTCTTTCAGGTCAGCCTGCCCGAGGGTTATTTACTGTCAGTCCTGAAAGAGCAGCTTGGGCCCCATTTAGGCGCCAGCCCTTTGGATCTGTTGGCCGTTGTGGGTCACAACCTCATCGGTCGCGTGCAGGTAAGCGCTGGCAGCGCACCCACCCCCTATTTGGCCGCGTCTGACCTTCATGGCTTGCTGCATGGCGCGTCGTCGCAGGGTGTTTTCCTTGAGCTGATGGCCCAGTACGCTGTTTCAGGTGTCTCTGGCGTGGTCCCTAAATTTCTAACGCCCGAAACGCAGGCATTATTTCGCAAGGGCACCGTGACTTCAGAGCGGCACATCGTCAAAGCCAGTTCCGCGCATCAACCCTTCGTGGCGCTCAACGAGCACCTGTGCATGCAAGTGGCTGCGGCCACCGGGTTCGCGGTGGCCAGAACGCAGGTTTCAGAAGATGGCCAGATCTTGGTTGTTGAGCGCTTTGACATCGATCCTGAAACCGGTGAGCGCAAGGGGTTTGAAGACTTTTGCAGCCTGTTGGGCCTGCCGCCTGACAACAAATACGATGCGACTTGGGAGCGAGTGGCTCGTCTTGCGCGCGACTACGTGGCGCCCGCAGGTTTGCGTCAAGCGAATGAGCAACTGGCCGTCACACTCTTGCTTACCTACGCACTGGGTAATGCAGACTGTCACACCAAAAACCTGGCCTTTGTCTACAGCAGTTTTGATGATGTGCAGGTGGCGCCGATCTACGACATGCTGACCATCCTGGCCTACGACCGCTATGCGGACAACCCACCGGGCCTGTACGTGGATGGCCGAAAAAGTTGGGATGCGGGCAAGGCAAATTGGCGCTTTCTTCAGCAGCACTTGGGCGTAGAGCCCGCACGCCAGCGAGAGTTGGCAGACCTGGTCGCCACCAGCATCAGCGAACAAGTGCCCGAGGTGTTGCACCATATGAAGAACACCCCTGGATTTGCCGTCGTTGGGGGTCGCATGTTGTGGGAGTGGCAACAGGGCGTCAAGCGACTGAACGATCGAATAACTGTGCCTGTGTCCGACCTCTCTGGGCTGATGAAAATTGCCGGTTTTGGCGAACTGCCGCAGCCGCCGAAGTTTGCTGCGAAGCGACTTGATGAGTCTCCCTTGCTGGCACCCAGAAAAAGGACCAGACCGACCCGGCCATCCTGATGCCCCAGCCGGCAAGGCAAAATAGGGGCATGAACCAAGACCTCACCCCCATCCCCGCAGCCCTGAGCCCGGACGAATTTGACGAAATCGACGCCATCCTCGACGAGATGCGCACCCGCTACGACGAAACCCCGCAATGGGAGTTTTGTGAAGGCTTTATGGCGGCGCTCATTTGCTGCCGCCGCCCCATTACCCCTGAAGAATACCTGCCGGTATTGTTGGCGATTGGCCTGGACGACGGCACGGTCGTCAGCGGCACGCCCGGGGCAGACGAAGACGGCTCGTTTGCCGACGCCGCCCAACAGCAGCGCTTCATGGACCTGTGGCTGCGCCGCTGGGCCGAAGTCACCGTAGCCCTCAACGCCGAGGTGAATGGCCTCGACGACGAAGCCGCCTACCAGCCCGAAGTGATGGACGTGCGCGGCGCGATTGCCGCTATGACCGAGGAAGAGCGCGCCGACATGGGCGACGAAGAAGTGCCGGCCTTTGCCCAGGTGTGGGCGCTGGGCTTCATGTTTGCAGTAGAGGCTTGGCCCGAAGAATGGGCCGCCCCGCGCGACAAGGAAGCCGTCAAGTGGCTCAACGGTGCGCTAGAAGCGATCGTGGCCCTGACCGAAGACGACAACGAGCCGCCCACGCTGTCGGTGTTTGACGACGATGGCCCCGCCAGCATCAGCCTGAAACGCCTGAATGCGTTTGCCGACGGCGTCTGGGCGGTGTACGACCTGCATGAACTCTGGCGCAACTTCGGCCCCCGTGTGGAGACGATTCACAAAGTGGCGACACCGGGTAGGAATGACCCTTGTTCTTGCGGGAGCGGGAAGAAGTTTAAGAAGTGTTGCGGGGCTTGACACTTGGGTCCGACCAGTTCTATTCCACTTGCAGCAAGGAATCAAGCCTGACCTCAATAGTTAGTTGAGACTTAACCGACATGCCACCTATTCTGCCGGGGCTGAATATTGTTTTGGCAAAAGAGTCCTGAACAAAACGGTTGGCCTGCTCGGAAAGTAAACCGCCTTCAATCAAGACCTGATCAATGCGCCCGCCCTCATTGATCAGCAAATGAGCGATTACCGGGTGCGGGGAAATGTCGGGTAAGACCTGAGGCTGCGCGGGCGCATCATCGCGCAAAAATACAGGTTTTTCTGTCAGCTCACCCGGCTTAAAGTAATGAGGTTCAGGGAGAGGTCCTGTTACTTGTGTGTATGTTTTTTGGCTGGAATTCTGAGCTGTGACTGACGAAGAAACCATGGGGAAATCATCGGGTTCAAGAGGAGTTGGTGATTGACTTAAGTGCTCTGGCACCATGACTGGGGGAGCACTGTCTGGTTGTATCTCATTAGCCAGTCGTAGTTGACTCGCCGGTTGTGGTGCAACTACGTTCGCTTTTAGAAAAAGCATACTTTGAGTACCAAGTGTGCTCACGCTTCTGCTATGGATCAGTACCGTAACCAGTCCAATATGCGCTGTGAATGAAAGCAGGCATGCCAACAGCCAAGGGCGTCGAATCACCAAAAATACACCCCCCAACGAAATGATTCCACTATAAAAGTTGACAGTGCATGGCGTAAACCATGCACTGTCGCTAGTTACTCTGTGACCAGTTCACGCCAGGAAACTCGTCTTGTACTGTTCGTGCCCGATCCCACATTAAACCGGTGCTCCAACTTGACAGGTGCGCCAGAAGAAAGGCGGAACATATCCAAAGTTTTACCACTTGGCAGTTGAATAACATTGGGTGAAGTGGCAATGCCCAAGCCTAAGGTGCTGGCAATGACATCGGTCGTCCCCACGGCACCGCCGGTCAAATAATCCAACATATAACCAAATGCAGGCAGCTCATTCAAAGCCGGGTCCCCGCAGACCACTGAGGTAGAAGCCACCGGCACGCTGGTTGAAAAAGCCAGTGTTCCAAGAACGAGTTTGGGATCGGTAAACTCAATTTCATGGGCGTTCACCGGGAAGTCGATAAACCAGCCGTTTTTAGAGGTGGAAGTGATGCTGTCTGCGGCAACGGTCCCGGTGTTGAGGGAGACAGTTCTGATCTGCGTGCCCGGATCACAAATTTCAATAGCGGTCCCGGTCGGGCAGGTTCCATTGACAGCAGTTTTCTTGATAAATGAACTATCGGTACGAATGCTGGCGTACGCGGTGGAGGTCACATTGTCTTTGACCCCGTAAAAAGATTGTTGCTGCGTATTGCCGACATCCCCCGTCCCGAGGTAACGACCTGTACCGACAAAAACAACTGGTGTTCCATTCAGCGTTGTGACTTGAGGCCTGGCCGTAATAGGCTGTGGATTGCCTGAGGGGTCTAAAAAAGTCGCCAGCAATTGTTTGCTGA
>SERZ01001905.1_pt1 | contig 10962 bp, 6 predicted proteins | sample 3171461 | NCBI WGS metagenome assembly SERZ01 (sample SAMN06051861, study PRJNA518727) | freshwater metagenome | biome: subpolar coniferous forest; feature: holomictic lake; material: water; isolation source: holomictic Lake 227, 6 m depth | place: Canada: near Kenora, Ontario | collected 2013-06-25... | reverse complement strand
CATCTACAATGAGTATTTTGGGTGCCAGCATCAATAAATCTTCAATGGTATTAGTAAACATACCAGTGTACCGCAATTTCTATTTGAATTATATTTAAATGTTTGTTACAGTTTTATGGGATTTAAGTCGTTGAATTAACGATGCTTTAATAAGCATCATGGCCAAGCCTTTAATAAATAATATGATTCTTCATGGCTTGATCCATTTTCTCATTTGGATTTTGCGCGACCAATAAATGGCAACTTTGTTACATTTGGATACATTTTATCAATTGAACAACGTTGGTTTTTAGGTTAAGTATCTGTAAAAGAGCCTTACTATTGCAAGATTTAAATTGGAAGGAGAGATTAAAATTCATCAAAATAGTAACATGCAGGATTAAGTTACCAATAAAATTGAAGACATTATGAACTTTTACAAAAAAACTATAGATGGAATAATGAAGAGATTAAAGCATATTATAAAAAAAAGATTGGTAGTCATTCACTGAATTTTAAATAGATTTTAATGATAAAACGGCTTTAACTCAATATTCAAGGACGTGTATAAGCGATAGTGTCATACACCCAATAGTGATGAAAGGAGTATGACGCACCATTTATAGTCCCGTATTTTTTTCCATAAGGTAACTGACTTCCAGTTCTCCAGGTTTTGCCTGATGTCCGTGCAAAACAACGCCACGGTGATTGGCTGCCAGGTGACGAACAATTTTGTAAACGTGTTCAATTTGATCGCCAGCTTCTGCCTTTGCTGCCAGTGCCGTCAGTTTTAGCGGTTGGTCGGCGTCTTTTAAAACGGTCAGTATATTACGTTGCAGGCTCAATAAGGTTTCAGCGGCTTTTTTTCCGGCCTCTACGCCGGGTTGGTTATAGGCATTAATGTTGACCAGTGTGGCATAAAAGCCTACGGCTCGCTCGAACAGGGCGATCAGTGCGCCAACAGTTTGGGGGTTAACGCGGGTAATGGTCAGGGTAATTGAATCCCGTTGATTCTCGTAGAGTGCTTGCCGGGTACCTTGCAAAAATCCGGATAAAAAATCACCGGCAGTGACCTCGGGTTCTACTTCGATTGAGGGGCCGTTTCGATCTTCCAGCACTTCTATAAAAATAGCGAAGAAGTTGGCAACGCCTTCCCGTAGTTGTTGTACAAAGGCATGCTGATCGGTGGAGCCTTTATTGCCATAGACGGCAATACCCTGATGTACTGTATTACCGGCCAAATCTTTTTCTTTACCCAGAGACTCCATCACCAATTGTTGCAAATAACGCGAAAACAGTAGCAGGCTGTCTTTGTAAGGTAAAACCACCATGTCTTTTTCGCCTTTACCCTTGCCTGCGTAATACCAGGAAAGCGCCAATAAAGCGGCTGGATTTTTTCTGATTTCCGGCACACGGGTGGCGGCGTCCATTGTTTTGGCACCGGCCAGCAAGGCGCGGACATCAATTCCCAGCAACGAGGCTGACAATAAGCCTACCGATGACATTTCAGAGGTGCGGCCACCGACCCAATCAAACATGGGAAATTCGGCAAGCCAACCTTCAATGCGCTCCAGTTCGTCCATTTTACTGCCCAACATGGTCACTGCAACGGCATGAGCCGGGAAGTTTAAGCCTTGTTGTTCGTAGGCGTGCTTTACTTCCAGCATGCCATTGCGTGTTTCCGGCGTGCCGCCTGATTTACTGGCGACAATAACCAGCGTGCTGATGAGTCGGTCTTTTAGACGGTTGAGGATGTGATCGATACCGGCAGGATCGGTGTTGTCGATAAAATGAATGGCCATCGGCGGAAAATCGGCGACCAAGGCTTCATCTACAAACTGTGGCCCCAGCGCCGAACCACCAATCCCGACAGAAAGCACATCGGTAAATTTGGAGGCCAGTGGTGGACGGATGGTGCCGCTATGCACTTTTTTTACAAAGGCTTCAATCTGATCCAGGTTGTCAATAATTTCATTTTTAAGCGCTGCCGGTGCCAGTTCCGGGTTACGCAACCAGTAATGACCCACCATCCGGTTTTCATCAGGATTGGCAATTGCTCCTTGTTCCAAGGCTGCCATATCCTTAAATGCCTGGGCAAATTTTGGCTCTAGGGATTCCACCATAAGGTCATCAAAGCGCATCCGGCTGACATCCAGATATAATCCCAAATCTTCGTTAAAATAAAGCCAATCCTGATAGCGTTGCCAGAGTTTTTGAGTATTCATAATGCCTGTATGCGTGACCTTGAAATGTTTAATAGAAATATAAGTGCATAATCCAGCACGGGTGCGGGTGGTTATTGTTTGATGTTACGCAAAAAGCGACAAAATTACCATGATGAATGTGAAGTTTTAGGTTTTTTTGAGTGCCGGGTCAATTAAAAACAAGGTAATGCTTGAAAAATGCGGCCACCCAATCTTTATTTTTTAACTTGAATGAGGCAATCCCAGATAAATCAAGATGTTTTCGTTAGTCGCGACGTGGGCGTCGCTCCCACTGTGGGAGCGACGCCCACGTCGCGACTATAGATCGTCATTTGGTTAGCTGTCTGGTCTAGCTATGATTTGAGCTTGTTTTACTTAACGCTTGAATTTGGATAGGCAATTATAATTTTTTGTATGGCTTCTCTGATATGTTGGGCATTGGTTTGGGGGTCACCCACGGTGCCTTTGCCAATACCCCGAAAAACGAGTTTTCGCGTCTTGGCATCTACAAAGTCAATAATGAGTGTGCCTTCGGTGTATTCTGATATGTTGGTGTATCCATCTGGATATCCACCCCAAGCACCATAAGGGCCGTAGCCATAACCATAGCCATAGCCAAAGTTACTTGATTGATAAGTGGCAAGCTTTTCTTGCGTGCTGACATGACGCAGTATATGCAAATCAGCATTATCAGCAACTTCACGCAGGCCACGCCCGGCAAGACTGCTTTGTAACGCCTCGCGATAGGCAATTTCACTGGAGGGCGAAAGCGGTGGCTCTTCAGTGGGATGCATAAGTGTATAGGTCTGGTATTTATTAAATGCGACTGAAGGGTCTGCGTCGGTTGTAACGGAAACTGCAGAGCAGCCCGCTAACCCCAAAATGACGGTGTAAAGGGTAAAACGTAAAAGTAATTTAAACATGTTGTTTTTCCGTTGTAGTCAGTGGTATTTGTTAAAAAGCCGCCATCAACACCTTCAAAAAGTGACGTGTTGTAGGGTATGTTGTGCGATCATCCGGTTTTCGTCGGTTGCTACGATCCATGCTGATACTGTTGAGCCTACGGTTGAAATACACGAAGCACAGGCTGCATTGGCTGAGTTGTTAAGCTCAAGTCCAAGCCACGCAGCCTGGTGGCTTATTTTTGCACGAATGATGGCAGAATGTTCGCCAATTCCACCGGTAAATACCAGCGCGTCAAGGCCGCCCAATGCGGCGGCTAACGAACCTATTTCTCGTCCGGTGCGATAAACGAACAACTCAATGGCTTCGTGTGCATGTGGGTCGTCGCTGGCAAGTAAGGTGCGCATGTCGTTGGAAATCCCGGAAACGCCCAGTAAGCCTGATTGATGGTAGAGGAGTTGTTCCAGAGCATGGGTGTCCATGTTGTGCCGATCCATAAGATAAAGCAACACGCCGGGGTCGATACTGCCGCAACGGGTTCCCATGACCAAGCCGTCCAGTGGCGAAAAACCCATGGTAGTGGCGATACTATGGCCTTTATTAAGTGCGCACAGGCTGGCACCGCTCCCCAAGTGGGCAACGATAATACGGGCCTCGGCGAGTGTGGGGTCAAGGGTGGGCAATACGGAGGCTATGTATTCGTAGGATAAACCGTGGAATCCGTAACGTCGAATGCCTTTATCAATAAAGCGTTGGGGCAGGGCAAAGCGTTGCGCGACAGGGGGCTGGGTGTGGTGAAACGCCGTATCAAAACAGGCTACTTGAGGTAACGATGGCATGATGTTCAGCAGCGCACGGATAGTTGCGAGGTTGTGCGGCTGATGAAGAGGTGCCAGCGGGATGAGCGTTTCCAATTCTGCCAGAACGGTTTCGTTAATCAGAACGGGAACCGAGTAGTGTTGGCCGCCGTGGACAACGCGATGGCCCACTGCCAGCAAGATGCCGTCTGCGAAATAAGCCCATAGCCAGTCGAGAATGAGGTTGATAGCACTTGCGTGATCGTGGGCTTCGTTTATAGAGAGTTTTCTATCTATCAATACAAAACCCAAGTGATTTTGTACTCTGAAGTCGGGCTGGTTGCCGATGCCGTCAATTTGTCCGGACGTATTGGCAACCAGCTGTGTTGATGATGCATCCTGTTGGTAAATGGCAAACTTGATGCTTGATGAGCCCGCGTTGATGACCAGTAGGTATTTATTCATTCATTGAGCCGGATTTACGTTAAATTTAATTTTTCTGAACATCAGGTTCCTTCACGGTTACGCAAGTTATCGGGCATATAATTGCGATCCCCCAAGCTTTCCAGCATCGGTCCGTGAATATCGAATTTGACAATACTTAACGAGGCTGCCTGTGCGTCGATTCGATCGCGGTAGCGGCCAAGATCAATCCCCATCAGGCTACAGAGGATAATGCGTATCGTGGCCTTATGCGATACCACCAACACATTACCACTTGGGAAGCCGGACTCGATTTCGGTGATGATCGGGAGTGCGCGACTGGCTACCTGAACAGCTGTTTCCCCGTTGGTTGGCGGATTCCAGGCGGGTTCTGTCAACCAGCGTATGTAATCTTGTTCGTAGCGTTGCTTAACGTCTGCCTGTTCGCGGCCTTCCCACGCACCGTAACCGATTTCACGAAGTCCGTCCCTGAGTTGCATGGGCAAGCCCACCTCATTGCACAAAGGCAGTGCCGTTGCGATGGTTCTTTTCATCGGGCTGACATAAATAGCCGTCCAGGGTATTGAGTGATAAGCTTTTGCGAAAGCTTGCGCCATAAGGTGTCCTTCTGGCGTCAATTCCGGATCCATTGTGCCGCAATAGGTGCCGCGTTGACTGTGCTCTGTTTCACCATGGCGTAACAAATAAATTTTCAGGCTCATTTCAAGAATCCCGGTTCATTAACGGGCAACTTGACCGGTACGGCATGCACATTCCAAATCTCATCGCAATATTCGCGAATTGCCCGATCAGAAGAAAATTTTCCGGCTCTGGCCGTATTCAGGATTGACATGCGTGTCCAGCGTTCCGGATCTTTCCAAACAGCGGTCACTTGATCCTGACAGGCCACATAATCTGCGTAATCGGCCAACACCAGAAAGGGGTCATGCTGGCATAGATTATCCACCAAAGGCCGAAATACTTCGGTGTCGCCATGCGAAAAATGACCGGAAGAGATAAGGTGGATGACTTCGGACAATTGCGGATTTTTTTCGATAGTGGTCGCTGGATGATAACCGTCGTGTTGAAGTCGAACGACTTCTTCTTCGGTTAGCCCAAACAGAAAGAAATTATCGGCACCGACTTCTTCACGAATCTCGACATTGGCACCATCAAGGGTGCCGATAGTCAAGGCACCGTTTAGGGTAAATTTCATATTGCCGGTGCCGGACGCTTCTTTGCCCGCCGTGGAAATTTGCTCGGATAAATCAGCCGCCGGATAAATCACTTGGCCGTTTTGGACATTGAAGTTGGGAACAAAAGCTACTCGCAGGTATTTATTCACATCCGGATCATTATTGACCACCTCGCCGACGGCGTTGATAAGCTTAATAATACGCTTGGCCATAAAATAACCGGGCGCTGCCTTGCCACCGAATATAAATGCCTGCGGCGGAATACGAAGTGCGGGATTATGCTTAAGTCGACAGTACAAGGTGATAATGTGCAGCACATTAAGATGCTGACGCTTATATTCATGGATACGCTTAATCTGAATATCAAACAACCAGGTAGGATCCAGTTCTATGCCGGTATGGTTGCGTATGTAAGCGGCGAGTTTTTGCTTGTTCGCTTGCTTGACGGCACGCCATTCATGACGAAATGCGGCATCATCGACAAAGGCTTCAAGTTTCTTGAGTTCATTGGTCTGTGTAAGCCAGTTATCGCCAATCGAGCGAGTGATTAAGTCGCTCAATTTGGGATTGGCCAGTGCCATAAAACGGCGTGGTGTTACCCCGTTGGTTTTGTTACTGAAACGCTCAGGCCATAGTTCGTAGAAATCTTTTAGCACGCTTGTTTTTAGCAATTCGCTATGTAACGCAGCAACGCCGTTAATGGCATGACTGCCAACACAGGCGAGATGTGCCATGCGCACATGCTTGTCGCCAGTTTCATCAATCAGTGACAAACGGGCTACGCGCTGATCGTCGCCCGGATAACGCCGACGAACTTCATCAAGAAAACGGCGATTGATTTCGTAGATAATTTCCAGATGCCGCGGCAGGAGTTCACTAAATAAAGGTAACGTCCAGGTTTCCAGGGCTTCCGGCAGCAAGGTGTGATTAGTATAGCCAAACGTTTTATAAGTGATGAGCCAAGCTTTGTCCCAATCAAACTGATGCTCATCCACCAGTATCCGCATCAGTTCGGCAACGGCAATTGAAGGATGGGTGTCGTTGAGTTGGACGGCGAACCGGTCAGAAAAGCGGGTGAGAGGTTGTCCGGTAAGCTTGAGTATATGCAGCATATCTTGTATGGAACAAGAAACGAAAAAGAATTGCTGCGCCAAACGGAGCTTTTTTCCGGCTTCAGGTTCGTCATTGGGATACAGCACTTTAGTCAGCGTCTCGGAAATAACTTTATCGCCCACCGCCTGATAATAATCACCGGTATTAAAGGCTTTAAAGTCAAAAGATTCACAGGCCTCGGCACACCAAAGACGCAGGGTATTACAGGTATTAACGCGATAACCCGGCACCGGAGTATCAAAAGCCACGCCTTTAACGACATGGTGCGGTATCCAGCGCATCCGAAGAACCCCTTGGTGGTCATGGTAACTCTCGGAATGGCCGCCAAGATTGACGTAATAGGCGAAATCGGGTTTGGCAATTTCCCAAGGATTACCGTTGCGCAACCACTTGTCGGTGATTTCCACTTGCCAGCCATCATGAATTTCTTGGTCGAAAATCCCGAATTCATAACGGATACCATAACCAATCGCTGGTCGCTCCAGGGTTGCCAGTGAGTCAAGATAGCAGGCGGCAAGTCGCCCAAGACCCCCATTACCCAAGCCGGGTTCCTCTTCAAGGGCAATCAGATCATCAAGGTTTTTACCAAGCTCCGCTATCGCTACACGAATTTCCTGTTCGATACCCAGGTTTACCAGACTACTGCCGAGTTGAGGCCCGATAAGAAATTCGGCAGATAAATAGCACGCTATCTTTTCAGAGCCAATATCGGCTATATAGGTTTGCAGCGAGTGACTCCATAAATGCTGTAGCCGGTCCCGCACGGCCAGTGCCAAGGCTTTGTAATAGGCTTGCTCAGTAGCTGCTTCCGGCAACCTGCCCAGACTATAGATTAAATGATCAAGAACCGCTTGTTTGAGGGCAGGGGTACTTAAACTGGTACGAATGTCATCCCGTACAGGCCGGGTCTCATCTTTTAACGTGCTGCCCACTGTCTTGCTGCTGGTTGCCATGATGGTATCCTTAGTAAGGCCATTGCCACTGGTCGTCTTCCGGTCTGTCTGTGCCATGTTCATAAGCGTAATTACGGCATTCGATTTGTTGATCACGCAGCTTTTCTTTAACATGAGCGCCCGATATTCGCAGCGCAGGAATACGATCAATCGCATCAATGGCCAGACTGAAACGGTCGGTTTCGTTTTGAATCGCCAATTCCAACGGCGTGTTGATGCTGCCCTTTTCTTTGTAACCGCGTACATGCAAGTTATTGTGATTGTTACGGCGATAAGCGAGTCGATGAATTAACCATGGGTAGCCATGAAAATTAAAAATAACCGGTTTATCCACGGTAAACAAACTGTCAAAATCACGATCAGAAAGACCATGCGGATGTTCGCTGCTGGGCACCAATTTGTAGAGATCCACTACATTGATAAAGCGAATTTTAAGGTTCGGAAAGTTTTCACGCAGCAATACGGTTGCAGCCAGTGCTTCTTTGGTGGGAATGTCACCCGCGCTGGCCATAACCAGATCCGGTTCAAAGCCGTCATCGTTGCTGGCCCACTCCCAGATGCTAATGCCCTTGGTGCAGTGTTTAATGGCGGCGTCCATATCCAGGTATTGCAGATGCTTCTGCTTGTCGCATACAATCACATTGATGTAGTTGGTGCTTTTCAGGCAATGGTTGGCTACTGAGAGCAGACAGTTCACGTCCGGCGGCAGATAGATACGGGTAACAGACGGACTTTTGTTCACGACCAGGTCGATGAAGCCGGGATCCTGATGGGTAAAGCCATTGTGATCCTGCCGCCACACGGTAGAGGTGATCAACAGGTTGAGCGATGATACCGCCGCCCGCCAAGGCACGTCCTTGGACATGGCTAGCCATTTGGCATGCTGGTTGAACATGGAATCGATCACATGCACAAACGCTTCGTAGGTGGAAAAGAAGCCATGGCGGCCGGTCAGCAAATAACCTTCCAGCCAGCCTTCCAGCGTGTGTTCGGACAGCATTTCCATTACCCGGCCGTCCGGCGACAGTTCGCCGCCGTCGGCATCTTCCGGCAAATAATCTGCCAGCCAGGTTTTCTTGCTGGCCGCATAAATGGCATCCAGCTTGTTGGAGCTGTTTTCATCGGGGCCGAACACGCGGAAATTGTTCATGTTGCCGCTCATAATGTCGCGCAGGAATTTGCCCAGCGGAGGCGTGTTCTCAGCCGAGACTTTGCCAGGACTTTCCAATGCCAGCGCATAATCCCGAAAATTCGGCTTTCTCAGTGCCTTGCGCAGCAGGCCACCGTTAGCGTGAGGATTCGCGCTCATGCGCCGTGTGCCTTTGGGCGCTAATGCCTTAAGCTCGGGGATCAATTTGCCGGTCGAATCAAATAATTCTTCGGGTTTATAACTGCGCAGCCAGTCTTCCAGCTGTTTCAAGTGCGCAGGATTTTCTTTCATCCCGGCAAGAGGCACTTGGTGTGAACGCCAAAAGCCTTCGACTTTGTGTCCGTCCACTTCTTTAGGCCCTGTCCAGCCTTTTGGACTGCGTAATATAATCATCGGCCAGCGGGGTCGCAATGGGATACCGGTGCGGCGTGCTTCTTCCTGAATGCGTTTAATTTCCAGTACACATTCTTCGAGAACGCCCGCCATCAGTTGGTGCATGGTTTCGGGGTCACTGCCTTCTACAAAATAAGGTGTATAACCATACCCCTGAAACAGGTGCTCCAGTTCCGCGTGTGAAATGCGTGACAAGAGCGTCGGATTGTTGATCTTGTAACCATTAAGATGCAATATCGGCAATACCGCGCCATCACGTATCGGATTTAGGAATTTATTGGAATGCCAGGAAGTTGCCAGCGGTCCGGTTTCCGACTCGCCGTCGCCCACTACCACAGTCACCAGCAAATCGGGATTGTCAAAAGCGGCACCGTAGGCATGGGACACGCTGTAGCCCAGTTCGCCGCCTTCATGGATGGAGCCTGGTGTTTCGGGCGTGCAGTGACTGCCGATACCGCCTGGAAAAGAAAACTCCTTGAAGAATTGCAAGAGACCCTCTTCATCTTCACCTTTGTTGGGGTAAATTTCTGCGTAAGTGCCTTCGAGATAAACAGGAGCCAACACGCCCGGTGCACCGTGGCCTGGCCCTGCCAGAAATATGGCATCAAGACCGTACTTGTTAATGAGTCGGTTTAAATGAATATAGGTAAAGCTGAGGCCAGGACTTGAGCCCCAATGCCCCAACAGCCGATTCTTGATATGCTCGGGCTTTAGCGGCTCTTTTAATAAGGGATTATCCCGCAGATAAATCATGCCGGCGGCCAGATAAGTACAGGCACGCCAATAGGCATTAATCAGGTGCAGTTCATCCGGATTGAGTGGTGCGGAAACTATCAATTGTTCAGATGTGGTCATGGGGTCATTCTCTTGAGTGTGATAGATTCATAGCTTAACTTAATAGTTAAGAACAGTCGGTCAGTGGTACAGGGTTGCATGATTGTCCATAGCGATTGTGACAACAGTATTAATTTTAAAGGGGAGCTGAATAATAACGTGTTTTTTCGATAAAAAATACAACCCGGTGAAATCCGTATAATCAGCGCCATCCATGCTCTATGATCGAAGTCAACGGTGACTGGGTAATTCCGAAATAACTTGATATCATTCGGCTTCGAGCGTTTTGCGTGCTTCAGCTAACATCTTGAGTTGGGCTTCGGTTAGTTCGGGAAATTCGAGATCGAGATCCTGTAGGGTCGAGGTGATAATGTCGGCAACCAAGGCACGCGTCGCCCATTTGTTGTCGGCGGGAATAATATACCAAGGTGCCCATTCTGTGCTGGTGGCGTTAATGGCGTCTTCATAAACTTCCATGTAGTCATCCCAGTGCCCGCGTTCCGCAAGATCGGCGGTCGAAAATTTCCAGTTTTTCTCAGGGCGCTCCAAGCGTTCCATGAAGCGTTCCTTTTGCTCTTTTTTGGAAACGTTCAGGAAAAATTTTAGGATCACCGTGCCATTGCGGTGCAGATGACGTTCAAAGGCGTTGATGTCTTCGTAGCGATTCTCCCAGAATGACTTGCCTTTTTTTCCATCGGGCAGATTTTTGAGCAACTCGGGATGAACCTTAACCACCAGCACGTCCTCGTAATAAGAACGGTTGAAGATACCGATTCGACCTCTTTCCGGCAGACTTTTCATATAGCGCCAGAGAAAGTTGTGATCCAAATCCTCGTCTGAGGGTTTTTTAAAGCTAAAAACCTGGCAACCTTGTGGATTGACGCCCGACATGACGTGTTTGATCGTGCCGTCTTTGCCCGCTGCATCCATCGCTTGAAAAACAATTAACAAAGAATAACGGTCATCTGCGTAAAGCAGTTGCTGTACCTGAGTTAAGTCTGTCAGGTTCTGTTGCAG
>SERZ01001903.1_pt1 | contig 10970 bp, 8 predicted proteins | sample 3171461 | NCBI WGS metagenome assembly SERZ01 (sample SAMN06051861, study PRJNA518727) | freshwater metagenome | biome: subpolar coniferous forest; feature: holomictic lake; material: water; isolation source: holomictic Lake 227, 6 m depth | place: Canada: near Kenora, Ontario | collected 2013-06-25... | reverse complement strand
GGCCAGGAACCTGGTGACCGACACGGCTAGCGTTACGAGTTCCAGGATTACGGTGTATCCTACCCCGAAAGGCGATGTGTTGCTGATCGGCACGTTCGATTGATGTTTTGCAGTCTTCGCAACCCCCGGCATTAGCCGGGGGTTTTTGTTTTTCTGGTCCAAAGTCAGGCGGCTACGAAACGCTTTCGTTTTTGTTGCGACCGGGAGGGGTGGTGGTGGCATATCCCACTTTCGGTGCGCTTCCCGGGACGGCGGGTATACGGCGTGGTGCCGGTGCTGATTCCAGACTGGGCGCACGGTCTCAAGCCAGAGCGGGGGGCGCTTTTTGCCATGCGCTGCCGTGTCTAATAATCTACTAAAAGCCATGTCCGTCCTGCCGCGCCTGTGACAGCCGATGGGGCTCAACTGGCCCGACGATCGCGTCGTTGACCCTGCGGTTGCCGACCTTGAATACCAAACCGAAGTCGCCGAGTGGACGAACGCCGACACCATCAACATTCACGGCGGCGGCCAAGCCCAGCACGGCGGCTTCATCTCGGAGAATCTCCCGCACCCGCTCCCATCCCGGCTCCTGGAAGGCGTGGGCCAGGAGCGCGGAGGTGTCAAGGACGTGGGTGACTTGGGCCATTCCTGGAGGTCGTCCTGCATTCGCTGCTGGACCAGTTCCGCCACGGCATCCTCGCCCGGCTTCAAGAAGGGCCGGCCAATCCCGAGGAGTTTCTCGGCCCGTTCGCCGCGCGGGCTGTGTTTCTGAACGAACAGCATGCCGGGGCCGGAAACCTGCCAGTCGAGCGCGGTGCCGGGCTTCAGGTCCAGCAGCCGCGCCAGCGCATCCGGGATTTTGACCGTATTGTCGGCGGACATTGTCGTTGTCATGGTGGCAAGATGCCGTCTGGGGAGGGGTCTTCAAGGCACAAATCGGTGGCAAGCAACTGGCATGGTGCCCGAGGCGGGAAGTGGGGGTCAATGGCGCGGCCTTTGAGCCGTAGCGCAGGTTTCCCAACCGGCTGTATCGCCGGCTTCTTAGTCGGCAGGGCGTGGGGAATTTAAACCCGCATACTTCGCCCGGCCTGGGGCCGGGCGGGCAACATTGTTATCGGCTGAGCGGGTGGGCTGCGGTTTGGGGTAGCGGTTAGTGCGACGGTTTGTCGTTCGTTATTGGTTCCACTGTGCTTTTGAGGCTTCTTAGGCTGGTCTCGTGGTGCTTGGAAATTTGGACCAGGATGCTGAGTTGTTCCAGCATGCGGTCGATTTGCGCTTGTTGTTCGCTGATTTTGTTGGTGGCGTTGGTGACGCTGTGGTTCGCCTCGCTTAGTTTGGCGGTCAGTTGGTCGATACGCTTAAGCAGATCGGTTTTTGTGTTCTGGGCTGCCGTCTGGATTTCCGCCAGGTGTTCTTCGTTTTGTTTATTATCGAGCGCGGGTAAAACCTTTTCGTTGAGAATCCGTTTGAGGGCTTCGATGGCGCCGTTGTGCTTGTTATCCACCTCGGCCGTTATTTGGGTGGTGGTGTTGGTAACTGCGGCGAGCATTTTCCCGATTTCTGTTTTTGTGCTGTCGATGCGGCTTTCCATGCGCGATGCGCGCTGCTGCAGCGCATTGGCGTTTTGGCGCGTTTTGCCGAATAACCAGGCGGCGGTCGGGAGGTTGGCGAGCGCCAGCAGCAAGGCCAGGGTAGCAACCAGGTGATGGCTTTTGCTGGGCTTGGGTATTGTTTGCGGGTGGGGCGGTGGAGGGCCGGCGTGGGGTTCGCGGACGATCTCGGACATGCGCGGTTTTTGCGGCGGTTTGATTTCGGTTGGCACGGGGGTTAGCGTCGGCGTGGGCGGTTGTGTTTCCATGTCGCTGGGGGCTTGAGGGGGAATATGAGTTGGCGTGTTCATGAGAAAATTGCGCTGGATATCCCGGCCTTTAGGCCCGGGAGGAAAGCACTGGTTAGGGGTTCGTAATTGTAACCGTGGTGGGGTTGTAGTTTGGAGCCGCAACGGACGGATAGCTTGGTGCCCGGGTCGGTTTTGAATTGTACCGCTTGTTGTTCCTGGGCGGCGTATGGGAGGCTGACGGTGAACGGTGAGAACCGTAGTGGGGTCGGGGTAGCGCTGCTTAGGGCGCTTTCCCATGCGCGTGCGCCCCCATCGGCTTTTGCCGGGGCTTTCACTTTTGTTGGTATGGGCGCTGGCATCGTTCTTTTCTTAAGCCTGGGTTTCTAGGCCGTGGTCTGAGTTACTGCTTAAGCGGCTTCGGTATTTGTGGACGATGAATTTGTGCCCGCTCCAGCTGTAGTCGCCACCGTCGCTGGTTTCGATAGCATATTCGTGGCCGAGTTCGCACCATGCCCGCCGTTCTCCGAGTTGGTTGGAGGCGCGGTTGCAGTTCCAGTCGTCGAACAGGATGACGGCCCCTTCGCTTACCATGTTTTGGGCGAAGAGCGGTGTTACTGCGTCACGGGTTGATTGGTAGAGATCGCAGTCTACGTGGAGCAGCCCGAACCGTTTGTTGGGGTCGATTTTCCCGGCGGTTTCGGAGAACCAACCGCTGTGGACGACGATTCGTTCGTTGGGTAAGTAGCGCCGGCATTTTTCTCGGAGGGAGGCCGCGCTGATTCCGTGTAAGGTCCCTTCGGCCCACGCCCCGCTTTGCACGTGCATAGCCGCTTTGTCCACGTCGCTTTTGGCTTCGGGCATACCTGCAAAGCTGTCCAATAAGTGCAGCTCCCCTGGGTGGCGGAACGAGGCCATGGCGGCGGCTAGCACGCTTGCCGTGCGGCCGCTCATGGTGCCGAATTCTATCACCTCTCCTGCTACCGCCGCTCCTTTGATGTATTCGATGGCGCGCACCAGCGCGTCGGCGATCGCTTGGTGGCTCCTAGCTTGCGCTCCGTAGTGCATTTGTTCGGACCGTGATACCCGGCCGCTTAGCTCGGGCACGGTGCGTAGTGGGTCGTGGAGGAAGCGGCGTTCAAAGTCCATGCCTTGCCGCAGGAAGTTGATGAGGCGGGTGCCTAGCCAGGGCTGCGTACGGTGTTCGTATTCGCGTAGCCCGACGGCTAATCGTTTGGTTAGGCCGCTGCTTAGTGTGGGTGATTGGTTTTGCATTGCGTTGTGTTGCCGCCTCGGCCGTCAGGCTGTAGCCGGTGACGGGTTTGGTTTTAATTGGTTCCGTTGAGCTTTTTGAACAGGTCGGCGTTGTCGGTGGCTTCGGGGGCGGATTTGTTTTGGGCGCTGGGTTTTGGGCTGGGCTTGGTTTTCGGCGCGTTTTGTTTGCTTTGTTCCTGTTGGATAAATTCCTCGGCATCCAGTTTTTCGATGCGGTCAATGGTTTGGCTTATTTCCCGTTGGACTGCTTCTTGTTTGGCTTTGGTGTCCGCTTCCTTCAGCTCGGTTTGCAGGCGGGCCTTGGTGTCCATTTCTTTTTGACGGCGGCGGGCGAGTTGCTCGAGTTTTGCCGCTTTGGCTTCAGCATTGGCTTCTTTGGCATTCTTTAGTCCGGCGTCGTTGAGGGGTCGCGGATCGGTCCACATTCTGGCGTCGGGCCCCGCGCCCAGAATGTTGTCCGAGTTGGCGAGGAAGTCGTCGGGTTGGAGAGTGGCGATCTCCGCGTATTTTTGCTCGGGAGTGAGCACAATCGTGGGGGTGATCAGGATGGTGAGGTAGCTGACATTCTTCTGGTTTTGTTGGTTGCGGAAAGCTTTGCCGAGGAAAGGGATGTCTCCCAGCCAGGGCACTTTGGTTCGGGAGCGATCGATTTGGTTTTGGCGCAGACCAGCAATGATGATCGTGTCGCCGGAATTGATGGAAAACTCACCCGAGTACGCGCGGCCGCTGGTCTGCGGCACACTGCGGGTGACGCCGTTGTTTACGGAGGTGGGGACGAAGCGGTCGAGCTGGCTTATGGATAGGGCGGTTCCGAGTTTGAGGCGGTTGTCCGATTGGATGCGGGGCAGCAAATTCAAGGTTGTACCAACCTCCACAAATGAGGTTTGGTCATAACTATTGCCGTTGCCGCTGCCCGATGCGGTTCCCGTCGCGCCCGAGCCGCCGATGTACGGTATCTTGGTGGTGGCGGTGAACGCGACTTCGCGGTTGTTGGCGGTTAGGGCGGAGGGTTCGGCGACGGCTTCGGCGCTGGAGTCTTGCGCGAAGAAGTTCAGTACGGCCTGCAGGTTGGGTTTCATTACGATCGAGGACATGGGGGTTTTGATCAGGTCCGTGAGTTGCGAAAGTGTGTTGCCGGTGGTGGTCGCGCCGGTGCCGGTGCCGGTGCCGGTGCCGCCGGTGCCATCGGTTTGCGGGCCCAGCGAGAAGCTGAGGCCGTTCTGGAGCGTGGAGGCCCAGTCCACGCCCATCTTTTGGATCGGGTTGGCCGTGGTGGCGTAAATCCGGGCGACGATGTAGATGTTCGGATTCTTTTCGCCGTCGACGATGTCCAGGTACTCCTTTAGCCGTTTGTTGGCGCTCCGGGTGCCGTAGAGGATGAGGACTTGTTTTTCCGCGTTGTAGTAAACGCGGTTATCGGTGTCGTCTTCTTTCACGATCTCTTTGACGGTGTCGACCCAGCTGGTGTCAGGGGTGAAGCTGGACGCGCTGGAGGAGATGGCGACTTTGCTCTGGGCCTGGCTGCCGCCCGCGCCGCCACCCGAGGAGCCGCCGCCACCACCCGAGCTGTTGGCATTTATGTCCTGCCCGCCGGTGCCGCCGCCGGCGAATTTGTCGAGGAAGTTGTCCTTGAGTTTGTGAACGTAGGTGTCGATCTGATTGGTGTAGCGGCGCACACAGTTCAGACCCGATTGGTCCCAAAGCTCGAGGGCTTTCATTTTGAGCAATTGGTTCAGGAACTCGCGCGGCTGGGGTTCAATCATGTTGACCGAAATAATGTCATCCCCGATGGAATTGAGCGACGCGTTGTCTTCGAGGTAGTTAATCCCGCTTTCTTTGGCGAGCAGCTTGATAACACTGGCCAGCGGCACGTCCTCCATCACCAGGTAGCGCTCTTCGGCTTTGGCTCCGGATTTTGGGTCGGGCGGTGTTTCGACGGTGATTAGCGTAACGTCGGTGGGCCGGCGGTTGGTTGTTTCCACCGCGTTAGCTAGTGATGCCGTAGCGCCGCAGAGGGCGATTACTCGTATGATTTTGCCAATTGAGTTCATCGGTTAGTTCAATTTTATATTAGAAGTCGGTGATTAGGCTTAGCGCTTTCTTTAGGGAGAAGATTCCTTTGTTAACTCCGGTTATCGCCACTTCGCCGATTGGTATGAAATTGCAGGTCTTGCGTGCTACTTCCTCGATTTCGGCCGTTTTGCCGCGTTGGCTGATGCTTTCGCGGATTTCTTTGCTGATGGCGATGGTTTCGAGAATCATTTTGCGGCCTTGGAAGCCGCGGCGGCAGTACACGCAGCCGTCCGGATTGTGGGTGAATATTTGGTCGAGCAGCTCCAGGCCCGAAAGGCTGCGGACAATGTCTTTGTCGTCGTCGGTGGGCCGGTAGGTTTGGCGGCAGTTTTCACAAAGCTGCGGCAGCAGGCGTTGCGCGGTGATCAGGCGCAGCGATTGGGCCATCTGGAAGGGTTCAATCCCCAGGTCAATGAGACGGGGAATGGCCAGCGCGGCCGAGTTGGTGTGGAGCGTCGTCAGCACCAGGTGTCCGGTATTGGCGGCGGCGGTGGCAATTTTGGCGACTTCGGGGTCCCGAATTTCGCCGACGAGGATTACGTTCGGGGCCATCCGCAACAAACTGCGGAGGCCGCGGGCGAAGTCAAATTCGATGGTGGGGTTGATCTGGGTTTGGCTGACTCCCATGATTACCGTTTCGATGGGATCTTCGAGGCTGACGACATTCATTGCGCTCCGGTCTAACTCCTGAATGCCGGCGTAGAGGGTGGTTGTTTTTCCCGAGCCCGTGGGTCCGGTAACAATGATGATGCCGGAGTCCATGCCCAGCGCGGAACGGAAATAGCGCAGGTGCTGCGGTTCCATGCCGACGCGCTCCAGGCTCGCGAATTTGCCGCTGCCCGTCAGAATACGCAAGGTGGCCTTTTCCTCCTGGTTGCGGGACGCGTCGTTTACGGGAATCGTGGCGACGCGAATTTCGATCGGCGTCTTGCGGATCATGAGGCGCAATTTGCCGTCCTGGGGAAAACGCCGTTCATTGATGTCCAAAGAGGCTTTGACCTTGATGAGGTTGACGAGCGCGCGGCCGGTGTTTTTGGACAAGCCTTGAAACCAGGGGGCGAGGACACCATTGATGCAGAGCCGGATTTGGTAGCTGCGCTCCATCGGTTCAATGTGAATGTCGGAGGCGACGTTCTGCACTCCCTGGAAGATTACGGACTGGAAGAGGTTGCCGATATTGATTTGCCCCTCTTCTTTGTCCACTTCGAGGGAAAGCCGTTGGGGATCGATGACTTCCAGATCGCCGGCTTCGATGGGGCTATCGTCCGTTTGTTCGGTGGTGTTGGTGGTGGAAGCGCGGAGCCGCTGCTGAATCGCAATATCTTCGTAGGCTTGGTAATCTCTTGCCGCAATTTTGAAGATCTGGAGAATGATGCCGTTCTCGCGCAGGCGGTCGGAAAGGTTATCCAGATGCTGCCAGTGGTCGATGTGGTCGACGTGGCAGATTTGCATGACGTTGGTATCGTTCCAGTAGTTGATGAATCCCTGGATCTGTTTGAGGAACTTTTCCCCTACGGCCGTATGTTGGAGAAAGCCGCGGTGAAGTAACGGCGCCATGGTGTGGTTGTTATCCTTGGCGGCGTACCACGTGTCCCAATCCGCGGGCAGTTTGAGCGCGTGGTTGCCGTTTACGATCGCTTCCAGGAGCGGGGCGACTTCCGGCTCGTGCCCGCCTTGCTGCTGTTGCCACAGTATCCATTCGGCTTTTTGCCGGGGTGGTACGGAGGCGATATCGACGTTGGTGGTGCCCGGTTTGTATTCGTAGGTCGTTTCCCAAGCCTGCTTGAATTCACGGTATTTTTGGTAGGTCACCAGGACGGTTTGCTGGTTGTGGGGGTGAATGCAGGACGGCAGTGGCGTAAACGGGTCGTAATGGGCGGTGAAAACCGCCGGCCCACATACGCCGATGGGGATGTGCCCGTTGAGCTCGTTAGGCCAGTGAAGGGCTTCGGCTTTGATGAGTGTTGTTTTGGCCGGCTTGGTGGTCAGGGTGTCCGAGGCGATGGGTATGGGTATGGGTAGCCGTTTGATCAGGAACGAGATAAAGTCCCCTTCGCTGGTTTCAGGGTTCTGGGCGAAATAGTCGACCGGTACCGCCAAGGTCAGGGGGGGCTTGGGCGTGCCTTTATATTCGGTGTAGGCCGTAAGCGTATCTCTTAGTTCCGGGGTCATCAGAAAATAGCGCTGGCAGCCCCGGTCTTTCGGCCGGGGAGGAGAGTGCTGGTTGTTGGTTCTGGCTGGTTTGTTGGGATCAACGAGCGGACGGTTTTGTTTAGGATCCGCGCTGGGTAGCCTGCCCGCTTACGGGGTTGGTGTCCGCGGTGGTTGGGGGCATGGGGGGTTAAGTTGGTTTTGGCAGCCGGTGGTCCGGTGCGTTGGGCGGGAGTTGCTTGGGGATTACCCTGTGGCTGAGGGGACCCGTCTCCCATCGGTGGGAGGGGGCCCGTTGTTTCGTGCGCCGCAACGTTGTTTGTTGGCCACGCTGGCGGCCCACTCGGACCGTAAGTGCGGCTGCTTTTGTTTCCACGCGCGGGCCGCCCGGCTTTCGTCGGGGTGTTCAGGTTTGTTGGTCGGCGCGTTGGCATTTATGTTTTCTCACCCGCTTCGGTTTTTCGGCCGCAGTCTGTGAGGCGGGTTTGGCTGGCAGCGGTTTAGGGTTGCTTGGTTCCTTGCGAAATATCTTTCAGTGCTTCTTTGAGCAAGGAATTGAGTTTGGAGGGGGTTTTGCTTTCTGGTGGTCCTTTTTTTGTGGTGCCGGGTTTGCCGGCGGTGGGGGCGGGTTTGCCGGCTGTGGGGCCGGATTTGCCGGCCGTGGCGGGAGCCTTGTTGTCCGTCGTTTCGGCGGATTTTTTGGAGCTGGATCCGGAGGAGGTCATCGACAGTTGGCGTTCGTTGCCCAGGGCGCGGGTTTTGAGGTCTCTTACCTTTTTTACGTCCTGAAACTTGAGGCTGGCTTCCGTTTTGGACGTACCTTCCGGCCAAAATACGGGAGTTTGTCCGCGCAGCCCGATGAACCATAGCCGGGTGTTGCCCAGGGCGATCGATGATTTCTCCAGGTTGTAGTCGGTGATGTCGGAATTGCGGTCCATGACATCAGGGCAGCTTTCCAGCGTGTACACCTTCTGCATCGCGTCGCCTTGGATTTGCAGAATGCAGACTTCTTTCGTTGTCCCTTTGTGGGTGGTCCACCGGGCCACGCTCAGAATGTCGTAGGTTTCCGGGATCGCCTCGTTCTTCTTAGCCGAGGCGGCTGCGGACATGATGACGACGGCCTTGAAAGGGTTGCGGAGCGTGGTCCATTCCTCCAGTTTGGTGGCGCCGGGCCGTTTTTTGGCGGCCGGGGTGGGCGGCACGGTCGTGGGGGCTGCCGGGGGATCGGGGGTTTCAGCCGCGCAATGCAGCAAGCCGATCAGTCCGGTTAGGCAGAGCAGTAATTGCAACCGTGGCAGTCGGCTGGCTTTGTTTGTAAGTGGATTCATGGCATGGCACAGGCGCAAAACGTGTGGTTAGCGTTTTTTGGGGGTTGGTTTTGGCCCCGCGGTTGACTCCTTGTCTTTCTTGGTTTCGATGACCGGTATTTTGGTGATCAACACGGCGGTGACGTTGTCTTCGTCGACGCGCAAAGTGGCGGGCCGCACATCGATTTTGGCAAAGCTGAAGTAGGGCATGCGGTCCCAGACTTCCATTAAGAGCCGGCCGAGGTTTTGGTATCGGGTTGCCAGGCTTAGCATCAGGATGTTTTCGTCGTGGCGGATTTGCAGGTTCTGGGCGCCGCCGCTGGCCAGCAGGTTCTGAATGTTTTCGGCGGTGGTGATGGCAATGGTGCGGCGGGTTTCCTCGTTGTTGGCCAAGGTGCGGTCAATGTTCTTGTAGCGGCTTAAGTTGACTTCGGCATTGAGCGCCGTCTGTTGCATGTTATGCACTTGCCGGATGCCGGTTTGATAATTGATTTGCTGCTTGCGCAGCTTGCTGGCCCATACCAGTGGGGTTGTGATCAGCGTGGCAAGCAGCAACGTTACGATCAGCAGCGCCCTTTGCGTGTGTTTGGTCATACGTGGGTTTATTTGAAGGCCGGATTGATGCGTTGTTTAAGCGACTTGGCTGACGTTTCCGCGGTCGTTGCCGTTTCGGCTGGGGCGGTTCGGACCGCCGCCTCCGCGTTCTTTTTTTCCGGCGACGGCTCGCTGGGCTTGAGTTGTAGGTTGATCGAGTACAGCTCGCCGCGGGTGGTGCGCATGCCGGCGTCTTGCGGCGTGACGGTGGTGTTTAAAATGGCCGGCGAGAAGGCGAACCCTTCGGGGGCGGGAAAAAGGTCGCCGGCCAGGAGCTGCCGGTTGAATTCCTTCGCGTCGGGGATCTTGTCCAGTTCGCTGATTTCAATGATCGCGGCGAGGTGTAGTCCGTTGGTGCGGTCCAGCGTGAGGGTGCGAATTTGCTGGCGTTGGTTTACCAGGTTGGGAACCCACAGCAGCAGCCCGTCGGGCCGGATGTTATCGGCGAGCAATGCGGCCGCCGCTTTTTCGTATTCGATTTCGTTTTTATAGATAGTCTCACGTTCCTTGGCGATTTTGGTTCGCTCTTCGATGACCGCAACCTCGCGGGTGGCTTTTTGGGATTGCCATTTGAGTTGTTCGGTCGTGACGAGTTGCAGGCCGAGCCAGCCGCAGGCTAAGACCACCAGGCCGTAGCCGGCGAGGATTACCGGCTTGAGCGGGAGCGGCGTGCGGTCTTTGCAGTAATCGGGTAGTTTTTGCAGGTCGCGGATCATACGTTGAGGTTAAGTGATGACGCCGAGGTCCGGGTGGGGGGGCGGGTTGTCCGGGAATTCCACGTATTTGGAAAGGGTGGTCCAGGGGATGGGTTTGGGCGGGAGTCTGTGGCGGTCCTGGATGGCCGCGAGGGTGTTGTCCGTGCGTTCGCCATGAATGTAGAGGTGTTGCACGTCATGGCCGATTTTGGTGGCCAGCAGCTTGGTTTGCGTTTCAATTTCGCGCAGCAGGTCGGTGGCCACGGATTGCAGGGCAATGGCGACGCCGGTGGCTTTCTTGCTGCTGCTGATGTTCTGGCCCAGGGCGCGGCTGCGCACGAGGACCACCTCGTTGTTGCTCCAGCCCAACATCGTGTACACGTTTTGGTGAAAATAAACGGCGATGCCCGAGGCTTCCCAGTCCAAGGGCGCGCGCCCCATTTCGGCGATAATGGCGGCCGGCTGGTTGTAAATGGCGGCGACTTTGAAGCCGAGCGTTTTGAAGCGGTCGTAGACTTTGTCGACGCGCTCCTGGTCTACCCCGGCCAGGAAGTATTGGTTGCGGACGGGGAAGGGGAGATACGTTTGGCTGGCGTCAAACTGTTGCACTTCCGCCTTGATGCTGGTCTTGATGAGCCGCTCGATGTCGCGCAGCTTGGTTCCCTTGGCGTAGAATTTTTCCGGCGCAAACTGCATGTTCATGCCGATCACCAGCGTCTTGTGGGGGCCCGCGATATTGAGCAATTGTTGGTAGAACGCCTCGTTGATTTCCGCCGTCAGCAGATCGTCGTGCGTGCCGGTGTAGGCGCTTTCAATGCGGAGCGCTTTGCCGCGGAAGATCGCCCGCGCAAATTTAATTTGGCGGTTGGTCAGGGAAACGGTGATGAACGGCCGCCCCTTGAGCTTGAGCGGCAGCGGTATCGTGGGATCTTCGAGATGAATCTCGAAGTCTTTTAGCGACAGAATATCGATGACTTTTTTGATCATCAGCAAATAGCACTGGCAACCCTGGCCTTCAGGCCGGGGAGGAAAGTGCTGGTTATTGGTTCGTAATTG
>SERZ01001902.1_pt1 | contig 10977 bp, 9 predicted proteins | sample 3171461 | NCBI WGS metagenome assembly SERZ01 (sample SAMN06051861, study PRJNA518727) | freshwater metagenome | biome: subpolar coniferous forest; feature: holomictic lake; material: water; isolation source: holomictic Lake 227, 6 m depth | place: Canada: near Kenora, Ontario | collected 2013-06-25... | reverse complement strand
GCCATCTCCGGTTTTGCAATATTGTATGTGCCGCCGCTGCCACAGCAAGCGTCGGCATTCTCCAGTTCCATGTACTCCAGACCTGGTACAAGCTTGAGCATGTCACGCGGCTCCCTGCGAATACCCTGACAGTGAGCAATGTGACATGGGTCATGGTAGGTCACTTTCATCGGAAGTGGCTTGAGGAGCAATTTCAGCTCATCGGCATGCATCGCCAGAACCTGCGAGATGTCCCGCACCTTGTCGCTAAAAGAGGCGACTGACGAGTCACTTAGATGATGACTGTACTTTTTCAGCTCGGCCCCGCACCCACCACAGTCTGTGACGATGAAGTCCAAATCGAACCCGCCGAAGATATCCACATTTTTGCGTGCCGCCTCCTTCAAACCTGCCAGATCACCGGCCAGCATGTTGGGCGCCCCGCAGCAGACCTGATTTCTGGGGGTAATGACCCGATAGCCGAGTAAAGTTAGCAGTTTGATCGTAGCGCGACTGGCATCGCTGAAGATCAGGCTCATAACGCATCCGAGAAAGAATCCGACCGTTCCGCGCACCTCCCCCTTGGCCGGCATGTCTTCTTTTATGACCTGGCGCAGCGGTCTTTCTGGCAGATCGGGCAGTAGCCCTTCCATCCGTTCCAGCGGTTTGGGGAACATCTTGAGGATACCAAGCGTCCTGACCAGCTTTTGCAGGCCGGTACGCTGGTAGAGGCGCATCGGTGCAATGGACGCTTCAAGCCGGTCAGGATGGGGCAGAAGTTTGCGCAGTACCAGATCCTCCATGAAGCCGAGCCGGCTCCCATCTTTGCGCTCACACGTAAACTCGGCCACCAGTTCACCGGGATTAACGCCACAGGGGCAGGCCGAGGCACAGGCCTGGCAATCCAGGCAGAGCGAAAGATATTCAAGAAGGCGCTCCGACTGCTCCAGTTCGCCATCCTGGAGTTTACGCACCAGCGCCACCCGACCGCGGGGCGAGGCGGTTTCAAGGAAAGTTTCCTTATAGGTGGGACAAGCGGGAAGGCACATTCCACAGCGCATACAGTTTATCAATTTAACGTAATCCATGATAACCCTCTGTCTAAAAGGAAAGGATGAATAAAAGCAAATGGTGAAGGCTGGAGGTTTTTTCATTCATAATTCATAATTCGTTTGCGATCTTAGCTTTAAAATATTTTTCCCGGATTAAGTATCCCCTTGGGATCAAATGCATGTTTGATACCCCGCATGACCCTGATACCAGATTCTCCAACCAGCTTTGGCAGGTATTTCTTCTTGGCCATCCCCACGCCATGCTCCCCGGTAATGGTGCCGCCCATTGATATGGCGGCATCAAATATCTCATCGAAAGCTTTGTGGGCGCGGGCGATCTCGTCCTTGTCCCGCTCGTCGGTCAGACAGGTGGGGTGAAGGTTGCCGTCGCCGGCATGACCAAAAGTGCCAATGGTGAGATTGTATTTTTTGGCTGAATTTTGAATGACTTCCAGCATGGCGGCTATGCAACTGCGCGGCACGGTAGCATCCTCCAGAATGGTGGTCGGCTTCAAGCGCGCCAGAGCCGAGAGCGCAGTGCGCCGAGCAGTAGCCAACTTGAGCGATTCATCGGCATCTCTGGCTGTCTGAAAGAATGAACATCGGTGCTTTCTGCAGATCGCCTCTACGCTGGCGGCCTCTTCCGCAACCACCACCGGGTGACCGTCAACCTCAATCAGCAGCACGGCATCAACATCCAGCGGCAGCCCGACGTGTGCGTAATCCTCAACACATTTTATGGTGACCCTGTCCAGGAATTCCAGGGTGGCGGGAATAACTTTGGCTGCAATGATGGCCGAGACCGCCAGCGCCGCCTGACGCATTTCCGGAAAGTGAGCCAGCATGGTGGTCTTGACCTGAGGTTTTGGAATCAGCTTGACAGTGATGCCGGTGAAAAATCCCAGAGTGCCTTCGGATGATACCAGAAGCGGATTGAGACAGTAACCGGCTACATCCTTTACCACCTTGCCTCCGGTACGAAGCAGGCTTCCATCAGATAGAATTGTCTCCAGCCCCATGACGTAATTGGCGGTGACGCCATATTTCAGGCCGCGCAGGCCGCCCGAATTCTCGGCTACATTGCCACCCATGGTGGAGATATTCATGCTGCCCGGATCTGGCGGATAGAACAGGCCGCGCGCTTCTACCTCGCGGTGCAAGGCGCTGGTGATAACCCCTGGTTCCACCGTAGCGGTCAGGTTTTCCTCATCCACCTCGATGATCCTGTTAAGACGGCTGGTCTGAACCACGACCCCTTGACTGTCGGCGATCGAGCCGCCCGACAGGTTGGTGCCGGAACCACGGGGGATCACGCTTACCCCCGCCCCGTAGCACAGGCGCATGATACGGGCGATTTCATCGGCAGTCCCAGGCAACAGCACCACCCCAGGACTACTTTCGAGCTCCGGGGTCGCATCATAGCCGTAAACCGCCAGTGACTCCCTGTCAGACAGAGTATAGGGTTCACCAACAATAGCTTGTAGTTCTTTTACGAATGATGGGTTCATGATAGTAATTACCTTTCTCAAAGGACAGGCCGGAGGGAAGCCCTCCGACCATTCCCTGATGCATCTTGTACCTGATGCTACTTGACTGCCGTTGCAATTGCTGGAATCATCCATGGGAATACATAAGCCTGCAGGAAAACAACAACACCGACCAGAGAGGCCAGCGCAATACTATGCCAGAAAACACCGCGAAGAATTTCTCCCTCGGACCCCTGCTGCCCTGTCGCAACACCTGCCACAACAATGCTTTGAGCGTCGATCATTTTACCCATAACACCACCGCTGCTGTTTGCGGCGCAGGAAAGAATCGGATTGATGCCCAGAGCTTCGGCGCTGATTTTCTGAAGCCCACCGAAGAGAACGTTCGATGAAGTGTCACTGCCTGTAAGCGCCACGCCGAGCCAACCAAGAAGTGGCGAGAAGAATGGGAACAGGAATCCGGTTGACGCAAATGCAAGTCCCATAGTTGCATCAAGACCTGAATAACGAGTCGTGAAACCAAGACCAAGCATTGCAGTGATTGTCAGGAGCGATATCCGGATTCTCTTCAACGTATTCAGGAAAGTCTTGAAAAGTTCGCTGAACGAGAGCCCAAGGAGGAGACCACTTATAATACCGACAAATATTAAGCTTGTTCCGGTCGCAGACAGCCAGTTGAAAACGTAAACCGCCCCTTCGGCTGTCTCTTTGGCCACGACTGGCGCAACTTTCAAGACTGCCTTGTCCAGGTACGGGATTGGAAAATTGACACTTGATACCCCCATCAGGAAGTTCTCGGCACCCTTGGTGCCTCCATTCAGGAATGTCTTGAATGCCGGATAACCCCACGCAAACACGAACACGCACAGAAGAGCCCATGGCATCCAGGCTTTGGCGACCTGGCCGAAAGATTGATCTGGTCGCGCATCAGCATCGGCTTGGCGACCTTCCTTGGTTTCATGATCGAAGTGCCAATTTGTCTTGGGTTTCCAGAATTTCAGCAGGAGAAGTGTCGAGCCCATAGAAACCACGGAACCAAGTATGTCAACCAGAGAAGGCCCCATATAGTTGCTAACGACGAACTGTGTGACGGCGAAGCTGAGTCCGCATGTAAGACAGGCGGGCCAAACTTCCATCATTTTTTTCCGCCCAGCCATGGCCCAGATAAGCCAGAAAGGAACGATGAGGGAGAATATAGGCAACTGCCTTCCCACCATCTGGCTAAGAGCCATTTCCGGAAGCCCGGTCACCTTCGCAAGGGTGATGATCGGGATACCAAGAGCGCCGTAAGCAACCGGGGCGGTGTTTCCGATAAGAGCAAGGATCGCAGCCTTTAGGGGACGGAATCCCAGACCGATTAGCATCGCTCCTGAAATGGCTACGGGTGTACCAAAGCCCGCTGCGCCCTCTATGAAAGCGCCAAAGCTGAAGCCGATAAGGAGCAGTTGAATACGACGGTCATCCGAGATTCCGGAGATCGAATGTTTTACCACCTCGAAATCACCCGTTTTCACAGTAATGTCATAAACGAAGATCGCGCCAAGAATGATCCATCCGATCGGCAGAAGTCCGTAGGCCGCGCCGTATCCGGCAGAGGCGAGGGCCAGCTTCGTAGGCATTCCATAAACGAGAATCGCGATGGTAAGCGAAGACAAAAGCCCCGCGATCGCACACCAGTGCGCCTTCAAGTGGGCGAACCCAAGAAGTCCCAGCAGAAGAATTACAGGTATTGATGCTACCAAAGCTGACAGAAGCACGTTTCCAAAGACAGGTGTATAAACTTGTGTCCAGGTGAACATTTAAACCTCCCAATGTTGGATTTTTTGTGGAATTCGCCTTAGAATTAAAACATGGAATCCATTAATTATTTCAGATGGATTGATTGCAATCGCCCACGCCATTTTACCCTCCTTTTTACTTGTTTGGTTTGTTGCCAATTGGTATTACCACTTGTGATGGTACTTATAAAAATAATTCTTGAACTTGTCAACACTATTTTTAATATTTATTTTATTGTTTATATCTATCAGTATTTATTGAATTTAATTTATTGATACGATAAATTGACATTTATTTGTTATGGATTAAGGATTTGGACTTACCAAACTTGAAGTGAAGCAATGGATGTGTTTCTTGGATAAACGAAGGAAGGACTATCGCGGATAACTGTTCACTCCCTCTCCCATCGGGAGGGGGCCAGGGGGAGGGCTGAACGATTATGTACCGTTTTTGTTCAAATATGACTCGATATACTGGCTCAACCTAATTCCGCGATCCGTGAGTGCGCGGGTGCCGAATCGGATGTTGAATTCCAGAAAATAAAAATGGCCATCCACCTCGGCTACATCAAATCCGGCATGATTGATTCCGGTTTGCTGCGCAAAGGATTCAACCAACTGGACGGCGCCATCGGCAATATCATCAAAGCTTACGGAGCCACCGCGGGATACGTTGTTGTGAAACTGTCCGGGTGCTGCTTTTCGCCAGTAGCCGGCCACCACCTTGCTTCCCACAAGAACCAGCCGCAAATCCCGGCTGATGGGCAGATATTCCTGAACATACAGCACGGAATTGCTCCTGGCATAATCCATAAAGTCCTTTGAATTTTCAATTAGAAAAACCCCTTGGCCCATGGAATTTCTAACTTCCTTGGCCACAAAGGGAAAACAGAACTCATCCAGAACCCGCTCAACCGCCGTTTCCGTGTGAGCAAGGATTTGCGTAAACGGCGTATTTTCAGGACAGATTGCTTGAAATATCCTTGTCATCTCCACCTTGTCATGTCCAAGGTGAAAGCTGCTGATGCTGGGGAAGATTTTCTTTTTCCAGCCGTAAACCAGGGCGTTGACCTGCCAGTATTCCGGAAAAAGAATCCAGTCCGCCGCCTTAATGACATCCTGCTGACTAAGCCACAGCTCGGGTTTCAGAGGGATAACACCTGGGATATTCAAGGTCCGGAGTGGATCAAATGAAACAAGCCTGCCCGTCATGAAAGCCGGTTCCGGTAGTCTGCGTACCCGAATTTTCGAACCATCCGAAACTCTCCACAAGCGGTCAGTATGCCGATGGACGGAAGCCTTACGCCGTTAAAGGTGTTGTTTTTCACCATCGTGTAATGGGCCATATCCTGAAACACCAGCCGTTCTCCCACTTTAAGGGGGGCTGAAAATGAAAAATCGCCGATCACATCTCCTGCCAGACACGTAAGACCAGCCAGCCGGTAGGTAAACGGATATTCTCCAGGCATTCCGGCTCCTTCAATTACAGGGCGATACGGCATTTCCAGCACATCCGGCATGTGGGCCGACGCGGATGTGTCCAATATAGCAATATCCATGCTATTATGGAAAATATCCAGCACAGATGCGATTAGAACACCGGTGTTCAGCGCAATGGCTTCACCCGGCTCCAGGTAAACCTCTATGGGATATCTGCTTTTGAATCCAGTGATCAGTTCACATAACAGATCCACATCATAATCGCTTCGGGTGATGTGATGCCCACCACCAAAATTCACCCATTCCATGTCCTTTAAAAAAATGCCGAATTTATCTTCGAATACTGGAAGGGTTCGGGCCAGGGCATCGGCGTTAAGCTCGCAGAGTGTGTGAAAATGCAGCCCGGAAATACCTTCCAGATTATGAGATTCAAAATTGCATCGGGTAACACCAAGGCGGGAGTATGGGCCGCATGGGTCATAAATTGGCACTCTGACTTCCGAATGCTCCGGATTCACCCTGATGCCGCATCGGACAGATTTTTTAGCGTCGATGATTGCTGATTTATGCCGGTTCCAGAACGAAAAAGAATTGAACACCAGGTGGTTGCAGCACGAGAGGATTTCATGCAAATCAGCATCCGGGAACGATGGCGCGCAGAAGTGAACTTCTTTGCTAAACTCCTCATAGCCCAGCCTGGCCTCGTCCACTGAACTGGCGGAAATACCGCAGAGATATTCCCGGATGACCGGAAACAGGCTGAACATGGCAAAGCCTTTGAGGGCCAGCAGAATCCTGCATCCGGTTTTCTGCTGAACTGCATCCAGAATCTTCAGATTTTTGATCAGGGCTGCTTCATCCACAACATAGCAGGGTGTGGGTATTCGGGTATCCAAAAAACATTTCTGCATTAATCATGCTCCAATAGAGAAAGGATGCAGGCAAACAGAAGGGAACTTCCTCCGCATTTGATAGCGAGATATGGGGTCCACTATAGCCTAACTTAGTCGAATTTGCATTTGACGTATGATATTACATTTAGTATCATCTAATTCATGAGCGGAGCCGATAAGCAGATTGCAAAGATGAGGAACAACCCACGCGACTGGCAGATCGACACATTGGTCAGCCTTGCCGAAAAGAACGGCATCGAAGTCAGAAGTCACGGTGGCAGTCATTACATATTCTCTCATCCGAATGTACCATTTCACCCATCTGTCCCGGTGCATAGACCGATTAAGCCAGTGTACGTCAAACAATTCATCGAACTTATGGACGCAGTGAAGGAGCTGGGAAAATGAACATCAAGAAAATCAAGACCATTGTGCCTCCTCATCCGTTCGAGGCATACACCCATGTCATTAGCCCTCTTTCCTCCGAAGAAGGTGGCGGTTTTCTTATTTACTTTCCCGATCTTCCCGGGTGCATATCTGATGGGGAGACTATCGAAGAGGCGATCCATAATGGCAGGGACGCTTTTCTTGCATGGATTTCAGCGCAAGCGGATATGGGAAGAGAAATCCCAAGGCCCTCGTACCGCGTACCAGAAAATGAACAGTCTATGTCCGGAAAATTTGTACAGCGTGTGCCTAAAAGCCTTCATGCCAAACTTTCTGTTATAGCCAAGCGGGAGGGTGTCAGCCTCAATACACTGGTGCTTACCTTCATTGCCGAAGGCGTAGGAATGCGAGAAGAGAAACACCATGCTCAGTAGCTGGCTATTTTGAAAACCTTTTCTTTGACCTTTCTTCTGACTCCTTTCAAACGAAGGTTTCATTCCACGGCAGTCCGCAACGATTCAGCTCGTCCATAAACGGATCAGGATCAAATTCCTCGACATTGAAAACTCCCGCGCCCTTCCATTTTCCGGTCAGCATCATCATGGCTCCGATCATGGTTGGAACCCCAGTGGTGTAGGATATGGCCTGAGCATTGACTTCCTTGAAGCATTCGGCGTGATCGCAGACATTGTAGATGAAATATTTCACGGGTTTTCCGTTTTTGACGCCTTCAATCATGCAGCCGATGCAGGTTTTTCCGATATAGTTTGCGGCCAGAGAAGACGGCTCCGGCAGCAAGGCTTTTAAAAACTGAAGCGGCACAATATCGATTCCCTGGTACTTTACCGGGTCGATGCGAGTCATGCCGACATTTTGAAGCACCCGCAGATGGGTGAGATATTCCTGGGAAAACGTCATCCAGAAGCGCATCCGTTTGATTCCGGGAATGTTTTTAGCAATGGATTCCATCTCCTCATGATACATCAAATACATTTCCCGCACGCCGATCTGTGGAAAATCAAACGACTGGTGTACGGACAAAGGGTTGGTTTCGATCCATTGTCCGTTTTCGTAGTATTTACCCCTGGCAGTAACTTCCCGGATATTGATTTCCGGGTTGAAATTGGTAGCAAAGGGATGGCCATGATCGCCGGCATTGCAGTCCATGATATCAATTGTATGGATTTCATCAAAATGATGTTTTAGGGCGTGGGCGCAAAAAATATTAGTCACACCAGGGTCAAAACCGCATCCGAGAAGGGCCATGACGCCTTTTTTCTGGAAGCGTTCCTGATAGTCCCACTGCCATTTATAGCAGAATTTAGCTTCGTCCGGCGGTTCGTAATTGGCCGTATCCAGGTAATCAATCCCGGTTTCCAGGCAGGCGTTCATGATGCTGATATCCTGATAGGGCAGAGCGACATTGATGACTATATCCGGCGATACCTTGCGGATCAGCGCTGATACTTCATTGGGATGATCCGCATCCACCTGTGCGATTTCAATCGGTCTGGCGACCTGTTTCTGGATGGTTTCACATTTGGTCAGGGTTCGGCTGGCCAAGACGATATCAGAAAATACTTCGGGGTTCTGCACACATTTGTGGGTTACAACAGAGCCGACCCCTCCGGCGCCTATAATCAATACTTTACTCATGGACGAACTCCTTTAAATATTAAATGTAAGATTACAGGTAACTACTCAGATCTCGTATATAACTATGCGATAATTTTAATGAGAAGCACAGGGTAGGAAGCATTCTTCTTTATCTTGGCCAAAAGATAAGACTGGCCTGTCCATCCATGTACATGTCTGCCTATCGAATCCCAGCCCAGGGTTACAGCAACGCCGCTACCCTGGGTTTGTGGAATTTTATTGCTGGATAGGAATGAGTTTCCCAAGGGCGTTCTCATACGTCTTCCAACCTTTTTCCTGCAATGCGGATCGCGCCTGATTACTAAGAGTACCCAATGTCCATAGCTCAAATCGGGCACCTCTGCCCTGTTTGGCGGCTGTTAGGCCTTCTACCACATTGGCGATGCGCTCGCTCCAGATGAGGTGATCCGTTGACAGAAGAATCACAGTGGTTCCATCTTTCTTGATACCACTGGCGAGACGGGCCATAGGGGCGAAACTCTTTAACGGTGCGACATTTTTATGATATCCGGCTGAGAGTACTGCTATTTCGGTGATAAATCCGGCCATGTCAGGGTTGCTGGCCTGCATGCCTATCTTGATGAAAATCCCTCTATTGGCCGCGCCTTTCATCGAATCAAGAGCGGAGACCAGGACCGTCTCCAGAGCTGGAGAAAAGACGGGATTGTTAAGAAAAAGTTCCACTGTATCAGCATCAAACCCCATGCCCAGCAGTTTGTTCTTGTTTTGCACCCAAAGTTTGGATGGCGGCGTATTATTGATGACTTCATTGAGAAGGCGGGCCGTGCCGGAGGTTGTCAGCACCAGTCCACCCACCCCTGGAATGACGCTGGTCGCCAATCCGACACTGATTCCACCGAGATAATCGGCCATGCCCAGCCTGTCAAGTTCCCCCTGCAACACCTGGTTTCTGGAGTAGATACTGACTCCGAACTTCGTTGCTATTTGTCCCTTTGATTTAGTGAAACCAACGACCTGGGCGAATTTGCTATCCTCGGTTTCAGTTGTCTCTCTTCTGCCGACTGTTTCTCTGGTGCGGTTGAAAAGATCGCCGACACCTTGAGCCGCGCCCTCCAGAGTTGATTCAGGGCTGGTGAACAGATTTTTAATGCCAGTGACAGTCTTAACTCCGCTTTGCTCAATTGATTTCACCGCAGTATCTTCAGTGCTAACCGTCTTCATGACCGCAATGGCGCCCAGCTCGTTTATCAATATATTCAGGGCCACAGTCGAGTTCGCCTGAAAAGTACCATAGGGAGAGTTCACCGTGTAACGATAGAACAAGCCGTCATATTGTACCCGATCATCAACCGTGTGATACGGCCCGCTTAGCTGCTCAGGTTTAAGGATGGTTTCGGCGCTGAATTCGCCGGGCTGTTCGTACTCCACCGATCTTGCAAACTGAGGGTATCCGAAGAGAAGACAGAGGGCAAGCAGTGAAGATGTCAGACTACGGCGAAGTGTGTCGCCCAATCGAAAAGGTTGGCGAGATGTCTGCATAATGTTTTTCCTTTCAAGTGTTTTTGGGGATTGATTAAGGCTCCTGCGTCACCCAAGATAGGCCGCAAGAACCCGCTTGTCCTTGAGCAGTTCGGCGGGCGCGCCTTCTGCGACAATACGGCCACGCTCCATCACATAAGCATAGTCAGACACTTCCAGTGCGCTTTTGGCGAATTGCTCCACCAGCAACAGGGTGATCCCATCCGCTTTCAGGCGGCGAATGGTGTTAAAAACTTCCTGCACTATAACCGGTGCAAGACCCATGGACGGCTCGTCCAGCAGCATGACCTTGGGATTAGCCATGAGAGCCCGACCGATGGCAAGCATCTGCTGCTCGCCTCCGGACAACGTTCCTGCCGCCTGAAGCCGTCGTTCCCGAAGGAGTGGAAACAGATCATAAACCCTTTCAAGATCGTGGATGGATCTGGCGCGAAAGCCAAAAAAAAGCGGAAGTCGGCTATAGGCCCCAAGCAACAGGTTGTCTTCGGTTGACAAAGGCCCGAAAACCTTGCGCCCTTCCGGCGCATGTGCAAGGCCCAGCCTGGCAATCCGGGAGGCATCCTGACCCTGTACCGGCTTTCCGTCAAGCAGAACCCGCCCCTTGTCTGGTTTTAGCATCCCCGATATGGCGCGCATGGTGGTGGTTTTACCCGCTCCGTTGGCGCCGATCAGAGCCACTATCTTGCCCCGAGCCACTTCCAGGGAAGCACCTGTCAGTACCTTGCTGGCGCCATAGCCTGCGTATAGATTTTCTACGACTAACATCTTTGTATCTTTCGTATAATTATGAATTATGAAGTATATT
>SERZ01001901.1_pt1 | contig 10986 bp, 7 predicted proteins | sample 3171461 | NCBI WGS metagenome assembly SERZ01 (sample SAMN06051861, study PRJNA518727) | freshwater metagenome | biome: subpolar coniferous forest; feature: holomictic lake; material: water; isolation source: holomictic Lake 227, 6 m depth | place: Canada: near Kenora, Ontario | collected 2013-06-25... | reverse complement strand
GGCCACGCTCTCGAAGTCGTCCTTCGCCTTATTTGCATTAAAAGCAATTTGGATATCAAACAGCTCTTCAATCGCAAAGATTATCTCGACGACATCGAGCGAAGAAATATTCAACTCGGTCAACTTGGCGGACCGGATCAGTTTAGACGGATCCAGTTGCGCCTTGGCCGCGATGATCTTCACGACTTCGGTTTCGACATCCGCCATGTCGGACTCCTTCAATTAAGACTTCCGGGCAATTTAGAGTCCCGGGCAATTAAGATTTCCGGGTGCGCCGACCCTTATAAATCGTTAGTCTTTTTTCAAAGATTGCTCAACTGTTTTCAGGCGTTCGCGCAGACTTATAACGTCGGCAAAAAGGGCTTTTAGCCGGCTGAGATGAAGTATTTGATCAAAAGCTCGCTTGCGCGGCATGGCCGGAGTGCCGAAAAGTACCGATTTGGGCGGAACATCGGTTCCGACGCCCGATTTTGCGCCAATAACCGAGTCATGACCGATCTTGACATGGTCGCCGACGCCGACCTGTCCCGCAAGCACGACGCGGTCACCGAGGACGACACTGCCGGCTGTTCCGGACTGGCCGCAAAGCATGCAATTCTCGCCAACGGTGACGTTGTGGCCGATCTGAACCATGTTGTCGATTTTGGTGTTGCGGCCGATTCGGGTGTCGCTGATCGTGCCCCGGTCGACTGCGGCGTTCGCGCCAATTTCGACATCATCGCCGAGAATGACCGAGCCCAGAGAATGAATCCGGCAAAGCACGGTATTGGTGGCGTTGACTTGTCCGGTTGCCTTCGCCCCCTCAACGCTGCCAGGTTCGGGCGTGACGAAGCTGAAACCATCGGCCCCGATGCTGGCGTTATGATGGATGATGACCCGGTCGCCGGCAATAACACGATCGCCGATCCGGACTCCCGGATGGAGCAGGCAGTCGGCTCCGAGTTGCGCGTCAGCGCCGATCGAGCAATGGGACAAAATGACGGTGCGATCGCCAATGATGGCTCCCGGGCCGATAACGACAAATGGCCCGATTGAGACGGCGGCGCCAAGTCGGGCGCTGGCGGCGATAACGGCGGTCGGATGAATCCCCGACTCGCGATGGACCGGGCGGGCAAACAACTCCGTGATGCCGGCCATGGCAAAGCGTGGCCGGTTGATCATGATGTAAGCGTCGAGTGCGCCGTCCGGCACCTCTGCACCATCGGCAATCACGGCGGTACGTGCGGCGGAATCGGCCAGCAACGGCACCAGCTTTTTATCCATGGCCAGCGCAAGATCGGTCGGCAAACGCGCTTCTGCCGGGTGTACGGGGCGAAGCACATCAAGATCACCGTTGCCGAACAGGCGACCACCGAGCGCTGTGGCGATATCACAAAGTTTCATGAGACCGGAAGCCGGGTTATTGTGTTGCAGACGATGACCCTATCCTGCGGACCGGGCCGTGGCGAGTAGCGGTGCTGAATTTCCAACCTGACCGGGCCCTTATTCGGTTCCCGGTTTGCGGGGGCCATCGGTGCCGTGGACACCCAGTGATTTCAATTTTCGGTGTAAAGCCGAGCGTTCCATGCCGACAAAAGCGGCGGTGCGTGAAATATTGCCACCAAAACGAGTAACTTGGGCCAGCAAATACTCTCTTTCAAAGACTTCCCTGGCGTCTCGTAACGGCAAGCCCATAATTTCACCGCCCTTGTCCCATTTTAGAACAGTCGGAGTAATTGAGCCGATTTCAGGTGGCAGCTGATCAGCGCGGATCAATTCTTTAGGATCGCCATTGCTCATGATCATCAGCCAGTCCACGCAGTTGCGGAGTTGGCGAACATTACCCGGCCAGTGATAGGCCTGAAGGGCGGCTAACGCATCCTCGCCGAATTCGCGCAAGGCCAGACCTGAGGCGCGGGCTGAGCGGTCCATGAAGTGGCGTGCCAGTAACGGAATGTCCTCCCGGCGCTCAGACAAAGCCGGCACCGAGATCGGGACGACATTTAATCGGTAAAACAAATCCTGACGGAAGCGGCCTTCCTCGATTTCGCCGGAAAGGTCGCGATTGGTGGTGGCGATAACTCTGACATCGACCTCAACCCGATTGCCGCCACCATGGCGTACGAAAGTATGCTCTTGAAGTACACGTACAATCTTGCCTTGAGTTTCCATCGGCATGTCGGCGACTTCATCGAGCACCAGGGTGCCGCCGTGGGCTTGTTCAAGCACACCGATTTTGCGCCGTCCACCTTCACCGATCTGATCGCTGCCAAAAAGTTCAATCTCCAGTCGATCCGGCCGTAAAGTTGCGCAGTTAAGCAAAACCAGCGGTCCCTCGACCCGGCGCGATCGTTTGTGGATCAGGCGGGCAACCACTTCCTTGCCGCTGCCGGCAGGGCCGGTGATTAAGATGCGGCTACCGGTAGGCGCAACTTTTTCAATGGCTTGCCGCACATGATTGGCTGCGGCCGATTTGCCGACCAACTCGAGTTCGCCGCCGGAACGCAGTCGTAGCTCGGCATTTTCACGTCTGAGACGGGCGGCCTCAATCGCGCGATCAACCAAAAGCAGCAGTCGGTCGGATTTGAACGGCTTCTCGATAAAGTCATAGGCGCCGAGTTTAATCGCCGCGACCGCCGTTTCAATAGTGCCATGACCGCTTATCATTACGATTGGTAGATCAGGATGATCACGGCGCAACTCGGGGAGCAGCTCAAGTCCGTCAAGCCGACTGCCCTGGAGCCAGATATCCAGTACGACCAGACTCGGGCGACGCGCTTTGACCTGAGCTAAAGCTTGGTCTGCGTTGCCCGCTTCACGTGTCTTCATGCCTTCGTCGTTGAGGATACCCGCGATCAACATGCGGATATCGGCCTCATCGTCCACAATCAGAATGTCATGTGCCATGGGCTGCCTGTTTCGGCTGGTGCGAGCCATTTCCTACCGAAGTATCGGCGGAATTTTGCTCAGAATCGCGGGTGACCGGAATGATCAGGCTGATCCGGGCGCCACCCTCGACCCGGTTCTCCAAAAGTAACTCGCCACTGTGATCTTCCATAATCTTGCGTACTATAGCGAGCCCCAGACCCGTGCCTTTGGTTCTGGTAGTTACATAGGGTTCCATCAGCCGTTCATGTTCGACATCGGTCGGTAAACCTTTGCCGTTATCTTCAACAATGATGGCTATGCGAGACTGTTCTTCAACAAGTCTAAGGATGACATGGCCGGAGGGGAGTTCCTCTCCCTCGGCTGTGTTTCGTCCGTCGATGGCATCAACTGCATTTTGCAGAAGATTGGTTAAGGCCTGGGACATTTGACGGCTATCACAGGCAATCGTGCGCTTTCCCTGCGGCAACAAACACTCAAACTTAATACCGGAGTGCGCGCTCGACTGTAAAAACACCGACTGTCGGCAGATATCGTTAATATTCGTCGGCTTCATCACCGGCGTCGGCATGCGCGCGAAAGCCGAGAATTCGTCGACCATGCGCCCGATATCACCGACCTGACGAATGATAGTCTCGGTGCACATCTGAAAGGTTTCCGGGTCGCTCGTGATTTCTTTCAGATATTTGCGCCGCAGCCGTTCTGCTGACAGCTGAATCGGCGTAAGCGGGTTTTTGATCTCGTGAGCGATTCGGCGGGCGACATCGGCCCATGCCGCTTTACGTTGTGCGGACAGCAACTCGGTTATGTCGTCAAAGGTAACGACATAACCGCGCACCTCGGACCCGGAAAGCTCGGCGGCAATACGGACCAGTAAGGTCCGGGTCGGCGAGCCGGCCCGTTTCAACTGTACTTGCGATTCAACAAGACGGCCGGGGCGACGCTGTATCGCCTCCATCAGATCGGTCATCTCGGGGGTGGCCGCAACCAACGGTTTTCCGACCAGAGTTTCCGGATCAGCGACGCCGAGCAGCCGTACCGCCGGTTGATTCAGTAAGGTAACGGCCCCATCCTGATCAAGTCCGATAACGCCGGCGGAAACACCGGCCAGCACGGCTTCGGTAAAGCGGCGGCGCAAATCGAGTTGCTGATTGGCTTCAACCAGTTCGCCGCGCTGACTTTCAATCTGGCTGGTCATGCGGTTAAACGCGCGCGATAACATGCCGAGTTCGTCTTCGGCCGACGGCTCGTTAACCCGGACCGATAGGTCGCCGGCCCGAACTCTCTCCGCGGCGGCAATCAGCGCTGAAATCGGCGTGATCAGTTGCGTTGCGAAGTTTAATCCCATCCACACCGCCGCCATCAGCAGCAGTAACGCAACCACAACGAAAATCAGTGAAAAGGTAATTTGAAGATTAGAGCGGCTGCCTTCGAGTTCAGTATATTGTCGCACCGCATTTTGTGCGGATTGCATGTGAGCGAGGACTTTCGCCTCGACCACCCGGCCCACAAACAGATAAGTATCGACAAAACGATCGAGCCTGACCAGCGCTCGCACCCGGTCATCTGCCTCGTTGATCAATAACACGACTTCGCCGTTCCGGGCCTGCGCCAGAGAGGCTTGGGGTATCGGTTCGTATTCCAAAGTAAAGGTAAAGCCGGATCGCGCCAGTACTTGACCTGTTGTCCCGTCGAAAACAATCGCCTCGGCCAGAGCGCGCAACGCGGCCTGAGTCGACACGACCTGGCTGAATCGGCTCAGGCTTTCCGCCAGCGTCGGCGCCTCCATGTTCAGGTCGTTCGCCATGGCCAGGGCGTCGGCTTTTATGTTTTGCTGGTGTTCATGCAAATAGGCTTGCGCAACTTCCAATGATTCGTGAACCGCGGTTCGCACGCGGTCGCTGAACCATTCCTGAATTCCGACATAAAAGAAAATCCCGGAAAAGGCGGCCATCAGAATGGCCGGCGTTACCGCAAGCACACTGAATCCGGCGACAAGTTTGACATGCAGGCGCGAGCCGGCAAGACCGCGACGCCGACCGATATTGATTTGCACGATGCGTCGAGCGATCAAGGCGCTGAGGAGAAGCAGCAGCGTAAGGTCAAGCGTCAGCAGCAGCGTGACCGTGCGGGGCGTACTCCGGACGAAGGGGGTGCTTTCGGTCAGAGCGGCGTAAGTGGCAAAACCGGCGAGAATGGCTGCAATGCTCAGCGCCAGCGCAAGCTTTTTCGCCAAGCCGACGCGCCCGGCCCACCGCATGAAGCGGTGATGAATAAACAGGGAGTCCGCAGCCAGGCCGAAAATCATGCGCAACCCTTGGCGGACTTGCCGCGTTGGTCAAAACCATCGCATCGGAAAGCTAGTAGCTTAATCCCGCAGGTGGGATTAACGCCACATCCTGTTGCCGCCAAGATACACATCGCCGGGGTTCGGGCAAAGAGAATTTGTAAGCATTCGCTAAATCAGCTTGGCCGGGGACCCGTTACTTGATTCCACGAAAAACCTGTATATCAAGCTCGCGAATCTTTTTGCGTAAGGTGTTGCGATTCAAACCAAGCAATTCTGCCGCCTTTATCTGATTTCCACGAGTAACGGACAAGCTTAAAGAAATCAGCGGCCGTTCAATTTCGCGCAGAACCCGGTCATAAAGCCCGGTTGAAGGGAGGCCGTCTTTATGAGCTGCAAAATAATCTTTAAGGTGACGCTCTACGGCAACGCTCAATCCATCTGAACGTTGATCTTCAATCGGCACGATGGCGGGCAGGGTGTCGGCTATTTCAGCTTCGATAACATCGACGCCGATCACCTGTTGAGAATAGAGTGCGGCAAGGCGGCGCACCAGATTCTCCAGTTCGCGAACATTTCCGGGCCAGCGGTAACGCTTGAGTCGATCCAGCGCCGCCGTATCCAAGGTTTTAGCCGGCAATCCTTGGGCGGCCGATTGAGCGAGAAAGTGGCGAGCCAGCGCCGGAACATCCTCGGTACGCTCCCGCAGCGGCGGCAACCGGATCGGAACGACGTTAAGGCGGTAGAACAAATCTTCGCGGAATTGGCCCTGACGAATCAGTTGCCGCAAGTCTCGGTGGGTGGCGGCGATAATACGGACGTCTGTCTTAATCGGCATGCGGCCACCGACCGTGGTGTACTCGCCTTCCTGAAGCACGCGAAGTAATCTGGTTTGCGCCTCCAGCGGCATGTCGCCGATTTCATCGAGAAAAAGCGTGCCGCCCTGCGCCTGTTCAAAGCGTCCGGTCGAGCGGGCGGTGGCGCCGGTAAAAGCCCCTTTTTCATGGCCGAACAACTCTGACTCGATCAACTCCCGCGGAATCGCCGCCATGTTGATAGCGACGAATTGTCCGCTGCGGCGTTTGCCGTAATCATGGAGTGCGCGGGCGACCAACTCCTTGCCGGTCCCCGACTCGCCGGTGATCATGACCGTCAAATCGGTGCCCATCAGGCGGGCCAGCACCCGATAGATTTCCTGCATGGCCGGCGAGCGACCGATCAAAGGCAACTGGTCATCGTTGTCGCCATTCGCCGGCATCGGCAAGCTAATGGCCGAAGGCGAAGTCAATGCACGCTCGACGACATTGATCAACTCTTTAAGATCGAACGGCTTGGGCAAATATTCGAACGCGCCGCGTTCGGCGGCTTTCAGGGCGGTCATCAACGTGTTCTGGGCACTCATTACGATCACGCGCAAATCGGGACGAATTTTCTTTATACGCGGAATCAGGTCCAAACCGTTCTCGTCGGGCATGATCACATCGGTGATCACAAGATCGCCCTGACCGTCGGCAACCCAGCGCCAAAGTGTCGAGGCGTTGCCGGTGGTTCGGACCTCGTGACCGAGTCGAACCAACGCTTGATTCAGGACGGTACGGATGGCTCGGTCGTCGTCGGCTACCAGAATGGTCGATGCCGGCATGAGGAACTACTCCCCGGTGTATTCGGTGGACTCGGTTGAATCAGCGTGCATCGGCAGCAAGACTCTGAACACGGTGCGGCGGGGCAAGCTTTCGAACTCGATTACACCGCCGTGCTCGCCGATGATTTTTGCAACTAATGCAAGACCCAGGCCAGTCCCGTTTGTCTTGGTGGTCACGAACGGGTCGAACAAGTGCGGACGGAGATCCTCGGGGATTCCCGAGCCATTATCCTGGACACTGATAACCAAAGGGAGATGAACCCGATGTTCGGAACCGGGCAGGGCCAGCCGGGCGCCCTGTTGGTAAGCCGTGGACAGCACGATCTCACCGCTCTGTTCCGGGGCAGCCTCTGCCGCGTTTTTAATCAGATTCAGAAAAACCTGTACAAGCTGGTCATGGTTGCCCGAAACTGCGGGCAGCGAGGGGTCATAGCGTTCGACAAAGCGAAGATGACGGGCAAATCCGGTTTGAGCCAACTTACGGACCCGTTCGAGCACGGCATGGATATTGACCGGGACCGGTTCAAATGGCCGTTTGTCGGAAAACACCTCCATTCGATTGACCAGGGCGACGATGCGGTCCGCTTCATCACAAATCAGGCGGGTCAGCACGCGATCATCAGCGCTGGCCCCTTCTTCAAGCAATTGCGCGGCCCCGCGAATCCCCGACAATGGATTTTTGACCTCGTGGGCCAGCATCGCCGCCATCGCCGTCACGGAGCGGGCGGCATGGCGGTGGGTCAGTTGATTATCGATTTTCCGCGAAAGCGAACGTTTGTGCAGAAGAATAACGGCCATGTCGGCGCTGTAACCGAGCACGGTCACGGTCGCGGAGACCAGTTGCCGTCCGGTGCGCGGGGTATCGATTAAGATATCGTCACGGGCGATGCTGTCGCGCCCGCCGAAGGCTTGATAGATCATTTCAAACAGCGGGCAATTCAGGGGCAGGATTTCGTCGAGGCTGCTGCCTATTAAATGGGCTGCGCTGCAATCAAAAAAGGCTTCGGCCTGCTGATTGGCGTAGCGGATGATCCGGTCGGCATCGGTGGCGATCACCGGCTCCGGAATGGCGTTGAGCACGGCGGCGGGGTCGACGACCGCCGCTTTCCGACTGCGCGATGGAGCGCGGGCGGCACGGGCGGGCGGCGTCACGGCTCGAGCGCTCATGCCGCCATCCTCTCGATGACCGGCAAATAAAAGGCACGGATTCGCGCCCGCACCGCTTCGGGCTCGGTCAGTCGGTTGATTTCGCCGCGGAACTCGGCCGAGCCGTGCAGGCCCTTGCTATACCAGCCGATATGTTTGCGGGCGCAGCGCAGGCCCGGCTCCACCCCATAATAATCGAGCATCGACTCGAAATGTTCGAGCACGATCTCCAGTTGAGCACTCAGCGGCGGATCGGGCGGCACGGTTCCCGTGCGCAAATAAGCGGCAATTGCGGCGGGCAGCCAGGGACGGCCATAGCTGCCGCGCCCGATCATCACGCCATCGGCGCCGGATAAGGCCAAACACTGCGTAGCATCTTCCGGGGTAATGATATCGCCATTGGCGATCACCGGTAGCGAGACCGCCTGCTTAACCTCGCCGATAAAAGCCCAATCGGCCCGCCCTTCGTAAAACTGACAACGGGTGCGGCCGTGAACCGTAATCATGCGAATGCCGCACTCTTCGGCAATTCGGGCCAGGCGGGGCGCGTTGCGGTTGGCGTTATTCCAGCCGGTCCGCATCTTAAGCGTCACCGGCACCGGCACCGCGCCGACCACCGCTTCAAGAATGCGCGCGGCCAGGGTCTCGTCGCGCATGAGAGAGGAGCCGGCATGGCCGTTGACGACCTTTTTAACCGGGCAACCGAAATTGATATCGATAAAGGCGGCGCCAAGGTCGCAGGCCAGCCGCGCCGCTTCGGCCATCACGGCGGGCTCGCAGCCGGCAATCTGCACCGCCATCGGAAACGCCTCCGGCTCGGACGCCGCCATGCGCACGGTCTGGCGGCAAGAGCGGATCATGGCCTGACTGGCGATCATTTCGGACACGACCGTAATCGCGCCGTGCCGCTTGACCAGACGGCGGAACGGCAGATCGCTGACTCCGGACATCGGCGCCAGGATGACCGGCTCGGCAAGCGTAACGGAACCAATGTTTATGCTCATAATTCAGGCAAAGTCCTTTAGTGCCTTATAATTGTGCATTAATATCATGAAAGCAGGATGTTTTACAAGACTGCACCGGTGAGCAAAACTTCTCGCACGAATTTGACGCCGATATAGGCAAGCGTGAGCAGTAAATAGGCAGTCAAGACCAGCCGGGTGGCCGAACGACCGCGTATGCCGCTTCGAACGTGTGCGAACAGCAATATCCCGATTACGATAAAGGCACACAAGGACAGTAAGGATTTATGATCAAGACGCAGGTATGCGCCCCGGGCATAATGCAGCGCCGTGATGCCGGTCAGCAGCCCGACCCCGAGGATGATTTCGGCCAGAACCAACAAGCGAACCTGAAGCGCCTCGCTTTCGGAAACCGGGGGCAGGGCGCGGGTCAGGCTGTTCACCTGTTTGGCTTTGATGGCGTGTTCCTGGAGCATGCCGGCCAGCGCCGCCACCGCGGCCAGAGTCACCAGCGCATAAGTCAGCACGGATAGTCCGATATGTATATTCACCCAAATTCCGGGTCCAATTCCGGGTCCGATTCCGGGCCAAACTTGAGGAATCGCTAAGGGCGATGAAATCAGGGGTGAAACGGGTGCGGCGGCGGCAAAACTCGCCAGTATCAGCAGATAGGGCAGCAGCAGCCGAGCCAGACGCCAGGCCGATGCGGTCGTCAGGCACAGCCCGGCATAGAGAATCAGGCAGTTGGCGATGGTCATCCACAATGCGGCACCCAGCCCGATCGGCCAGCCGGGAAGAATCTGAATGCCGGCCCGGGCGGCGGTGCCGGCCGCAGCGAGGCACAGCGCCAGCCAGAACAGCCAAGTGCGTCCCGAGGTGACCGGGCGAAAGGCGATCACGGTCAGCGGCAGCAGGCAAAGCAGGGTCGTGAGATCGGCAATCAACCGCGGGGTCATGGCTTCGGCGGGTATCCGTTTTCAGTTGGTGAGCAGTCTATTATAGCGGGCTTGGCGGCTCGGGTCGAAGCGGTTACTCTCCCGCCAGTTCAGACCGTTCGGAAGTTCTCATGTCTCGTTGCATAGCCTTGATCGTTGCGGCCGGTTCGGGTGAACGGTTCGGCGGCGAATTGCCTAAACAGTATCTCGAGTTGGCCGGAAAGTCGTTACTGCGCCGCTCGGTCGAGGCATTTCTCGGCCATCCCGAGGTGAGCGGGGTTCAGGTGGTCTATCAACCGGCCCACCATGATCTGTATCAGGCGGCGACCGAAGGTCTCGGCTTGCCTGAACCGGTGGTCGGCGGGGCAACCCGGCAGGACTCGGGCCGGCTCGGGCTGGAAGCGTTGGCGGCTTGGCCCGGCGGACCGCCCGACATCGTGCTGATTCACGACGCGGCCCGGCCTTTGATCGACGCCGCCACCATCTCGCGCGTGATCGCTACGCTGAGGACGGCACCGGCGGCGATTGCCGCGGTTCAGGTCATTGATACGCTAAAACGGAGTGAGGGCGGCTTTACCGCCGGCACCGTCGACCGGAACGGCCTGTGGCGGGCGCAAACACCGCAAGGCTTCCATTTCCAAACCATCCTTGAGGCCCATCGCCGCTGGGCCGGCTCAGGCTTGACCGACGACGCCGCCGTCGCCGAACAGGCCGGTTTGCCGGTGGCGTTGGTGCCCGGCAGCCCGGACAACATCAAAGTGACCACACCCGAAGATTTGGAGCGCGCCGGTCGTCTGATCGGCACTGGACGTGCGGCGCCGGTCCCGGATATCCGCACCGGCACCGGGTTCGATGTTCATCGCTTCGCCCCTGGCGACTCGGTGATTCTGTGCGGGGTTTCGGTGCCGCACACCCACAGGCTCGAAGGCCATTCGGATGCCGACGTTGCCTTGCATGCGCTGACCGATGCCGTGCTCGGGGCGATCGGAGCCGGCGATATCGGTAGCCATTTTCCGCCGAGCGAGCCGCAATGGCGGGGCGTGGACAGCGCCGTGTTTTTGCGCCATGCGGTCGGGTTGGTCCGTGCCCGCGGTGGTGTGCTCGGCAATGTCGATCTCACCGTGATCTGCGAGCGGCCCAAGGTCGGCC
>SERZ01001900.1_pt1 | contig 10986 bp, 7 predicted proteins | sample 3171461 | NCBI WGS metagenome assembly SERZ01 (sample SAMN06051861, study PRJNA518727) | freshwater metagenome | biome: subpolar coniferous forest; feature: holomictic lake; material: water; isolation source: holomictic Lake 227, 6 m depth | place: Canada: near Kenora, Ontario | collected 2013-06-25... | reverse complement strand
TCCTTTCTCCCCCTTCACGCCCTCTATTCCCATGTCGAGGTGTTGTCCGCCAATGGTCTGGTGACAGTGGGTGGCCATGACATTCTTGCGGGCTTTAGCGCCGCCGCGCGCTTGCCAGCTTGATTAATGGAAACGATAGGGAGAGAATGGTCCTATGAAGACTTTGAACGTCCAGCCCTCCAACTCCGACCGCACACCCATGACCCGCCGCCGTTTCCTGGGCACCAGCGCTCTTGCCGTCACGGCCTTCAACGTGCTGCCCCGCCAGGTGCTGGGCGCCGGAGAGGCTTCACCCAGCGAGAAGCTGAATATCGCGGGTATCGGCGTGGGGGGCATGGGGGGCGGTAATCTGGAAAACCTAAGCTCGCAGAACATCGTCGCGCTGTGCGATGTGGACCATGATTATGCCGCCAGGACTTTCAAGAAATACCCCGGGGCAAAGATCTGGACGGATTACCGGGAGATGCTGGAGAAGCAGAAAGACATCGACGCGGTCGTCATTGCAACGCCGGATCATACGCATGCGGTGATTGCTATGGCCGCCATGAAGGCTGGCAAACACGTTTATTGCCAAAAACCCCTAACCCACGACATCTCCGAAGCCCGTGCCCTCGCTGCCGCCTCCCGGCAATACAAGGTCACCACCCAAATGGGCAACCAGGGTCATTCCGGTGAAGGCATCCGGCTCGTCTGCGAGTGGCTCTGGAACGGCGCTATCGGTGAAGTTCGGGAAGTGGACGCCTGGTGCGACCTCTCCTACTACCCCTGGGGACATGCCTCCTGGAGCTCCAAATGGGGCGTCCGGCCCACCGACACCCCGCCCCTGCCGGATAAACTCAGCTGGGACCTCTGGCTTGGCCCCGCCAAAGAACGCCCTTACCACCCCGCTTATCACCCTGCGGTCTGGCGTTGCTGGTGGGATTTCGGCGTCGGCATGATGGGGGACCGCGGCGCCCACACTCTCGATGCAGCCGTCTGGGGCCTCAAGCTCGGCCACCCCACCTCCATCGAAGCCACCTCCACCGCGCTCAACCCCGACACCCATCCCGTCGCTGCGATGGTCACCTATAAATTCCCCGCCCGCGAAGGCCTCCCGCCCCTCAAACTCACCTGGTGGGAAGGCTTGCGCGCCCCGCGGCCCGACGACCTCGATGACGGCCTCGTCATGCCCCCTGAAGGTGGCATCCTCTTCAAAGGGACCAAAGGCAAGATTATGGCCGGAGTTTACTCTCAGCGCCCCATGCTCCTGCCCATCGCGTTGGACAAAGATTACAAGCGCCCGGCCAAGACCATCCCCCGCGTCGAGGGCGAAGCCCATGAGCTCGAATGGGTCCGCGCCGCCAAGGCCGGCAAACCCGCTGTCTCCAACTTTGAATACGCCGCCCACCTCACTGAGATCTGCCTCCTCGGCAACCTCGCCAAACGCATGGATGCACGCCTCGACTGGGACGGTCCCAACATGAAAGCCCTCAATTCCCCCGAGGCGAACCAATATGTGCGAACCGAGTATCGCCCGGGTTGGAGCCTCTAGCCTTGATCAAATCCTGGGCAGTTCGTAGCCCTTCCGACGCGGACGGGAGAGCAGCATATTGGCTTCGTCGTCGCCCGCAAAGTGCTCCTCCTTGGGATCCCAGTGGAGCTTGCGCTGCACCGTGCGGCAGATGTTGAGCAGGTGGCATAACGTCGTGGCGCGATGGCCGGTCTCGGCGTCGGCGTGGGTCGGTTTCCGCGTGCGGATGCCCTCGAAGAAGTTCTCAATGTGGGGGATGGACTCCTTCGGTCCCTGCGGGGTGACGGGTGGCGCGTTCTGTCGCAGCTCGGGCGGGTCGGCGGTGTAATCACCCCGGAGAATCTCGATCCGGCCCTTATCGCCGACAAAGATAGCGCCCAGATCTTCCATGTTACGGTTGGCGCCCTCGATCTTGAGCTGGACGCCATTGGCGTAGCGCATGGTCACTTTGCAGCGAGGCCCCCGGTCTTCCGGCCAGATTTCCACCGGGCCGGTGTCATCCGTACCGAGGCCGCACTGGACCTGGTCGAAGCTGTGCGTGCCCCAGCCGGTGACACCCCAGCTTTGGCCGCCGCCGTCGAACTGCACGTACTCGCCCCAGCTATTGAACAGCTCCAAATAGAAGGGGCGGAGCTCGGTCTGGTTGCACCACTGATCCCAATCCAGACCGCCGGGGAGGTCATCCGGCGTATCGCGCGGCTTCCAGATCCGGCCCGGGGCGAAGTTGCAGGTGATCACAGTGTGGATCTTGCCGATGGCACCGTCGCGCACGAGCTTGCTGGCGTGCCGGTTGATGGGCATTGAGCGCTGCTGAGAACCGGTTTGCACGATCCGCTTGTATTTGTGGGCGGCTTTGACCAGCGTGCGTCCTTCGACCACCGTCAGGCTCTGGGGCTTCTCCACGTAGGTATCGCAGCCGGCCTGCATCGCATGGATGCAGATCAACACGCGAGCATGCGTCGTCGTCTCCACGAATACCGCGTCGAGCTTTTCCTTTTCCAGCATATCACGGTAATGCTGGTATTTCCGCCATTTATCGCCGCCCTCCACCTGCTGGGCGGCTTCATTGACGCGGTTGAGGTTGCAATCAGCGACGGCGACGAGATCGGCTCCGGGCAAGGCCTCGTTCTTAAGAATCCACCGGGCCCGGCCACCCAGCCCGATAAACCCGACTTGGAGACGGTCGTTCGGTCCGGGACGGCGGGTGGCACCGAGCACTTCCGGGGCGACTACCATCGGAAAGCCAAGAACGACCGCGGCGGCCGCGGAATGGCGGAGGAATTCGCGTCTTTTCATAGGGGGGAGAGCTTCTGGCGGTGACTTAGCGTATCCAAGGCGCGCGGCGTCGGCGCGGATGCGAGGGAATCAATTACCGGAGCTGGGATCGAGCAACTTGAAGCGGATGTTCTTGAACTGGACCTTCATCGGCGGACCAGGGTGCATTTGCAGCGCAATGACCCCGTCTTTGGCGGCTATGCCCGACTGTCGATCCGTCACCTGGCTCATGACCACGTCATTGATCTTCAGGGTGATGTCGGGGCCGCGCGCGATGATCGTATAAGTGTTCCACTCGCCCATTTTCACCTGCTTGAGCAAAGCAGCGTTCAGGGTGAGATTTCCGCCCGCGGCACCACCGCCAACCATGAGTTTCTGAACCTTCTCGGGCGCAGCGACGGGCGAGACGGTCTTCTTGCCATCCTTGTCGATGATGACCTTCTCGCCGCGCATGGCAATGCCGCCGCGCGTATGCTCGAAGAGGCAGCCGAACCAATTATCACTATTCTCCATGTCAGCCTGGTAGCCTGAGGTATCCCAATTAGGCAACTCCCGGCTGCGAAACTGGATGCCGGAGTTGCCGCCGGGTCCCTGCAGGCGGAAATCCACTCGCAGCTCGAAATCTGCCGGCTTGCCGCCGCGCCACATGATGTAGTGGGCCTGCTTGCAGGGTTTATCCAGGGTGCTCTCCGCCGTGATCGCGTCGTCCACCACGCTCCATGCGCCCGGCAGGCCCTCCCAGCCGGTCAGATCCTTCCCGTTAAACATGGAGACGAACCCGCTCTCGAGTTCGCCCGCCGGGCTGGACATTGAGAGAGTTGTCGTGAGTAGCAGCAGTGCGCCGAATATGCGATGGCAGGAATTCATGCGCGGAGATTACCTTCAAGGCTAGCGAAGTCAAATTGATCTCCTGCGCCTGGGCGCGACCTGATACTGCCGAGGCCCCAGGAGCGCAGCCTTTAGGCTGCAGCAGCGTGAAACGTAAGGAGCGGGTTGAAGTATGCCCGCGCCGCAGAGCAAACCTGTGTTTCTGCAGCCTAAAGGCTGCGCTCCTGCGCAACCGTCCGGAGCCTGCGTTGGATGGCGGCAGTAACAAGATGCTCCCCCTGCGCCTTTCCGATTGACACCACGGCCATTATTTGGCGGAATCAGGCCACCATGAGTGAAACCCAGAAACAACTCTTCTCCATCCCCGCAACGCTGAGCGCATGCGGACGCGCTAGAAACAAGACCCGTATCAGCATCCGTAAGCGGTGTGCATTCCTTGGTATGGTCCTGTGGGCCGCCGCCGCAATGGCGGCCGGTCCGGGCATCCCTTCGCGCGATGCTGAATTGGATGTGCTGCCTGGCTTCAGGAACCCGCCGCCCGGCTACGGCGAAGTGCCGTACTGGTGGTGGACCGGTGACACGCTGAACGTGGACCGCCTGGTCGGCCAGCTCAAGGAGCTGCACAAGAAGGGGATCAGCGGCGTTCAAGTCAACTACTCCCATCACGACTCGCCGGGCTGGCTGACGGATCATGACTCGCCCGATATCTTCTCCGAGGATTGGTGGAAGGTCTATTCCAAGGTTTCCGAGGCGTGTGCCACCCTGGACATGGGCATCGGCATGAGCACCTACACGATCGACTGGCCCCGCGGTGCTTCGAATCTCTTCTTCAAGCTGTTTTATTCCAAGCCCGAACTGAGTGCGATCCAGCTTGACGGTGGACACAAGCAGCGCCTGCGGGGTGGAGAGACCGGGACATTCGAGTGTGTGCCAGATCAGTTTGCCGCGCATGCTTACCCGGTTGCCGACGGGAAGCTCCAGCGTGGCGGGGTGGACCTCGCGCCGTTCCTCAAGGACGGCAAAATCACCTGGACTGCGCCGGCGGGCGAATGGGAAGTCTGGACATTCCGTGCCGTGCGCCATCCCGGCTCAGTCAATCCCCTCATGGCCGGGGCGGGGGACACAATTATCCGCGACTTCTTTCAGCAGTTCCAGGATCACAATCCGGGGAAATCGGCTAAGGGGTTGAACTACTTCTTCAATGACGAATTGGACATCGGCGAAGGCAAGTTCGCGTGGAATCCGGACTTCGCGGCGGAGTTTCGGCAGCGCAAGGGCTACGACCTGTTCGAGGTTCTGCCCGCAATGTGGGGCGACCTGGGCAGCATCACGCCCAAGGTCCGCATGGATTACGCGGATGTGCGCATGGCGCTGATGGAAGAGCGTTACTTCAAGCCCATCTACACTTGGCACGCGTCGCGCGGCATGATCTTCGCCTGTGACTCCGGCGGGCGGGGTCTCGATCCGCATGAATTTGGCGACTACTTCCGCGTGACGCGCTGGTATTCGGCGCCGGGACACGATACGCCGGGCGGCCGGGCGGATCTTATCAAAGGTAAGGTCTCGTCTTCGGTGGCGAACCTGTATCAGCGTCCGCGCGTTTGGCTGGAAGGCTACCATAGTCTCGGCTGGGGCGCCGCGCCGGAGCTGCTGATGCAGGCCACGCGTGAGAACTACCTCTACGGCTGCACACTGCTCAATCTCCACGGACTCTATTACAGCACTTACGGATCACATTGGGAATGGGCGCCGCCGTGCTATCACTTCCGCATGCCTTACTGGGCCCACATGAGCACGTTCCTTGGCTATTTCGACCGCCTCTCCTACCTGCTCAGCCAGGGCCATTTTGTGAGCGATGTTGCGGTGGTCTATCCCGTCGCGCCCTACGAGGCGGAAATGGATGGCGATAAGGCCAGAAACCAGGCCTTTGATCTGGCCCGCCGCCTGATGGCTGCGGGGATAAACTTCGAGTTTGTGGACAATGACACGCTGGCGCGGGCGAGCGTGGAAAATGGCCGCCTGATCGTCAAAGATGCGGGCGCGTCTTACCAGGCGCTGGTCTTCCCGGACATGAACGCCGTGCGCTGGCCGAGCATTGAGAAGGCCGCGGCTTTTGCGCAGGGGGGCGGCAGGGTTTATGCCGTCGGCGCCTTGCCAACGGCCTCCGACCGCGCGGGGAGCGACGATCCGGAGCTCGCAGCGCTCAATGAACGCGCTTTCGCGCCCGCGTGCCGCCTGAAGAATAGCGAGGGTGCGGTCGAGGCCATCCGCGCCGCTTTTGTGCAGGATGTACGCGGCGTGGGCCAGCCGGTGCGAGCGCTGCACCGCAAGGCGGGCTCCCGCGACGTTTACATGGTAATGGACGCCCGCAAGGACGCGGTAGTGGAATTCCGTGCCCGGGGCGCGGTGGAACTGTGGGATCCCTGGACCGGCACAGCGAGCGCTCTCCGGGTAGTGTCAGAAACCGGCACCGGAACACAGGTCGAACTGCCCCTGGAGCCTTACGAGGCGCAAGTGGTGGTGTTCACGCCCGGCAAGCAGCACGTCAATCCGTCGCCGAAGGCCGACCGTCCCAAGACGGTGAAGACGCTGCCTGAGGAATGGACCGTGTCGTTCGAACCCACGATGGACAATGCTTACGGCGACTTCCGCCTGCCCGTTACGCCCGACAACAAGCAGATCGGACTGGAAGCACGGCGTTTTGCCTGGGCGCGGGAGACGGAAGCACTGGCCTCGACCGCGATGCTGCCGGGAACAAACGACCGGGACTGGGGCCGGAAGCTGCACGGCTACGGGACGCAGTTCTACGTGCTCGGCCCGGTTCCGAATGGCCCGGATGCGGCACCATGGGACACAGAATTGGCGCAGCTCAAGACGGTTGATCCGACCGTGCCGGTCACGGTGTCGGGCAAGACCCTGACCTGGCGGCCGTATGACTTTTCGTGGCGGATGGGCAAGGAAGGGGACCAGGGGCATCAAGGTTATCATGGCCTGAAACGCACCGTGACGGACGACTTCATTTGCCTGGGCAAACCGGTGGGCGGCCTTAATGAGCAGCGCTATGGGGACGAGGCGGGCGGCGGGAGCTACTATCTCTGGACTTGCGCCACTGTCCCAACGGCTACGGCGGTCGGCATCATGGTCAGCCGCGGGGCGCCGGCGGACGACAGCCACACCTCGCCGGTCATTACCCCGGCGGCGGTGTATCTGAATGGCATCCCGGTGGCGGATCTTGCACAGACGATAACGCTCAAGGCCGGGGCCAACCCGGTGCTGGTGCGTTACGATAAGGCCGGGCGGGGCCACTTCGTAATCCGCCGGCTGGACGCGCCGGTTCCGGCTGCGCGCCAGCCGTTGGCGATGCGCTGGTATGGCGACGCGGGAGTGATTCCGTTTGATGTGTCGGCTGGCGGTCAGCCGGCCGAATGGTTCCGCTTCCTCTCCGCGCCCGGCACGGCGGCGATTCGCGTGCCGGCGCGCGGCAAGGTCGCGGCCTGGCTCGAAGGCGAACCAATGACCGAGGCGGGGCAGGGGCGTTTTGTAGCGAAGAAGTCCACCGCGCGCGCATCGGTGGTGGCCTTGCGGGTGGTGCCCGAGCCTGGGCTGACCGGCGGGGCGGCGATTCCCGAACCCGTGACGGTCGAGACCGATGGCACGGGTGTGATGGCGCTAGGCGACTGGTCGCAGACGGGGATTCTGAACAACTACTCCGGGGGCGCGCGTTACCGCACCACCCTTGTGCTCACCGCGGAAGAGGCCAAGGCCCGAGCGACGGTTAACCTGGGGCGTGTGGTCGCGACGGCCGAGGTTCTGGTAAATGGCAAGACAGCCGGCGTGCGGGTGGCTTCGCCGTGGCGGGTGGAGGTAACGGGTTTGCTGAAGGCTGGCGAAAACACCATCGAGGTGCTGGTGTGCAATACCCTGGCCAACCACTATCAGACCATCCCCTCCAGCTACCGTGGCAACCCGGTCTCGGGGTTGTTCGGGCCGGTAACCATCGATCTCCGCCCAGAGGATTAATCACCCGCCCCGGCACAGTTACGTGGAGAAATGCCCGATGGCGGAGCATTTCTCCCTCTCCTCCTGACGCTTCGTCAAGGGCGTGACCGCGAAGGCCTGGTGGTTGACGCGTGCTTCATCTAACAACTGCTTCGGCATGGCCACATTCTACCAGTGGCCAACCGCAGTGTAATCCCCGCAGCGTCATTTCGACTTGGTCACACCCAACTGCTTGAGAATCTCATTGATGTCCAGCGTCTGCAGGTTGAAGGAATTAGCGCTGCCGGTGGGAATCATGACGATCTTCTTGCCGCGCAGGCTATCGGCGATGGCCATCTTTACCTGGATCAAGCCGCCTTCATTCATCATGGCCTCCCGCATCTTCTTGATGCTGGCCGCCTCGGCGGTGCCTTCGGCGAGGGTGGCGGCGGCCAGGTTTGTCTGCTGTTGGTAATAGGCGTCGGCTCCCAGGACGGCCTCCTGGTAATGGCCGTCCGCTTGGGCAATGACCTTATTGACCTCTCCTAGGGCGTCCTGGAGCAGCTTCTTGTTCATTTCCAGCGTGGAATCCTTCTCGGAAATCAGGGTCTTGGTCTTGGTGTCAGCAATCTTCTTGTTAGTGATGATCGCCTGGTAGTCGGCGTTGAAGCGGTAGTCCATCAGGGCGACGTTTTCGACGATGATCCCATACTCGCTCAGGATGGCCTGCAGCCCCTGCTTGGCGTTTTCGGCGGCTTTGTTGCGGTTGTCCGCATGGTAGAACTGCTCGGTGCTGTACTCACCCAGATAATCGCGCGGCTTGCTCCGGGCTACGGTGCGAAACACCTTTTCCTTGAGTTCGAGCATATCTTTGGCGACGAGTTGCCGAATATAGGGTGCTCGTTGCGGGTCCACGCGGTAGGTGAAAATGACATCAATCCGTATGTCATTGCCATCCTTGGTTTTGAAAGGGAGGTCATCAGCGCCGTGTTTGTCGCCCTTGTCCACGGTGGCGGTCATTTCGACGATCTGAAGCCGGCCGTCGAAGGTTTCCCACTCGTTGAGCACGGGCAGGAAGAAGTAGGTGGCCCCCGGCTGATACACCTTGTTTTCCACGCCACTCTTGCTGAACAGCGACCATTTAATGGTCCGCACGCCCACCTCGGTGGTGCCGGTGGAATGGACCGATTTAAGGGAGAGGATCACCACCACGAGGACGACCAGGCTCCACTTAACCCAGTTAAATATGATTTTAGCGTTCATGTTCGTAAGCGTAGTTTACTGAGTAATGATCTGGTTGGTGGATCCGATGGAAAAGAGCCGCATGAGGCTTTGGATGTCCAAGGGGTTAAAGGCGTTGGCCCCGCCAGCCGGAACCAGGATGGTCTCCAGGTTTGTCAGGTTACCCGCCATCTTCATGCCGAGCATGATCTCCGAGCCGGCACCGCGGTAGGCCTCGTTGAGCATCTGCGCCTTGCTGGCCTCGGCCATCTTTCTTACCCGGTCGCCTTCCGCCTTTTTCGTCCGTTCGTAGAGCTCCATCTCCGATGTGCGTTGAATCTGGTAGGCCTTGCCTTTCTGGAGTGCCACCCCCTTGGCCGCCGTTCCCTCGTTGACGACTTTCGCCAACTCAGCCTCCGCCGCTGCCAGGGCGGTGAGAGAGACGTTGAGCAGCTTGGTTTGTTTCTGCATGTTGTTCTCTTCCACCCGGGTCGCAACGTCCGGGTGCAGGTGCGGATACCGGGCCAGGACGTGCTCCACCTTGAGACCCATGGGCTTGAGCTTCTCGTTCATCAGGTCGCGCGCCTCATCGAGCTTGGCGACCCGAGTCTTGGCATCGAAGAAGTCCTCCGGCTGAAGGCTGCCGAGACGGACTTTTATGGCGTTCTCGGCGACCGGCAGGATGCCGTTGTCCTCGTAGAGCTTGCCGGCGCCGACCATGTTGACCAGCTTCACCGGGTCCTCGATGCGGTAGAGGATGGAGGTGTCCATTTTGACATAAAAGCCGTCCGAGGTTTGAACGTACGCGGCTTTGACGATCCGGGTGAACAGCTCATCCGTGCTTGAAATCGTCTCGGTTATCTTCTCCCTGGAGTCGGGTTGGTCGCGCATGGTCAGCACTTGGATCGTCCTTGGGAACCGGAGGATCTTCTCCATCGTTGGGAATTGGTGGTGGATGCCGGTCTCGTATATCGTCTTCTGGGTCCCCATCGGGCCAAACAACCCGAACGGCGAGTAGAGGACCTGCTTGATCCCGAATTCACCCGGCCCGATGTAGGTGGTGCAGGTCAGGTAGAACAGCCACAACACCACCAACCCGCCGATCACCATCAGGCTGATCCGAGTGCTGCGCAGCAGATCGAGCAGGCCGCGCAGGGCGGCTCCTTTGTCCGCCGGCTTGGTTCGACTGTTTTCCCAGGGTTCATCGTATTTCGGCATAAGTTTCCTATCGTTGGTTGTCCGGCTTTAGAATGTTCAGCACGTAGTGCTCGCGGTCGTTCAGGATAAAGGCCTTGTGCGCCAGGAGGAACAGCGCATTGAACCGTTGCTGCCGCGCCTCCGGCGAGTAGGCCCCGTTCACATGGAGTTCGACGAAGTCGCTGAATCGCTTGATGCCCAGCTTCTCCAGTTCGGCGGGCGTGGTCGGGTCGGCCTTTCTCACCGCGTAATAGTCGTGCCAGAACTCTGCGGGGGAAGCGTAGCTCGCCAGCAGCAACTGCAGCTCCGCGGTCAGCAGGTCCCCGCCGGTATAGGTGCGGAAGATCTCGTAGCGCTTGGCCACCTCGTGCTGGGTGTCGAGCTCGCGGATGCTGTTGAGCAGGTTCCTCCTCGCGCTTTTCAACGTCGAGGCGTCGCGGTAGTTGACCAGGTAGTACAGCCCGTAACCCACCAGCCCATCAACAATCAGAGCCGGCAGCAGTGTCGGCAGCCGCAGCAGGCGTCCCTCGGTGAAGAACAGCTCAAGGGCCAGGCCAATCCCGATGGCCCACATGCAGTACTTGGGCCACGAGCGCTGCTCGGTCCGCTCCAGCACCTTGGCGCGGATGGCACAATAACGATCGTATAGTGGAAGGACATCCTTTTGGATCACGGTCCGCAGGTGCTCGTAATAGGCGGGCTCGGTCCAGAGCGTGGTCATCTCATCCTGCTTCACCAACGTCGCGAAGTAGGCGTCGATAAACTCCTGCCGGTTTGTGACCAGGCTGGCCTCCAGCTTGGCAAACAGGTCCATGCACACGTCGAGCAACGTGCGCTGGGCGATCCCCTCGGTTGCTGGATTGGCCGCCATGTCGAGCAGAGTGGGCACGCCTGTTCCTGCGACCTGCGATAGGTGCGCCGGCACCTCCGCATCGCCAAGCGTTGGCGGAAACACCGGTCGCCTTACTGGAGGAGTC
>SERZ01001899.1_pt1 | contig 10988 bp, 10 predicted proteins | sample 3171461 | NCBI WGS metagenome assembly SERZ01 (sample SAMN06051861, study PRJNA518727) | freshwater metagenome | biome: subpolar coniferous forest; feature: holomictic lake; material: water; isolation source: holomictic Lake 227, 6 m depth | place: Canada: near Kenora, Ontario | collected... | reverse complement strand
TCTTTTTTGGAGGTGATGCTTAATGAGTTTTCAAGATACAGCCTATTTTATTTCCGATGCTCACCTGGGCGCGAAAACCCCTGATGCCGAAGAAAGGGAGGCCAGGGTGATTGCCTTTCTGGAAAGCATTACCCACAATGTCAGGTATCTATTCATTGTGGGGGATTTTTTTGATTTCTGGATCGAATACACGCATGCTATTCGTCCAGATTATTTTCATGTGTTGTATGAACTCAGACGGCTGAAAAAACAGGGTGTCGAAATTCATTATCTGGCGGGAAATCATGATTTTGCAATAGGGGAATTTTTATCAGAAACTATCGGTATTTTCGTTCATCCAACCGGATGCCATCATATACGGCTTCAAGGTAAACAACTTCATATCTGTCATGGAGACGGGCTGATGCCTTCAGATCGAGGATATAGGGTTCTGAAAAAAATCCTGCGAAATCAATTGTGTCAGAGAATTTACAAGACGCTTCATCCCAATTGGGGCATTCCCATTGCAGAAAGGTTTTCGCGGACAAGCAGAGATCAAATCAACTTCAGATCGCGGGAGAGTGAGAGGAATGCATACCGTCAGGTAGCCCAAAATATGCTGAAAGCAGGACCGGATATCGTTATTTTTGGCCACACCCATTATCCGGAAATTCATTACTGGGACGACAAAATCTATTGCAATATTGGAGACTGGATTCAGCATTTTAGTTATGCTGTGCTGGAAAACGGAGAGATACACCTGAAAAATTATGAATTATGAATTACGAATGAAAGTGAGCGGTTAAGGTTGAATGTTTTTCCATTCATCATTTAGCATTGATGGTAAAAGATAAGGGGCTTGTAGGCAGGCGCCGACAGCCCCTATTTGACCGGGTTAAACGTTCAGCGCGCCGGACATCAGGTCACCAACCATTTTGGTGAACCGGGACGGATTTTCCAGTTTACCACCTTCACCGATGACGGCCAGATCATAGAGAAGATCGCTGTAGTCTTTCAGGACAGGATCACTTCGCTCCTTGTCGTAGATGGCCTTGATTTTGACCACCAGGGGATGATCCATGTTCAGCTCCAGGACCCGTTTGACTTCAGGGGATTTCTGGCCCGTGGCCTTCAGAATCTTCTCCATGTATGCGCTCATGTCGTAGGTATTTCCGGACAAGCAGGAAGCCGAGTCCTTCAGCCGGGTAGATGGCATAACCTCTTTGACCTTGTTTTCCAGATTGGATTTGATAAAGCTGAAAAGAGCATTGAACTCCTCTTTTTTGCTGTCATCCACTTTCTGAATATCCAGATCACCTTTTTCTGCGCTCTTGAACGGCTTTCCATCAAACTCGGTCAGAGACTGGACCACCCACTCATCAATGGGATCTGCCATCAAAATGACTTCAAAATCCTTTTCTTTAAGTTGTTCCAGATGAGGGCTGTTGAGAAGGGATGTCAGATTTTCGCCGGTGATAAAGTAAATGTCTTTCTGCTCGGCTTTCATGTTGGCGACATATTCGGAAAGAGATATCCGCTTGCCATCGGATTTGGTGGTCTGATACCGGGCAAGTTTGGCGATTTTATCCCGATTTTCCGAATCCATGTGAATGCCGATTTTCAAAATGGATCCAAATTCATTGTAGAATTTGTCGTAAACTTCCTTTTCCATGTTGCCAAGAAGCTCGATGAGCTTTTTTACAAGATTTTTACGAATATTTCTGACGAGTTTGTCCTGTTGCAGGATTTCGCGGCTGACATTAAGATTTAGGTCCGGCGCATCCACAACCCCTTTGACAAAGCGGAAGTATTCCGGCATGAGATCTTCGCAGTCATCCATGATGAACACCCGTTTGCAGTACAGGTTGATGCCATGTTTGTGTTCCGGATTGAATAGATCAAAAGGAACCTGGGAAGGGATATAGAGCAGGGCATGGTATTCGGTGGTGCCTTCAAACTTCATGTGAAGCTGGGTAAGGGGCGGATTCCAGTCATGGCTGATATGCTTATAAAATTCTTCATATTCTTCCGGGGCGACATCTTTTTTATCCTTGATCCAGATGGCCTTCATGGTATTAAGGGTTTCTTCGCGAATCACTTTCCGGGTGGTTTTGCCAGCGGGCTTGCCTTCTTTGTCTAAGAGCTGTTCGGCTTCGGGAATGGGATCATCCTTTTCAACATCCATTACGATTGGATAACTGACAAAATCGGAGTGCTGTTTGACAATGCGCCTGATGGTCCATTCATCTGTAAAATCCGTCTCATCTTTTTCTTTTTTCTTTAAATGAAGGGTGATTCGGGTCCCGCGAGACCGTTTGGTGGCCTCTTCGATGGTATAACTTCCATCACCAGTTGATTCCCAGAGGGTGGCCTTTTCTTCTCCCGCTGCGCGCGTCAGAAGGCTGACCTTTTCAGAGACGATAAAAGAGCTATAGAACCCGACCCCAAACTGACCAATCAATTCCGGGGTCAATGTGTTCTGCTGATGGGTTGCTGCAATTGCTTCAAGAAATGCCGATGTGCCACTTTTGGCAATGGTGCCGATATTTTCCATCACCTCGTTATATGTCATGCCAATGCCGTTATCAGAGATTTCAATCGTCTGTTTGATGCCGTCCGGAACGATCTTTATTTTATATTCTGTGTCATCTCCAAGAAGATCAGGCTCTGTCTGTGCTTTGAATCGCAGTTTGTCAATGGCATCGGAAGCATTGGACACCAGCTCCCTGAGAAAGATATCTTTATTGGAATACAGCGAGTTGATGATAAGGTTGAGAAGCTGTTGGACTTCAGTTTTAAATTGCAAAGTTTCTTTTTTAGAGGACATGTCATCTCCTGTTTGAAAAAGGGGTTAAAGTGTGGTAAAAAATTCAAAATGGATATTTTTTCAATATTATGGGTTGATTTTTTCAATTGTCAACCCTGAATCCTTCTGGATTATGCTCACTGTGATGTCATTTTCTTGGGCATTGGTTCATCAAATAGCTGTCTGAACAGGAGGAATGCAGAATGAAAATTCGAATTGTGGGGCTGCTGCTCCCGTTGCTGTTGTTGGCTACAGAAATTACGGTGGCTGAAGCCGGCGGCAGGCAGATCAGAGAAGTCGAAGATGCAATTGAAATAATACGAGAATTTACAAAGATACCCGAAAATCAAATTCCGCCTTCCCTGCTGAGAAATTCTCAGGCGATCGCCGTTATTCCGGGTGTGTTCAAGATTGGGTTTATCCTTGCTGGAAATTATGGCAGAGGTGTTCTATCTATCAGAGATAAATACGGTTATTGGACAAATCCCGCCTTTATTACGTTGGTTGGAGGCAGTGTCGGCTGGCAGATAGGGGCTCAGTCATCTGACATTATTCTGGTCTTCAAAACCATGAAAAGCATCAATGATATTACTGCCGGAAAATTTACTCTTGGTGCGGACGCATCTGTTGCAGTTGGTCCGGTGGGTCGGCAGGCCGGGGCAGGCACGGACATTGAGTTGAGATCAGAGATATATTCGTATTCCAGAACCCGCGGTCTTTTTGCGGGCGTATCCATCCAGGGTGCTTCACTCGAGATGGATTACGACAGCATTGCAGACTTTTATGGCGACACGCAGATCGGCGCCAGAGATATTTTTGAAACCCCCGACCTGAACGCGCCGCAAGTGGCAGCCGATTTCAGGCAGGTACTGATAGAACAAACCCGGCGATAACCGGGCTGATTGAAGGAGGTATTGGATTGTCCGCGTTAATCTCTCTATTGAAAATGGCTGCTATACTTCTTGCAGCTTCGTTTTTGGGTAATTGGTTTTTGTCCGAATTGAAAAAGGCGCGTGTTCTTAAGAAACCATGGTATGCGCCGTATCTGACGCCGCCTGGATTGCTGATCATTATTGCCTTGATCATTCCAGTTGTGGTATGGATATTCCAGCGTTAGTGTTGTCGCTATTCGAAAAATTTTGGAGACGATCATGACATTACCAAATCTGAATCCAATATCCATACAGGAAATTGGCGAATCCTTGGCAAATTTTTCACTGGATCGCGAAAGTGTGCTGTTTGCTTTAAGCCGACTACCTGATGAGAATTCCATCAACAAGGTCGCCATTGAGTACGAGATACAGCTTCTCAAGATACTCAGCGTCGGGTGGGCCATCTCGTATCTTATGGAAGACCATTCGGAAAAAGCCACATTGATTAAAACATTCTGGGATGTTTTATTTGAATTCTCGAAAAATCTCTCTTCTGTTACTTCTCTTACAATCGGAAAGGAAGTGGATTATTTCAGAGCATTGAAAGAACGCATTGATATCTATTTGAAGGCTCTGGCTGAAGTTCCGCATGTCAAGGATCCGGCATCGGTGATTGGACCAACGTTCGCCCGGCTTTGCGGAAGCACGGATAATGTTCATGTGATTATGGCCGGGAACCGGATCTTTCGCTTGTCGCTTGAAGGGGTGAAACATTTTCTGGAATCAGGATTTTCAAGTGCTGCTGATTTGTCAACACAGATCGCTAACTCCGACAAACGATGTGGTGCAGTGAAGTGCTGAAGACGTTCATCGATGTCCAAATTGTTTTAACCCTTTCATGACACATCATCCCAAAACCTGTTTTGGCCTGTTACGCCACACGATAACGGAATGGAACCAGAGCCGACGGATTCAAGGTCAGTCCGACAGTCCGCTGACTCTTACAGGAGAAGAACTGGCACTGCGATGGGGACAGCTTTTACCAGGGAATTTCTGGAATCGGATTCTTTCCAGCGATCTTGGAAGGGCTCAGAGAACAACCGAGCTGATCAACCAGACGCTGAATCTTCCGGTTACACTGGATTCCAGGCTTCGGGAAAGGGATTGGGGCCTATGGACCGGGAAAACAATGGCGCAGATTAAAACCGGGTTTGCGGACTTATGGGCCAAACAGATGCCGTCTGCATGGGATTTTTGTCCGCCTGGCGGTGAATCTTTCCAAAACGTGTGGAAAAGAGGCCGAGAAGCGCTGGCGACTGCATCCAAGTGTTGGCCGGGAGAAAATATCCTTGTTGTCACCCACGAAGGCATGATGAAAAGCCTGATTTATCATGAAAGCACCCTGTCCAGTTTCTCCAAGGATGGGCAATTCCTTATGCCGTATCACCTGCATCGCCTGACATTCTCAAGCAACAGACTGGCAATTGAGCTACTTAATTTTCTGGATTTATCCCCTGAATTCTCTTCATCTGTTCAACTGTGAAAACTTCCAAACCATGAAAATTATTTATTATTGCCAGCATGTCCTGGGCATGGGACATTATTTTCGAAGCCTCGAGATATGTAAGGCGTTTAAAGGCCATGAAGTCATTCTTGTATCTGGAGGCGCGCCCATGAACATGCCGGTTCCGGAGCATATTCGGGAAGTAAGTCTTTCACCTCTCAGTATGGACCCGGACTTCAGCAGACTGGAATCGGATTCAGACTTCGGAACGGTTGAGCAAATCAAAGCTGCTCGTCAGCAAGTGCTTTACGATTTGTTTTTGTGCGAATGTCCGGATATCTTCATGGTTGAACTCTTTCCGTTCGGGCGCAAGGCGTTTGGTTTTGAACTTATTCAGATATTTGACGGAATAAGGCAAAAAAGGCTTTGTCCGAGTCGGGTGGTGTGCAGCCTTCGGGATGTTCTGGTTGAAAAAAAAGACACTTTAACTTATGAATCCAGGGTGATCGCTGCTTTAAACCAGTGGTTTGATGCGCTTCTGATCCATTCGGATGCCGCAATCGTCAAACTGGATGAAACTTTTTCCCGAATGACGGATATCCGGATTCCCGTTGTCTATACCGGATTTGTCACCCCCAGACCCCTCAAGAACGATCGTACTGCTATTCGCCATAAACTCCGCATTGACGATGATAGCCGGTTGATTGTAGCCAGCGCTGGTGGTGGGAAGGTGGGATTTGTACTTCTAAATGCCGTGATACTGGCTTTTGAGAAGATATCGCTTGAAGCAGATGCTTATCTTCAGGTATTTACCGGTCCGTTCATGGAAAGTGATGCGGTTCGGCATCTTCAGGAAATGGGTACGGACCGGATTGTAGTGTCACAGTTTACTCCCGATTTTCCGGCCTATCTTTCTGCGGCTGATCTTTCCGTCAGCATGGCGGGATACAATACCTGCATGAACATTATGGCGGCCCAGGTTCCTTCTCTGGTCTGGCCTTTTTCACAAAACCGGGAACAGCGGCTTCGGGCTGAACGTATTGCCGAAATGGGCGGTATGCAGATTCTTGAAGATGCCGATCTTGAGCCGAAACATCTGGCCGGACTCATGACCAGAAATCTGACTGAACGGACTCGCCCAGGCTATTCTGTTGATCTGGATGGGGCCGTTCATTCGCTTGACTGGATCCAATCCTGGATGGAAATACAAAGGAACAACTAATGCGCAATCTACCTTCGCTATTATGGAACTCACCCTTGTTGGATTTGAAACCACGGCTTCAGGATTGTGTGGATAAGGCCCTGGGTCAGACTGGACTTTCCTTGCCTGTCCGGTTTTTTTTTCGTGCCGATGACATCGGGGCTCCTGGAGAACGTTTTTTTAACTTACTAAGTTTGTTTCTCGACTACCAAACGCCTCTATGTCTTGCGGTGGTGCCTTCCTGGCTCAGTCAGCAGCGATGGGATATTTTTCAGAAAACAGATCAGAAAGCACAGGGGTTATACTGCTGGCATCAGCATGGGTGGCGGCACATTTCCCATGAAATTCAGGGGAAAAAACAGGAATTCGGTCCGGTCCGAACAATTGACGCCATACGGCAGGATATTCTTCGAGGTCGGGAGAAACTGGAGAACCTGATGAAAGATCGGTTCACACCGGTGTTTACCCCGCCCTGGAACCGATGTGATAGCAGAACCCTGACTGTCTTAAAAAATAATAAATTTAAAGCAGTTTCACGACATCATCGCAGCATGCCAAAATCTCCGAAAGGGCTGCAGGATTTATCCGTCAACGTGGATCTGCACACCCGCCAGGAAATCACGCCGGAAGCAGGGTGGCAAGCCCTTTGGAAAGAGCTTTCAGTAGGGATTCATAGCGGAACCTGTGGTATCATGATCCATCATCAGCAAATGAATGAAACAGCCTTTGAATTTCTGAAAGTATTTCTGGATGTCATGTCGCAAAATTCCCATATCCTGCCTATCCATTTCAAGGATATGCTCAGTGCTTAAGACCATTGTCATCACCACGATTTATCCTGTATCGCCATCGGTTCGAAAATGGACGGACTTTACCGACTGGAGGGTAGTGGTCGCCGGTGATAAAAAAACACCCGTGGACTGGAGCTGTCATCCGGCAACATATCTGTCGGTGGCGGATCAGGAAATCGTGCAATTTCAGATCACCCGAATGCTTCCCTGGAATCACTATGCCCGAAAGCTAATGGGATATCTGGTTGCCATTCAGCATGGTGCTGAAATCATTCTGGATACCGATGATGACAATATGCCCAAGTCAGACTGGACCATTCCCGAATTTGATGGTGACTACCTTATGACATCGCCTGACATGGGTTTTATTAATATTTACAGTTATTTTACGGATCAGCACATCTGGCCCAGAGGATTTCCTCTTAACCGGGTCTGTGATCCGGCTGCGCGTTTGGCCGCCGGTTCCATGCAGACAGCGCCGGTCAGGATCGGTATCTGGCAGGGACTGGCGGACGGAGATCCGGATGTGGATGCCATCTATCGCATGACCGTAAATACCCCTTGTTTTTTTGACTCCAAATGTCCGGTAGTTCTGAATACCGGAACAGTGTCTCCCTTTAATTCTCAGAACACCGCCTTTATCAAGCCACTGTTTCCACTGCTGTATTTGCCTGCTTCGGTCAGTTTTCGGTCCACAGATATTATCCGTGGGCTGGTGGCGCAGCCGATTCTCTGGAGCGCTGGCTATTCACTGGGGTTTACTGGGGCGACCGTTGTTCAGAACCGAAATGAACACAATCATCTGTCTGATTTTGAATCGGAAATTCCCTGCTATCTGTATCCGGAAAAAATAATTGATGTGGTTGAAAGGGCGGTTTCATCACGATTTACCGTTGAAACCAATCTCATTAACGCTTATGAAAGTCTGATTCGACATAACCTGATCCCAAAATGCGAGATGAATCTGCTTTTGGCATGGGTGCAGGATATTCAGAACATGGCTGTAATGCAACCATGAAGGATCCACTTCATGGTGCCATGCTGATTACGGATATGGACGGAACTCTGCTGAATTCAGACGGAAGCCTGACAAAGCAGGATATGGATGCGCTTTTCAGCCTGGGGCGCAAAGGGGTCGTACGGGTCATTGCAACCGGCCGGTCCCTGTATTCCTTTAAAGCTGTTGCCGGAAACCAGTTGCCAGTGGACTATGTCATCTTTTCGACCGGAGCTGGGGTCATAACTTTCCCGGATTGTCGTCTGATCCGCAAAATTCATCTGGATGCCGGGGCTGTTTTATCTGCTATTCAGATATTCATGGAATTTGGACTCGATTTTATGGTTCATCAACCCATTCCCGATAATCATCGGTTTGTATATCATGATACAGGCAGGGACAATCCAGATTTTCACAGGCGTCTTTCGCGCTACAGCGAATTCTGTAGGCCGCTTGGTAACGCATCTTCCAATATCGGATCCGCTTCACAGTTGCTTGCTGTGGTTAATCATGATAACAGTGTATCCGTGCTAATGGCGTTACGGTCGAAATTGACAGGCTACAGCGTCATTCGATCCACTTCGCCTTTAGACGGCAAATCCACCTGGATTGAGGTTTTTGCACCTGGCGTCAGTAAAAGCCAGTGCGCCGCATGGCTCACCGACCGATTGAATATTGATAAGAAGCTTGTTCTGGCCGTAGGTAACGACTACAATGATCTGGATTTGCTCGAATGGGCAGGGACTGCTTTTCTGGTTGACAATGCTCCCGATGTACTGAAAAATCGATTTGCTTGCGTAGCATCCCACGATCATGGCGGTGTGTCGGAAGCTATTCACCTGTGGCTGTCAGATTTTACAAGCTTTGAAACAAGAACCGTCATGGCAAATGATTTATGCTGCTAAAGGGCATGATTTTACGTTTTTGAACCCCCACCCCAACCCTCTCCCGCTGGGAGAGGGAGTTTATGGAAAGCCTGGACTATGCCACTTCGCGATATATGTTAGTGAAAGCTGTCTCAATGTCATTGACATTGAATACTGTCTCTACAAAATGGATGAAAAACTAAAAGGAGTTTTAACGTGACTGAACATTCCTGTAAGAGATCTAAGGATTTTGAAACTGCCCTGACTGTGGGCAGACCCCCCAACATTGTGCAGTTGTTCCCCAATTCAAAAGCACTGATTGTTAGTGGAAAATATATTGACCGAGCCATGCTGGCCAAAGGCAAAGCCATTGCGATGGCGGCGAACGGGAGAAATGTATTTGTCATTCGGGGTGCGCTTGCCGCCGCCCAGCGGGCCAATTCCGTTATCATCATTGAGATCGCCAAGTCTGAAGGAACTTACTGCGCAGTCAACTTCTGGAACGTCGCCCGGCAGGTGGACACCCTGTGCAATGAGATGGGCATCACCATTCCGGTCGCCATTCACGCGGATCACTACGGAATAAAATCTCAGGATGACGTTGCACAGGCAATGGTTGAGATCCCAACCATTTTTGAAGCCGGTATTACATCCATTGCTGTTGATGCCTCGCACATGCCGGATGACCAAAACCTGCTGGCCAATCTTGCGCTGGTTCCATTTATTCCCAAGTGGGCGGGACTTGAAACCGAGGTGGGTGAAATAAAAGGCAAAACCGGTCTATCTACGGTAGATGAGGCTCTGTTTTTGATTCGGGGGTTAAATGCTCACAACATTTTCCCGGATTGGATCGCCCTGAACAATGGAACCACTCATGGCATTGAAGCTAGCGATCAAGGGATTCAGGTTGGCTTGACTCAAAGCATTCATGAGGCACTGACTCCTTACAGCGTTTCTGGGGCTCAGCATGGCACATCAGGAAACAGCTCGGATCGCCTCAGGGAAATCGCCTCGCTGACCCGAACCACCAAGGCCAACGTGGCGACGGCTCTTCAGATGATTTCCTGGGGGCTTGAAGTCAATGATTATGGAAACGCTATTCTGGATTCTGATGGACAATTCATCAAGGTTAAGGGTCAAGGCGTTACTGAAGAACTGTGGCAGGAGATGGTGGCATATTCGGATGCCAAGGGCCTTAAAAAAGGTGATTATAAAAAACTTAACCTCCCGTTTGAAAGCAAACTCCTCGCTCAGCCCAAAGCGATTCGAGACCGCATGTCCAAAAGGGTGGAAGATTTTATTTATCAGATGTTGATGACGGTGCTTAACTCAGTTGACACGGCTCCGCTGGCCATTGAGGCCATTCTAAGAGCAAATTCTTATGATCCGGGGCCAAAGGCCGGACGGATAGAAGCGCCTTCAGATTGGACACCTGAAGGGATTGCCGTCCGTTTTTTATCTGTTGAAGCGGATAAAGGCGCCAAAGGCGATTTTGATGATTAATGCTGTTTGTGTTCTTACCCTGGAACTTTCCCGGGATCGCCGCACCCCAGTGCGGCTCGTGTAGTCATTGATAAACCGCGCCATATTTTTGTCGTCATAATTGCCGCACTGGGGTGCGGCGATCCTATAACCAATTCAGGAGATTCGTATGTCTGAAAAAATGATCATTCCCGATGAGTTTCAAGGATCGATCAGGCGGCTATTGAACAGGATTCCATCCGAGCAGCGGGATGACGAAAAGCTTCTATCCGCCCTACTGGTGTATTTGAAGCTGGGCGGAGAAAAACTGGCCCGCCATTATATTGAAATATCCAAAAAGGTATTTCCGGACCAGGTGATCCTGATCAAAAAACAGCTTCATGATGGTGTTGATGAAGAGGAAGATTCAGATGAGAACCAGCCGGATGAAGCTGAGAGAGATGAGGAATTCGTAGCTGATTTCAGCAAACCGGATTCTGAGGTTGAAGAT
>SERZ01001898.1_pt1 | contig 10989 bp, 10 predicted proteins | sample 3171461 | NCBI WGS metagenome assembly SERZ01 (sample SAMN06051861, study PRJNA518727) | freshwater metagenome | biome: subpolar coniferous forest; feature: holomictic lake; material: water; isolation source: holomictic Lake 227, 6 m depth | place: Canada: near Kenora, Ontario | collected... | reverse complement strand
TAACAGTGGTTGATATGCTAGTCTGCCACACCGTGGTTGTTGCTTGTGAAGTTACTCCGCTGGTAGCCCATGAAGTGGTCGTACTTTTACTAACGGGCCACGTTGTGGTTGTGGATGCACTGGTTGACCACGTTGTGGTTGTGGATGCACTGGTTAACCACGTTGTGATTGTGGAGGCACTGGTTGACCACGTTGTGGTTGTGGATGCACTGGTTGACCACGTTGTGGTGGTGGACACACTGGTGTTTAACGAGGTGTTCCACGTTGTAGTGGTGCTCTTAGAGGTATTCCACGTAGTAGTAGTAGACCCCGAGGTATTCCAAGAGGTTACCCATGAGGTGGTAGTTACATGTGAGGTTGACCACGTGGTTGTTGTAGATAGGGAGGTGGACCACATGGTTGTGGTGGCTGGAGAAGTAACCCATGAGGTGATCCACGAAGTTGCAGTCATCTGGGTGGTATTAAAACTGGTGGTATAACTAGTTGACCACATTGTGGTTGTTGAGAGAGATGTCAATAGCGCCGTAGGCCAGGATGTAACTGTAGATATATCAGTGGTCCAGGAGGTGGTGGTGCTCACTAAGGTTGTAAGAGAGGTATTCCAACTCGTGGTAGTTTGTAAACTCGTATTCCAACTCGTGGTAATTTGTAAACTCGTATTCCAACTCGTGACGGTGGATACCTGGGTTTCCCTTGAGGTTTGCCACGAAGTATCCCAAGAAACTACGGTGGATCTTGATAGTCCTTGAATAACCTCTGTAGATCGTGTGACCACCCATGATGTGGTAGTGGATTGAGTTGTGGATAAATTTGTAGTCCACGAGGTAGTGGTGGATCTAGATAGTGACCATGAGGTGGTGGTGGCTTGCGAGGTACTCCAAGTTGTTGTGGTAGATTTTAAAGTATTTTGGGTGATAGTTGTATTTTGTGAGGTGTTCCAAGTCGTTGTGGTACTACGAGAGGTGTTCCAAACGGTTGTAGTGCTTTGACTTGTAGTCCACGAAGTAGTCCAGTAAGTGGTGGTAGACTGGGATGTGTCCCAATAAGTGGTCCACGTTGTAGGCCAGGATGTAGTGGTGGACTGGGAGGTGGACCTAGAGGTGGCACCACTGGTGCCCCACGTTGTGGTGGTGGAGATACTTGTATTCCTGTAGGAGGTCCACGTGGTGTCCCAGGTGGTATTCCAAGCGGTTACCGTACCCTTAGAAGTACCTACGTTTACTTCCCACGTTGTGGTGGTAGATTGAGAGGTACTCCAGAAGGGGGGAGTGACCGTGATGGACCCTGAGTTAGTGGTAGTTTCCCAAAAAGAAGACTGAGCAAACCAACCGTTCTGATCAGTCCAGTTAGAGACCCCCTCCACCGTAATATAAATGTCTCCCGGTGCAAGTGTCTCGATGGGGAGCGTTATGGAGGAATCGGTGATACCTCCCGCCTGGATATTACCCCCACCCAAAACTTGGGTTAAAGTGAGAATGCCTCCAATATAAATTTTAAAGGTTGCAATACTATCGCTCTGATAAATCCACTCTTTATCACCAACAGTGGGTCCCGCATCTGAAGCTAAATGGAACCGAACTACCTGGGTCGGGAATGACCCCCCGGCCATGGTAGCTAGGACTGTGGTTCCTACACTGTTTACAATTTCCGCTTGAAGCATAGAGAGGGCCTTAAACTATGAAGTTGCGCTTCTTGGTCCTTTTATCAGGCTCACTATGAGCCAAATGGGGGTAGAAGCTCCTGAGTTATCCGTGTTCACCCTACAACCAGCCGAAATTACGTTACTAGCCTTGTTGGTTAGAAAAATTTCAGCTTCTGCGGGGGTTTCAAAAACATCTGAGAAAAAAGAAATGTCTGAGGGCCACAATTCTTGGGGTAGAACTCCAGAAGGAAGCTTTGAGTTAACTTTAATCAACTGATCGTTGATTCTGATAATAAAGCTAATATAGTTAGCACGAGCCTCTCCTTCAGTTGGGCCTGCTGATTGAGGAAATCCCAGTTTCACTTAAGTCTCCTTACGCTTGGCCTAGCCATTGGTTATCCAGGTAGTTGTAGTTGAAAGGCTTGTATTCCAATAAGAGGTCCAAGATGTTGTGGTAGCCAGAGCGGTCATGATGGAGGTGGATCTACTCATTGGAACTCCGGTAGACCATGTGGTGGTGGTGCTTAAAGATGTATCCCAGGAAGTAACCCAAGTGGTAGTCCACACAGTGGTTGTAGACTGTGAGGTGGATACCGTAGTAGATCTGCTAACCTGCCATACAGTTGTAGTTGACTGAGAAGTCAGGATACTTGTAGCCCAAGTCGTGGTTGTGGAAGCACTTGTAGACCAAGTCGTAGTGGTTGAAATACTGGTTGACCACACGGGGTTAGTGGCCTGACTTGTAGCCCACGTTGTGGTCGTAGATCTAGCCGTGGACCACGAAGTGGTGGTAGACCCAGAGGTAACCCACGAAGTGGTGGTGCTGATGGCGGTTGCCCATGAGGTAACCCACGAAGTGGTGGTGCTGATAAACGTATTCCAGCTAGTATTAACAATAAGAGGTGCGACCCCTCTGGTTTGCCATGTGGTAGTGGTAGAAATAGATGTGGATCTATTGGTGGACCAGTTGGTCGTGGTGGACATAGAAGCCACCCAAAAAGTTGTTGTAGATAGAGAAGTGGCTAAGCTGGTTGACCACTGAGTAACTGTGGATATTTGGGTGTCAATTTGAGTTAGCCATGAAGATGATGTGGCTCTAGAAGTAGCCCATACTGTAGTTGTTGAAGCACTGGTATTCCACTGCGTTATAGTAGATATTTCAGTGTCCCAAGTGGTTACTGTGGACCTAGCCGTGCCGGAACTAGTAGTCCAAGTTGTAGAAGTGATTCTCTCGGTAGCCCATAGGGTCGTGATTTCTTTCTCGGTTTTCTTTCCAAAATTCAGATCCCGAATGACATACTTATGCGCGGACTCATTGTTGGTAATGAAAGCAAGATGTGCTTGAGCATGCTCCTGACTCAGAATATTTAAGTTGAGCGGTGTTTCGAGACTATCCGGGGATACCAAGTAGGTATCGCCTCCTCCCCAATAATAAATCTGGGGGGTCTCATAGGACCACCCCAAGGTTCCTTCAAGGCCGAGCCATGATTCTTCCTTAGGGCCGTAGAGTAAACCCGTATCCACATCTCGATAGAAGTTACCTGTGGATCCCAGAATGCACCCAAGTGTTCTCTCATACTGTGCTGGAGTTCCAGACCCTTGTAGCAGGGTCTTACCTCTCAATAAAATAGAGACCGGAACTCGATGCGTCTTACTCACGGAGTAGAAAACATGATACCCAAAGTCCTGGGTCAATGCCGCGAGGTCCGTAATGATAGCGTCACTCAGGGTAAGTGGCGCATCCAAAGCGACCCAAGAAGACCCTGATGACAGAGAGAACAAGTGAATACTGCTCGTATGCTTGATATTTTTACAGGCTACGGCTAGATGCTTTACCGTGTCCACATCACGAGCTAATTTTATTGATACGATGGACGAATCTGGCGAGTACGTTTCAAGAAGAGTGTACTCTGGGCTAGTGGCTAGGTTAACTTGAATCAAAGCCGAACTATTGTGGGCTGCTTGTAGCTCAGGATGTGCCTCAATCAACCACTCGGAGAACACGCCGAATAGAAGTTGAATACCCCCCTCGTAAATAAACCAATCGCGTGGTATAGAGAAATTGTTATTGGTGGCTAGGACGGAATCACTCAAAATAACTTTGTTAGTGAAACCCTCTTGAACCACAATAAGGCGCAACTCTCGTAGGTTTGTCTGTGGGTTTAAGCACTCAAACAGAGTGTAGAACTTCCCATCCAGGTAAAGTAGCGCCGGGGCCGCATAGCGGTCAACGCCCTCTGCTAGGGTCATGGAAAAGATGAACTCTGAGGACCCAAACGTGGTTCTTACTAGTTTTAGATTTTTAGCAGAGTCTACAAAGACAAACCACAAGTCCCCCCCAAGTTTAACAAACCTGGATGTTTGTAAGTTATGTGGGTGCTCGGAGATTTGTGCGAATTTTATGAGAGTCATATTGGACCCGTCACATAGTTATACTCCACGTAGTCAGGTTGGGTATAACCCTCTCCGGGTGGTGTTGCATGGGAAATAAAGGCATAGGTAGTATCTGAGGTAAAATCCAATGCTATACATATAGATAAATTACTAAACTCTGGTTGAATGGCTAAGCACACCAAACCTTCGGATAGGTGGCTACTAGATAGGGTGAGAGGGATTACACCAGAACTGTAGGGCCAGCTATCTGGGATGAGATTATTGGGGCCAGTATATAAAGTCTGACTCATAGCTCCCCCAAACTTAGATAATTATCACCCAAAAGAAGTGTGAGTGAGCTTTCTGGTTGTTTTTTAATAGCCACCCAGGAGGCGAAGGCCTGTTGCCCAGATAAGTCATGCCCACCTACACAACACCCGGAAGTCACCCAATTAAGAGGGATCGTGTTCTTAAATAAACTCCCTCGCAGTGAGGTTGAGCAGGATACGTCCCGCAACTTTGTCTCTTTTGAGTCAGTAGAAATCTGAAGACCCACGGAGCTTAGGGTTGTTAGCGTGTGCGATATGTAGAGTAACGCCCAGGAATCTGTTCCGAGGGCCGAGGTAGAAAAAGTTTGTGTAACCCCGGTAGTATTATCCGTAACTATAAGGGATAGCGTTGTTGTAACAGAACTAGCCGCGCAGTAGGACACGCTAAGGGTGATAACTTCACCCGCCCGTCCTGGAGGGACTAGATTGGCATCCTTATGAATACAACTTTGACTTCCATCAAAGAATAGTCTAGCATAGGTAGGTGTTGGTATTTCAGAGGCTTCTGTTACCCATACCCCCGAAAAACTAAATGTGTTAGGTCGTGAGTCCCAGGGTGATAGAACAGTTGAGTCCATCACAGGTAACTCAGGTAAAGACCCCCTGAGACGGATATCGGCTGAATCAGGGGATATAAACTTATCCAGGTTGGAGTAGGCTCGGGTAGAGGAGGGGAAACTAAGCATGACTACACGGGTAAGGGGGGAGTTTTTAACCTCTCCAAGGCATTTGATAAAAAGGATATCTTTAGACCTCACAGGACTGCTTAATAATAAGGTATCGTCTAGAATAGTTGCAGTGAGTGGGCGTCCATTAACAAAGATCAGAGCTTCTTTAATCTGACCTAGGAGGCCAGTGTAAAGAAGCTCGATCTTCTGTGGACTTGAACAAATGGCTTGCAAGCTAACCCCCTCGCTTAACAAAAGCGAAAGGTATATCAGCCCTCCGTGAGTTCAGGCTCTGTTTCTACTTTAATGGCTGGTTTTGGCTTCTCTTCAAATTGTTTCTTGAGATGCTTGGACATCAACTGAGAACAATGTTCAACCACGGCAGCAATATGCTTGCAAATAACATAGTCTCTACCAAGATCCTCAGGAGCACTCATATCAATCTGACCATCACGATTTTTTATAGGGCGCTCTAAAGCGGTCATTTGCTTCACATTATACTGGGCACCCCAGTATACGAAGGCATAACAGTCACAACTGACTTCTACCTCTAGATCCTGGGGATCTACGTCAGGCTCAACTAGGAAGCGCAACTTAACTAGGTGACCTCGTGGGTCACTCTTTTTTTCGTGGCCCCATACTCGGTATGTAATATGCCAGAGATCTGGGCGTTTATTCATACCTATAAAGGATACCTGACGCACGCCTTTACTGTATGAGTGTGCAGGAGTGGCGTGGAGCAACTCACGGAGAGTTGCCCCACTGTGCAGTAGGTGGGCTAAAGGCCCGAAAACCTTAGCTTTTCTTAGACCACGAAAGGTTAGTTTCATTACTTCTTTCCTTTTTTATCCTTCTTGGTGGGCTCATCAGTGCTGGAGCCAGTCACATCTAAGGTAGGTAGAGTATCGTTTCCAACTCCAGCCTCGACACTGGCTACATCACCAATGGCGAAAGGATTCTCAACGGGAGCCTCAACAATGGGAGCCTCAACAACGGGAGCCTCAACAACGGGGGCCTCAACAACGGGGGCCTCAACAACGGGGGCCTCAACAACGGGAGCTTCAACAACGGGAGCTTCAACAACCTTGGGAGCTTCAACAACCTTGGGAGCTTCAACAACCTTGGGGACTAAGGATGAAGGCGGGGTAGCAGGGGCAAGCGGGGTTGAGGAAGGATCGGGATCTACCCAAGGAGTGTTGAACAGGTTCACAATGTGTGATGACTTGAAATCATAGCGCTGACCTGAGGGGACCACAGCAATAACGTCAAACATATTCGGACCATCGGGTTTGATGTTAATACGAGTTCCAGCAGGTAGCTTCACATTACCTGGGATTTCGGTGAATAGTACGGTTCTATTTAGGATGCGAGATTGTTCTGACATGAGGATCCCATCATGAGTAGGAGATAGCTCCTAGGTTTAAAATACAAGTGTCATTGTTCTGTTTTGCGAGACCACACTACATCAAAAGGAAAGATTCTATTTTTACGAGAATCGACCCCTCAGCAGGTCACTAATACTAGTTTACACAATATATTTTTAGCATCATATTTTATATCACTAAGTGCGCTTCAAGAGGTAATATAGTAAAAAGGGCCACCCGAAGATGGCCCTTTTTACTGTTTCCTAGCAAGTTAAGCGAACTGAAGCTCAACTACGCTGGAGCTATTCCAAAGGTAGAAACCGACTTCCTCGAAGATCACAAACCCTACAGACAGGTCAGTTACGGTGTCAGATGACAGCGTGGTGAGAGCCTGCTTCTCGGGCATAATTCCAGTGAACTCCTTGACGCCAGTGACCCAAACCCTGTTCTTGGGAACAAGACGGGACTGGATTACGGCCATGTTATAAACATAACCGAGAACGCCGGAAGTCAGCACTTCGCGCTGGGTCTGACGGTCAAAGGTAGAGTCTGTCCAGGTCGTAAAATCAACCTGTCTCTCGGGGTTCACAAAGATGAAGCCCTGGGGAATGTCGTGCTTCACGATCTTGCCAAGAGCCTTTGCGAGCACACCCTGGGTCAGAACGCCGCCGCTTATGGCGATAGGAGCATTGTAGAAATCGCTGTCAGTTGAACTAGCGGTACCTGCACGGCTCATCAAGCTGAAAATCTTGGTATCCTCAGCGGCCAATACTTCAGACTTGGCCTTCTCGATCACACGATTGACGATGTCATAACGTCTTTCGCGGATCTGAGCGAAGGAAACCTTAGGACGGGAGACGATTTCCTGAGTCTTAACCAACACACGCTTGGGGCGCTGCTGCTCTTCAGGAGCCTGACCTTCTTCGGAAATTAACCAGCCGCGAACGTCAACGTCAAAATCGTAGATGGCGTTGGTTCCGGGAGGAAGCTCGTCTACGTGGAAAGCCTTGCGGCCCACGGCGAGATAATCGCGGCGTCTACGGAGTTCGGGTCCGATAGCGGCAGCGATCTTGGCACGGCCCTGCTTGGTCTGAATGAGATTACCAATAAGGGTGTTGAGTTCGGCGTTAGATGATAAACCAGCCATTATCAGTCCCCCTTACAAGGCCATCTGCATGATCAAGCCATCATTGGCTTTATCAACAGATGAAAGAACGACACCGATAATCTGCTCGGTGGCGGAGGCGGAGTCAGTGAGCTTGCCGAGGTTAGCGCCAGTTCCAGCATATACCTTGGAACCCACAGCAAAAGTACCAGTGGCAAGGACACGGGAAGGAACGCGTACGGTGGCAAGACCGTAGACATAAGTGAGCACACCAGACTGATCGGCACCGCCGATGCCGTCTAGAGGCGAGGTTCCAGCAGCATCATAAACGAGCAAACCGACTACTGAGTCAGTTGCGCCGTCAGCGATACCAATGGTGAGGTCACCCTTCATGGCAACAGGTACACCAGAGATGTAGTCTGCCAGAAGAGCGCGATCCGATGTTGGGTCACCAGTCAGGGATACGTTAGGAGCAACGAATCCATTCTTAGTTCCGGGCAACAGGATCACAAGTTGGTGGGTGAAAAAATCCGTCATGTGACTATCCTTCTAGGAAAACGGAAGTTGACAGTTCGAGTTCCTGGATGCCGACAGGCGTTAAGGACCGCTCGATATTCTTTTTGAGATTTTATGAGAATAAATATTCTCATATATAAAGGAAAAGTTAGAACTGAGAGAGTAGGCTTGCTAAACGACCAACTTGGGCGTCCTCGGTGCTTGCAGGAGTAATAGTTCCTGAGGGCAAGAAGCGAGCACCAGTTGAAACCGAGGCAACCTTCTTAGCAGCAGCCTTAGGCATCGCAGGACCGTTATCAACACCAGTTCCGGCAGCGGCAGCTAGATCGCCAAGGATATTGGAGGGGAGATCAACGTAGTCCACATCCTCAACATCAACCTGCTCAAGGATGGAAAGCTGATCACCAGCAATACCACCAACCTGCTCGGGCAGTGCTGGATCAGAAACCTGCTCAGACATATCGGCAAAATCAGCGCCTGACAGTTTTCCGAAGAGAGCCTTCTCGAAAGAATCATCATCCACATCATCAGCGGACATAGAGGCTACCTTGGGCTCTTCGGGGACTAGGTTCAATGCAGGATCTTCACCTTCGCCACCCTCAGGAAGCTGTTCTGCCTTGGCATCTAATGATTCCTCGGAAAGAATTGAGGAGAGATCAAGTGCTCCACCCTCAGGAAGAACTTCCTGGAGCTTAGCAAAATCCTGCTCAAGCTGTTGAATGTCAGCTACTAGAGCCTCATTCTCCTGCTTCATGGCCTCTAGCTCAGGGGAAGCCTCAGGGGCAACCTCAGCGCCAGGGCCACCCATAGCGCCACCACCTAGATCATCCATGCCCATATCCATCTCGGCACCGAGATCCTCGCCACCCTCGGCGGGAGCCTCTGGAGCGGAATCCTCAATAGGCATCTCGTCATCAGCAGCAGTGTGCTGAGATGCTTGATGCATATCGTGAATCTGCTCAAGGGCGAAGGTAGGCATAGTCAGGAAAGCTTCGACCATACGTCTACGAGCGGTTGAAGTAGAAGCAGTTTTACTTCCACAGGCAACAGCATAGGCCAATGCCACACGGTGCTTGGCGAGCTTGGTTAGATCTGAAGCTGCGGCCTTAACCTGGGCTTCTACATTCCGGGCAGTTTTCATGAGTCCCTCTTTAGTGACCGCTGGTTGAGCGGGTAGTTTAATTGACGCAGTTCTAGGGATTACAGAAACCCCTCCCTTAAAGGAATTTTCATAATTAGTGGATCCTACATGAAGATCTATGTCTTCACTGCCACACTTAGAGCACTTTCGAGCGGTTTCAGGTAGAATTTTTCCGCATTCTTGGCACTTAAACTTGGCAATCTTCACGGAAGCCCCGTGATCTCTAATATAATCAAGTTCCATATCCGTTTGGTTAGCCATGCGCTCATAGTAGCCAAACTGCTTATGGGGCTCCATATCGGCTTCATCCTCGGGATATAGGAAAGCTCTTATTTCCCATTCTAAGTCAGGGAATACATTACCAAACTCAGCATTCTCCTGGATCTCCTGTAGAGCACCCCAGCAGTCCCCTGGGCTCACCTTTCCAGTGCCATATCCGAAGTCATAAGGATCTTGGCCTAGTGCTTGGTAAAGCCCAAAGCTCAAGCGCATCTCCATACCAGGGGCGGGTTGACCGTAATCCCCATCCTCTACATCAAAGTTGCTCTCCAGCGCAGCTAGAACTTTCTTCGCTAGGGCAACAGTTTTTACGGGATCCGCATCATCCCAGGCATTTGGAGATCCTTTTTTGAAGCTCTTCATAGTAACTCCTTAGCGTAGGCCTAAAGCTTTGAATAGTTTCTGAGCACGGTCATACTCACAGGTATCATTTCGTTGGGTAGGATAGGAGGATCTCCCCGAGAGGGGTTCAATAGAGAATCCGTAGAGATTCAGGTATCTATTGAGTTGGTTCCTAAGCATCGGGTTATGCGAGAAAGCCATAGCGGTATTACGCATGGTTTGCATATCCACCACCACACCTTCATGACCGGAGGCTGACGCGGCCTTGATTGAAGCAGCTTTGGATAAGTTATTAATTGATGGATTCTCAGGGATGAAATAGGCTGTTTTCTTCATACCTGCGGGGAGGTCAATGATGAAAGCCTTCCTGGCACCAATAAATGCGGGGTCCTTTACCCAAGACGCTTCAATAAATTGATTGGTCTCGGGCTCACCGGGTATCCCGCACAGTTCCGCTACAGCAACAAGTCTGTCTGCTATAGGGTGAACTTTTAGAGTCCCACGCTCATTTAGCAAGCAGGAGCAGAAGCTTGGGTAGGGTTCACGTACTTGATGCCCACAATAAGAGCAGGTTGACCCTGTTACCACGCAACCCATCGACATAGCATTAAACTCTCCATCTAAAATTTCTTCGATGAGAGATGTGAACTGTAGCCCAGTTGCTACTAAGATGTCAATATAATAGATGCACAGAGGGTCCCCATTCTTATCTAGGATGGCTTCTGCTTTGTTGGTGTGGATCTTTTTGGGGGTTTTTGGTTTTGGGGTGGGGAACTGTGGCTGCAACGACTCTAAGAACTGAGACATTGAGTTTCCACCAGACAGATCAACATCTTGATACGTGTCGGGGTTAGGTTTTACTAAGGTGATCTTACGTGCAACCGCATCAAGGATGCGACCTTTGTTCTCAGCTAGGACTTGGTTGTGCTCAACAAAGTTGAAAGCACCACGAAACGAGGGGAAAGATTCTAATAGGGACTGATTTAGCCACGCATCCCCGTTCTGGTTCACGAGGTGGTTACACGCCTGATGGATAATATTGTATTCCTTGTTAGCGTCTCTAGTTACTTCGGGGGCAACTGAACATACAATAGTACACTGGCTTAAGAGATATCTGCTTAAGTCTAGTGAAGCTGCCGTATGAAGCCCACCTGTTCTAGCGGCAAGGGCTTGGGCTGAACCATGTGCAATAGGCGGGTTTACAAGTGTCTTGAGCAAAAAAACTCCTTG
>SERZ01001897.1_pt1 | contig 10990 bp, 12 predicted proteins | sample 3171461 | NCBI WGS metagenome assembly SERZ01 (sample SAMN06051861, study PRJNA518727) | freshwater metagenome | biome: subpolar coniferous forest; feature: holomictic lake; material: water; isolation source: holomictic Lake 227, 6 m depth | place: Canada: near Kenora, Ontario | collected... | reverse complement strand
AAGCCTCAAGACGATTTATAAATCGGTTGTTGTGTAAGCCTTATTTTTTCCGCATAGCTATGTCATTTCCAATACAATATCCTTAATAAAGTGGTATAAAAGCCATCTCCCGCCACTAGCCTTGTACGTTTTTGTGAGTTGCCAATGAATCTTGTCCCGTTTTTATCTGCTTTTATCCTGATTCTGATTTTATTGAGCAGTGTATTGTTAATTAACAATACGCGCTTAACTTGGGGTAAAACTAAAGGCGAATTACAGGGTTTGATCATGATTTTCCCATTATTTAAAAAATTAATACAGCGACCGGTTTATTTTAAATACAGCCCTGTTTTGCTGGTTTTGTTTTTGCCTTCCGTGGCACTGGCGACGGAGGGTGTTGATAGTATAGAGCCATTAAAACCACTCGACTTGACGCAGCATTGGGCTGGCTATCTTGCCTTGGTTGTTTTTGCTGTGGCTTACATTCTGGCCATGACCGAGGAAGTGACGGAGTTAAAAAAATCGAAACCTATGGTATTTGCGGCAAGTCTTATCTGGGTGTTTATTGCCGTTGTTTATGTGAGCGGCGGGATGAGCGAACAGGCAGGACATGCGTTTCGAGCTTCTCTGGAAGGGTATGCAGAGCTGTTTTTGTTTATCATGGTATCGATGACTTACTTAAACGCCATGGAAGATCGAGGCGTGTTTGACAGTTTGCGAGTTTGGTTGTTAAGCAAGAATTTCACGTATCGGCAATTATTCTGGATTACCGGCTTTCAATCATTTTTTATTTCGTCCGGTTGCAACAATCTCACGACTGCACTGTTAATGGGTTCGGTTATTTTGGCGATGGGTAAGGGGAGTCCGCGCTTTGTTACCTTGTCCTGCATCAATGTGGTGGTTGCTTCCAATGCGGGTGGATCATTTAGCCCTTTCGGCGATATCACCACGTTGTTGGTATGGCAAAAAGGTGTCGTACCGTTTGCCGATTTCTTTTCACTGTTGATTCCAGCCATCATTAATTTTGCCATACCCGCAGCCATCATGAATTTTTTTATTCCTAAAGAAAGACCTGCTGCGGTCATGGAAGCCCAAGCTATGAAACGGGGCGGTTGGATTATTATCTTTTTGTTCGTGCTGACCATTATTACTTCCGCCTGTTTTGAAAACTTTCTGGGGTTGCCGCCTGCGGCCGGCATGATGCTGGGCTTGACCTATTTGAAGTTTTTTAGTTATTACCTGCAAAAAACCCGCGATTCCTATTCAACTGTGATACCCGTGGATTTGACAGATGTCAAAATTGATTATTTTGCGCCCATGAAGTATATGAACAATCCACAAGCAGAGAAAAATAAACAGGTGGCGCAGGAGTTGCCTTTTGATATTTTCCAGAAAGTGGCAAACCTGGAATGGGATACTTTACTGTTTTTTTACGGTGTTATGGTCGGTGTCGGCGGCTTGAGTTTTATCGGTTACCTGGGTGTGGCGTCTCATCTTCTTTACGGCAGTATTGATCCCAGTGTGGCGAATATTCTGGTGGGCATTGCCTCGGCATTTATTGATAACGGCACTATTATGTTGTCCGTACTCACCATGGCACCGGATATTTCCCAAGGCCAATGGTTACTGGTAACCTTGACGGCCGGCGTGGGGGGCAGTCTGTTGGCGGTGGGTTCAGCCGCAGGCGTCGGTTTGATGGGGCAGGCAAAAGGTATTTATACCTTTACCAGTCATTTAAAATGGACGCCCGCCATCGCCCTGGGTTACGCGGGCAGTATTGCCGCTCACTTCCTGATTAACGGCCGTTATTTTTAGATCAACTCGGGAACATTGGATTACCGTGCTTAACCTTTTTAATCTGCGATATAAACGGCTTTTAGGTTAAGTGGTGAGTGCCGATATTTCAGAAAACAGTTTCGATGCCGCTGCCTTTTTAAAAAACCTGACCACGCGCCCGGGCATTTATACAATGCTTAATGACAAGGGCGAGATTATTTACATAGGTAAAGCCAAAAACCTGAAAAATCGCGTTTCCAGTTATTTTAAAACGCAAACAGCCTCGATCAAGCAGCAGGTTATGGTGGCTAAAGTAGCCGCTATTGAAGTCACCGTAACGCATACCGAAGGCGAGGCGTTATTGCTGGAATGTCAGCAAATCAAACGTCATAAACCACGATATAATATTTGTTTAAGAGACGATAAATCCTTTCCTTATGTGTTTTTGTCCAGTGAGCAAGACTTCCCGCAAATCACTATTCATCGGGGTGCAAAAAATAAAAAAGGGCGCTATTTTGGCCCTTATCCGAGTTCGGGTGCCGTTAAAGAAAGTCTTAAATTATTACAAAAGCTATTTCCAATCCGGCAATGTGACGATGCCTTTTATAACAATCGTACCCGCCCCTGTTTGCAATATCAGATAGAACGCTGCACCGCGCCTTGTGTAGGGCTGATTGACAAACAACATTATGCCTTGGATGTTGAAAGTACCGTGATGTTTCTGGAAGGGAAGGGCGGCTTGCTGATTGATCAGTTAATTATAAAAATGGAGCAGGCAGCGGCTGTTCTTGATTTTGAGCAGGCCGCCGGCTTTAGGGATCAGATTGCAAAATTGCGCTCAGTGCTGGAAAAGCATTTTGTTTCAGGCGAAAAGGGCGATGTGGATATTATCGCGTGTGCAAGTAAAGGTAATGTCGCGTGTGTGCAGGTGTTTTTTATCCGTAACGGCCAGCATTTGGGCAATAAGGTCTATTTTCCCGGACTGGCTGATGCGCATGATCCGGCGGCTATTGTGCAGGCGTTTATTCCACAATATTATTTGGATAAGCCCGTACCTCATGAGTTAATAGTCAGTCATCAGCCGGAAGAGTCGGCGTTATTAAGCGAGGTGTTGAGCAGTCAGGCAAAGCATTCGGTGGCTATTTCTGCCAGCGTTAGGGGCGAGCGTTTAAAGTGGCTGCAAATGGCCTGTACTAATGCCGGGAATTCATTATTAAGCAAGTTATCGGATAAACAGGGACTTTATGCCCGATTTCTTAGCCTGCAAGAAGAATTGGCTTGCAAAGACCTGCCCAAACGACTGGAGTGCTTTGATATTAGTCACACGCAAGGCGATCAAACGGTTGCCTCCTGTGTGGTTTTTGATAGAGACGGACCGGTAAAGTCAGCTTACCGGCGATTTAATATCGTTGGCATAACCGGTGGTGATGATTATGCGGCCATTCATCAAGCGGTTTTCAGGCGCTTTAAACGGCTTAAGCAGGGAGAGCATAAAGCACCGGACATCTTGTTTATTGATGGCGGCAAAGGTCAGGTGCGTGAAGCACAAAAGGCATTAGCAGAATTAGACATAAACAATGTTATGATAGTCGGCGTTTCCAAAGGACCTGATAGAAAGCCCGGCATGGAAAAACTGATTCTGGTTGATCAGGAACAGCCGGTAGACATAACACCGGGTGCCAGCGGTTTGCTGTTAATTCAGCATATTCGCGATGAGGCGCACCGGTTCGCAATAACAGGACACCGATTACGTCGCGGTAAGGCATCAAAGCAATCAGTATTGGAGACTATTCCAGGGTTGGGAGCCAAGCGACGACAGCTTTTATTAAAACAGTTTGGGGGGCTGCAGGGCATTTCATGCGCAGGCGTAGATGCACTTTGCGGTATAGACGGCATAAGTCGGCAGTTGGCACAACAAATTTACGAACTATTTCATCATCAAGATGACGATTCAATTTAACATACCCACTAATCTTACGCTGTTAAGAATCGCGTTAATTCCTTTATTAACGGTGGTTTTTTATCTGCCCTGGCACTATTCCAATCTGGCTTGCACACTGATTTTTATGTTGGCCGGAATTACCGACTGGCTGGATGGTTACCTTGCCAGAAAATTGCAGCAGGAAACACCTTTTGGTGCTTTTTTAGACCCTGTGGCTGATAAATTAATGGTCGCCATTGTTTTGGTTTTAATTGTTCAGCAACAAGCAACCCCGGGTCTGGCTATTGCCTCAGCCGTTATTATCGGTCGGGAAATAACCATTGCTTCGCTGCGCGAATGGATGGCAGAAATAGGTCAACGGTCACAGGTTAAGGTCTCTCAATTAGGTAAATGGAAAACCACGGCACAAATGCTGTCAATTGGCATGTTGTTATATCGTGAAGATTTATTGGGGCTGCCTGTCAATTTAATCGGTCTTGGCCTCTTGTATATTGCCGCCATATTAACATTATGGTCTATGATTAATTATTTAAGTGCTGCTCTGGCAGTTATTAAGAAAGAAAAAATAAATACCTAACACATCCGGGTTTGTCATCGATAGACCCGTTTGGTTTTTTGGCTTTTAGCGGTCTGTTAAAAGCCATTTTTTAACATAAACAGATACAGCATAGTGATACGCTGCGGTAAAAAAAATGGATCAGGAAATTGAAATTATTCAGCCCAAAGCTGAAACACCCGACGAAATATTGCGAATTGCTTTAAAGCTGTTCACAAAAAAAGGTTATTTCTCCACATCGTTAGTTGATATTGCAGAAGCGTCAGGGTTGAAAAATACCAGCGGCATTTATCATCATTTTAAAAATAAACACATCATGGCCGCGCAGTTGTATGCCAATATTTTTGATAGCCTAAATATTTCAATTGATGATATTCGGCGTAAAAATCAAAAATCATCAGAGCAATTGCACGGCATTACTGATTTGCTTTTTAAGCTGACCGATGATGCGCCCGAGGTTATGCAGTTTTTGTTGATTTTAAAACTCAATGAATTTTTACCGGAAGAAAAACCGGTTACTGAAACAGCGGCCTTTGTAAAGATTATTAAAATTATTCAGGCAGGTATAAAAGCAGGCGAAATACGTGATATTGATCCGCAACTGGTCAATGCCTATTTTTTCGGTATTATTAATAACACCTTGCGATCCGTACTGACCGGTGCCTTGAATAAAAAAGCCGACGCTTATCTGTCACAAACATGGCTTGCGGCATGGAATGCCATTGCCAAAAAATAATTGTGTCTTTGCATTAAAGAAAAATTATGGGTGATGTTGTTCAGTTTAAGCGGCAAACAGTCGCCCAACGGCATAAAGGCAATACCTTGTGCCGCAGTGGCTTCCATAAATGGGTTGTCCTCAAAGAAAAGCAGTTTGATGTTAAACAGGGAAAGTTGATCACTGCTTATCAATGCACGCGTTGTGCAAAAATCAAAACCAAAGCGTTGTAGCCGGTTTTCGAAGCTGTTTTACAAAAGCTGGCTTTGGTCGTTGTAGTTCCCTAATTTTAAGTGTCATCATTTTTTTTAGCAGAGGAATAGACTTCATGAAAAAATTATTCGTTTATATGCTGGCTGGTTTGTTGATGTTTGGAACGACCCCGATTTGGGCTGATGCAGATATTTTGCAAAAACAAATTCAGTTCAAAAAAGGGACATCGGGTACAACGGTTAGCGGCAAAATTAAAGGTCATGAAACCCTGGATTATCAATTACGCGCCAAGGCCGGACAGACAATGACGGTTGACTTTAAAGCGGGTAAAGGCGCAGCGTATTTCAATATTCTGCCTCCCGGTTCAGATACCGCGCTATTTATAGGTTCAAGTTCCGGCACTCATTTCAAAGGAAAATTACCTGCTAACGGTGTCTATACCGTTCGAGTGTACTTAATGGGCGGTGCCAAAGATGGCAACAAAACGGTCAATTACTCACTTAAAATTAATCTCCCGGTCAGCAGAGGCAGTAAGTAAAGATTCGCATAAAATAGAATGACGGCATCAAGGCCCTACTTGATGCCGGCAGTTTTACACGCTGTATTCCTGTCAAAATGGCTATAAACATCAGGCTACCCACTTAAGCCGGGACAAAAATACCGAAGTTTAAAGTTAAATCGTTCGCTGAGCGGAGTCGAAGCGAGTTGTCCGCTTCGACTCCGCTCAGCGAACGATCTCTTTTGATGATTTATCATTAAGTTAATCCTATTGACGGTTAAGCCTTTTTGCTTGTCCCGTTTAAAGTGGGTAGCCAAACCTCATAGCCGCACCGCATTAACCTCTGCATGAAACAGTAAAATCATTATAATAGCTAGCTAACTTCATTCATGCACAACAAAGGATTGCCTTAATGGCTGAACAGCTAAAAACCAGCAACAGTTCAACACTTTCTGACTTTATCTGGAAAAATGCCGAAGACTTATGGGGCGATTTTAAGCACACCGAGTTTGCCCGCATCATGTTGCCCTTATTGCTGTTACGGCGGCTGGAATGCGTATTGGAACCGACTCAAGCGGCGGTGATTGCCCAATATCAGCAAGAAAAAGACAGTGGCATTGATCTTGGCTTAATTCTGCCGCACATTTCAGGTTATTCTTTTTACAATACCAGTAGCTACACTTTGGCAACGCTGGGTGCCACGGATACCCGAGCCAATCTGGAAGATTACATCCGCCAGTTTTCGCCTAATGTCCGGTTGATTTTTGATGAATTCGGTTTTGCCAATACCTTGGTTAAGCTGGATAAAGCCAAATTACTGTACCGTATCGTGAAAAACTTTGCCGAAATGGACTTGCATCCCGATGTGGTCTCAGAACGGGTGATGAGTAATGTCTATGAGCATTTGATCCGCAAGTTTGGCGCTTCAGTCAACGAAAAGGCAGGGGAATTTATGACCCCCAGCGATGTGGTGCGCTTTGTCACCAAGCTGGTGCTGCATACCGATGAAGACATCTTTACCAAAAAAGGCGTGATCCGCACTATTTATGACCCGGCTTGCGGTATCGGCGGGTTTTTGTCCGATGCCATCAAGCAAATCAAAGAATTTAATCCGCAAGCCAAAATTGTCCCGTTCGGGCAGGAGTTAGACCCCGAAACGCATGCGATGGCGATGATCTCCATGTTGATTCAAGGCTTTGAAACCGACAACATCAAGCAAGGCAGCACCTTGTCGAATGACAAACTGCCGGGTAAACGCTTTCATCATGGTCTGGCCAATCCGCCGTTTGGTTTTAAATGGGAAAAAGATCAACAAGCGGTCATTAAAGAACGTCAGGAGCTGGGGTTTGCCGGACGTTTTGGTGCCGGTTTGCCGCGTATCAGTGATGGCTCCATGTTGTTTTTACAAACGCTGGTGTCAAAAATGGAAGCGCCTGAACATGGCGGCGGGCGCGTCGGTATCGTATTGTCCGGTTCGCCGTTATTTAATGGCGGCACCGGTTCCGGTGAATCGGAAATCCGCCGCTGGTTATTGGAACAAGATTTTGTCGAAGCCATCTTTTCACTGCCCAATGATATGTTTTTCAACACCGGCATCGGCACTTATGTCTGGCTGTTGAGCAATAAAAAAGCCCCCGAGCGAAAAGGTAAAGTGCAACTGCTTAACCTCAGCAACACCTGGACGGCGATGCGTAAATCAGAAGGCAGTAAACGCCGTTATTTGTCGGATGAACAGATTGACGACAGCTTGCGCAAATATGATGCCTTTACCGAATCCGGCATCAGCAAGATTTTTGACAGCACTGCGTTTGGTTATCGACGCATTACCGTAGAACGGCCATACCGGTTTATGTTTGATGGCGATCAAGATGGAATTGACCAACTCAGAGAAGATAAGACTTTCAATCGCTGGGATGAAGACCTGCGTACAGCGGTGTTAACTGTTTTGGTCGGCATGGCGGGTAGTTGCCGTGAAAATAATAATGAAATCCAAAGCCGGGATGAATTTCGTAAGGCGTTACTGGCAGGCTGTGCTCCTTTAGTTGATGTGAATAAAATCAAAGCCCCGCAATTAAAATTGATTGAAAAGTACGTCCGCAAACCCTCGGAAGACGCGAATATTTGTTATGTCAAACAAGGTAAACCGGAAGCTGATGCCGATTTGCGGGACGCTGAAAATGTACCGTTGTTGGAAAATATTAATGATTACTTTCAACGCGAAGTGCTGCCGCATGTGCCGGATGCCTGGATTGATGAAAGCAAATGTGATGAAAAAGACGGCAAGATTGGTATCGTCGGTTATGAAATTAACTTTAACCGCTATTTTTATCAGTACACGCCGCCACGTGCGTTGCATGACATTGATGCCGACTTAAAAGCCAGTGAAGCGAGGATTGCCGCCATGTTGGCTGAGGTCGCGGAATGAAGTATAAAACATACATTGAATTATGCTACGATTTGGCTATGTACCTATTTAATGGCCGTTTTGCATGACGATTAGGGTTGTCGTTGACACCAATGTTCTGGTTGCCGGATTAATTAGTGGCAAAGGCCCGAATCGTGAAATTCTTCGCTTATGTCTTAAGGGGGATTTACAGCCTTTTGTTGGCAATGCCTTGTATCTGGAATATCAGGATTTGCTGAACAGAGAAAATATACAAGCGTTGTGCCAACAAACATCGGTATCGTTAATGGAATTTCTGGATGGTTTTGCACAAGTTTGTAAAGCCGCTGATGCCCGCTATTTATGGCGACCCAATTTGCGTGACGAAGCCGACAATCATTTAGTAGAGCTGGCAATCGCGGCACAAGCGTCTTACATCGTTACCAATAATATAGCTGACTTTGCCCGTGCTGAACTCAAGCACTTAGGTTATGAAGTCATCACTCCTGCACAATTATTGAGGTTACTAAAATCATGACAAGCTTATCTATTCGTTTACCCGATGACATGGCGGAAAAGCTCAAAAATATTGCCAAAGTGCGTGACATCAGCCTGAATAAATTGATGTTTGAATTATCCGCTCAAGTTTTAGCGGAAGAAGAAGCCAAGCAGCGTTTTATTGCCGCAGGGTTACGCGGCAATTCTAAACGCGCCTTGCAACTTTTGGATGAATTGGACGAGTTGGGTTTTTGAATAAAGAGATGTTACCTTAAGCCGATTTAAAAGCCAGTGAAGCAAGGATTGCCGCCATGTTGGCAGAGGTTGCGGAATGAAAAACCCAAAATGTGTAACACAGGAGAATAATCATGCAAGAAATTGAATTTGAATTTGAAGCCATCCCTTATCAACACACCGTACGTATTCCCGATGAAATCCCCGATGGTGTTGCGGTTCGGTTTTTAGTTTATGTTAATGATGAAAAAGAAACCGACAATAAAGAGCGGAAAAAATTGCTCAAAAAAATGCCTAATGTTGGCAGTGATAGCGATTTTGCGCGTACTACCGAAAGCCAACGTAAAACCGACCATCTTGCAGAGACAAAATTTTCCCCTTTTCCAGAAAAATTAACCGTAAATCGTGAAGAATATAATGCCAGAACCCCTGATTATTTAACAATGGTGGTGACTGAAATTGATATACCCTCACGAGACCAACGTTATGAGCGCTAAAATATTTGCGGATACTAATATCTGGATATACGCCCATTTACAAATTGAAAATGAGCGTAAATGTAAAACAGCGGCAGAACTTGTCAGGAAAGTACCGTTCATTATCAGCAATCAAGTTATTAATGAATATTACAGTGTTATGTTGAGGAATAAGATAACAGATGAATTTATTCAAGAAAACATCAAAAAGATGCTGTTTCATTGTGATGTTTATTGCCTGACACTTGATGTATTAGTCACTGCTTTTGATCTCAGAAAACGCTATCAATTTTCATGGTGGGATAGTTTGATTGTAGCGTCGGCTTTAGACACAAACTGTGATTTTCTTTATACCGAAGATATGCAGCACGGACAACTTATTGAAAACAGCTTGCAAATTATCAACCCATTTCTTGAGCAATCAACGCCATGAAATATCAAGCTTATTCTAAATATAAAACACCAGCAAGTAGCCTCGATGCAGCAGCGCGGAATCGAGGATATATGAAGTATGATGCCCCGATTATCCTCGATTCCGCTACGCTGCATCGAGGCTACGATCTTCGTTCCATTGAGGTCGCGGAATGAAGTTTAAGCCGTATCCAAATTATAAGGATTCCGGGATTGAGTGGCTGGGGGAAATTCCGAAAGGTTGGGATATCAAAAAGTTAAAATACTTAGCCAAGATAAAAAATGGGCAAGATCAAAAGCAAGTTTTAATTGAAGAAGGTGGTTTTCCTGTTTATGGTTCTGGTGGAGAATTTGGAAGGGCATTTCAATATTTGTATAACCAAAAAAGTGTTTTACTTGGTAGAAAAGGAACCATTGATAAACCTTTATTTATTCAAGAACCTTTTTGGACTGTGGATACAATGTATTACACAAAGATTTTTAGCTCAGTGTTTCCAAAATTCTTTTTTTACCAATGCCTGACAATAGAATTTAACTATTATCAATTTGGTAGCACTGTACCAAGTATGACCCAAGAAAGTTTGCACAATAATTATTTTGCTGTGCCAAATTTTCAAGATCAAGCCACTATCGCCAACTTTCTGGATCGTGAAACCCTGCGCATTGATGCGTTGGTCGAAGAAAAAAACCACTTTATCGGATTACTGAAAGAAAAACGACAGACCTTAATTAGTCATGTGGTGACCAAAGGTTTAGACCCGACCGTTAAAATGAAAGACTCAGGAATTGACTGGCTGGGGGAAATACCCGAGCATTGGGAAATTGGAGCATTACGAAGGCATTTGGTAAAACGATTAGCCAATGGTGTTTTCAAAACAAAAGATGAATTTGGTAAAGGGACACTTTTAGTAAACGTGTTTGATATTTACAGAAAAGACTTTCGAATTGAATACTCTGGTCTTGATCGAGTGGAATGTACAAAAAAAGAGCAAGATACTTATGACGTAAAGGAAAATGACATTTTTTTTGTACGATCATCGCTTAAGTACGAAGGTATTGCCGCTGTAGCGATTGCTGAAGCTATAAATGCGCCGGTAGTTTTTGAATGTCATTTAATTCGGGCGAGACCAAATGCTACATCTTTACAGGGAAGATTTGCCAGCTACCTTTTTAATTCTGCTTTATATCGTGCAAAGTTAATAAGCTCGTCAAAAATAACGACGATGACAACAATTGATCAGGAAACAATACTCGCCATAAAAATTTGTCTTCCAAGTTTTACTGAACAAACAGCTATCGCCAATTTCC
>SERZ01001893.1_pt1 | contig 11010 bp, 9 predicted proteins | sample 3171461 | NCBI WGS metagenome assembly SERZ01 (sample SAMN06051861, study PRJNA518727) | freshwater metagenome | biome: subpolar coniferous forest; feature: holomictic lake; material: water; isolation source: holomictic Lake 227, 6 m depth | place: Canada: near Kenora, Ontario | collected 2013-06-25... | reverse complement strand
GCCTCCCACAAATCATCCCGCCGCCACCGAGCATGGCCAGCACTGACAGTGCTCCGGGCGCGGGAATGAATCGCATATCTAGCGAGACGGCGTCAAGCGAAGTGTTGGCGCCGGTGCTAGAAAAGTTCACTTGCCACTGCGTAGCGGCAATTAGGTTTGGTTGGAAATTCCAAGTGAAGGCAAGCGTTTGCACGCGACCACCCATTGGAAATGGTTCATCGGATCGAATAGATGACAAGCTTGGATTGACTCGAATCATGCTTCCAAAATTATCCATAAGCGTAAGCGTGACGCTTTGCATGTTGATGACCGTTCCAGCAGCGGAAATATTCAAGACCACTTCAAGCGGGTTGCGCGGCGCGGCACTCATGCCACCAAGCATGGAAATAGCGAGCGGACCTGTTGTGCCATAAATATTCTTTGTGCTTGTTAAAACAGCACCCGTTCCAAAGTTATACAAGCCTCCAAGATTGTTGCTGTTGAGAGCGTCGGGAAGATTGGAACCACCATACGCGGATGTGAAATTTTCCCATCCCATGTACTCGGTATCGGCGGTGCCGCGCCAAGCTGGAATGAGCGGATTCACAAATCCTGCATTGGCGGCAAAAGTGACAGCCGCAATGGCAAATATTGAAACAGAACAATTTTTCATGATTTCCTTTTTCCTCAACCTCAACTTGGAGCAAAACAAATTGCTGCCACAATGCAGCATTGACTCTTCCGCACAAGAAGCAATTGCGGTTGCACAATTTGTTATCAAATTCAATAAATAAAAGGAGTTAGGCGAGTCGCCCAACACTAAAAATGTCAATTATCGGGCTCAAATTCAGGGTTTGGGCTCTATTCAAGGCAGTGACCGCACCCACACGGTTCGCAATTCCCTTATAAGAAATCTGCAAGTAGTTCCCTATGAATTCTGTACGCACGCACCGGGCTGAATCAACCCTCTATCAATAGGACTTGGCAAACAGAACTCGCCGCTCGGCTGGCTTGCCCGTCAAAATGCATGGACCGGGATCCTTCTCATTGTCCATGGGCACAACGCGAACTGTGACACCCAATTCGTTTTTCAACTTGGCCTCCGCGTCCGCATCCATGGCAAAGCGACAACTTGCAAAGCCGCCATGAATTTCTGTTGGCGAGTTTTCGCTTTCGGCGGTCTTGGGTGTGAAGAACTCACGAAACTCTTTCGGGTCATCAATGATCTTGGTGTTGGCGTCGCGAAACGCCTTGGCCTTGGCCAACATGCCCGACTGAATTTCTTCAAGCAACTTCACGGCGCCAGCCACCAACGCGTCCGGCGAAATACTTTCCTTCTCCTTCACGCCGCGATCGCGCCGCGACATGCTCACAACGCCCTGTTCCAAATCGCGCGGACCAACTTCAATGCGCACTGGCGCGCCCTTCTTCACCCAACTCCACATCTTGTCACCGCCGCGCAAATCACGCGTGTCAACCTCCACCTCAATGGTGCGACCGGCGTATGAAATCTCACTCAGGCGAGCGGCCAATTTGTGGCAGGCCTCTAGAACCGCGGCTTGGGTTTCAGGCTTGGGCGTAATCGGAAGAATCACAAAATGAGTCGGCGCAAGTCGCGGTGGAACAATCAAACCATCGTCATCGGCGTGGGTCATAATGAGTCCGCCAACAAGACGCGTGCTCACGCCCCAACTTGTTGTCCACGCATGTTGCAGTTGGCCGGCCTGATCCAAGAATTTAATTTCGCTGGCTTTTGCAAAGTTTTGCCCAAGAAAATGGCTGGTTCCTGCTTGCAATGCTTTGCGATCTTGCATCATGGATTCGATGGAAAAAGTATCCACGGCTCCCGGAAATCGTTCACCGTCGGTCTTGCGACCCTTGATCACTGGCATGGCCATCCAGTTCTCCGCAAAGTCGGCATACACCTCCAGCATCTTCATTGTTTCCTCGCGCGCCTCGGCCTCTGTTGCGTGCGCGGTGTGACCCTCTTGCCACAAAAATTCCGTGGTGCGCAGAAACAAACGTGTGCGCATTTCCCAACGCACAACATTGGCCCACTGATTAATCAGTAAAGGAAGATCGCGGTAACTCTCCACCCACTTTGAAAAGCTCGCGCCAATAATTGTTTCACTTGTTGGACGCACAATCAACGGCTCATCCAACTCGCCTGTTGGCACCAGCTTTCCATCTTTCATTTGTAAACGATGATGCGTGACAACCGCGCACTCTTTGGCGAAACCATCCACGTGGGCGGCTTCTTTTTCAAGAAATGAAAGCGGAATGAACAACGGAAAGTAGGCGTTCTTGTGTCCTGTCACCTTGAACATTTTGTCCAGCGTGCGCTGAATATTTTCCCAAATGGCGTAGCCCCACGGCTTAATCACCATGCAACCTCGCACCGCGCTGGTTTCCGCAAGGTCGGCGGCCTTGACCACTTGTTGATACCACTCGGAATAATTTTGCTCACGAGTTGGAGTGATTGCGGTTTGAACTTTGACGTTTTGATTTTTTGCTGATTGATTCATGTTTGCACCAACCCCCAAGGTAACACGCAACGGCAAATTGCACGGGGCGCGCCAGAATTTGTTGTGCTTCCCACAACTCGACTTTATTTACAGGAAAATAGCGCAGCAGCCACTTACGAAGAGTGCATGTGCAGCGAGATGTGTCGCAGGGTTTTTCCAATATCAGATTTGAAAGCCTTCACCACCAATTTGCGCGCCTGCTTTATGGCCTCGCCCTCTGCTTGTGAAACCAACATTTGAAGTGTTTCAATTGCAGTACAACTTTCAGTGTGCGGTACTAGATTTGGCAAAGACGGCGTCACTTGTCCCCGCGTGGGCAGAGCTTGAGTTGAAGGCATTTGAGCAGGCGAACCGTGTGTGGATTGCGATTGCGACGGCGCTTGTAACGTTACAAATTCCTGGTGCTCACCGCGTACATCCTTCACGGGCAACAGCAAGCGAATCATGGACACGTCGCGCAATTCTCCCATGGCTTTCGCGGCCGCATCGAAGCGTTTCTCAAGTTCCAAACCACGCTCGCCACTTTGCTCGCGCATAAGTCGAAACGCAATATGCGTGCGCTGAACACGCTTGCGCAATGAATGCAACCAAGCCTCATCACGATCAACCCACGATTTGTCCGCTTGAGAGCGCGCCCTATTCCAAAGATGTTCAATCGAACCCGCCACCATCTCCGGGGCGAGATCTGTAAACCGAATTTTTTCCGTCACGGAAATCAACTGCTCCGTATCACCCGTCAAACCGTTAAGAATTTCGCGCCGATTGACGCTCTGCACCGCAACATCCTTTGGATCTTGCGCGCTTTGCCACGCCACTCGCACGCCGTCTTGGTCAATCGCCGGCAAGCGATTAATGATTTCATTTAACTTTTTTTCGCGCGCGTCCACATCTCGAAATATCCCCAAGCGCCGCGCCAGTGTGGCCCAACGCTCATCAAGTGCTTTGCGCTTCTCTGAATTAAATGCCCCGGCGGTCAGCAATAATGCGCAGCGAATTTTTTTCACGGCGCGCCGATAGCCGCGTATGCCCTCAACTTGATCGTGCTCCGCTAAACCCAATGCCTGAACCAATCGTCTATGCGCCGACTCACACTCTTGGTGCAGCACATTGTGAATGAACTTGGCGGCGGGCGAATTGTGTTTCACAAGCGTGATGCTAGGACATGTGGGACACAATGCTGAACAAGCATCAATGCGTCTCACGCCAGGAGCAAATCAATGCTTGGACGCGGGCTCGGCAGATTCATTGCCTGTTGGCGTGTTGGGAATAATTGGCGAAGCCATAGGCGCTTCTGGCGCATTATCAAACGACCCAACAAGTGGTGGATTGAACACAGGCTTTTCAACCGGGATCAACCAACGCTGCACAAATGATGGTCGATACTCCGCGCCAAATGCGCCTTCCAAATGCACGGTGGCCATTTGCCACACGCCATCGGTGGTGACATAAATCACATCGACTTCCGCGTGGCTTCCATTCAGGCGCAACTGTTGCAGCGTCATGCCAACCTTGTCGCTCTCGGTCATGGGGCGTGAACCATCGCCAAGTTTGGCGGCAACATCATCCCACACATATTGAGGCGTCTGTGGCGGCAAATTGAAAACCAAAATTTCACCAACCGGCGCCAAGCGCAATTGCGCGTAACGCATTCCGCTGACCATAAGTTGCGGGCATGGTGGAGTGGATGGAGAAAGCGTTGTCTTACCCGCTGTTGGTGGATATGTCGCGCCCGCGGTGCAACCCGTCAACGCAAAAAATAAACCTGATGTGATTACGGCTGCGAGCACAAATGGTGATGTGATTCGTTGCATATGAGCTGCTCCCATTTCAAATCAAGCCAATTTCGATTCTTACTTTTCAGCCTTGGCAATTTGCCAATACTCAAGCTCAACAGGAGCCTGACGACCGAAGATGGTAACCAACACGCGAACCAAGCCCTTCTCAGGCAATGTTTCGTCAACCGTTCCTTCGTAATTCTGGAACGGACCTTCCTTAATCACAACCGCGTCGCCCTTCACAAATTCCATGCGAACGGTCGGTGATTCGTCAGGCTTCTTGCTGTCGAACAACATCTTCTCAACTTCTGGCGGCGCCATTGGCGTTGGCCGACCAGCTGTACCCACAAAGTCGCCCACGCCGGTGGTTTCCTTGATCAAGAAAAACACATCTTGCGGAATGCGGCCATCTGGCTCCAGTTTCATTTCAACAAACACGTAGCCGGGATACAACTTTGTTTCCGTCACGCGTTGCTTACCAGCCTTAATGGTCTTGGTCTTTTCAGTTGGCACCATGATGCGGCCAACCAAATGCTTCATGCCTTCAATTTGAACCTTGCGTTCAAGTGTTGACTGCACGGAATTTTCTTTGTTGCTTGCAACGCGAAGCACGAACCAATCCATGCCGTCGCGATACATGGGCAATTCGCTGTCGGGATCAACTGGTGTCAGCGTTCCGTTGGCGGCCATTTCTTCGGCGGACATTGTTGGCGGCGCCAACATTGGCGTGCCCTTGTTCTTGGTGCTCGCGGCCTCATAGGCGCGACTGGTTGCAACTCCACCCTTCAGTGGACCATTGCTTCGAAGCGCGCCCAGTCCGGCGGAAAGGTTCTTGGTCTTGGTTGGGGCATCGGCCTCAACTTCAGCATGATTTTCGGTATTTGGTGATTCTTCTGACAGCATGTTGATCAACTCCTCATGTCCAAAACTTTCATCCAGACGAACAAGGTGGAAAAGATAAAGTCAAACAACCAACAGAACAATGAAATGATGAACACCACCGCGATCACCACAACTGTGCTTCCAACAAGCTCGTGCTTGGTGGACCAATTTACTTTTTTCATCTCGCCTTCAGTGGCGACAAGAAAGTCAACGCTGCGCGCGTTCCAACCCACAAACCACCACAAGGCGGCGCCAACGAGAGCCAAGAAAAGCATGGACACGCCGCTGGCCAAATAGATGGATGGGAAACCCACGCTCACCGTATCAAGCATGCGCCAAAGCCAAATCGCGCCAAGCACGGCCACCAAGCCGAAGCCCACAACGGACATCACTCGTGTCCAGTAGCCCTGACCAAATTTTCGAATTGCACTTGCCATGATGAACTTTCAGAATGCGGTGAGAAAAATTCGAACACTTCAAACAACTGATTGCGCTGCGAACACATGCGCGGAGCAAAGACGCCAAACTTCACTGACGCCACACGACTGCTCCAAACACGCCGGGAGGGGATCGAACCCGCGACCTGCGGATTTGGAATCCGCTGCTCTACCAGCTGAGCTACCGACGTAGATGCGTGAGCAAGGAAAATTCCTTACTTGCGCTTGATTTTGTGAAGGGTGTGCTTGCGAAGTCGTGGTGAAAACTTCTTGAAGCCTTCTTTCACTCGTTCGGAAATACCGCCCTTCACGCGGATTTCGGTGCGGTAATTCAAGTCACCGGTTTCGGTGCATTGAAGCCAAACATATTCGCGATCGAGAGATTTTTTAGCCATGACAAACTCCAGGCCTGAGGCCTTTGATAAATCCCATCTGTTCCCGCCGACACGTGGTCAGCGGGAACAGACAGGATGAAACTTACAGATTGATCTTCGTACAAACACCTGAACCCACGGTTCGACCACCCTCACGGACGGCGAAACGTGTTCCAACTTCCATAGCGACGCCCTTGCCTTCAAGGTCAACGCGCATGGTGATATTGTCGCCAGGCATGCACATCAAGTCCTTCGACTCAACGCCTTCCTTGATGAGCTCAATGCGACCGGTGATGTCTGAAGTACGGAAGTAGAACTGTGGCTTGTAGCCAGAGATGAAAGATGTGGATCGACCACCCTCTTCCTTCTTCAGAACATAAACTTCCGCTTCGAACTGACTGTGTGGCTTGATGGTTCCTGGCTTGCAGAGAACTTGACCACGTTCAACGTCGGCTTTTTCAACGCCACGAAGGAGACAACCAACGTTGTCACCAGCGCGACCTTCATCGAGCGTCTTCTGGAACATTTCAACGCCGGTCACAATTGACTTGCGTGTGTCTGGTCGCAGACCAACGATTTCAATTTCATCGTTGACCTTGATGATGCCACGCTCGATGCGGCCAGTGGCCACGGTTCCACGACCCTTGATGCTGAAGACGTCTTCGACGCTCATCATGAAAGGCTTGTCTGTTTCACGAACAGGCTCTGGAATGTGCGTGTCAATTGCGTCCATAAGCTCGGAAATGCACTTGGTTTTCTCGGCATCGGTTGGATTGCTCAACGCTGGGAAAGCGGCGCCACGAATGATTGGAATCTTGTCGCCATCAAATCCGTACTTGGTGAGCAATTCACGAACTTCCATTTCAACCAACTCAAGCAATTCCTTGTCATCGACAAGGTCGCACTTGTTCAAGAACACAACAAGCGCAGGAACGCCAACTTGGCGCGCCAACAGAATGTGCTCCTTGGTTTGCGGCATCGGGCCGTCGGTTGCGCTCACCACCAAAATCGCGCCGTCCATTTGCGCGGCGCCGGTGATCATGTTCTTCACATAATCGGCGTGGCCTGGGCAATCAACGTGTGCGTAATGGCGAGTCTTTGTTTCGTACTCAACGTGGCTGGTGGCGATGGTCACGATCTTTGTTGGATCGCGGCGGCCTTCGCTTTCGCTGGCCTTGGCAACGGCGTCGTATGCGACGGCTTTGCTCAGACCCTTGGCGGCTTGAACTGCGGTGATGGCTGCGGTGAGAGTTGTCTTACCGTGATCGACGTGTCCGATCGTGCCGACATTGACGTGTGGTTTTGTGCGATTGAAATTTTCTTTAGCCATGACATTGCTCCAATCCAACAGACTTTGAGAAACTCGACGCGTCGGAACTGTTCCGACAAGGTTCGTCAAGTCGCTCGGGCGACTGCGTTCGAGCGCGTGCTCGAACGACTTTCATTTCGGCTGACGTTCGATTGAACATCGAATTCGTCTAAGCCACCGAAGGGGATTGAACCCTCGACCTCACCCTTACCAAGGGTGTGCTCTACCACTGAGCTACGGTGGCACTTACCGATTAAAAACCGCCCGTAGAAACGGGCGGTGAGTGTGAAAGGGTACAGATTTTTTTGCGTGGGTCAAGTGGGGGAAAGTATGTGCATGGGCGCGGGGAAGTGAACGGTGGCGAGGTTGCGACTTTCTCCCTTGGATTGGTTAATGAGATCAAGAATGCGGGTCTTGATCATTACCATTGAGCCATGATGCAAATAGGCTTGATTTGATCAAGGTCTTATAAAAACAATATTTAATTCTAAATTAAGCCTATCTCATATCTAAATGGCGAAATCGAACGCCTCGACCTTGATCGCTTGGATCATTTGCGCCGGTATTCAAAGTTCCATCATCTTTCAGATTGTTGGCGCCACCTTCCAACTCAAACATGCTTGCCCATTTGGCTTCGGTGCGAGTGTGACCATCCAACAAAAGAATCAGGCATGTATCGCCGGGATAGCGAAAGTCGACTTGACCCAGACTTTCTTTGGTTGCAGAACCAGTTGTGGGGTCGGCCGCTCCAGCGGTGGATTCACAATTAAATGGACGAACGGAAAGTGGACCGGAATCTGTGGAATCGACTGGATCAATAGTTTCGCCAGCGCAAGAATCCACAAGGTACGCGCTCACTTCTGGACGAGTCATTTCACCAAATGTGAAATAAGGCCCCTTCATGGCGTCGTATGGGTGATTTGTTTTTGTGCGAAAAGAAAACTGCGCGTCGCCCTTTTGTAAAAGATTCATGCGCGAGTCAAAGAAATTGTTCGCGGCAAATAGGCCAGGCACGCCTTGCAAAATTGCGTTGCCACCCAATTTATTTGTGGCGATCTCGGAATCAAGACTGATTGGAATTGCGGGATCAAATCCCGGTTGCGTGTAAGTGGTATACGGCTTAAGCAAAGGCAAATTTGAACGAAACGGTGTCTTGTCGTAGCCGGTTAATTTTTCGTACAACGTGTCGTCGGGATTATCAAATCGATATTGATATTCAGTGACGGTCGTACCGCCGCCCGTGTCATCAATGGAAAGATTTGCAATGGGTCCGTAGCCGGCATCGGTCCATAAAATATCCGCCCACGTTCCTTTGTATTGATCGCCCACCGGCGGTGACTTTTCACTGCGGATATTTCCGCGCGACTTCATTTTTCCCTTGGCGTCTTTGTAGCCAGCCGCATCGGAGAAATCAAAAGCGCTGGGAACAATGGTGTCGCGATTTGCCTGCGCGTAGGACTGCATCAGCATGAACGTTTGCTTCATGTGGGCCATGCTGACAGTGCGCGCGCCGTTGCCGCGAACGGAATTCAGCGTGGGCAAGAGCAGCGCGATTAAAATTCCAATAATGCTAATGACCACCAAGATTTCAATCATGGTGAATGCGTTGCGAATATGGTTGGTTGCGCGGCGTGCGCCGAATACTGGTGACGTGCGAATCAAATTCATTGGATTTCCTTCTGAAACAAGGCGTTTTTCTATACGCAATGATTGCGTGAACGGGTGCGGACTTTTCTATCGAACTCAACTTCAACACATTGTTTCAAACACAATGGACTCCACGTGTAGCGACAATCGTGGGCCATGAAAAACCGTGATCCAATGATTGCATCAACCCATGTTCATGGTCATCAGGAACTCAGCGTTGCTTTTGGTTTTACCCAAGCGGCTCTTGAGAAGTTCCATGGCTTCAACCACGTTCATGTCGCTCACTACTTTGCGCAGGCGCACAATCAGTTCGTGCTCCTTAGGATCAAGCAATAATTCCTCACGACGCGTGCCGCTGGCGCCAACATCAATCGCTGGATAAATGCGCTTCTCAACAAGCTTGCGATCCAAGTGAAGTTCGGCGTTACCAGTTCCCTTGAACTCTTCAAAGATGACTTCGTCGGCGCGGCTGCCCGTGTCCACAAGCGCGGTGGCCAAAATAGTGAGCGAACCACCGTGCTCAATGTTGCGTGCGGAGCCAAAGAATTTTTTGGGCTTGATCAACGCGGCGTTGTCCACGCCGCCAGAACCGATTTTTCCAGAGCCGGACATGCCGTTGTTGTAACCACGCGCAAGTCGCGTAATGCTGTCAAGCAAAATCACAACGTGCTGACCAAACTCAACCATGCGACGCGCCTTCTCCATCACCATTTCGGCAACTTGAATGTGGCGCGAAACTTCCTCGTCAAATGTGCTGGCGATGACTTCGACGCGCGGCGGAGTGTTGCGGCGGAAATCCGTGACTTCTTCGGGGCGCTCATCAATCAACAACACGATCACGTGAACGTCTGGGTGATTCACGCAAATTGCGTTTGTGATTTGTTGCAGGATCACGGTCTTGCCGGTGCGCGGCGGAGCCACGATCAAACCGCGCTGACCAAAGCCAAGCGGCGTCACCATGTCAATAATTCGCGTCTCTAATTTGGTTGGCTGCCCCACCATTTCCAAGTGAATTCGCTTGTCGGGGTGGAGCGGTGTAAGCGCCTCAAAAGTAGGCAAATCCCGCAGTGCCGTGAGTGGTTTGCCATTGACCAGATCAATATGCAGCATGGTGAAAAAGACTTCAGTGTCTTTCGGCGCGCGCACCAAACCCGTCAACACTTGACCCTTGCGCAAACCAAGCTTGCGAATGTGCAACGCGCTGACATAAATGTCATCGGGGCTGTCCATGTAGCTGTATTCAGCACTGCGCAAGAAACCAAAACCTTCGTTCATAATTTCAAGCGTGCCGGTGGCGGTCATCAAGCCGTGCTTGTTGGCGCGGGCCTTGAGAATTTCAAACGCCAACTTTTGCTTGGGCATGCCGGCTTGTTCTTCCAAGCCTTCAGCGCGAGCAAGTTTGATCATTTCCTCTGCGCCAAGTCTGTGCATGCCGGCCACATCGAGATCTTCTCGCTTGACGGCTTTCTTGCCAGTCAGTTCTGTTTCCAAAGCCTGAATTTCTTGATTGAGCAAATCATCCGTTGGCAAACTGCCTGGCGCCAAAATCATCACGGGAGCATGTGAATGTCCGCCGTGACCACCGTGTCCGCCACCACCGCCTCCGCCGCCGCCCTTTCGTCGTCGACGACGCTTGCCTTGGTGTTGATCTCTTGGTTGGTGCTGCTGTTGCGGTTGTTGTTGCGGTTGTGGAGCCTGTGTAATGACGGTCTATCCATATCTTGCGCAATGGCCCGTGCCATGAACGCAGTTGTGAACGGGAACTTTAAACCAATGCAGCGGACGCCCGCCGAATGTTTAGAGCTTTGATTCAGTTGAGGTCACCGGCGGGAGATCCCGCAGAACCTGTAGTACCTGTCTCTGTAACGAAGCTGAATCACCTTCGTTACGCAGTACATCATGCGCTGCGGAACGCTTTCGGTCAAGCGGCCACTGAGCAGATTCTCGGCGTTCTAAATCATGCGCGGTCCAACCTCGGGTGCGCTGCACGCGTTCAAGACGGGTTGCTAGCGGAGTGTCAATAAACCAAATGCGATCGCACTTGGGCCCAAGACCAGCTTCAAGTAGAAGCGGCGCATCAAT